>Ga0137395_10000652_pt1 | contig 14892 bp, 8 predicted proteins | sample czobulk216metaG_FD_108283 | JGI IMG/M metagenome (GOLD analysis project Ga0137395, IMG submission 108283) | Vadose zone soil microbial communities from Angelo Coast Range Reserve, California, USA - czobulk2.16 metaG | ecosystem: Environmental > Terrestrial > Soil > Vadose zone | place: USA...
GCCATGAAGCAGACCTTCATGTCCCACGGCATGGACGCGGCCACCGCCACCCAGCAGGCCTACGCCGGACTCTTTGGCATGGTGCAACGCCAGGCCTCCATGAAGGGTTACATCGATACATTCTTTCTGCTGGCCGTGATGTTCGCCGCCTGCCTGCCGCTCATCTTGCTGATGAAAAAGCCGCCCAAAGGCGGAGGCGGACCAGAGAGTATGGGGCACTAAGTGGCGATTGCACACTGAGCGCGCGATGTTGGCATTTTCCATTCCTCCGCTCACTCCATTCCTCTGCGTTTCAAAGGTTTTGCTTTCCAATTTCGGCGATTTTGGCAAATCTTCCCCGTCGATCTCTGGCTTATCAGTGTCATCAGCGTTAATCAGCGGTAAGGTTCTGGCCTTCCGACTTCCGCGATTCTAGCAGCAAAATTTACTTTGTAGTTAACTCTCCATCCCTCCCTACCCCCCTCCCCATTCATCCCACTCCATCCCAGTTTGGCGTAGGTTCGTCCCAGTCGCCGATGGGATATCCTTGCACCCAACTCACCTACAAGGCTATGCCCTCTTTTTACTACTTGATTAACAGACGATGTCGCATCCTAGCGCGTTTTAGGTTGCCAGGTAAAGCGCGAATTAGTACATCTTGACAAGACCACCCCGCGGGAACTACCCTCCATCTCGAAATTAGTTGTCTCACCCCCACAGCAGCTAGGAGCACGTTGCAGATGAAAGCTCTTCGTACGATTGTTCTTTCCCTCTTGCCATTCTTGTGTTTAGCATCTAGTGCAACAGCCCAAATCGATGTCAACCTCGCCCAAGGGCTTGAGCCCTACAAGTCATACATGGGTGGCAACCTTGACTCGGTCAGTCTGACCAATGGCAACCTAATGCTGCACATACCGTTCGTTTCCTACCCGCAGCGCGGCGGCAGGTTGAGCCTCGGGTTTTATCTGCGATACAACAATAAGAACTTTGGTCAGGTTTTTAATGGCACCGTCTCTTGGGGCTTCGATGGGGCCGGAGTCGACGTGCAGAGGGACGACCTTTGGGAACCACGACAGCAGAAAAAGTTGTTCTCAGTCCCTGGCGACAATGGAACAGCTCATCCTTTGGTCGTGATAAACAGCGTCATCACGCCAGATGGTTCCTTCCATGATTTGGGATGGAAGAGTGGTGGATGGGGATTCAATGCAGGCCCAATCGACGGTTCCGCTCTGGGCCGCCACGGCATCCAGGATCAACTTGTCTCCAGCAACCCGATACCGGTCGATCCTTCGTGTACGAACGCCCCCATCTCTTTCTGGAACCCTATAGTCAGCCAGGATCCCAACGGCAATCAAATCATCACAAGTTCTCTCGGGTGGACCGATACTTTGGGCCGGGTCATCCCAGGAACGGCTGCCTGTCCAAGAGGCTTCAGCACGTTTGGAGCTGAGCAGGGCGTCTATGCCGGAGGCGACGGAGCGGGAACTGAGGTCAGGATGCTCCCCGGAGCAAGCACGGCGGATTTTACCGGGTGCCCGGCCAACACGGTGTCGGCGCGCGTGTGGCTGTTGCCCGCCTTCGGAAACTCTTCCATACCCTCTTCGGCGACGGCGACGATGAGATTTTGCTATGCAAATTTCGTGGTCTCGTCGGACTTTACTGTGTCAGGAGTTAACGAGGTCTCCAACTCCACCTTCACCATGCTGCAGAACGTCATTCTGCCAAATGGTACCAGCTGGAGTTTCAACTACAGCAGCCGCGGAGACTTGAGCAATGTCACTTTCCCGACCGGTGGTAGCATCAGTTACACGTGGGGCCACTTTCACTTTTGCACTAGTTATAGTCGCGCTCTGACATCGCGCACCGTGGATGCAAATGACGGAACAGGACCGCACACCTGGAATTACGCGTGGACGCCCGGGGTCTGGAACCAAAGTGTTCCTGGCGGCCCGCCTCCCACGACCGTGGTCGTCACCGACCCAGCAGGCAATGACAGCGTGCACGTCAGTTCTGGGCTGGAAGGGTGCAACTATTATGAAACGCACGCAGCGTATTACCAGGGCAGTCAGGCGTCAGGAACGCTGCAGAAGCAGGTGGACACCGGCTACACCGTCTTCGACAATCCAACTGCCGAATACAGTTACGGTTCACCCGGTGCCGCCTTCCCCACGACGATTACAACTACCTGGGCCAACGGTAAGGTCACCATAGAACAGACGGACTACGACACTCCGACAACATACACAGCCTGGGATCTTCTCTGTTACAACTGCTCCAGCATGCCTCAGGGTACGACGCAGACGCGCATCAATGGGCAAGTCGCGGCTCAAAGCGTGTTTGATTATGGGAATGGCGGACCTGGGCCGCTCCTGCGCAAGGCGGCAACAAGCTATTTCACGTTGGACGATCCGTCTTCGGTCATTACTTATGACGGCAACGGAAACAAGTGCGCTGAAACTGACTTCGCATACGACGATCCAGCACGTCTTGTCGCCTCCGGCGTCACCATGATGCACGGCACTCCTTACGCAGGGGCAGTGCGGGCGAACGCCTCTTCTTCCACGCGGTGGCTGACCTCGACTCCGTGTTCCAGCTCGGCCACCTGGTCTCAAATCTCCAGCTACTCAAATTACTTTGATACCGGCGAACTCGCCTCGTCAACAGATGCGCTGGGAAACGCGACCAGCTACTCTTATGCGCCGACCTTCTATGGCGCGTATCTTACCTCAACACAACTCCCCGACACATCGACTGCCGGCACAACGATGCACCACAAAGTCAGCGGTGATTACGATTTCAATACCGGTCTCCTCCGGACCTTCACCAACCAGAATGGCAATTCCTCAACGTATCTGTATGACAATATCGCCCGAATCACTTCTGGTAGTTTTGCCGATGGCGGACAACTCGTGTTCAATTATCCAGATGCGAATACGGTCGAGAAAAAGCAATTGCAGAGCGCTGGAACCTGGATCGACCAATTTGTTTACTTTGATGGTCTGGGCAGAAAGAAGCAGACGCAACTGAAGGACCCTGAAGGGGATGACTTCACCGACACAACTTATGATGCTATGGGGCGAGTTGCTGTGGTCACGAATCCGCATCGATCAACGTCTTCCTCAACTGATGGGACGACAACAACCGCCTATGACGCCTTTGGTCGCGTCGCCAGCATTACGCGTCCGGATGGAGGCGTCGCGCAAACAAGCTACAGCGACCCAACGACAGTCACCTTGACGGACGAGACGGGCAGGCAGAGGCTCAGCATCAGCGACGCTTTGGGCCGATTGATAGAAGTCGACGAGCCCGGTGGGGGGGCCGCCGGCACGGCGGCCAGCGGCGGGCTGACGATCACAGGAACGCTGCAAACGAAATCGGCAACGACTTCCACGCCGGGCACGGGTTCGCTCACGTTCACCGGAAATGAGCAAAGCAAACCCGGCGCGCCGGCGACCATTGCCACGGGCGCTGTCACGATCCAAGGAGCCGAACAGAGCACGGTAGACCTTAACAGCTGCCGCATCGTCAACCATATCAATGTTTGCAACACAGTCTACGATCACGGAACTGTGTATTTGACCGTGAATGGAGTGTCTGCGAGTTGTACCTATAGCCAGACAAGCAATACCACATCCACAGCTATGGCAGGGTGTTTAGCCAGCGCCATTACGAATGCGACAAATTCTCCCGTGGCTGCAACCGGATCGGGATCGACCATCAATATGACGTCGCGGGTTGCTGGTTCTTCTGGAAACTACGCGTTTTCCGTTACGTCGAACTGGAACACCGTATACTTCTCCAGCGCTGCCTATTCCGGCAGTCCCGCCAGCGGAAACTTGAGTGGCGGAACCGATGCCGGCCCTACAATCTACGATGCAGGCACTTGTACTGTAGCAATCAACGGGACGCAATACTCGAAGACTTTCGGCCAAGGTGATACGACCAGTACGATTGCTTCAGGTCTAGCAGGTGTTATTTCAGGCGGCAGTCTGGCTTCGGCCACGGCTTCCGGAGCGACTATATCTCTGACAGCGAAGAGCGGCGGAACGGCGAGCAATTACTCCCTCACCTCTTCTTGCTCGTACAATTCTTCAAACTTCAGCGGGCCTTCGTTTACCGAGAGCGCGTCTGGTTCCACTCTCACCGGAGGGACGAATGGTTCCGCGGCTGCCACCGATGCCGGCACCGTGCAGATGAGCGTTGGCGGCTACAGCGCCACCGCCAACTACGGCAATGGAACGGGTCAGGACAGTATCGCCACGGCGGTCGCGTCCGATCTGGCCGCAAAAATCCAGGCGCAATTGCCAACATCCAATCCGTCGTTCACGATCTCTTCGACTGGCGCCAGTATCAATATCAACTGGAGCAGTGTGGGGTCAGCCGGCAACGTCACCGTGAACACGACGTCCGCCACCACCCAGACGAGCTATTTCTCCACGCCTTCCTTTGCGAGCTGCGCCATTACAACGAACCCGCAGAATTGCAGTGCCGCGCTGAGCGGCGGCGCCGACCCTGGTCCCGGCTCGCTCAATACTCCTTACGTGACGCTTTACGCTTACGACACCCTTAACAACCTGCTGCGGGTGGACCAGAAAGGCTCTGCGCCGTCGGACAGCACGCAGTGGCGCACGCGGCTGTTTACTTACGATTCCCTCTCGCGCCTCACCCAAGCCACCAATCCAGAGTCGGGCACAATCAAGTACGCTTACGATAACAACGGCAATCTGCTGCAAAAAACTTCGCCCGCCGCCAATCAGACCGGCTCGGCCACAGAGACCGTCAGCTATTGCTATGACGCGCTGAATCGGGTGACCGGCTGGGCCTACACGGCGCAGAGCTGCCCGTTGTCGTCGCCCCCCGTCAGCTACGCCTACGACGCCGGCGCGAACGGCATCGGCCACCTGACCTCGCTGACCGACCAGGCGGGCTCGGCCGCGTACGCCTATGACGTGCAGGGCCGCATGGCCGCGCAGCAGCGGACGATCAATCCGCCTGCACCTCTGGCCGCGGTGAGCAAGACCATCAGCTACGCGTACAATCTCGATGGCTCGCTGAATACGCTGACCTATCCCAGCGGCGCGGTGCTCACCTACACGCCGGATTCGGCGGGACGCATGCTCTCGGCCGTGGACGCGGGCAACGCCATCAATTACGTCACGAGTGCGACTTACGGTCCGCACAGCGCGCTCACCGGCTTCCTCAGCGGCAAAACTGGCAGCTTTGCCGGGATCACCAACAGCTTCAGTTTCAACAAACGTTTGCAGCCGGTGTTTATGTCGGCCTCGGTCCCGAGCCAGACGGTATTTTCCATCGGTTATGATTTCCACCTGGGCGCGGGCGACAACGGCAATGTTTGGGGCATTGTTAACAACAAGGACACAACGCGCAACCAGACCTTCACTTACGATTCCCTCAACCGGCTGACTTCGGCGCAAAACGCCGGCAGCGATTGCAGCGTCGCCGTGGGCGGCAAGACCAAGTTCTGGGGCAACAATTACGGGTATGACGCTTGGGGCAACCTGCTGTCAAAGTCGGTGACCAAGTGCAGCGCGGAGAACCTGATCGTCAGCGCAGACCCCCAAAACCGTATGCACGCGATCTCCGGGCAGGACTACCAATACGATGCCGCCGGCAATCTGACGTTCAACGCCACGCCGCCGGTAGCGACCTACGCCTACGACGCCGAGAACCGCATCACCGGCGCCGCCGGGTACAACTATGTTTATGACGGTGACGGCAACCGCGTGGAGAAAACAACCGGCGGCTCGTCGCCCAGCGGCACGTTGTATTGGTACATGTCGCCGGGAATCGTGGCCGAATCCGACCTGCTGGGTAACCCGCAGTCGGAATACGTCTTCTTCGACGGCGAACGAGTCGCGCGCAAAGACTTCCCCAGCAATGCCGTCTCGTACTACTTTTCCGACCACCTGAAGACCGCTTCGGTCATCACCGATGCGGCGGGCAACATCAAGTCCGAATCCGACTACTACCCCTGGGGCGGTGAACTCCAGTTCACCAACAATGACTCGAACCATTACAAGTTCACCGGCAAAGAACGGGACAACGAATCCGGTCTCGATTATTTTGGCGCGCGGTATTACTCAAACGGACTGGGACGGTTCATCAGCGCGGACTGGTCTGCGACACCCGTTCCGGTGCCGTACGCGACACTCGAAAATCCACAGTCATTGAATCTCTACAGCTATGTGCTGGCTAATCCGCTTGGCAGTGTCGATCTAGACGGCCATGCATGCTCCATTTTGCTTGGGAACACTGGCAGTGGTTTCTGTCAGCGAGCGGCTGAGTATAGAAAAATCGACGCGGAGGTCCGCAACCAAACTCGGTTTTTTGCTGGGGCATCAGCAGTTTCCACGGTTCTTGCCAGCGCAGACGCTTCTTTCGGCGAATTTGCTTTTTCCAAGCACACGGGGGATGTCTTAGAACTGATTGGCCATACCTTGGAGAAAATAAACTTGAGTGCAGAAGCTTCAATAAAAGCTAGTACACTCAGTGGTCCAGAACTCGATGCACAATTGGTCCATATGGAACAGACTCAAGTACAAAACCTCCTAGACTATGATAGTAAAGTCGATCCTGGATATGGCAACGTGATTAGGGAGATCAACGCAGCGCTCAATCCAACAGGTTTAGAAAAGACAGCTGGAAGAGTTGCTCCTACGGACAGGGCTTTCGCTAAACTCCTCGACGACGTTCGAAAGCAACTTGGCCATAACATCGATTTCGCCAGTCAAGGCGATCGCGAGGCAATGGGGAACGCAGTCATCGACCACATAAGACGAACGGGTGGCCGCGATATATTGGGGGGTAATGCTTCTTCGCAAGGGTATAGCGACTGTGGCGCGGGCGTGTCTTGCTTTGCAGGAGGAAAGGGAAAGGTGCACTGAAAATCAATCGAGGGAAACCGATCCACAATGCTAAGGTGACCGCGAGGCAATGGGGAATGCAGCCATCGACCACATAAAAAAACGGGTGGACGCGACATAACAGGGATAAGGTGCAGTGATGCCGATGCAGAAACGGATTGCTGTATGGTTTCTTGAGACGCAATGCGAGGCGCTTCTTCTGAGTGTGCTCTTAATTGTTTTGTCGATACCGAATGGTCCTAGTCAGCATGGCTTTGTCCATGACCTGTTGTTTGGGCTTACTGCCATTTACACTGTGTTTTTTACCACTGGTTACCTGTTAACCACAGCAATCGTCGGAATATTTTGGCGGAGCCAGAGATCGTGGCTGTACCCGTCCGTTGCCTCCGTACTGTTCTTAATTCATTTTGAGATCTTTAGCGTCGGAATAGGCGGCGCTTTTGAACCCTCCGAGAGGCTTCCCATAAGAGGGGCTGGTGCGGGCATCGTGTTTGCTTGCACCTTTGTTGGAGGCTGGTTTCTGCGGAAGTGGATACAAGTAGGCCGCACGTAGGCGGTTCTATAAAAGGGAATGTCAAGAGAATGTTTTTCCCCTGCGACGGAGGGGAGAGTAGATTCTCGTCATTCAGCCCCTTTCGCCGGGGCTCCACTCTTTTCTGAGAAGCCGCGCGCTTTTTGCGGCTGCGAGGGAAAGGGTGGGAATGGAATAATCACCGGGCACCCATCTTTCGCCACTCATCCGAAGCGTGGGATTCATAGCGCATTCTGACTGCGGCAAGCTTGTTTTTATTCCCGCTTTTGCAAAAAATATTCATCGCCTTTGCCCCGGAATAAACCTTCTCCTTTCCCGTTTTGCATGATGAACAAGCAAGGCCAGTGCAAGGCCTTTATAAATTTGCAAATCGACTAGGAGAAAATCTCATGAAACCCGCCCTGATCCGCCTGCTCACTATCGCAACCCTGGCGTCGTCCCTCTCGGCCTTTGCCGCCACCGATGAGTCAAAACACGACTCCGCAACGAACGCTTCCGCCACCGCGCAGCAAGCCGGCTGCGCCGACAACGCCACCGAAAGCAAGAAGCACAAGAAAACAACAAAGCCCCAGCGCAACGACAACGATCAGGACGACCAGAACTATGTCCGCGCCCTGTTGGCAATTTATGGGTGAGCTAACTTTCGGCGCCAAAACCCTACCAGAGTGCCGGCGGCCATGAGAATATTTCGGGCTGCCGGCATTCTTCATGTGGCCCCGACTATCCGATGAACGCGACCTGTCGCGGCTTGCCATGCGATCACCCGCGACGTCCCCGCTTTGCAGTAGATCACCCGAACTCCTGTCTCCTCCGCGTCTCCGTGCCTCCGCGGTGAGATTTCGGGCTTTCCCGATCACGGCGATGACGGCGATCCCGGGCGATCTTTCCGCCCCGCCAGCGTATAATTCCTTGCGCCAGCCCAACTTCACATTTCGAGGTCGCCTACGATGAGTACTCGTGCTTTCTCGTTTTTCTTTCTGATTCTGGTTGTCTTTTCTGCCGCAATGATGGCCCAGACCTTCCGCGGTGGGATCCAGGGAACCGTTACTGACAGCTCCGGGGCCTCCGTGGTGGGCGCCGACGTTACCATCAAAAGCGCTGACACCGGTCTGGTCCGCACGGTCAAGACCAACGACGAAGGCGGCTTCCTGGTGACCGAGCTGCCCTTGGGCTCTTACAGCGTTAGCGCCAGCAAGCAAGGGTTTGGCACCAAGGTGGTGAACGGCGTTACCGTGGCTGTTTCCACCATCACGCGGGCTGACGTTCAGCTTGCCCCGGGCGAGGTCAAGCAGGAAGTAGTGGTCACGGCCGAAGCGCCGATCATTGACACCACCGGAAACACGCTGGGCGGGACGATCCAGGCGCAGCAGTTGACCAATCTGCCGGTAAACGGCGGCGATTTTGCCAAGCTGCTCACGCTGGTGCCGGGCGCTGGCTCTGATCCCAATGGCGACAGCGATTCGCCCGGATCGTTTGGCACCTTCAGCATCAACGGCAATCGTGGGCGATCGAACAACTACCTGCTCGACGGCACCGACATGAATGACGGTTATCGAAATGATCCGGCGATCAACGAAGCAGGAGTCTTCGGCACGCCGGCCACGTTGCTGCCCATTGATGCGCTGCAGGAGATCGGCATTCTCTCCAACATGGAGCCGGAATACGGACGCAATTCGGGCGCGGTGGTGAATATCGTCACTAAGTCCGGGACCAATAAGCTCCATGGCTCGGTGTTTGAATATTTCCGCAACAACGCGCTCGACGCGCGCAACGCATTCAACGCCAAGACCGATCCCACAACCGGCTTGAAAGTCCCGCAGGATACTTTCCACAACAACCAGTACGGCGGATCGCTGGGCGGCCCGCTTATTAAAGATCGCACCTTCTGGTTTGTGGCTTATGAAGGATGGCACGAAAGCGGCGGCCTGCCGGGCATAGCCAGCGTGCCCAGCCAGGCTGCCGTCACGGCGCATGGTCCGGTGAACCCGGTCATCGCCAAGCTGCTGGCGCGGAACCCGTGGGGCAGGCCGCTGCCTGCCGTGGGAGATGCCGGGGGCACTGAGAACGCTACGGTGCAAGTGACTGATCCTTTCAAGAATCGCGTGGATAGCCTGATTTTAAAGATCGATCATCACTTGGGGCACGGTGAAGGCTCTGATATTTTTACCGGACGTTATTTCTATGGCGACAGCGACCAGAGTTTCCCGCTGGCCCTGGGCGGCGGCACCACTGTCCCCGGCTTCAACACCGTGACCCCGACGCGCGTGCAGATCCTGTCCCTTTCGTACACCCATCTGCTGTCTCCCAAATTGCTGCTCGAGGTCCGCGGCGGCTGGAACCGTTTTGCTGAAGGCTTCTTCCCGCAGGACCAGACGTTCAATCCTGCATCCATCGGCCTGAACACGGGTGTGACCAACGCTCAGGATTTTGGTTTGCCGCAGATCAGCTTCAGTGACGGCACCAGCGGACTGGGCGGCAACAACTCGCTTCCGCGCCATCGCTTTGACACCAACTGGCAATACTTCACCAACCTCGGCTACAACACCGGCAAGCACAACGTGAAGTTCGGCTATGAATACCGCCGCACCACGGTCAATCAGTTTTACGATCTCGGCTATCGCGGCCGCCTGAAGTTTCTCTCGTTTGATGATTTTCTTGGTGGCAACATCAGCAACGGTGGCAGCCAGTTTGCCGGCGACTCACAGCGCACCACGCACCAGAACAACTCGGGTTTTTACGTGCAGGATAATTTCCGCTTCAGCCGCAAGCTCACATTGAACGCAGGTCTGCGCTGGGATTATTTTGGAGTGATCTATGAAGATCAGAACCGCTTCAGCCTGTTCAATTCCACGACGCAGTCTCTGGTGCTGGTGGGAAAGGGAGGCGGGCCTTCGAGCCTTTATCCGCGCGACCTCAATAACTTTGCTCCGCGACTCAGCGCTGCCTATGATCTGCGCGGTAACGGCAACACCGTGTTGCGCGCAGGCTGGGGCCTTTATTACGACGCGTTCTCGCAGGATTTCTTCATCGGCCACTTCCCGTTCAACACCTTCAATCCCGGGCCAGCATACAACGGCGTGGGCGCGGCGGCGATTAACGCCGCTGGAAGCGTTGCGGGTACCATCGCGTCCGGCGTGCCCATCTTTACCGGCTTCACCCCGACAGCGGACGCGTGGACGGTCGATCAAAAAATCCGGACCCCGTATATCCAGAATTACAACGTAAATCTTGAGCAGTCGATGGGCAAAGGCATGGCGCTTACGGTCGGTTACGTTGGCTCGGCCGGCACCAAGCTATTCCGCTTCCGCGATATCAACCAGCATGATCCCGCCACCGGCGCTTTTCCCTTTGCCGCGTTCAACATCGTCAACCAGTTTGAATCCACCTCCAGCTCGAGATACAACAGTCTTCAAGTTACGTGGAAGCTGCGCAACTGGCGCGGCCTGAACTCCCAGCTTTCGTGGACGTGGTCGCACTCGATTGACAACGCCAGCGACGGCGAAGATTTCGTGCCCAACGCCGCGCAGCCGGACAACAGCCTCAACCCCGGCGCGGAGAAGGGAAACTCCAACTTTGACGCGCGCCATCGCCTGACCTGGATGTTTGGCTATAACCTGCCCAATCCTACAATGGCAAAAGCATTTACCAATGGCTGGTCATTGAACGGCCTGCTGCGTCTCTCCAGCGGACAGCCGTTCAACCTCAACTCGTTCTCCGATTACAACAACAGCAATGAGTTCCTGGAGCGCCCGGACGTGGTCGGCGATCCCTTCGCCGGCACTGGCGGGCCCAGTAAGTTGCTGAACCTCTCCGCCTTCGCCGCGCCCTGCACCTGGGACCCCGTCGCCGGCGGCTGCATTGCCGGAACCCAGCACTTCGGCAATCTTCGCCGCAACGCCTTCATCGGCCCCGATTTCAAGAACTTTGATTTCGCGCTGGCCAAAGACACCAAGCTGAATGAGCGGCTGACCATGCAGCTCCGTACCGATATCTACAACCTCTTCAACCATCCCAATTTCTCCAACCCCACGCTGCCCAATTTTCTGGTGAACCTGGAAAACAACGGCACCGTGGCGCCACGGCCGGGCGATCCAAAATGCGCTTTGCCTCCCGGACCGAACACTGGCTGCCGCGCTGTGGGCCCGGGCTTCCTGCCCACGACGGCTACGCCGGATGTCGCCATCGGCTATCCGTTCCTGGGCGGCGGCGGCTCGCGCGACATTCAGCTGGCGCTGAAGTTTACGTTCTGAGTTTGAGTGGCAACTGCAAACCAAAGGGGGCGCGCCTGGGAACGCCGTGCCCCGTTTTTTTGCCGATGATTAAATAAATACTTTAATTATCAATGCTTTACAACGAAGCTATCTAAGGTTAAATTCCTCTTGACGTATATCGCAAATTGAAATATTGTTATTGCGATTAGCGATATGAAGCTTGGTGAAAAATTACGCTACCTCAGGTTGATGGAAGGCAATCTCCGCGGCATGGGCCGCGAGATGACGCAGCAGGAAGTGGTCCGAGCCGTCACCCGGGAACTGAAGTTGAAGATCAGCCAGAGTTATCTCTCGCAGATCGAGAACGGCGCGCGCCCGCACCTGACCAACAAAACGCGGCTGCTGCTGGCCAAATTCTTCAACGTCCATCCCGGATACCTGGTGGATGATCCGGAAGGCTTCCACAACGAGTTGCTGTCTGATTTGAGCGCGGCGGAAGATACGCTCGACCTTTGGCTGATTCAGGGTGCGGAGCGTTTCCGCCGTGATCCGCCGGTGAGCCGCGCGCTGCTCAACCTGGCCAAGCACAAGGATTCGCGTAGCTGCCTGGTGCTGATGGACGCAATTCTTGAAACCCCTGAACTGGCGGAGAAGCTGCTGCACGTGTTGCGTCCGCAGCTGCAGAAGGGCGCGCCGGAGATGAGCGAGGCCTGATTGAGCGAAATAAGGCTGAGCGAGGTGAAGCTATGAACTGGGAACTCTTCTATCTGGTCTGTTTCGTCGTGGGCTTTGCTTTTACCGCGCTCTCGTTTTTGAGCGGCACGCTGCATTTCCATTTTCATTTTCCTCATGGCCATGTGCACCTCGGCGGGGCCGCGGGGGGCCATGGTGCGGCTCATCACGGAGGCGCCGTCAAGGGTGGAGAGGGAGCGCACGGCAGTCCGTTCCCGTTTTTCAATCCTATGAGCATCGCCGTTTTTCTGGCCTGGTTCGGCGGGACGGGATACCTGCTGGTCCACCTTCGCCACATATGGGCGTTTGCCGGACTGGCGCTCGCTTCGGTGGCTGGACTGGCGGGGGCCGGAACCGTATTCCTGTTTGTTGCCAAATTTCTCATGGCCCGCGATTTCACGCTCGACCCCGCCGACTTTGACATGATCGGCGTGCTCGGAAAAGTGAGCGGCACCATTTGCAATGGTGGGACAGGCGAAATCATTTTTGAACAGCAGGGCGCGCGCAAGGCGTGCGCCGCTCGCAGTGAGTCCGCTGAAGACATCCGGCGCGATGAAGAGGTGATTGTCACGCGTTATGAACACGGTGTGGCTTATGTGCGCCGCTGGAATGAGCTTGCAGAAAAGGCCGGCTTGCTGCCGGAAGAAGAGGAGAAAAGTCTGTGAAAATTTTAGGCGCAGTAGACCCGTCCATCTGGATCTTTGTTGGACTCGGCATCCTGGTTGTGATGTTCGCCTTTGCCATGTTCGCGCGGCTCTATCGTAAGGTCGGACCGAATGAGGCGTTGATTACCTACGGTTTCCGCGGCACCAAGGTGGTCAAGGGCGGCGGCAGAGTCATTTTCCCGATGATCGAGAGCTGGCGGCTTCTTTCCCTGGAGCTCATGTCTTTTGACGTAGCGCCGCAACAGGACCTCTACACCAAGCAGGGCGTTGCGGTCACGGTGGAAGCTGTCGCGCAGATCAAGGTGAAGTCAGACGACGTATCCATTCGCACCGGCGCTGAACAGTTTCTTACCAAAACGCCGCAGCAGCGTGAAGGGCTGATTCGGCTGGTGATGGAAGGCCATTTGCGCGGAATCATCGGCCAACTCACGGTGGAGCAGATCGTGAAAGAGCCGGAGATGGTGGGCGACCGCATGCGCGCCACCTGCGCCGGCGACATGAGCAAGATGGGTTTGGAAGTAATTTCCTTCACCATCAAGGAAGTCCGCGACAAGAACGAATATATCGCTAACATGGGCCGGCCTGATGTTGCCCGCATCAAGCGCGATGCCGACGTCGCCGCCGCCGAAGCCGAACGCGATACCGCCATCAAAAAAGCGGAAGCGCAGCGCGCCTCGGCCATCGCCCGCGCACAGGCCGACCAGGAGCGCGTGCTGGCGGAGACGCTCTCCCAGGCCAAGCAGGCAGAAGCCCAGCGCGATCTCGAAGTCAAGCGCGCTACCTACGCCGAGCTGGTGAAAAAGCAGCAGGCGCAGGCGGACAAGGCCTATGAAATTCAGGCCAACATTCAGCAACAATTGGTGATCGCGGAGCAGGTGAAAGTTCAGTTGATTGAGAAAGAGCAGCAGACCAAGGTGCAGGAAGCCGAAATCGCCCGCCACCAGAATGAGCTCATCGCTACCGTGCTTAAACAGGCGGAAGTTGAAAAGCAGCGGGTGCTCAACATCGCTGAGGCTGAGAAGCAGCGCCTGATCGCTGAAGCTGAAGGCCGTGCCTCTGCCACGCGCATGCAGGGTGAAGCCGAAGCCGACATCATCTTCAAGAAAGGCGAAGCCGAAGCCAAAGCCATGAACATCAAGGCCGAGGCCTATCAGGAATACAACCAGGCCGCGGTGGTGGACAAGCTGATCACCGGTCTGCCGGAAGTGGTCCGCGCCATGGCGGCGCCGCTGGCCAACGTGGACAAAATCACCATCGTCTCCACCGGGAACGGCACCACAGCCGGCGCCAGCAAGATCACCGGAGACATGGCGGCGATCGCCGCGCAAGTGCCGGCGCTGTTTGAAGCGCTCTCCGGCATGAGCATGGCGGAGCTGTTCTCCAAGGTAAAGCAGATCGGCGACAAGACGCCAAAGCCGTCGCCCGAACTGCCAGGCGGTGATGAACCGCCAGCCGGCAAGGCCAGAGGCGCAAGCAAATAACCTCTGCCGGGTTTCGGCCCGGCGGACGGTTCAACCGGCAGGTCGGGGTAGCGCAGCCGGTCTGCCAGTGCTTAAAGAAGAAGCGGCGTGATGGAGAAGTCATGAAAAAGGTTTCTCTTTTTGGTTTGATTTTGGGCGGGTTGCTGGGCGTGTTCGCCGGCCTGATGTCAGGCAGCTGGTTCTTCTGGCTGGCAATGGGATTGGTGATCGGCGTAATCGTTGGTTCTGCTCAGGCGCGGCGGGGCCAGTTCCAGGACGCAAATGTTCGTCACGGAGTGAAGTCATGAGCGGCAAACTGGCAGTTACGGTGATCTGGTGCCTGGTGGCGGCCCTGCTGCTGAAGTTCACGAGCGCGTGGGGCGCCCTGCCTGACCGCGTGGCTGTGCATTTCGGAATGTCGATGCAGCC
>Ga0137395_10000653_pt1 | contig 14882 bp, 9 predicted proteins | sample czobulk216metaG_FD_108283 | JGI IMG/M metagenome (GOLD analysis project Ga0137395, IMG submission 108283) | Vadose zone soil microbial communities from Angelo Coast Range Reserve, California, USA - czobulk2.16 metaG | ecosystem: Environmental > Terrestrial > Soil > Vadose zone | place: USA...
CGCTGAAAGGGAGTTTTTATGGCAAGCCGAACGGTCAAGCCGTCGGAAACGATCCATTCGAATCGTTGATCGATCCTCATACCCCGATGCGCATGAAACGAAATCTAACGGAAGGCTGGTTCTTCGGAATTTTGCCCGATATGAATACGGAGAACCCGGCCGTCGAGCAATATCTTCTGCAGAACAGCATCTGGTGGGCGGAAGTCTCCGGACTGGACGGCTACCGGGTCGACACGTTTCCCTACGTTGGCCGGAAGTTCTGGGCGAACTGGCATGCGGGATTGCGACGGCTGTATCCGAACCTAACGACCATCGGCGAAGTGTTTCATCCCGATCCGAGCGTGACATCGTTTTTTGTTGGCGGCGTAAGGCGCTACGACGGCATTGATAGCGGACTTTCCACAGTCTTCGACTTCCCAATGTTTTTCACGTTGCGCGACGTTCTGCTGAAGAATGCACCGGCAGGCCGCATCGCGGACGCGCTGAGGCGCGATTTCTTGTACTTGCATCCCGAAATGCTCGTCCCGTTTTTTGCAAATCATGACCTGCCACGATTCGCGAGCGCCGAAGGCAGCTCCGGCGCAAAGCTGAGGCTGGCGTTCGGGCTTGCGCTCGCGCTGCGGGGCATTCCAGAGATTTATTATGGCGACGAGATCGGGATGCCGGGGGGCGGCGATCCAGACAACCGGCGCGACTTCCCGGGCGGATGGATTGGGGATGTAAACGACGCGTTCACGCAAGCGGGGCGAACGAGCGATCAACAGGAGACTTTTGCTTACGTGCGGGCACTGCTGAAGCTTCGGCGTGAACACGCCGCTCTGCGCATCGGCCAGCTATGGCACTTGGCTTCCGATGAATCATCTTACGTTTTTGCCCGCGAATTAGAGGAAGAACGTCTCGTGGTCGCGTTTAACAATGCCGATCAGCAGCGGGAGCTACACATTCCACTGGCGGACACGCCAGCGCAGAAGGCAGTGGCCATTACACTGCTCTTCGGCGAAGCGAAAGGTGAGTTGGCTGGGAAAGAGCTCCACGTTACTTTGCCGGGACAATCTCTTTCGATTTTTTCTCTGAATTGAACGCGTCGCGCGTACCGCTTAATAGGCCAGGCGAACCACCCAATTCTTTACGGCGTCGGGCACGGTGAGCGTAATGGTGTGAGCGAGGTTGTCATAGCGCCATTCCCGGGTAATCTGTTCTCCAATGTGAACTTCCTTTGGCTGGGCGGTGGCGCCGAACAACGTCACTTGCGCGCTCTTCCACCAAGGCTGATACGCATTTTTTTCGACGTTGCTCGTCACCGTCACGGAGCCATTCGAAACCTGGCAGGAATAGCTGACGCGGAGGATCTCGCCCTTCTGGTACGCGAACGTGTGTCCGTCGTCCTGATAAAGTGTTCCACGGCAATCGCTGTTCGATGCGCTGTTGGGCAGATAGACGCGCAGCTCGAGCGGCCCGTTCGGCTTCTCCTCTGTGGATTGCACCAAGGGCTGCATCGGGACGATGGCTCCTGCGCGCACGTAGAGGGGCATCTCGTCGAGACGCGGGTGCAGCGAAAACTTCTCCTTGCTCGACAGCTTCGTATTTGTCCAGAAGTCGTACCAGTCGCCCGGAGGCAATGAGATTTCTTCGGCATCCACCATTTCCGTGGTTATCGGCGCGACAAAGAAGTCCCGTCCAAAAAGAAAATCCCGATTGTTTCCGTAATAGTCAGATGCTTGTGGATATTCGAGAAATACGGGGCGCATCAATGGCAATCCGGTGCGCGAGGCTTCTTCGATGCCGGTATAGAGATAGGGCATCAGCACGTAGCGCAGCTCGATGTATTTTCTGCGAATGGCCTCGTGTTCCGGGCCATGCACCCACGGCTCCTGATCCGCCGTACCCTTCGCCGTGTGATCGCGGTAAATGGGATTCAACGCTCCGACTTCGAACCAGCGCGTCAACAAATCAGCCGTCGGCGAGCCGGCAAAGCCGCCGATGTCATCGCCAATGAGCGGGAAACCGGAGATTCCCATGCTCAAGAGCATCGGCGTGCTCATCTTCAGATGATTCCAGGTGCTGCTGTTGTCGCCGGTCCAGGTGGCGGCATAGCGCTGAGCTCCAGAATAGGCCGCGCGTGTGAGCACGAACGGCCGCTCGTTCGCCTGCAGTTTGCGCAACCCGTCGTAAGTCGCTCGCACATTTTGCATGCCGTATGCATTATGAATGGCGCGATGGTCGAGCGTGGTTCCATCGTCCAGGCGATGCACGGTATCAAGCGGCATGGTTTTATCGGCGCGAAGGAACAGCGCCGGTTCATTCATGTCATTCCAGAAGCCCGCCACCCCCATGCGGACGAAGTCTTTATAGAGACCGCCCCACCAATCCCGCACGCGAGTCAAAGTAAAATCTGGAAACACACTATCGCCGGGCCAGACCGTGCCGACGAAAACCGATCCATCGGGATTCTTCACGAACGCATCGTTCTTCATTCCCGAATCGTACGGCACATAGCCATGGTTAGGGTCTTTCTTGATGTGAAGGTCGGTGATCAAAATCGTGTGCATTCCCTGAGCACGAAAATCCGCAATCATTTTCTCGAAAGTCGGGAAATATTCCCGGTTGATCGTGAAAGGCGCGTTGCCCTGCTGATAATCGATATCGAAATAGATGGCATCCGCGGGTATCTTTTTCTCGCGAAGCGTCTTGACGATCTCCCGCGCTCGCGATTCGGGGTAGTAGGAGTAGCGGGATTGCTGGTAGCCCAGGGTCCAAAGCGGGGGCAGCGGAGAGCGTCCCGTCATGCCAGTATATTCTTCGACGATTTTCTTGGGATCTGGTCCGGCAATGAAGTAGTAGTTCAGCTCCCCGCCTTCGGCGCCGAAGGAAAAATAGTCTCGCGACTCTTTGCCAAAATCAAAAACGCTTCGATAGGTGTTGTCGAAGAAAAGGCCATAAGCGAGGCCATCGCGCAAACCGATGAAAAAGGGAATGGTCTTATACAACGGGTCCGTCGACTCCTGCCAGCCGAATTCATCGGTGTTCCAGTTCGTAAAGGCGCGGTTCCGGCGGTTCATGGGTCCGGCTTTGTCGCCCAACCCAAAATAATTTTCATCCGCCGGCATTTTTTTCCAGACATGCACGCGCTTGCCGTTCCAGGCCATCGGCAAACTCGGTTCATCGGCGAGATAGACTGTCCCGGTCGCGTCAGAAAAATTGATAAGCAAAGGCGACTTCCTGATTGAAACGCGAACATTTCCAACCGTCATCTTCACTTCATTCTTGTCGTCGTGGATCTCGACGGGGATACTCTTGTGGTCCATGGCCGTCTCGACCTGGGCCCAGGAAGCATCCTTTGGAAAGTGTCCGTCGGGAGCGACGCGCACGCGTACGACTCCGTTGTACACCTGCGTAACGCGAACTTTTGCCGCACCGGCCGTCAACTCGATTCCGTCTTGGAATTTTTCCGCCCGCTGCACATTGCCAATGTGTTGCCAGCCTTGCGCGAAAACAACTCCGCTTGCTAGGACGGAGGCAAACAGTCCGATTCCGATGCTTCGAGCAAAACTTGTCACGGCAATCCTCCCCGGGAAGCGAAGAAAAGTGAAGACGACCAGGCGAGTTTCCTAATTGCGCAGAAACGATCCGGCCCCGACCCGTCGTATCAAGCTGCGAGCCACTGTTCAAAAAACGCCGACGCTTTTGCACCTTCGATTCGGCGTCTAACCGCATCCATCACGCGACAACGCACCGATCCATCACGCTCGTGGAAACCAAGCCAATACGGCAGATGCAACTCGCAGCCCACGGGATTGATCTCCAGACGAGCGTCGCGAATCTTGAAAAAGCCCTGCTGAAAAATGACGCGCAAGACTTTGTCGCGCAACAGCTCCGCAGCCCGCTCTTCGGTCAGAGTCGCGGTCAGCCGGTTGCGTCCTTCCAACGCCTGCAACTCCCGTTCAACGGGGATGCGCGGGAATTCGAACAGGTCCAGCGAACCGTCCACGGCATCGATGGCGAAAAGCCGCGCCGGCGCGCCCGCGCACTTCACGCGGTACAAAAAATACGGAACGTAGGCGTCGGCAATTCGCCGCAAGGGGCCGCTGCGCATTCGCCAATAGAGCGCGGATACGCCTTTGCCGGAAAATGCGCGCACGGCCTCTTCCTGCGTCACGTTCGGCTTCAAGGCGCGGATGGCGCTTGTACTCATCGAATCGGTTTTCCGCTCGCTCCTATCGGAAATAAATCCAAAGCCCCACGACGGTGGCCAGTAACATCAGGCTGAAGACGACATTGATGGCATGCTCCGTAGGCGTCTCGTGCGCAGGCTTGCGCTGCGGTATGCCGACAGCCACCGTCTCCATTTTGTCGTCCACGGTTGCGAAGGTCAGGCCGGCGAGGCGTTTGCGGTCCGGGGCCGGCGTCATCAGGCTGACCCCGATCAGCACGACAGCACAGACCACGAACATGAAAATCGCGTAATGCAGGAAGTTCATGTCGATGATCCAGCGGGCAACGGAGGATTCAAAGTGGCCGCCGCTGGCACGATCGGCAAGTTCCATGACGAAGCGCGTGGCGCCCATCACGAAGCCGGTAAGCAGCGACGCAATGGCGCCCGACCCATTGACGCGCGGCCACAGGATTCCAAGGATGAAACAGGCCGAGATTGGCGGGCTGATATAGGCCTGGACGCTTTGCAGGTAGATGTAGAGCTGGCTGCTGATGTAGTGAATGAACGGCACCCACAGCAAGCCCAGCAGCACCATCACGCCCGTTGCCACGCGGCCAAAATTCACCAACTGCTTCTCGGAAGCCAGTGGACGGAGCTTCTTGTAAAAATCAAGAGTGACCAGCGTGGAAGCCGAGTTGAACACCGAACTCATCGCCCCCATGACCGCAGCAAGCAGGGCAGCCATGACCAGGCCAACTAGTCCGACCGGCAACAAGTTGAGGACGAGAGTAGGATAGGCGAAATCAGGCTTTTTTACCTGTTCAGGAAACAGTGCAAATGCGATGATGCCGGGAAGGACGAGCATGAACACGGGCAGGATTTTCAGGAAGCCGGCAAAAATCGTTCCGGCCTTTGCATGACCCTCATCGCGCGCCGAGAGCACGCGCTGCACAATCACCTGGTCCGTACACCAGTACCAGATGCCAAGGATCGGCGCGCCGAAAAAGATGCCCGTCCACGGGAAGTTCGAATCCGAGGAAGGCTTTATCATGTGGAAATAATCGGGAGGGACCATGGTGCGGAGATGTTCCAGGCCACCAACGCGTCCCAGACCAATGATGGTAAGGGCGACCGCCCCGGTGATGAGGATCAGAGTCTGCACCGTGTCCGTATAGATGACTGCGGCCAACCCCCCCGCGACGGTGTAAATGCCGGTGGCGATAACCAGAACCACGGCTGTCTCCCATAGCTTCCAGCCGGCGACCCGCTCCAGCACGACGCTGGCGGCGTAGAGCTGCACAGAGATTTTCGTGAAGATGTAGGCGACGATGGAGATCGCGGCCAAGTAGACGGCGCATTGACGGTTAAAACGACGTTCTAGGAATTCCGGCATGGTGAATACGTTCGAGCGCAAGTAAAAGGGGACGAACACCCAGCCGAGAATCAGCAGGATCAGGCAAGCTAGCCACTCGAAATGGCCGACCGCCAGTCCAGATGAGGCGCCCGTGCCGGACAATCCGATGAAGTGTTCTGTGGAAATATTCGAGACAAACAAGGATGCGCCAATGAAAAACCATCCGATGTCGCGGCCCGCGAGGAAATAATCCTCGGAAGTGCGTTCCTTCCTGGCAAAGTACATGCCAATGCCGAAGACGATGGCGAAATAAACCCCGATGATCACGAGATCGATAGTTGCGAGCGCTCGGTGGGATACCGCGACAGAAGATGCAAACAGCATCCATACCTCCTTGGCGCCGCGGTCGTGAAACTGGCCTCGGCGTACCGCCTCAATGAGACTCCGGCTACTTTTGCGAACCGGGCGTGGCTGTCCCCTCTAAAACGTTATTCGTGTCCTTGTCAGCCAGGCCCCTGAAGAGAGCGTGTGAAAATTGGTGACTGCGAAGTCTATAACAGGAGTAACCCAGGCTCAATGCTAGTTTCCTGAAAGCGGTCTGTCCGAGCTGGAGGCATATTCGCGTTCGGTGCCCTTCAGTCGCACCGTATAATCGGTGAGCTACGACCAGGGCAAATAGTGAGAATGTGGCCCGCTAGCGAATCGATATGCCGATACTTTCGTTGCAAGAGGTCTCAAAGGATTATTTGACGGACGGCCAGCGCGTGCATGCACTCAACGGTGTTTCCCTCAGTGTTGAGCGAGGCGAATTTGTGGCTTTGGTAGGACGCAGCGGCTGTGGGAAATCCACGCTGCTCAATTTGGCAGGCGCAATGGATTTTCCTACGTCGGGCAACGTGCTTCTGGACGGAGTTGCGACGTTGTCGTTGAAGGACAGCGGCTTGACGCGATTGCGTCGCGAGAGAATTGGCTTCATTTTTCAGTCGTTTCAATTGCTGCACACGCTGACGGTATTCGAGAATGTCGAGCTGCCGCTGCTCCTCGCCGGGAAGCCAAATCCGCGCGAGGCGGCACGGGAACGGCTTGCCTGGGTGGAACTCGACGGTCTCGGCGATCGCTATCCTCACCAGCTTTCCGGCGGGCAGATGCAGCGTGTCGCGATTGCACGCGCGCTCATCCATTCACCAAGTATCCTGCTGGCCGACGAGCCCACCGGCAATCTCGACACCACGACGGGCGGCTTGATTCTTGAATTGCTCCGGCGACTCACCCGAGAGCAGAACACCGCGACCATTATGGCGACTCACAGTCTCGAGGCCGCATCGCTCGCGAACACGCTCGTTCGGTTGCGCGACGGAAAAATTCAGGAAGTCTCGCGGCGCTGAAATGACTCTACTGGTGCTCTTTTACCGATTGATGGTGCGCCCGCTCTTCCGGGAGCCGGTCCGGACTTCGCTGACGATCCTGGCCATCGCCTTGGGCGTCGCGGTTGTGCTGGCTATCGATCTTGCGGGAGGCGCGGCGACCGGCTCTTTCCGCAGTTCGATGGAAACGCTGGCGGGCGATAGCGATCTGGAAGTCGTCACTGCCGGAGGCGTGCCGGAAAACGTCGTCGGCACGCTAGCAACGCTGCCTTATCCGATTCGAGTCTCACCGCGCATCGAAGACTACGCGGTGATCGTGAATACAAAAAAGTCGTTTCCTCTCATCGGGCTGGATCTGGTCGCAGAAGGCAGCGCTTTCGCGCAAAGTGAATCCCCAAAGATCGCGGGGTCGCAGGCGCAGGATGCTTCGGAACAGGCGTTCGAACATCTTGGTGATTCAGACAGCATTTGGGTGGGGTCGAGCGCTGGCTACAAGACGGGCGACCGCGTCGAGCTGCTCATCAACGATCAAGTTCACAGGTACAGCGTGCGGGGCGTTTATGCCGATTCAAACGGCAACGAATCCGCCATTGTGATGGACCTCGCCGCTGCCCAACATGCACTGGTGCGCTTTGGCCGTGTCGATCGCATCCTCCTGAAAGTGCCCGAGACTCCTGGCCTGGAAGAGTGGCAGCAGCGTTTGCGAGGCATGCTTCCCGCTGGCGCGGAAGTTCGTCCACAAGGCACGGGCACGAACGAGAATCGTCGCATGCTGGCGGCCTTCCGGTGGAACTTGCGGCTCCTGAGCTACATATCTCTTGTTGTGGGTGCTTTCCTCATCTACAACACGATTTCTGTTTCGGTGGTTCGCCGTCGCCCGGAAATTGGAATCGTGCGCGCCCTCGGCGCCAGCAGGCGTGTCATTCTCTCCGCATTCGTCGGCGAAGCGGCCTGCTTCGGCATTGCCGGCGCTTTGATCGGGATTCCCCTGGGCCGCTTCCTGGCCACTGGCGCGGTTCGATTGATGTCTGCCACCGTGGAATCGCTATACGTCAGCAGCCGCCCGGGAATTATTGAGCTGAATGCCGCATCTGTTTTTCTAGCGATCGCGATTGGCGTGGGAGTTGCGGTCGCGTCGGCCTATTCCCCGGCGGGTGAGGCTTCGCTGGTCTCGCCCGTACAAGCAATGGCGCGGGGCCGGCGGGAATATGACGTGCACCTTCAAAAAGGGCGAGACATAGGGATGGCTCTTATGTTCGGTCTGGCCGCAGCCGCCGCTTCTCGAGCCCCCGCGATCGCCGGCAAACCGTTGCTGGGCTATCTTGCCGCTATCCTTCTCGTCGTAGCATCGGCGCTTGCGATTCCGGCATTTGTTGACGCCCTGACTTCACTTTCTTCCAAACTTCTTGGCAAGCTTCTCGGCGTGGAAGCGATGCTCGCCTCGCGAAGCCTGGCGGCCTCCTTGCGCCGAACTTCCGTTCTCGTCGGCGCGCTTTCAACCGCCATTGCGATGATGACCGCGGTCGGCATCATGGTTGGCAGCTTCCGCCAGACTGTCATGGTTTGGATGGGCCATCAGTTGCCCGCCGATCTGTATTTGCGTCCAACTGGCTCCGCCGCCGCAGATCGCCATCCAACCCTTTCTCCCGGTTTGGCGGAAGAGATTGCGACAGTGCCCGGCGTGGCGGCGGTCGATCGCCTGCGCGCCTATGAGATCAACTTTGAGAACATGCCGGCTACGCTTGCTTCCGCGGACCTGAACGTCCTGCGCCCGTACCGCAATTCTGATTTTTTCTCCGGACGGCCCAAGGAGCAAGTCCTCGCGGAGTTGCGCGATTCGAACGCCGTGATCGTCAGCGAGCCCTTTACGTACAAGCATCACCTGAAGGCAGGTGATTCGCTGACACTTTCGCTTGGCGAGACGAGGGCAACCTTCCGCATCGCCGACGTTTATTATGATTACTCCAGCGAGCGCGGCGGCATCCTAATGGACCGCAAGACCATGCTTCGGTATTTGCCCGACCCCGCGCCCTCGAACCTCGCCATTTATGTTTCTCCGGGAGCGCACCTAGACGTGGTTCGAGCTGAAATCGAAAGAGCGTCCGCCGGCCACCGCGTGCTGATGTTTTCGAATCGGGACTTGCGGGCGGAAGCGATTCGCATCTTCGACCGCACCTTTGCCATAACCTACGCTTTGGAAGCAGTGGCGGTCATCGTCGCGGTAATGGGCGTTGCCGGAGCGCTTCTTGCTCTGGTGATTGATCGGCGGCGCGAGCTTGGCCTGCTACAATTTCTTGGCGCAGCCACGGGGCAAGTTCGCAAGCTGATTCTCGTCGAAGCCGGTTTGCTCGGACTTCTCGCCAATCTTGCCGGCGTGGCTCTGGGCTTTGCGCTGTCGCTGATCCTCATCTACGTGATCAACAAACAGTCCTTCGGCTGGACGATCCGGTTCCACTTGCCGGTAGAAATTCTGCTCGGTGCACTGACGGTCGTGTACTTGGCGACCGTACTTGCGGGACTATACCCGGCGCAAGTTGCAGTGGGCCTGAACCCCCTAGAGGTCGTCCATGAGGAGTAAGCTCGCGTTTGTCGCCCCAGCGGTACTTCTCCTGCAGCCTCTTGCCGCGCAATACCGAACTGCTTTGCCGGGATACTGCTACGAGTTCCCGCGCGATCATTTCAATCATCCGGAGTATCAAACCGAATGGTGGTACTACACTGGGAATCTGAAATCGCCGGACGGCCACCGGTTTGGATTTGAGCTGACTTTCTTCCGGCAGGGAGTTAGCCGCGATCCCGCGAAGACTGCCGCTTGGGAACTGCGGGATCTCTACTTCGCGCATCTCGCGCTGAGCGATCTGGACGGCGGGAAGTTTTATCACTCCGAACGAACGAATCGATCCGGCCCGGGGATCGCTGCCGGGAATGAATCCCTTGGCCGCATTTGGAACGGCAATTGGCAGATTCAATGGCGTGGCGACAATCAGGAGCTTCGAGCGATCGACGAGCGCTTTCAACTGCATTTGACGCTGCACCCGGCAAAACCTCCTGTCATTCACGGTGAAAGGGGCGTCAGCCAAAAGGCGGAAGGGCCGGGCCGCGCCTCGCACTATATTTCTTTTACGCGGCTTTGGACTTCCGGAGTAATCGACGTCGGTAACAATAGGGTTGAAGTGAGCGGCGCCAGTTGGATGGACCACGAGTTCTTCACACACCAGCTTGACTCCGAACAGATTGGCTGGGACTGGCTGAGTCTGCAACTAGCGGACAATACGGAGCTGATGCTCTTTCACATTCGACACAAGGATGGCTCGATTGATCCCCACTCGGCCGGCACGTACGTCGATGCCAACGGAAAGACGACCCATTTGCGTTCTGCTGATTTCAGCCTGCAGCCGGCTGACGAAATTTGGGCAAGCCCAATTACGGGCGCGCGCTATCCAATCCATTGGAGAGTTGCCATTCCAAAATTGAGCATCGAACTGGAAGCGAAGACTTCGATCGAATCGCAGGAGCTGACCGGCAAAACGGGATTCGCTCCAAATTATTGGGAAGGTGCCATTGTTCTCAGCGGCCAGCGCGGTCCGCAATCGCTGAGTGGAGTAGGCTATCTGGAAATGACCGGCTACGACCGCCCCGTTCCGTTTACGAAATAGAGTAACGGTCGCCCACCAACCGTAGCAGGCTGACACATACCTTGCGCTTCTACATATCCTATGCTACATAGGTAGAAGGCGGAGGCATGCTATGGCAGAGAAATCCGATCTCCCGCAAGGAACCCTGGACTTACTAATCCTGAACGTGGTCGCACTCGGCCCGGTGCACGGATACGCCATTGCGCAACGCCTGGAACAGGTCTCGCGCGGCGTGGTGCAGGTTCCGCAAGGTTCGCTATATCCGGCGCTGCACCGCCTCGAGAACCGCGGTCTCCTTGCTGCGGATTGGGAGGAGACAGAGAGCGGGCGTGAGGCGAAATTCTATCGCCTGACGCGGAAGGGACGGACGCAGCTCGAGACAGAAGCCGCGAGCTGGCAGCGCTTGATTGACGCCGTCGGGCTGGTCCTCAAGCTGTCCGAGGGAGGTGCGGAATGAACTGGTGGCAGCGTCTGTTGCGCCGAAAGAAGATGGAAGATCAACTCGAAAAAGAGCTGCGCTTCCATCTCGAACAGCACGCGAGCGAGTTGATCGCACAAGGCCTCTCCCCAGACGAAGCGCGGCGGCAGGCCAGGCTCGCTCTTGGCGGCCCGGAACAGGTGAAAGAAAACTGCCGTGATGCTCGCGGCACGCGGTGGATGGAGGATCTGCTGCAGGATTTCCGCTACGCCCTTCGTATGTTGCGAAAGCAACCCGGGTTCGCGGCAGTCGCTTTGTTGACTCTTGCGCTGGGCAGCGGCGCGACAACTGTGATGTTCACCGTCGTCAACGGTGTCCTACTCAAACCGTTTCACTATGGCGACCCCGGCGGGCTGGTCCGGCTGCAGGAACAGACCGACTGGAGCACCCCGCAGGGCAATCTCTGGGCATTCACTTATCCGAACTATCTGGACTGCAAACGCGAGAGCCGCTCTCTGGACATGGCTGCGTGGAGCATCAGCCGAGGTACGGTCAGCGTTCCCGGTCCGGCTGAGTACATTGACGGCCTCGAAATGTCATCCGAGCTGTTCTCCCTCCTGGGTGTAAACGTTGCGCCTGGACGCATGTTCTTGCCAGAGGAAGATCGGCCGGGAGCGCCGCCCGTGGTGATTCTCAGCCACAGTTTTTGGCAGCGCCATTTCGCCGCAAACCCCGCGGCAATCGGTATGCGGCTCGTTTTCGATGGAAAACCTTACACCATCGTAGGGATCACACCCGCAGGCTTTCGGCTGGACGATAACGAACTAGATGTCTTTACGCCGCTCGGTCAAAACACGTCGCCCAGAATGCAGAGCCGCCGGGCGCACCGCTTCGGTGTTTGGGCACGGCTCCATTCCGGCACGACACTAGGCCAGGCGCAAGCCGAGCTCGCGCTCGTCGGACGCCGCCTCGCTCAGCAGTTCCCGGACTCCAACAAGGGCCGAACGTTCATCGCCGAGCCGCTTCGCCCGGACGTTGGGGATACGCGGTCCACTCTCTGGCTGCTCCTCGGTGCGGTCAGCCTGGTCCTGCTGATCGCTTGCGCCAATGTAGCGAGCCTGCTGCTGGCCCGCGCTGTTTCACGGGAGCGTGAGCTGGCGATTCGCGTGGCACTCGGTGCCGGCCGGGGCCGGCTTGCACGACAATGTCTAACGGAGAGCGCGGTGTTGGGACTTTCCGGAGGCCTCCTTGGCGTCTGGATTGCTGCCATAGGCATTCGCCCATTTGTGGCGTTCTGGCCAGGGACTTTGCCGCGTGCGGAAGAGGTTCAGCTCGATTGGCATGTGCTGTTGTTTGCGTTGGTGATTTCATTGTGGAGTAGTCTTCTTTTTGGATTGGCACCGGCTCTCCGCACTCCGGTCCGCGAATTGGAACAAACCTTGCGTGCCGGAGCGCGTACCGTTGCGGGAGGCTCGCGCCGTCTGCACGGCGCTTTCGTCATTTCAGAGATGGCCCTCGCGGTGGTCTTGCTGGTCTCAGCCGGGTTGCTGGGTCGAACGCTTCTGCGGCTGACCTCGCTCGATCCTGGTGTCAATGTTCACAACGTCGTAACTGCGCGGACGGCGCTTTCACCGGCCACGCTTGCAAATCCTGCACGCATACGCGCGGCTTGGGAGGAGATTCTCGACCGCGCTCGCCGAGTGCCGGGAGTGCAAGCAATCGCCATGCTCGATACGGTTCCGATGCGCGAAGGCAACAATACGATCGGCTATGACCTCACCGCGGCCGCTGCGCCGGAGGACAAGCGGCCGTTCGTCCTGGCGAACAGTGTGACGCCGGATTACTTGGAAGTCGCGGGAATCCCGCTCCGCCGGGGACGCTTCATCAACGATCAGGACCGTAAGGGCCGCGAATCTGTCGCGGTGATCGATGACGTAATGGCCCAGCAGGCTTTCCCCGGGCAGGACCCCATCGGCAAGCACGTGTGGATCGGGATCGGCCCTGACCCCGTCACCGTCGTCGGCATCGTGGGCCATGTGCGCCAATGGGGGCTGGCCGCCGACGACCAGGCTCAAGTACGCGCGCAACTCTATTATCCCTTCGCCCAGGTCCCCGACGAGCTCCTGCGGCGCTGGTCCGAGCTCATGTCGATCGCCGTCCGCACCGGTATCGACCCACTGAGCGTCGTCGAGCCCTTGCGCCGCGAGGTGCGCGGCGTTTCCGACGATCAAGTGCTCTACGAGGTTCACACCATGGAGCAGCTCGCCAAAGACACGATCGCCACACAGCGTTTCCTTTTGCTGCTGTTCGCCATCTTTGCAGGCTTGGCTTTGCTTCTTGCGTGCATCGGCATTTATGGGGTACTGGCCTACTTGACCGGACAGCGGGTATCGGAAATTGGCGTGCGCATGGCGCTTGGGGCGACCGCTGGCCAAGTTACGCGGATGGTGCTCCGGCAAAGCCTTGGAATGATTTTCGTCGGAGTGGGAGTAGGCATACTTGCGGCTCTGGCGGCAGGACGCGTATTGATGCATACAGTAGACGGAATGCAGTCCAACGAGCCATCCACTTTCATCATCATGATTCCTGTGCTGGTGCTTGCCGCGCTTCTGGCCAGCTTTGGACCGGCCCGCCGCGCCAGCCGGATCGATCCAATCAGGGCCCTCCGCCAGGACTGAACAGCTAAGGATTCCGGCCGCCTCTTCCTGGGCCAGGCGTCCGTCACTAAAGTCACGGCAACCCATTCACCGGACGTGTCGCGCCAAGGGACGAGCCGTCTGCAAGTTTGAGAAAATGGCTTCCACGGCCGTTGTCGGCCACATGTCGGTATACCGGCATTCCGTGCGACTTCCTCTGCCTCATCTCCTACGCCTGCTGGACCTAACCCGCTCCTGATGATGGCTATGCCGTGCAGTGTCCTCTCTACGTCGCGGTGGAATCGCACTTGCCTCACCATTGTCCAAATCAGAAGGAATGACGGAGAGTAAGCAAAAAACTCTATGAGGTTAAAATGAAAACTCGAACTTCAAGAATCGCTGTAGGCCTTGTCCCTTGCGGGTCTTGCCGTGGGCACGCTCGTCGTCGATCGTTTGACTCAAGATCAAGACAGCTGGTATGGCGTGGCTGGGCCACTGACGCCTTGCCGGACAATCCGAAGAAGGAAGAAAAGAAACTAGGGAAAGAAATCGAGAAGTTGTTCAAGAATTTCCCTCCAAAGTGAACAATTCACCCGAGAGTGCCCGCGCACACGCATGACCCGCGGGCAAGATGCCCAGGCATTTCCCTTGGGGACGTGGGTGTTTCTACGCGAGTAGTCTGGTTTGTAAGCGAATGGAACTACATTCAGCACACCATCCTTGAGGCTCAAAGCAACGCGCGGCAGCTAAGCAGCGCGTTCATGATTTATAGGGATCTGATTTGAGTTTGAGCCAACGATTCTTCAGTGGTCACCCGAATGTGCTCTTCCAAATGGCTCAGAAATCTGAGGTTGGCTCCCCGGGCTAGATTCGAAACTGGCAACCCTTCGGTTAACAGCCTTGAGACCAATTTAATCACAAGTTGTCGGAGCCGAGAAAAATCGAAGGGATGCAGCAAGTTCTGATCAAACGCGACGAACTCAAATTCACTTTCTCTTTTCAGTTTTCATCGTCATTCGCCGCTGTTGATCACCATTCGCATGACATTGGCATGACACCGGCTTGTGTTCGCCTGAGCAGCGCGGCTGTATGGAAGCTAGGCAGGCGAGGGAACTCCCGATTGTCGTGCCGGTAGTCGAGGTCACGGAGGTGGATAACGCCGGCGGCGAAATTATCCTTGATGAATTGAAGCACATTCCCATTCAGTTTGATCTGCGTGCCCGCTACTGAGCCAACCTTGCCCGGGAGCTAAAGCCCTCGATATAGTAGGTGACTGATGGCAGGCTGAGATCGTTCCTCCCTGCCTTACCCCAACCGGCGGA
>Ga0137395_10000654_pt1 | contig 14872 bp, 12 predicted proteins | sample czobulk216metaG_FD_108283 | JGI IMG/M metagenome (GOLD analysis project Ga0137395, IMG submission 108283) | Vadose zone soil microbial communities from Angelo Coast Range Reserve, California, USA - czobulk2.16 metaG | ecosystem: Environmental > Terrestrial > Soil > Vadose zone | place: USA...
CGGTCGTTGAAGGTGACGGCCAGGATCCGATCGGGCGGCACGCCCTGTTCGACGAGCCAGCAGAACCGCTCGGTGGCGGTGTAGGTCTTGCCTGTGCCCGGGCCGGCGGCGATGAGGAATGCGCCATCCGGACCGGCGTGGGCGGCAGCCGCCTGCTCGGCGCTCAAAGAAGTGACGAGCGTGCTCATTCGGGCGGCTGGCCTCCGTACGGGCAGATCGTCGACAGCACGGGTGAGGTCTGCGGACCTCCCCCGTGGGCCCCCTCCAGGCTCTCGACCACCACGCTTGGGAGTGGGTTGTGGCCCGTTCTGGTGACGCCCGGAGTGAATCCGGGCTTCCTCTCCACCATTTCGAGGGCAGGAACCAGGCCTCTCATTCGGGCGGCTGGCCTCCGTACGGGCAGATCGTGGAATGCGGACAGTTCGAGTAGCGGCTCACGCATGTCCCGGCGAGGTCGCGTGGCGCGGGCTCGAACCGCCCCGCCTGGATGCCCGCGATCGCGGCCATGACAGTCGACCGGCTGCGCTCGAGGTCCTCATCGCTGAGCAACCGCTCGCGGTACTCCTTCAGTCCAGCGGGCTGGCCCACGCTGAAGATGACCTCGCGGATCGAGCCCCAAACCCATTCCTTCGGATACCACAGCGAGAGGAAGCGCGGCTTGAATCCGAGCGGAATGCCGTCGTCGTCGAAGCCGAAGCGGCAGGCCATGTAGTAGAGCGCGAGCTGCACGTCGTACAGCTCGGGCCCGAAGTAGGACTCGTACGCCCAGCGCATGCTCTTGCCGGCGCCGGTCTTGTAGTCGACCACCTCGACCTGGCCGTCGCCGACGTCGTTGACGCGATCGATCTTGCCCACGATCTCGACGCCGTCGAGGTGAAGGTGGAATCGCTTTTCCAGCGCTACAGTGCCGAGGCGCCGCACGCGCTGCATGCCCGTGACGAATTTGATGTAGTTGCCAAGAACGTTGCGCACCTGGTGCTCTTCGCGCCTGCGATCGAGCACGCCCTCCATCCGCGACAGGTAGCCGTCGAGGTGGCGCTGCAGTGTCTGCTCGAGCCACCCGCGCTGGTGTTCCGCGTCGAGCGCCCGCCACTCGGGCTCGAGCGCATGGAAGTCCTCGAGCACCTCGTGCAGGAAGCCGCCGCGCTCCATCAACACCGAGCGCGGCTCCGCCACGAGGCGGGGATGGTGGTTGTACCAGTAGAGGCGCGGGCACTTGAGGTAGTCGTTGAGGGTCGTCGGGCTGAAGTGCGAGATTTCGACGCCCAGCGGATTGCGCTCGCCGCCGTACGGCTCGAACGGTTCGCCAGCCTGTGGGTCGGACAGGAAGGCGATGTCGAGACCGAGCGACGTCGCGCGTACGCTCGTGGCGGCGTCGAGATGAGCGCGCATCGACGCGATCATCACCTCGGCCTCACGCCCAAGCAGAAGGCTCGCGGGCTCGAGCCTGGTCGAAGCGCGCGAGAGCTCGCGCATCTCGGCCGCCGGCGAGGCCAGGTCCAGAAACACCGATGGTCCCGCCTGGCGAAGGTAAGAGTCTGCGTAGGTGATGTACACACGCCGCCGCGCGCGGGTGAGCGCGACGTAGGCGAGCCGCGCCTCTTCAGCCGCGTGACCGTCGGGGTCGGACGGCCACGAAGGCATGAAGCCGACCTTGAATGCCTCGAGCCAAGCGCGATCGGCGTCGTCGAGCAGAGGATGCGGACGCGCGGCGACCGGAAAGAGCCCATGCGCGAAGCCCGCGCAGAAGACGTGCTCGAACTGCAGGCCTTTGGCCTGGTGCACGGTCATGATCTGGACCGCGTCCCTGCTCGCGGTCGCGGCCTCGGTGTCGTCCGCGGCAGCTGCGAGCATCGCTCCGACCGGCCCTGACAGATCCGACAGCAGCGGCTTGCGTCCGTGGAGCCGCTCGAACACGTCCTCGATGCCCTCGAGCCCTTCGATCGCGGCGCGGAGGTCTGACATCGCCTCCACTCGCGCGACCTCCGCGAGCTCCACGTCGAGCAGCGCGCCGAGCGCGCCATCCTCCATCAGCGCCTGATAGGCGAGGGCCGCCAGGGGCAGGCGTTCCGCCTCACGCACGAGGCGCTGCCGCGCGACCATCGCGCGGTGCAGGCTGTCGAGCTCGTCCTGGGCGAGGAACTCGAAGTAATCGGGCGCCACGGGCTCTTCGGTGCCCATTTCTGCACCCCAGGGCAGGGGCCAGCGCTCGGAGTCGGTGGCCGCCAGGAAGTACATGAGCCGGCGCATCACGCGAACCAGCGGGCGGCCTCGCTCATAGGCATGCGCGCGCAAGCGGCTGAGCGTCGCCGGTAGCACCGGACCGAGCGTCGAAGCCAGCGACGCCTGGAATGCGTCCGGGTCGTCAGGACGTCGCAGCGAATCGAGGTATCCATAAAGGAAGCGAACCACCTCATTACGAACGCCGGCGCCCGAGCCCCGCACCTCGAAGGGGACGCCGAGCGCGCGCAGCGCTTCCTCATACGGCGGTCCCAATGCCGTGGTGCTGCGCATGAGGATCGCGATGTCGCCCGGCGCGAGATCGTGGGACGTTGCCAGCAACCGCTTGATCTCGCGCGCGCAGAAGAACGCCTCGTCGATCGCATCGCTCTCCCGCGCCACGACGACCGCAGGCGGAGCGGGCTGCATGTCGCGCGCTTCGCGAAGCCGCCGCGGCGCGCGAGGGCCCTGCGTGGCCGCCAGCAGGCGCTCGCCCGCATCGAGCACGTCCTGCGCGCAGCGCCGGCACTCGTCGAGCGTCACCGTCTCGCCGCCATACACGCTCGCGAAGTCGACACTCAGCAGGCGCGGCACCGTGCCGCGGAATCCGTAGATCGATTGGTCGGGATCGCCAACCACCACCAGTCGCGGACGCGACTCTGGCGGCACAAGCATGCGCAGCAGCGCGAACTGCGCCGGGTCTACGTCCTGGAACTCGTCGACGAGCACGAGCCGGAACTTCGAGCGCATCCGCTCGAGCAGGCGCGCGTCGGACGAAAGCAGGCTGACCGCGCCCATGATCAGGTCGCGAAAGTCGACCATGCGCGCGGCTTCCAGCCGCTGCTGGTAGGCCTGATACACCGCGGCGAGAGACTGCAGCCGCGGGCTGGCGCTGGATTCGGCCGCGAGTAACAGAGCAGACGGATGCACCAGGTTCTGCTTCATGAGCGCCACGAAGTTCAGAAGGTCGCGCGCGAACGCCTCAGACCGCCTCACGCCCGCGAGTGCGCCGAGCAACTCGGGATCGAGCTCGGCCAGCACCTGCTTTATGACCATCGACTCCTGCAAGCCGTTGAGCTGCAGGCGCTTTGGGTCGGGCCTCCATTCGCGCCAGAGTCGCAAGCAGAAGCTGTGGAATGTCGAGATCCACGCCTCGCCGTAGTCGTCCTGCAGGCGCGCGTCGATCCTGCTCGCGAGCTCACCGGCGGCGCCGGTGGAGAACGTCAGGACCAGGATCTGGCTGCGGTCCGCCTCAGCCGATCGAACGGCCTGCTCGTAGAGATCGACGAGCAGATGTGTTTTGCCGGTGCCCGGTCCGGCAAGGACGCGCAGCGGGCCGTGGATGTTTCGTATGTCGAGTGGCAAAGACTCCCCTGGAGTGGTGGCCGGGCCACCCGATTATGCGGTGGCGTGCCTTCTGAATTCAGCCCGCCCTGTTAAGGCGGCGGCATCGATCGCGCTGCCCTGGATCTGGCGGGTGAGCACGGCCGTCACCACCAGGCCGGCCATGAAGGCTGTCTCGATGTGCACCCATCCCTGCAGGGACGTGCCAAGGTTTCGCTCCAACAGGTACGGAGACGCGGCCAGCAGCATCGCGACGAGCGCGGCCCGCCAGACGGGAGCTTCGTGCCACACGATCCACCCGGCGGCGACGAGCAGGCATAGGTCCGAGTTGTGGAGATATGGCGCTGTCAGCAACGACGCAATCGCGCCAATTGCCATTGCCATGCCCGGCCGTCCGCGCTGGGTGAACGCCGCCACCAGCGCCGCGACCACGATGCCGGCCCGGACCACCACGGCGACCGCTCCCGACAGTCCGAACGCACCTGCCAACGTCAGGGCGCTCGCGCCGCTCGGAAGGGGATTGAGCGAGCCGATGTAGTCATTGAGCCCGTCCAGGCCGACGGCAAGGATGCTCATGCCCGCGACCACCACCGAGGCTGTCGCCCACGTCACAAACACACGCCAGCGCCCGGCCGCCAGGAGCATGAACGGCACGAGAAGGGCGGTGTTTGGCTTCAATGCCAGCACGGTGAGCAGCAGGCCGGCCGCGATCTCGCGGTCCTGCTTCACCAGGCGCCACGCCACGATCACCGCGGCCGCGACCAGCGGCACGACCTGCCCGACATAAATGGCGAGCAGCACCCACCACGGTGTCATCGCCACGGCCACGGCCGCGATGCGCGCCGGGCCTGTATACGAGGTGGTCCATCCGAGCGCCAGGACAAGGGCCAGCAGGAGTACTGAGGCCCAGACGGCGAGGGCGACGCCGTACGGCAGGGCCGTCAGCGGCGCGGCAAGCCAGGAGTCGACCGGCGGGCTGAGGAAAGGCTGCGTGAACTGCTTGGGGACGATGTTTCCTTGCACTGACCTGACCAGGCCCTGGTCGTACATCTCAGCCCATCCGTCCTGCAGACCCACGAGCGCGGCGGCGAAATACGTGTGAAAGTCGACGCCCGCCCATGTCTGGCCTCGGAGCCTGCCGCTCGGCATGTGCAGGAGGTCGATGACCATCACGTAAATGGCGATCGCCGGCAGCAGCGCCGGCACGATGAACCGCAGCCTCGCCGCCGTCCACGATTCCACCGCCGGCACCGCCCCCTCCCGAAACCCCCGCATATAGTCAGAACGCATGGCCATTGCGGTGAGGCTTCAGGCGGCAGCTCGACTGCCGGCCATGGCGGTCCTCGCCTCGGTGGCCGTGCTCATTGTCCACCTGCCGGCCTTCGCCCATCGACTGCTCGATGGCGACGAGGCCGTCTACGGCTCGATCGCTGCGCTCGTGAACCAGGGCGGACCGCTGTACGGCGACGGCGGCGTCGACAACAAGCCGCCAGGAATCTTCTGGACCTACGCGGCCACATTCGATCTCTTCGGCACCTACCAGATGACCGCGGTGCACGTCGTTGCTCTTGTGGTGGTGGCGGCCACCTGCGTGGTGCTGTTCCTCATCGGGCGATCGATCTCATCTCCCCGCGCCGGCTTGCTGGCCGCGACGTTCTACGGCCTGCTGACAGCGATGGGCAACCCGCGCCTGCTGGCGGCCAACACCGAGCTGTTCATGACGCTCCCGCTTGCCGCGGCATTCCTGCTGATGCTGCGCCGGCAGTGGCTCTGGTCCGGCTTGCTCATGGTGGTCGCGGCCGCGTTCAAGCAGGTGGCTGCGGCGGAGCTTCTGCTGCTGCCGGTTGGCCTGCTCGTGCTGCAGGCGCGCGGCGCGCGCACAGGCGCCGCGGTCCGTTTCAGCGCCGGCATCCTGATCGGCCTCGCGGCAGGCGCCGCGGTACTGCTGTTGACGGGATCGCTGGCCGGATTCTGGCGCTGGACCGTGGAGACGCTCGCAGGCTACGCCGCCGGCAACTGGAACCCGGCGGTGGTGCTGGACCGTTCGCAGAGCAGCCTGATCCCGTTCGTCGGGACTGCGATCGTGCTGTGGGTCGCGGCCGGTTCAGTCGTGGCGCGGTGGCGGAACTTGTGGCCCGCTGAGAAGTTGGCGGTGGCATGGCTGGCCGTGTCCCTCCTGGGATCGCTGGCCGGGGGCCACTGGTCGTGGCACTACTTCATCCAGGTTATGGCGCCCCTGGCGCTGCTGGCCGGGGTCGCCGTCGATCGCGCGCTGGACACTCCAAGGCGGCGCTGGATCGCCGCCGCCGTTCTGATCGGGGTCACGATCCCCGCGGCCGGATGGACAGGCTTCAACTTTCGTGCGGACCCGCTCACGTACGACTGGAGCCCTCCCATAGCGCAGCACGAGCAGGTCGCCGAGTACATACGCACGCACACCACCTCGGGCGATCGGGTCTTCGTATGGGGCGACTGGCCCGCCCTCTACGTGGAGTCGGACCGACTGATGTCGAGCCGGTTTCCAGGCTTCCTGCGCGGATTCGCTCGGGCTGCGGGTTTGCCTCCAAACAACTGGGACACCGCGCCCGATGTCTGGCCGGCGCTCCAGTCAGACCTGGAGCGCCATCCGCCTCAACTCATCGTCGACACATCGACGGATGACTGGAGCGACTTCGCTCCGTATCCCATGTCGGACTATCCAGTGCTCGCAAACCTCGTCGCGTCGAGCTACCACCCGGTCGCGACCATCGACGGGGTCGTGATCTACGCCCGCAACACCTAAGGAAGCGGAAGCGGAGGCGGGGATGGCAGCGGTGGGGGCGAAGGAACGGGCAGAGGCGGCACGCTCGGAACGCCGGGAATGACGACAGCTCCGGGCGCGACCTTGCTGATCGTGGCCTTGACTCTGTCGGAGAGCGAGCGGACGGTCGACGGTGCCGCGGGAACGGGTGCGGTCGCGATGACCGCCGGTTTGGGCGATGGCTGTGTTACCTGGGTGGCCGTGGCACCGACGAGCACTGCGGCGGTCGCGCCGGCCGCGATCAGCGCGCCGGTCATCACCATGTTGTGGGCCGGTTCCGTCACGTTCCGCGAAGGATCACCAAATCGCCGCAGCGATAGCCAGCCGAGCACCGCAAACACCGCCCTGCGCCCCGCGGTGCGGCCGTGCTCGACGTGCTCGCTCACGTAATCGAACGCCAGCTTCAGCCTGTGCTGGACCGCTGCGACGCTGATGCCGAGGCGCCGCGCGATCTCGCGGTTCGACTGGCCGGCGAAGTAGGCGAGCCACACCACGTGCGTCTGCTCTTTGGGCAGCGCGTTCAGCGCGTCGTTGATCGCGAGGCGCACCATGGCGCCCGAGAAGTGCTTCCACGATGGCGGCATCTCGTGCCCCGTGCCGTCGACGAGCATCTGCTTGATGCCGCGATGCGATCCGCGCAGCCGCCGCCGGTCGCTCACCACACCCGAGTTGCCGGTGAGCAGCCAGGTGCGCCAGGACTCGACCGCGCTGGCGGGAAGCGCGCCCCCTTCGCGCGCCGATGACTCGTCGTCCGCGCTGTCTGGTGGCGTCGGCCCTGGCGGCGCCCCCCAGCGATTGGCCATCGCTCTGGTTTCCCCTGAAGAGACAACACCGCTGGGCCCGCCTGTACCCGTCGGTGCGGGCTTGCGAAGATCAGTCCAGGGTGGGCTTCACCGGGCGCTTGATCTCGAGAATGGAAGGCTCTCGAGCCGCGATCGCGACGATCTCGTCGAGGATGCGCACCGCGTCGCCGTTCAACGGCTGTTGTGCCAGCCTCACATAGGCGGCCGCTCCGTTCGTGAAAACGAACGTCGGCGTACCGAAGACGCCGTGCTTGCTGCGGGCTTCCTGGTGGTCGCTCGCAAGCGTTTGGTGGATGGCCGGGTCGGCGAGATCGATGCGGAAGCGGTCGAGGTCGAGACCGGATTGCTGCGCCACTTCCTCCACGATGGTGGGATCGTCGAGGTTCTGCCGGTCGCGATGACGAGCGCGCAGAAGCGCCATGTGAATGTCGCCGAATCGACCCTGGCGGCGAGCGGCTTCCGCGGCCGCGAACGCGAGGCGTCCCTGCACCGGCTCGGAGGCCGGGGCGCCCCACGCCGTCCACGAGGGATCCTGGCGCGAGTTGACCTGCGAGAGTGAGAAGTATCTCCACGCGATCTCGACCTGGCGCTCGCGCGACCCGCGCACCAACTCCAGCATCTCGGCGGCCCTGTACACGAACGGGCAGTTGTAGTCGTAGAAGAGCTCGAACTCGATGAGGTCCACCAAGGGTGCAACGCAGGTAGCGCTCACCGATATTCCCGACAGCTGGCGCTGGATGAAGCCGGACCTCGCGGCCCGGTTGCTGCCGATGGTGGCCGCGTTCGCGTTCGTGGAGATCGTCTGGCGGCCGTCGTGGTCGGGCCTTTCATTTGGGCGCGTCGAGGCGCAGCTGATCTTCGGCGCGGTGACTGCGCCGTTGCTTTTTGTCGCGGCCACCTGGGTCCAGCTCCTGATGACGCGGCGCCGAGGCGGCATCGGTGTTCCCTCAGGGCCTGGCGACGCATGGTTTCAGGCCGGCTTCTACCTGCTCAACGGGCCGGTCGAGGAAGCGTTCTTCCGCGGCCTCGTCCAGGGCGGGCTCGGAGCCTTGATCGCGCCGCCCGTCGGCTTCATAGCCGGCACGCTCGCCTACGTCCTTTATCACCGTCTCGGCTGGTCGTGGCCAGAGACGCTCGCGACAGCCCTGGTCGGGGTCCCCCTCGGTCTGGCGTTCTGGCTGCTGCCAGGACCGCCGTCGCTGCTCGGTGTCTCGATCGCACACGTCGCCGCGACCTGCGGATTCCTGGGACCCGGTCCGTACCTCCTGCGCAAGCTCAACCTGCTCTGATGCCGCGGCTCGACTCGGCCCAGGTCCGCACGCTGCTCTGGGCAGGGCTCGCCGTGGTGCTGGCAGGCTGGAACGGCTCGATTCTGATCCTGGAGCTGCCCGCGGTTGCTGACAGCTTCGGCGCCCGGGTCTCGGACCTGTCGAACCTCGGCTCGATCGTCGTCTTTGGAGCGTTGGGCGCCTGGCCGCTGGCGACCCTGGCCGACCGATTCGGCCGGCGCCGGCTGATCGCCCTGGGTGTGGGCGCCTTCTGCCTGATCAGCCTCGCCACCCCGCTGGCGCCGAACCTGACCACGCTCGCCTTGCTGCGGCTCGGTGCCTCCTGCTTCGAGGGCCTGGTCGGGGGCGTCGCCACCGCCCTGATCGTCGAGGAGGCGCCCCCGGCCCATCGTGGGACGGCCCTCAGCGCGCTTGCGCTGCTTTTCGGGGCCGGACAGGCAGTCCCGGTCGTGGTCTATCCGTTCGTCGCGCCCAACTGGCGGCTGCTGTTCATCGCGGGCGGCCTCGGAATCGTCGCCGCGCCATTGATCTGGCGCGGTCTTCCGGAGAGCCGAGCCTGGCGCAGGGCGCACATAACCGGTTCGACCATCCGGGTATTGATGCAGCCCCCCTGGCGGCGGCGGGTGCTGGTCTTCGCCGCAAGCGCGCTCGTAGGAGCGATCCTGGGCGAGCCCGCGGGGCTCTTCTTCACCGTCTACGCGAGCCAGTACCTGCACCTGACGCCGGGTGTGATCAGCTGGATGATCGCCGCGGCCGCCGCGTGCGCGATCCTCGGCTACGCGGTGGGCGGGTTCCTCAGCGACCGCTTTGGACGCCGGATCCTCGGCGTGACGCTGGGCGTGATCACGGCCGTGTTTACCGGCGGAGGCTTCGTCGCAGGCACCGCCGGCTTCATCGTGGCGAACCTGCTGTGGAGCGGCTTTGCCAGCGGCGGCACGCCCGTCATCGGCGCCTGGTCGGGAGAGCTCTACCCGACCCGAGCGCGCGCCACCGCGGAAGCGACTGGCGGTGTCGCCGGAACGGCCGGCGCGATCATCGGCCTGCAGCTGGTCGCGGCGCTGTCACCAGACCTCGGCCTCGGGCGCGCCATCGCCTTTGTTGCCGTGGCGGGCGTGGCGTCCTCGCTGGTGCTGCTTCTGCTGCCCGAGACGCGGGGGCGTCCGTTGCCCGACTGAGCGCCGCGTTGACGTACTTCCGGGCCGGTGTTACGGTTCCAGCCGGTATATCGCGCGCATATCACGCGCGCGATGAATGGGGAGAACGGGGATGGCGTCCGAGGTTCGCATCCGCGAGGCCGGGCCAAGGGTCACGATCTTCCGTCACGGTGAGCCGCCGCGGTCCCAGAGCGAAGCCGCCTACCTCCTGATTCGCGACCGGATCCTCTCGCTTGCGCTGCCGCCGGGCTCGCTCGTGCATGAGGCGCAGCTGCGCGAGGAGCTGTCCATCGGCCGCACGCCGATCCGCGAGGCGCTGCAGCGACTGGCGCACGAGAAACTCGTACGCAGCGTCCCCAACCGCGGCACCTTCATCACCGACGTCAACATCACAGACCTCGCGCGCATCACCGAGGTGCGAGTCGTGCTGGAGGGCCACGCGGCGCGGCTCGCCGCCGAACGCGGCACGGCCGCGGATCGAGCTGCGCTGGGAGAGCTGCTCACCGGCCTCGGGTCTGTGGAGCTGACCGATCAGCGCGAGCTCATGAAGCTCGACCACGAGATCCACCGCAGCATCTACCGCTGCGCGCGCAACTCGTTCCTCGAAAGCACACTCGAGCGGTACTTCAACCTGAGCCTGCGCCTCTGGTTCCTCGTGCTCGACCAGGGCGTGCGGCTGCGCGAGGCGGTGACAGAACACCGGACGCTGCTCGAGGCGATCCTGGCAGGTGACGGCGATGGCGCCGAGCAGGCGATGCGGCATCACGTTTCGGGCTTCGAGTCCGAGATTCGCAAGATTCTGGTGGAGCGATAAAGAGATGCCGAAGATTTTCTTTGCGACCGACCTGCACGGATCCGAGACGTGCTGGCGGAAGTTCATCAACGCCGCGAAGTTCTACGACTGCGACACGCTCATCTGCGGCGGCGACATGACCGGCAAGGCGATCGTGCCGATCGTGCATGAGAACGGACGCTTCACATACGCGCTGGGCGGCGAGGAGCAGACCGTGCCCAAGGAGCAGCTGGCCGAGGTCGAGGCGCACGTGCGCCGCAAGGGCTACTACCCCCTGCAGATGACGGTGGACCGGCTGCACGAGCTCGACCAGAATCCCGCGGAGCGCGCAAAGACCTTCCAGCAGGTGATGCTCGACGGAGTCGAGCGCTGGATGAACATGGCCGCCGAAAAGCTGGCTGGCACCAAGGTGCGCTGCTTCGTGAGCCCCGGAAACGACGACGAGTTCGAAGTCGACGACGTCATCCGGCAGGCGAAGGCCGTCGAGCTGGTGGAGGGCCGCGTGGTCGACATCGACGGCTTCTCGATGATCTCTAGCGGCTGGTCCAACCCGACGCCGTGGAAGACGCACCGTGAGGAGTCGGAGGAGAAGCTCACTGAGCGTATCGACTCCATGGCGAAGCAGCTCTCGGACCCGTCGCACGCCATCTTCAACCTTCACTGCCCGCCCTTCCAGTCCGGGCTGGACGAAGCGCCGGCGATCGACGCCGACCTCAGGCTCCTGCATGGAGGTCGCGCGCTTCGGCCGGTGGGCTCGACCGCGGTGAAGGAAGCGATCCAGCGCTACCAGCCCGTCCTCTCACTGCACGGCCACATCCATGAGAGCAAGGGCGCGGTGAAGATCGGCAAGACGCTCTCGATCAATCCGGGCAGCGCATACGAGGAGGGGATGCTCATGTCCGCGCTCGTCAACCTCGACGCCAAGAAGGGCGTCAAGAGTTACCAGCTGGTCAACGGTTAGTTCGCGATTAGGGAGGAGAAATATGGCTGAAGCGACAATGGGTGGGTCCAGGCCGAGCCTGTTCCTGCGAAACGCGACGGGACTCGTCAAAGCCTGGTCGACCTTCGATGCGTTCGTCTACTCGTTCTGGTCAGTCAACCTGATCACGCTCGGCCTGTACGGCATGTCGTTTGTCTATACGGTTCCGGACGGGCAGGTGATCGCCGCGATCCTGTTGTTCGGAATCCTTACAACCTTCCTTGTCATCACCTACGCGATGTTGATAAGCGTGATGCCCCGCACGGGCGGCGATTACGCATGGCAGAGCCGCGTCCTCGGCGGCGGCCTGGGATTCGTTTTGTCGATCACGGGATGGTGGTTCACCCTGTTCCTCTGGGCACCGATCTACGCCAACATCCTCGTGGTCCAGTTCTTCGGACCGCTTGCGTACACGTTGGGGTCGCCGGATACCGCCACCTTTTTCGCGAGCTCGACCGGCATTTTCGTGTCATGTCTGATCGTGCTCGCCTTCGTCAGCCTCGTCGTGACGATGGGGATGGAGACATACGCGCGCATCCAGAAGCTTTGCTTCTGGATCGGGCTCGGCGGCCTCATCGTCGTGTGCGGCCTGTTGCTCTTCTACAGCCAGAGCGACTTCCAGAGCGCCTTCAACAGGGAGGCGACCTCACTGTTCGGCGCGCCGGCCAACGCTTACCAGGCGACCATTGACGCAGCCAGCAAGGCTGGGTTCGCCGGCTCGACCTTCGGCACTTTTACCTTCGGCCCGATACTTCTGCTGCTGCCGTGGCTCGCCTTCTATCTCCTGTGGCCCAACTGGGGCGCGACCCTTTACGGCGAGGTGCGGGGGGCCAAGGACATCCGCAAGCCCTTCTGGAGCATGTTCTGGGGCCTATGGGTGACGGTTGGCCTCGTGGTCCTGGTCGTGATCCTGATCGTCAAGACCATTGGGTGGAACTTCTACCAGTCGGCCAACAGCCTGTACTGGGGGAGCCTGTACGGGGGTCCCGCTCCCGTGATTCCCGTTTGGCCTTACCCAGTAATGTTCGCCGGATGGTTGGTCGACAACTCGATCTTCCAGGCGTTGCTAATAATCGTGATGGGGCTGTGGTTCTTCGGCTGGGCGGGCACTCTTTTCCTGTCCTCGACTCGTGTCATCTTCGCCGCTGCATTCGACCGGGTGCTGCCATCCTGGGCGGCCAACATATCGGCCAAGCGGCGGGTGCCCTACGGCTCGCTGGCGCTTATGATCCTGCCGTCGATCGTGATCAGCGCGATCTACGCTTATAAGCCCAGCTTCACCAGCGTTTTCCTTGACGCCACCGCTGTCCTCGCTTTGACTTTCTTCGCCACTGTCGTCGCGGCGATCATCTTGCCGTGGCGCCGCAAGGATCTCTATGACGCCTCGCCGATCGCTAAGTGGAAGGTGGCTGGAGTCCCGGCGATCACCGTTGTCGGCGTGATCACAGGGTTGTTCCTGCTCTTCATGCTCTGGGAGTGGTCGTTCAACGGCGCCGACCTGTATGGCACAACGTTCTCATCGACCCCCAACTCCGTCTACTACTTCCTGGCCACCTACATCGTCGCAGTCGTTATCTACGTTGTCGCACGATTCGTACGCAAGAGCCAGGGTATCGACCTTTCCCGCATCCACCACGAGATTCCGGTTGAATAGCAGTTCCACGGCCGCCGGGCGCTCAGCGTCCGGCGGCCACTTCGACTAAGAAAACATGCTCGAGCACACACTCCGCACCTACCAAAGCCCGACCCGTCTCGTGCAGCGCCTCGGCGCGATCCGCGAGCTGGGCGCCGAAGCCGCTCTGCTTGGGATCCGCCGGCCGCTGTTGGTCACGGATCCAGGAGTCAAGGCGGCGGGCCTGCTCGACACGGCGCTCGAGGCGCTGCGCAGCTCCGACGTGGAGCCGGTCGTCTTCGATCGAGTGAAGGCCAACCCGCCGGTCGACCTGGTCGATGCGGGCGCGGCCGAATACAAGAAGTCGGGCTGCGACGGGCTCGTCGCGATCGGCGGTGGCAGCTCGATCGACACGGCCAAGGGCATCGGCGTGGTCGCCGCGCACGACGGCAGCATCCTCGACTACGAGTGGGGCCACGACCCCATCAAGAACCGCATCCCGCCGATGATCGCAGTCCCCACTACCGCGGGCACCGGCAGCGAGGTGACCCTGTGGGCGGTGATCACCGACCCGAAGCGAAAGATCAAGTTCAACGTCGGCGGCACGTCCAATATCGCGTCGTGGGTCGCGCTCATCGACCCCGAGCTCAGCGTCAAGCTGCCCGGACCCGTCACCGCGGGCACCGGCATGGACGCGCTCGCGCATGCGGTCGAGTGCTACACGATGTCGTACCACCAGCCGTTTACTGACGCGGTCGCGCTGCTGGCGATGGAGTACGTCGCCCGCTACCTCCGCGTAGCGTTCTCGCAGGGCGAGAACCTGCAGGCGCGCTACTACATGAGCGCCGCCGCGATGCTGGCCGGCCTCGCATACGGCACAGACTCGGCCGGCGCCGCGCACGCGATGAGCCAGACCGCCGGCGGCGTGCACGACGCACCGCATGGTGCGCTCACCGCGCGGCTCCTCGGACCGGTCATGGAGTACAACCACTCGGGCGAGCCGGAGCGCTTCGCGCGCATGGCGCAGGCATTCGGGCTCGACACCAGGAACGTGACCATCTGGCGCGCGGCCGAGATGTCCGTCGAATACGTGCACCAGCTGACGGTCGACGTCGAGATCCCGGGCATGCAGGAGCTGGGCTTCAGCGAAGACGAGATCCCGATGCTCGCCGACAAGGCCTTTGCCGACCCGCAGACGATCGGCAACCCGCGCGACGTGAACGCCGCTGGGTACCGAAAGATCTACGCGCAAGCTTTCGCCATGGGCAAGAACCACGCCCGCAAGGAGATGTCATGACCGTCGACGTCGCCCGATCGCTGCGCAAGATGTTCGTCGACGGCGAGTGGGTCGACTCCGAGAGCGGCCGGCACTTCGATGCCGTCAGCCCGGCCACCGGCGCCGTGATCGCGCAGGTTGCCGAGGGCACGCGTGCGGACGCGCGTAAGGCGGTGGAAGCCGCGCACAGCGCGCGCTCGGCGGTCGCCGGGCTCAAGGGTTTCGAGCGCTCGCGCCGGCTGCACAGGATCGCGGACGAGATCGAGCGGCGTCGTGAGGACCTGGCCCGGATCCTCACCCTCGACCAGGGCAAGCCGCTGCTGGCGGAGGCCTACGGCGAGGTCGGCGAGGCGGCCGAGTACTTCCGTATCGCGGCCGAGGACCTGAAGCGCCTCGAGGGCGCCGTCATACCGTCCGCGAGCCCCAGCAAGCTCATCTTCACGAGGCGTGTGCCACGCGGCGTGTACGGCGTGATCACGCCGTGGAACTGGCCGCTCACGATGGCCACCGAGCTCATCGCCCCCGCGCTCGCTGCGGGCAACACGGTGGTCTGGACGCCCGCATCATCCACGAGCGTCATCTCCGTCGCGTTGATGGAGTGC
>Ga0137395_10000657_pt1 | contig 14826 bp, 20 predicted proteins | sample czobulk216metaG_FD_108283 | JGI IMG/M metagenome (GOLD analysis project Ga0137395, IMG submission 108283) | Vadose zone soil microbial communities from Angelo Coast Range Reserve, California, USA - czobulk2.16 metaG | ecosystem: Environmental > Terrestrial > Soil > Vadose zone | place: USA...
ATCAGCTCGAGGAGGGCGGCAGCGAGCACAACGATGCCCGCCACCGCCACCGCCCAGAGCTGTGGGTTCACGCCCGTATTAGTCCCCGTTTGCCAAGTTGGTAGTAGATCTGGCAGCCGAGGCAGTAACCGAACGCGAGGTTGACGAACGCGAGCACCGCCACGAGCAGTGCGACCGCAAAGCCAAGGATTGAGATGGCGCCGTAGGTTGGCGTCGCCAGATACAGCAGCGCCGTGGCGACGGCCAGGAACACGCCGCCCAACCCCTGCGCGAAGTTGTGCGGCTCGGGCCGGTCCTGCACCGGCCGCGGCTTGACGATGCCACTCGGCTTGAGGACCTGGAAGTAGAGCTGCTTGAAAAGCGCGAGCCGAGGAACGAACGTGCCCAGCAGCAGCACGATCGCGAGCAGCGGGATGAGCAAGATCAGCGGCCCGACGAAGGCGCTGCCGATGACCGCCACGAGCACCGTGACGACGATGCCCGTCTGGTTCACCTTGAGCGCTGAGTGATCGACTGTCTGCAGGGCGGTTGACATGCCTACTACTTCTCGATCGGAACCCGAATGGCGCTGCCCCACTCGGTCCACGAGCCGTCGTAGTTCTTGACGTCGGGGTAGCCGAGGAGCTCGCGCAGCACGAACCACGTGTGCGCCGACCGCTCACCGATGCGGCAGTACGCGATGACTTCCTTGTTCGGAGTCACGCCCTTGCCGCCGTAGATCTCCTTCAGCTCGTCGGTCGACTTGAAGGTTCCGTCCTCCGTGTTTACCGCCGTGGCCCAAGGAATGCTGGCCGCGGTCGGGATGTGGCCGCCGCGCTGAGCACCCTCCTGGGGAAGGTTCTCCGGCGCGAGCAGCTCGCCCGAAAACTCTTTCGGCGATCGGACGTCGACCAGGGCGGCCTTGCCGATCTTCGACTGCACGTGGTCCTTGTAGGCGCGAATCTCTTCGCGTGTCGAACCGTGGAAGTGGTAATGCGCCTTGTCATGGCTCGGGACCTCCGTGCTGTACTCCCGCCCTTCCTTCTCCCACTTGACGCGGCCGCCGTCCACCAGCTGAACCTTGTCGTGGCCGTAGTACTTGAGGGCCCAGTACGCATAGGCGGCGAACCAGTTGTTGTTGTCGCCGTACAGGACGATGTTCGTGTCGGGCGTGATTCCGCTCTCGCTCAGCAGCTGCTCGAGCGCCTCCTTGCCCGCGATGTCGCGGACGACCTGGTCCTGGAGATGCTTCTTCCAGTTCCATCCGACCGCGCCGTTTATATGGCCCTTCTCGTAGTTCGTCGGGTCGACGTCGACCTCAACGAGACGCAGGCCGTTGTCTTTTGCGTGGTCAGCGATCCATTCGGTGCTTACCAGCGCCTTCGCCGTTGTTGTCGATGAGCTCAATTCTCAAAACCTCCTGAAATGGCAATGAACCAATGTGATTGGTGATGGATGACGAGCACGGCCGGATGGGCGCGCCGCTTACGGCGCGAGCAAACGGCCGGTCAGCTACAGAAGCAGGCCGGGTGGTAAACCAGTCGCTGAGCAGGCCAGACGAGATCCCGCATGTGGCGTCAATTTTAAACAACCTTCGTGCGCCGGGACCAATTCCTCGATTATTGGGACGTTGTCGCAAATAGACCTCATCAAATACCAAGCGCTGGGCAACGACTACCTCGTGCTGGACATGCCCGCCCCGCTCGACCAGGTCGTGCGGCTGCTGCCCGCACTGTGCGACCGCAACCGCGGCCTGGGTTCTGACGGCCTACTTGCCTTCGAGCCGTGGTCGATGACGGTTCGCATCTTCAACCCCGACTCGTCAGAGGCCCAGAAGAGCGGCAACGGCCTGCGCATCATCGCCGCGCATGCAGTACTCGACCACAGCGCGGGCGAGCGGTTTGAGCTGCACACGCAATCTGCCACCAACCACGTGACCATCCAATCGCAGGACGGTGCCGAGGTCGTCTGCGAGATCGACATCGGCCGTGCGTCGTTTCGCGCCGCCGACCTGCCTGCGCGCTTCGAGGGCGAACCCGACCGCGTGCGCCTGCAAACCCCCGCCGGCGACGTGGAGGCGATGCTGGTGTCCGTAGGCAACCCGCACTGCGTCGTCTTCGGCCAGCCGGTCACGAAGGAGCGCTGCCTCGAGCTGGGCCCGCACCTCGAGCGCCACGAAGCCTTTCCTGAGCGGACCAACGTTCAGCTTTTCGAAGTCCTTCATCGAGGGCGGGTGCGCATCGAGATCTGGGAGCGCGGCGCCGGCTACACGCTTGCCTCAGGGACCAGCGCGAGCGCGGTCGCGGCCGCGTGCATGCGCGCCGAGCTGGTGGACGATCGCGTGATGGTGCAGATGCCCGGCGGCGAGCTCGCCGTGCGCAAGAGCGCCGAAGGGACTCTCATCCAGTCGGGGCCGGCACGTCGTGTGTACCGCGCCCGAGTCGATCTAGCCGACTTTTCCTAGGCGAGCCACCACGTCTGGCAGCTCAGGCAGCCCGCGCAGCACGGCGTCGGCGATCGACGGGTCGTCCTTCTCGCCCTGACGGTTGACCCACACGCGTGGGATGCCCAGCTCGTGCGCCGGCTTGATGTCGTGGAAGTAGCTCTGGGCGACGTGAATCCAGATCGCCGCCGACGACCCGAACGTCGACTTGAACAGATTGAAGTGGGCGTGGTTGGGCTTGTAGGCCGAAACGTCCTCGGCGGTGACGACCGCGTCGAACGCCACCGGCAATCGGCGCTGGGTCTGGGCGATGAGGTCGCGGTCGCAGTTGGTGAGCAGCGCCATCTTCCAGCCGTCCTTCTTCAGCGCACTGAGCGCCGGGCCCAGGTCCCCGAATGGCGGCCAGTAAGGAATCGTCGACACGAGCGCTGTCGCGTCGTCAGGCTTCAGGTCGAGACCCAGCTGCGTCGCGACCCGCCTGGTGGTCTCGGTCAGGATCGCGCGGTAGCGGTGGAATGGCCCGTCGGACTCGACTGCGGCCTCGAGGTCGATGTAAGCGGCGAGAAAGTCGGGTCCGCGTCCCGGGAACAGCAGCTCGCCAGTCGTTCGGATGCCGTGACGCCAGTCGATAAGGGTGCCGAAGCAGTCGAACGTCAGCCAGCGGTCCGAGCTCATCCGCCGGTTGGGAGGTACTCCGCGATCGCGTGCGCGAGGTGCTGCATCGTCATCGACTGCAGCCACACCCGGCCGGGCCCAGTCAGCGCGGCCAGGAAGATGCCGTCGCCGCCGAAGAACGCGTTCTTGATGCCCGGGATCGTGGTGATGTTGAACTGCACCGACTCCTGGTACATGCCCACGTGTCCGGGGTGCACGCGCAGCGTGTTGCCTGCCTGCAGGTCGTACATCACGACCTCGCCATGCAGCTCCACCCAGGCATGGCCCTGACCGACCAGCCTCTGCATGCGAAACCCGGTGCCGCCGAAGATGCCCGCGCCGAGCCGCTGCTGAAAGCCGATCGAGAACTGGATACCGGGCGTGCCGCACATGAAGCCGTGACGGTGGACCATGTAGCCGTAGCCCGGCGCTATCTCCAGGGGCAGGACCTGGCCGGGCAGCTTCGCGGCAAAGGCGAGGAGGCCCGGTCCGCCGACGGACGTGTACTCCGTCATGAAAAGAGTTCCGCCCGCCACCGCTCGGCCGAGGGCGCCGAACAGTCCGCCCTGCTGGCCACCGGCGCTCGTCGACGTCTGCATCTGAATCGCCGCCGACATCCACGACAGCTGGCCGGACTCGGCGAAGACCTTTTCGCCGGGCTGCATGTTGAGCTCGAGCACTGGCATGACGGTGCCGACGATCTTCGGATCCATCGCCCTTAACTCCCCTGCAGCAGCGAGCCGACGAGTGAGCTGCTCCCGGACTCGCGATGTGGCAGGTACTCGGCGATCGCGTGCGCGAGGTGCGGCATCGACATCGACTGCAGCCACACGCGTCCGGGTCCGGTGAGCGTCGCAAGGAAGATGCCGTCGCCGCCGAACAACGCGTTCTTGATGCCCGGGACGGTGGTGACGTTGAACTGCACGCTCTCCTGGTACATGCCGACATGCCCCGGGTGAACACGCAGCGTGTTGCCCGGCTGCAGGTCATACGTGACGACCTCGCCGTTGAGCTCCACCCAGGCCTGGCCCTGTCCCTGCAGGCGCTGCATGCGAAAGCCAGTGCCCCCGAAGACGCCGGCGCCGAGCCGCTGCTGGAAACCGATCGAGAACTGCACGCCCGGGGTCGCGCACATGAAGCCGTGCCGGTGCACGAGGTAGCCGGACGACGGCGTGATCTCCATCGGCAGGATCTGGCCAGGCAGCTTGGCCGAGAAGGTGAGCAGCCCCGGGCCGCCGGCCGACGTGTACTCCGTCATGAACAGCGTGCCACCGGCGACCGCACGCCCGAGCGCGCCGAATAGCCCACCCTGCTGCCCGCCCGCCGTGGTCGACGTCTGCATCTGGATCGCCATCGACATCCACGAGAGCTGACCCGACTCGGCGAACACCTTGTCGCCCGGCTGCATGTTCAGCTCCAGGACTGGCAGCACTGTGCCGATGATCTTTGGCTCCATCGCGTCCTCTTAGTAATGAGACTGGGCGGCTCGCCGCAACTCTATCAGCGGTGTATGTGAGCGAGGGTCGGCCGCCGCGCGGACTTCGGGCTCGGCGCCCGCGAGCAGCTTTCACAGATCCCGACCACCAGCACCTCTGTGCGCGCCGGCTTGAAATGGTGCTGCTCCTCGAGGTGACCTTCGATCGCGGTGACCAGGTCTTCCTCTATGTGCAGCACGCCGCCGCACACCTGGCACACGGCGTGATGGTGCTCGCCGCTCGCGAGCTCGTAGTGCGTGGCGCCCTCGCCGAGGTGCGCCGCGTAGATCGTGCCGGCAGCCGTCAGGGCTTCGAGGCCGCGATACACGGTGCTGCGCGGAAATGTCGGCCGCGTGCGCCGCAGCTCTTCGGTGATCTGGTCGGCGGTGCAGTGGCCACCCAGATGAACGATCGCCTCGTACACCATCGAGCGCTGCGCGGTGCGTCGCATGCCCGTCGTCGCGGTCACGACGGGATCACGTAGAGGGAGCGGTCCGCCTGCGTGAGCAGCCTGGGTCCATGCGACTCCACGACGACATCGTCCTCGATGCGCACGCCGCCCCAGCCCTGCACATAGATGCCGGGCTCGATGGTGCACACCATTCCGGCCTCGAGGGTCCTCGGCGAACCCGGGTCGAGGCTCGGATCTTCATGGGCCTCGAGTCCGAGGCCGTGACCGGTGCGGTGGATGAAGTTCTCGCCCTGATGTTGCTCGTCAATCACCTGCCTGGCGGCCGCGTCCACGGAGCCGGCGGTGACTCCGGCGCGCACCGCCTCGATCGCGGCGTCATGCGCCTTCAGCACCAGGCGATGGATCTCTTTCTGCTGCATGTCCGGCTCGCCGGCCACGGCCATGCGGGTGGTGTCGGCGCAGTAGCCGTCGACCGCGGCGCCGAAGTCCAGCAGCACCAAATCGCCCGGCGCCAGCCTGCGGTCGACCGGCCGGTGGTGCGGGATGGCGCTGTGGTGGCCGAACTGCACAAGCGGCTCGAACGCAAGCGTGCCTCCCGCGCCGCTGATCGACGTGGTGATCATGTTGGCCACATCGAGCTCCGACTGGCCGGCACGGATCGCGCGCACGACCTCTTCATACGTGCGATCGGTGATCGAGGCTGCGCGATGCAGCTTCTCCAGTTCGCCCGCGGACTTCACGCTGCGCATCCGCCGCACCTCGCCAGAGATGTCCGACATGTGGCGCAGCTGGAGCAGCTCAGCCTGGCGCACCGTCAGGTGATCCTTCTCCACCGCTGCGCGATCCGCTCCGGTCAGCGCCTCGCGCACCAGCACGTACGGGTCCTCGCCATCGCTCCATGCCACAACGCCGACGTCGGAGACGGCGCTGATCGCGTGGTCCTTCTCCAGCGCGGGGACGATCAACGTCGCGCCGGTGGGCCGGATCGCAAGCGCCATCAGACGCTCCATCGGCTCGCCCCGAAAGCCGGTCAGGTACGCAATGGAAACGGGCCTTGTGATGTACGCGGCTTCGACGTGCTGGCTCGCCATCCACGCCCTGAGGCGCTGGATGTGACCGGTGCCGGCGGCCGTGAAAGCGCCGCTACTCAATGCCTACGATGCGCACCCGGTAAGTGCCGTTGGGCGTGCTGACCTCGACCTCGTCGCCGACTCCGTGGCCCAGCATCGCCTTGCCCAGCGCTGACTCATAGCTGACCCGGCCGGACTTGGGATCAGCCTCTGCAGGCCCGACGATGCGGTACTCCTCCTCGTCCTCACCATCCTCGCGAAAGCGAACGGTGCTGCCCATGCCGACCTGGCCCGGAACCTTGTGGGCCCCCTCGATCAGGACGTGGTTCTTGATGATCACATCGAGCTCGTTGATGCGCGCCTCTTTCATACCCTGCTCGTTTTTGGCGGCGTGATACTCGAAGTTCTCGGACAGGTCGCCCAGCTCGCGGGCCGCCTTGATCTTGGCCGCAATCTGCGGCCGCCAGACCCGCGTGAGCTCGTCGTGCTCCTTGCGCACCGCCTCGAGGCCCTCGGGAGTGATGTGGACGTCTTCAGCCATGGAGTCGAGTTTACTGAGCGTTTCATATACATTCGGCGCCATGAGAAGGCTTCTGCTCACCATCGCCATGCTCCTGATGGGGATGGCCCTGGTCGGCGGCGCCGCGGCCGCCCTCGTACCGATCTCGCTGGTGCCGCTCGATCAAGAGGTCGGGACGCACACGTCAGCGGCCGGCGCCGTGCTCGGCATTGGGCTCATGGCGGCCGCGTTCAACCCCTCCGCCAACGTGGCCTGGGTCCGCGCAGGGATCCTGTACGGGCTCGTCGTGCTCGCCTTCGAGGGTGGGGCCTACCTGCTGTGGCGGGAGCCTTTCCACATCGGGCCCGTGTTCTTCGGGCTGGCGTTCAGCCTGCTGCTGATCGCGCTGTATCCGCAGCGGAGGGACCTCGTGCCGCACGAGACGCCGGCCGCGAGCAAGATCATGGCGCCCGCGCCGAAGGCTGAGCCCGTGCCTCAGCCGGTCGAGAAGAAGGAGACGGCTCCCCCCGCCTAGCGGGTGGGTACCAGCGCCTGGGCCTCGGCCATCATTCGTCGCTGCAGCAACGTCGAGCCGAAGTAGACCAGCACGCCGAGCGCGGTGCCAACGGCCACCGCCAGGACGGCGTGCAGGGTCTCGTTGTCGATGACCGGGACCGCCGCCAGGATGTCGTCGCCGAGGATGACCGCGAGCGACAGCGCGATCGGAGTCAGCACCGGCAGCCGCTGCAGCTGACGCATCACCGGCGGCACCGGCGGCTCCACGCGACCCACCATCCGCTGGCCCATGATGCCCACCGACCGGACGTGCCGCAAGTACGGCGTGACGGTGAGCACGACGTTCACCTGGTTGCCGGGGATCTGCTTGAGTCTCGCCGGCGGCACCAGGTACTGCTCCGATCCGCCGCGCGTTTGAACCATCAGCAGGCCGAGGCCCATCGAGTTGCTGACGGTGCTCGCGCCGATGAGCTGTCCCTGCACCAGCTTGGCCTCTGCGCGTCGATCCTTGAGCGCCAGGCGGAAACCGGGGGCGACAAAGCTGGCAAGCAGCGCGATCGGCATCAGCCAGGCTACCGCCGCGACGATCGCGTCGGCCCAGCCGTAAACCGGCCGCAGCACCAGGATCAGGACCGCCATCACGATCAAGCACGCGACCGCGACGCCGACCGCGATGTAGCCGAGCCGGACCACGAAGTCCGGCGCGTAGCCCTGCAGCATTCCGCCCGCCTCGACGTAGCGCTCGCGCTGCTTGCGGGTCGTCCCCTGCGCCAGCTGGCCCGGAGTGGGCGGCTTCCGCTTGACCTGCCGCATCTGGGCGCGGACCTGCTTCTTCCCCATCTAGTGGGGCGGCTCCTTCCTCATCTAGAGCGGGAGTGTATCGGTGATGCGCCCGTCTACGACGAATGCGGGTGATCGATCGTCAGGGCGATCGCAGCGACGGATCCACCAGCGGGACGAGAACCCTCTTGGTGTATGTCTGGCCGTTGTACTGAAACGTGCCCGAGAAGAGATAGGCCGGCTCGTAGAACCCCTGCCCGTGGGCGACGGCCAGCACATAAACCTCCTCCACAGTGTTGAGGTCGACCGTGGGCACCGGCTGAATCGCCTGGGACGACGCCGGCGGTGACGCCAGCGCCATGCGCACCGCGTCTACGTTCGAGATGAGGCGGTAGCTTGTCGACACAAGGCTCAGCGGCAGCGGACCCGACACGGTGCGCACCTGGCTGCTGATCAGATCGACCTCGATGCCGTAGTGCTCGCCGTTCCAATCGACCACCTCGGCAAGCTGGCCCGCCGTCAGCCGGAACGAACGCGTGAACAGCACCCGGGCCTGCTGGCCCGACTGCTGGGTACCGCCACCGGCGGCCGGCCAGTTCGGGAACAGGCCATAGAAGGAGAGGAAGTTCATTGCGATCGTCTGCGGGTCGTTGCCAGTGGCGCCGGCCCCATTCGCGCTCGTCAGCACGAAATAGGGTTCGCGCGGCAGCTCCGGGACGGTGCCACGCAGGCTGACCGTGAAGCCCTGGCCTGAGTAGGTGCCCAGGAAACCGGGTTGTGCAGCAGCCTGCTTGCTCGTGGCCCCCAACGACGCGACGAACGGGTCGAAGACGCTCGGTCCTGGCTCGGAGTACTGGTAAACCAGCGCCTGCGAGGGCGGCTCGACCGGCAGCTGGCCCGTCCACCGAAGGTTTGCAGGACCGAAATAGAGATTCGCCCCCGACCAGACAGCCGGCGCCTCAGGTGTGGCCGCCAGGGCCGAAGGCGCGCGGTCGACCAGGCCCGGATGCAGGGCCGGGGTGGGCAGCTTGCCGAACTCGCTCAACGCCAGGTCGGGCGCCGCCGCACCTTGAGAGTAGGAGTTGTGCGTGGTGCCGAGTCGCAGCCCGCTATTGATGAGGACGCTCGCCCCGATGACCACGACCAGCAGCACGGCTACCGCGCCGAGCGGAATCGCCGGAGCCTCGCGGAACAGACTGCCCAACGAGCCAAACATGTCGCGCACTCGCGTCCACAGCGGCCGCCTGGCCTGCATCCGCAGCCACAGCTCGTCCTCGTAGGCGCGGCGGGGCCGCGTCGTCGCGAACGCATCGTCCAGCTCGCGCTGGAGCGCTTGCAGCTCGAGGTCTTCCTTGTCGTCACTCAACGGCTTGTTCCTGGGCGGCGACCGCATCGCGCAGCGCCTTCAGAGCTCGGTGATACAGCATCTTGGCCGCGTCCTCGCTGCAGCTCATGAGATGCCCGACCTCTTCGAAGCTGAGCCCTGAGTGACGCAACGAGATCGCGTCGCGCTGGCGCTCGGGTAGGCGTGCCACATGAATTAGCAGCGTGCGGTATTGAATTCGTTCCTCCGCCATGGAGGCGGGATCGTGCTCGGCCTCCGGTTGGTGCTCGATCGTCCGCTGCAGCCGGTCGCGCCTGCCGCTGGCGCGGAAATGGTCCAGCGTGGCGTTGCGCGCGATGCGGAATAGCCATGCCGCGGGCGTCACGTTGCGCGGCTCGAAGCGGTCGTATGCCTGGTAGGCGTTCATGAAGACCTGGGCGGTGATGTCCTCGGCGTCGGCTGAGGTACCGACCTGCGCGCGGACGTAGGCGTAGATGCGCCCAAGGTAGTCGCGGTAGACGTCCTCGAAAAGCGGGCGGTCGGCAGCCACGGCCGGTTCATGGTATTTGGCGGCACTGCAATTGAGGCAACGAGCCGCCACGCCCGGATGTAACGAACCATTCCGAAGGCATGCACTCGCGTTGAATTCCGGCCTGCACGGCCCGCGAGAATCCGCACTGGCGGGAAGGGCGGCCTAGGGACGGAGCGCGGCGCCGATCTCCACCGGGCGGTTGGTGAACACCGAGTCGGGCCTGCAGTACTTGCACCATGCGACGGCCGCGTCGTCGTCAACAGTCCACGTGCCGACCGCCCCGCCCGCCGAATGCACCTGCTCCACGACCGCCGGGTCCATCGCGCCCCAGTGCGGCGAGAACACGTCGGCGCCCGCCTCGCGCAGCATGCGCGCGGGGTCGAGCGGACGGGCGCCTTCGAGTATGCCGAGCTGGAGGCGCGACTCAATCTCGCGCAGCTTGCGAATCGCAGGGTGGTGGAACGAGACCACCGCGCATTCCTGGACAGCGCCAAGCTGGCGCAGCATGTTCACGAGCTTTTCCTCCAGCCCCTCGTAGGTGATGGGCAGCTGCTTGATCTCGATCACCAGACCGACCTTGCCCAGCGCCAGCTCGATGACGTCGTGGAGCAGCGGGATGTGCTCGCCCTCTCCCGCGTCGAGCTTCCGCAGCTCCGCGGCAGTGTGGTCGCGCACGAGTCCGTGTCCGTTGGTGGTGCGCTCGAGCGTGTGGTCGTGTATGACGACGAGCCTGTTGTCGGATGACAGGTGGACGTCGCACTCGATGAGGTCGCAGCCTGCCTCGATGGCTGAGCGGAACGACCGCATGGTGTTCTCGGGATGATGGGCTGGATTGCCGCGGTGGCCGCCGAGCAGCGGCCTGCCCTCGTCGTGCGCGTCCTCGTAACGCGCTCGAATGCTCTCAGTCAACGCGCCCGAGCATAGCGCGCCGGCCGGCCACGCTTAGAGCGGAAAGGCGCTCGCGACCTTCTCTATAGTGCACGGCATGGCCTCCACCGCGCCCCGAACCATCGCCGAGCTGCGCGCATCCGGTCACGTGCGCGAGTCCGTCAAGCACGAGTTGCGTCGCAACCTGCTGGCGCGGCTCAGGTCAGGCGAGCCTCTGCTGGCGGGCATCGTCGGCTACGACGAAACGGTCCTGCCGCAGCTCTCCAACGCCATCATCTCGGGCCACGACGTGATCCTTCTGGGCGAGCGCGGCCAGGCCAAGAGCCGGATCATGCGCTCGCTGATCAGCCTGCTGGACGAGCAGGTGCCCGTCATCGCGGGCTGCGAGATCAACGACCACCCCTACGCACCGATCTGCAAGCGCTGCCGCGACCTGGTTTCCGCCGGCGGTGACAACGTCGAGGTGGCATGGCTGCACCGCGACGAGCGATACGGCGAGAAGCTCGCGACGCCCGACATCTCGATCGCGGACCTCATCGGCGAGGTCGACCCGATCAAGGTCGCCGAGGGTCGGTACCTCGCCGACGAGCTGACGATTCACTACGGCCTGCTGCCGCGCACCAACCGCGGCATCTTCGGCATCAACGAGCTGCCGGACCTCGCGGAGCGCATCCAGGTCGGACTGCTCAACATCATGGAAGAGAAGGACGTGCAGATCCGCGGCTACCGCGTGCGGCTGCCGCTGGACCTTTTCGTCCTCGCCAGCGCCAACCCCGAGGACTACACGTCGCGCGGCCGCATCATCACGCCGCTCAAGGACCGCTTCGGCTCGCAGGTGCGCACGCACTACCCGCTGACCATCGGCGAAGAGATGCAGATCATGGAGTCCGAGCGCAACGCCGTCCCCGAGGACTTCGAGCTGATCTTTCCCAGCTTCATGAAGGAAATAGTTGCGGAGCTGACTCATCTGGCCCGCCGCAGCCCGCATATCTCGCAGTCATCCGGAGTGTCGGTGCGCATGTCGATCGCCAACTTCGAGAACCTCGCGAGCAACTCAGTGCGCAGGGCCGCCCGACTCGGCGAGTCGATCGCCGTGCCGCGCATCACGGACCTCGCGTACCTCACATCGTCGACCGCGGGGCGCGTCGAGATCGAAGCGCTCGACGAAGGCAAGGAAGAGCAGGTGCTGTCGCGACTCGAGCGAGGCGCGGTCAGCGCTGTGTTCAGCCGCTACTTCTCCGCCTCGCATTTCGACGGGCTCGTGTCGCGATTCGAGGACGGCACGATGCTGGAGGTCGGCGAGGCCATCTCGGCTCGCGCCTACACGCGCGCGATCGGCGAGGTGCCAGAGCTCGCGACAGCGCTGAAGAAGCTGAACCTGCCGGACCGGCCCGAGGTGCGCGCGTCGGTCATCGAGTTCCTGCTCGAGGGCCTGCACCTGAACAAGCGTCTTAATAAGGACGAGGTGGAAGGGCGCGCCGTCTACCGCAGGTAGCGAGTACTAACCCCCTCACCCCTGACCCCTCTCCTAAAGGAGAGGGTGCCCTCCCCTAGACTCCACCTCAATGCAGCAGCAGCAAGCAGCACAGGTTGCCTGTGACAACTGCGGAGCCCAGCTCGTACTGGGTGCGGCTTACTGCGAGCGCTGCGGCGCGCGCACCAGAAAAGCGCGCCGGCTTGTGCGCCTCGCCATCCGCGTGGAGCTGCTGTTCTTTGCGCTCGTCGTGATCCTGGTGATCGCCTTCACCTGGATCTACGCGGTGCAGAAGTAGCGACGATGGAGCTCCAAGAGGAGTTGAGCCCCGCCGACGCGGTGCTGCTCATGAGCTCGGTGCCGGAGCGCATCAGCGACCTCGTCTACGGTCTCGACGAGGCGAGGCTTCGCTACCGCCACGGGCCCGCGTTTCCAACCCTCGGCGGACTCATCGCCCATCTTCTGGAATCAGGCACCCGAGTCGACGCGCTGCTGAGGCGCGCGCACCTCGAGGGCCTTGGCACCGCCGACCTCTCGAGCGCGATCGATCCGCTGCAGGTGCAGGAGCTCGACCGCCCTCTGCAGGAGGCGGTGGACGATTTCGCGCGCGTCCGGCGGCGCACGGTCGACCTGATGCACGGATGGGGCAAGAGCGAATGGGAGCGGCTCGTCTCGGACCCCCGCGCGGGCGACGTCACGCTCCTCGACATCTGCCGGCGGGTGTCGCGCCATGAGATGGCGCACATCGTCCAGATCCGCAACCTGACGGCGCTGCTGCCGGAGCCCGAGGACCTCGGCCCGCCGACCGACGGCCAGCGAATCCCGAGCGCCGCGCCCGACATCGGCTAAGTCCGACAATTCGGTCGTGGCGGAGGAGTTCAGCGAGGAGCAGCCTGCGGCTGCGGAAGGCGGGCCGGCGAAGTCGGGCAGAAGCCGCCGGCGGCGCAAGTCCGGTAAGACCGAGGGCCGCGCCAGCCAGTTCTGGATGGTGGTCAGCTCGCCTGACAACTTCCGCAAGACCCGCGAGCACGGGTTCACGATCCAGGGCCTGAAGACGCGTCACCGGCGGCGCGTGGAATCGATGCGTGTCGGCGACCGGCTCCTGTACTACGTGACCGGTCGCATGGGCTTCGCCGCCACCGTCACCATCGCCTCCCCGATGTACGAGGACCACACGCCCATCTGGAAGACGGCGCGGCGCGATGAGGACTACCCATGGCGCGTGCACATCCGTCCCGACGTCCTGCTCGACGAGGCGGACTGGGTGCCGGCCAAGGAGCTCGCGTATCGCCTCGACTACGTGCGCAAGTGGCCACCCGAGCACTGGACGCTCGCGTTCCAGGGCCACATCCACATGCTCAATCGCAACGACTTTGCCGTGGTCGAAGATGCGATCGCGTCCATCGGCCGTCGCCAGAGGCACCTCGCCGGGTAGAGACTCCGCGCTATGAAGGTCCTCTCAGATCTCTATCGATTCCACTTCCACAACGAGCGGCGGGAGCGCCTTTTCCTCGCTTCGCTGGCATTTCTCCTGACCTTCGGGATCGTGCGCGCGATCACGATCTCGATCCGCGCCGGCATCGGCCCGTTTCACAACGTCAGCGCGGGCGGGACCCACATCCATCACCTGGTATGGGGCATCGCGATTTTGATCGTCGTCGGCTACGTGTGGCTGCTCGAGGTGGGCGTCGGGTCGAGCTGGCTCGCCAGCCTTACCGCGATCCTCTTCGGCGTCGGCGCCGCGCTCACGCTCGACGAGTTCGCGCTCTGGCTGAACCTGCAGGACGTCTACTGGGAGCGCCAGGGCCGCGTGAGCGTCGACGTCGTGCTCATCTTCGGCGGCCTGCTCTCGGTCGGCATCTGGGGCGGGCCGTTCTTCAACGGCCTCGTCCGTGCGGTGCTGCGCCTCGAGCGATCGGTCGGGCGGTGACCCTGTCACAAATCCGGCGTCCATGGTGCTTATCAGTCAGTGGGCATGAACCTGGAGGCCGCCTCTGAGCGCAGCAGGCCTGTTTTGAGCTCCGAACAGGATTCGTTCGAGGCACTGTTCAAAGCCGAATACAACCGTGTCGCGGGTATCGCCAACCGCGTTCTGGCCGACGCCCAGGAGGCCGAGGACGTGGCCCAGGAGGTCTTCATCGATTTCCACCGCCTGCACTCGGCCAAAGCCCAGTACGCAGCCGCATGGCTGTACAGGGCGTCAGCGCACACCGCGCTCAACCGCGTACGCGGCAATCGACGTCGCGAGAAGAGGGAGCAGGCGGTCGCCCAGGACGAAGCAGGCCAGGCGCTGGACCCGCAGCGAATCGCCGAGAACAACGAGGATCGGCGCCGGCTGCGCACCGCGCTGGCCCGGCTGCCGAGGAAACCGGCCGAGGTGCTGGTCCTGCGCTCCAGCGGATTGAGCTACGCCGAGGTCGCGGAGGCCATCGGCGTCGGCACCGGACAGATTGGAACTTTGTTAAGACGCGCGGAAGCCGCGCTACGCAAGGAGGTCAACCGTGAGTCACCTGAGTGACGGCGCGCTGCGCCGTATGTTCGACGACCCGAATGCCGTGACCGGCACGGAGCGGGAGCACTTCGCGTCCTGCACCGAGTGCAAGGACCGTTATGAGAAGACGTCCACCGACGCCACCGACGCGGCCCGGCTCCTGGCAGTGCCCGCCGCGACGTTCGACGCGGACTCCGCGTTCAAGCGCCTGACCGCTCAGCCGGCGACCGAGTCACCGCGGTTCGGATTCCGCCTCCCTGTCCTGCGGCAGTCAGCGCGCCGGCCGATC
>Ga0137395_10000658_pt1 | contig 14817 bp, 8 predicted proteins | sample czobulk216metaG_FD_108283 | JGI IMG/M metagenome (GOLD analysis project Ga0137395, IMG submission 108283) | Vadose zone soil microbial communities from Angelo Coast Range Reserve, California, USA - czobulk2.16 metaG | ecosystem: Environmental > Terrestrial > Soil > Vadose zone | place: USA...
CCAATGCCGATGTCTTAACCAACTATGTCGGGCACAACCGGAACTACGGACTAACCGCATCTCTTGCGCCCCGCGAACGCTTCGGCCTCGATCTGGCGTACAACTACAATGACGTTATCCAGAATGCGCTGATCTGCTTCAACGACACTCCCCCAACCGGCGTGATACTTCCTTTCGTAGTCAATGCCAGCAAGAACAATTGCGCCGGCAATGACACGTCGAATAACCTGATGGCCAACTCCTACTACACCGACCGCACGAACTTTGGAATGGCCACCGTCAGATTCAAGCCGGCCAAGCGCTTGACGACCAACCTCGGATACAGCATCACCAGCGTCGAGGGCCGCATTCCACAGTTCAACATTCTGCAACCCCTCGGCTCCACGCAATACAAGTATCAGCAGCCGGTGGCCAACCTGAGCGTGGATCTGGATCATAAACTTGCTTTTAATATGGGCTGGAATTATTACCAATACAACGAAGGCTCGCCCAACGAGGGATCCTTTGTCGGGCCCACCGCTCCACGTTATTTTCATGTCAACAATGTGACCGAATCCCTGCGCTACGCCTTCTAATCTCACTGCCCCGTGTGGGGACGGGCGCCCTCGCCCATCCAAGCCGAGCAAAGCTTGGCACCTCCCCTGCTGCTCATGGCACCGCTGGAGTTCACGGCCGAGGCCTCACCGTGCAGTGTGAAGATTACTGCCATACGCCCCTTCCTGCTATCCTAGAAACCTTTGCCAAACGAGAGACCCCATGCACCTCAAGCCATCTAACTTTCTGCTCGCATTCACGCTCGCCGCGACGTGTTCTTTGCTCCCGGCCCAGAGCACCCAGACAACTCCCCATTTCGACGGCCAGGCCTGGTGGAATCACATCAAAGTGCTCGCCGATGACAAACTCGAAGGCCGCGACACGGGTAGCCGCGGGGAGCGCGAAGCGCAAGCCTACGCGGTCGAACAACTCAAGAGCGCGGGCGCGGAGCCCGCGGGGACAAACGGCTACTATCAGCCGGTCAAATTTGTTTCGCGCCAGATCGTTGAAAAGGATTGCAGCCTTGCCCTGATTCACGACGGCAAGAGGGAGCCGCTCACCCTGGGCGAAGATGCCATCATTGGCCTGCGCGTGATGCCTGCCCCGGAGGTCGAAGCGCCTTTGGTATTCGCGGGCTATGGCCTGAAGGTTCCCGAGAAAAATTACGACGACTTCGCTGGGCTCGACCTGCGGGGCAAGATCATCGTAATTTTTTCCGGATCGCCGTCGGAGGTCCCGGGTGCTCTCGCCTCGCATTACCAAACCGCCGCCGAGCGCTGGAAAGTTCTTCGCGCTGCGGGCGCCATCGGCATCGTTTCCTTGATCAACCCACATTCCATGGATATTCCGTGGTCTCGCATCGCTCTTAACCGTGCCCACCCGAGCATGGACCTTGACTATCCCGAGTTCGATGAAACGGAGGGGGCCAAGCTGACGGTTACGGTTAATCCTGCAAGCGCGGAAAAGTTTTTTGCCGGCTCCGGCCACACCTTCGAAGAAATTGCAGTTCTCGGAAAAGATCGCAAGCCGATGCCCCATTTTCCTCTGGCAGTTTCTCTGGCAGCGAAGACGAAAGTTGAAGTCACCAGGATAGAGTCCGCCAATCTCGTCGCCAAAATTCCCGGCAGCGATCCCACTTTAAGAAATGAATACGTGGTGCTTTCCGCCCACCTTGATCACATCGGCATCGGCGAACCGATCAACGGCGATCGCATTTACAACGGGGCCATGGACAATGGTTCGGGCAGCGCCCTCGCGCTCGATATGGCGGCGAGTTTCAAGAAGAATCCGGAAAAATTGCGCCGGTCCCTTCTTCTCGTCCTGGTTACGGGAGAAGAAAAAGGACTCCTCGGCTCGAAATATTTCGCCGCGCATCCGACCGTGCCACCAAAATCAATTGTCGCCGATGTCAACGTCGACATGTTCCTGCCCATTGTGCCGCTCAAACTTCTCACCGTGCTCGGGCTTGATGACTCCGATCTTGGAGATAGGGTTCGCGAGATCGCGCAATCGCAAGGTGTAAAGGTTCAACCCGATCCTGAGCCGCTGCGTAATCTTTTCGTGCGCAGCGATCAGTACAATTTCATTCGCCACGGCGTTCCGTCGCTCGCCATGGGTGTTGCGCCTGATCCCGGGACGCCTGAGGTGAAGATTTTCAAGGACTGGCTTACCCAGCGCTATCACGCGCCGTCCGACGATGTGAACCAACCGGTTAATCTTGAGGCTGCCGCGAAATACGAAGAGATCGTAAGAGCATTGCTAATCAACATCACCGATGGCGAGCGCCGCCCCGAGTGGAAGCCAGATAGTTTCTTTCGGCGTTACGCAGAAACTGCTAAAACAGGGGAATGAATTCCAGGCATTGAGACGCGGCAAGCCGCGTCTCTACAATGGAGAGAACATTTGAACGATTATCTTTTGTCTGTACTGCTCGGAATTGTCGAAGGGCTCACGGAATTCCTGCCTGTAAGTTCCACCGCGCATCTCCGGATTTCCGAGGCCCTGCTGCATGTGCCGCTCTCCAGCGGCTACTGGAAAATGTATTCCATCGTCATCCAGTTAGGCGCGATCCTGACACTACCAGTCTATTTCCGCCAACACATCGCCAAACTCGTCTCAACTTTTCCCGAAGGCGAGAAGCGGGATTGCAACTATCTGACTCATCCATTGAGCCTGGTGATGATCGCCTTCGTGGTTACTGCGATCCCTTCTTTTCTACTGACCAAAGTGATTGGCAAGAACCTCGAGAGCCTCTATGTGATGGGCGTATCGCTTTTGGTCGGCGGCATCGTAATGTGGATCATCGATGCGATGAAGGCTCCATGGGAAAAGGCTGGACCGGGGGCGTCCGGCTCGCCGATTCACACCTGGGAAATGGATGACATCCACGGCGGCCAAGCTATCTGGATCGGGGCCTGCCAGATTCTCTCTGCTGTTTTTCCCGGCACGTCGCGCTCCATGTCAACCATTGCCGCCGGACAACTGATGGGAATGTCCCGCGCTGCGGCGCTCGAGTTTTCCTTCTTTCTCTCCATGCCTACCATGGCTGTGGCAACGCTCTACACGCTGCTCAAATCGGTTACGGGCAAGGATGAAAATCCCATCGGCGTCGGCCAGATTACATCTCACGAATGGGTCGTCCTCGCCATCGGTTTCATCGTCTCGTTCATCGTCGCCTATGGAGCAGTCGCCTGGTTCATGGGGTGGGTGCGCAAGCGCGGCTTCGCCCCATTCGCCATGTATCGTATTGTGGTCGGAATTGCCGTGCTGGCCTGGGCGGCGGGGATTATAGGAAGGTAACTCCGGAACGCCCGCATACTTCGGATTCATCTCACATCTATCCGCGAAACGCCACTAACGCACTACAATTAATAACAGCACTTCCAATAAATCATGATGAGCTTGATTCGAACTAACATCCTGAAAACTACCCTGCTTATGAGTAACGTAATCGCCGCAACCATTGCCCTCGGTTCCACTAACCCCACACTCGCTGCCGCCGCCGACTTTGGCCCGTCCAATCCTTTTTACGCGCCCAGCCCGCTTCCATTTGAAGCTCCACTCTTCGACAAAATCAAGGACGAAGATTTCCAGCCCGCGATCGAGGCCGGCATGGCGCAACAGCAGGTCGAAATCCAGGCCATTGCCGACAATCCATCCGCGCCCACCTTCGACAACACCATCGTCACCATGGAGAAGACCGGCCAGTTGTTCGACCGCGTTATGGCAGTCTTTTCCGGACTTACGAGCGCCAACATCAACCCCGCGCTCCAGAAGGTTAAGACGATCGAAGCTCCGAAACTCGCCGCGCACCAGGATTTCATCTACCTGAACACGAAACTATTCGCGCGCGTCGCTGCGATCTACCAGCAACGCGGAACGTTGAAGCTCGACCCTGAGGCTCTGCGCCTCGTAGAACACGATTACGATCGATTCGTACACGCCGGAGCAAATCTCTCCGAAGCCGACAAGACTCAACTGAAGAAGCTCAACGAAGAGCAATCGACCCTTTCGAACGCTTTCACCACTAAACTGCTGGCTGCTACAAAAGATGGCGCATTTGTTGCTGGGGATAAAGCCGCGCTCGCCGGGCTCTCCGACGCAAAAATTGCGGCCGCGGCCGAGGCTGCGAAAGACCGGCAAGTCCAGGGCTTTCTCATTCCACTGCAAAACACCACCCAGCAGCCCGACCTGGTTTCACTTAGCAATCGTGATACGAGGAAGGCTATCTTCGAACGCTCGTGGAACCGCGCCGAGCGCGGCGACGCGAACGACACCCGCGATACCATTGCCCGCCTCGCTCAGCTCCGCGCCCAGAAGGCCAAACTACTCGGCTTTTCGAGTTTCGCCGCATGGAAGCTCGAAGATCAGATGGCCAAGACTCCAGAAGCCGCTCTGAAGTTCATGGACGCGATCGTCCCCGCCGCGACCGCAAAGGCGGCCCGTGAAGCGGCAGACAATCAGGCAGTGATCGATGCCCAGAAGGGCGGATTCAAGATCGAAGCTTACGATTGGCAGTTCTATGCTGAACAGGTACGCAAGGCCCGCTACAACATCGACGATGCCCAGGTAAAGCCCTATTTCGAAATTGACAATGTCCTTCAGAATGGCGTCTTCTACGCCGCCAATCTGTTGTACGGGATCACCTTTAAAGAACGCCACGATCTTCCCGTCTACCAGCCTGATGTGCGGGTCTTCGAAGTCTTCGACGCGAACGGCAAACACCTGGCGCTCTTCTACTGCGATTATTTCAAACGCGATAACAAAAACGGCGGCGCTTGGATGTCCGAATTTGTCGGACAGTCGCGACTGCTGGGGAAGAGTCCGGTAGTCATCAACGTCGGCAACCTCCCCAAACCAGCCGCGGGCGAACCCGCTCTCATCACCTTTACCGACGTGGTAACGATGTTCCACGAGTTCGGGCACGCCCTGCACGGCATGTTCTCTGACGCCGAGTACCCAACCCTCTCCGGTACCTCAACTGCTCGTGACTTCGTGGAATTTCCTTCGCAGTTTAACGAGCACTGGGCACTCTATCCGTCGATTTTTGCTCACTATGCGAAACATTACAAAACCGACGCCCCTATGCCAGAAGATCTCGCGGCCCGAATCAGAAAATCAGATACGTTCAACAAGGGCTATGCCATGACGGAACTCCTCGCCGCCGCCGAACTCGATATGCAATGGCACGCGCTTGCTCCCGACGCGCCGCTGCAGAATCCAGATGAATTTGAGAAGCAGGCGTTAGACAGGACCCTCCTCAACATCAGCTACGTGCCGCCGCGTTATCGATCCTCCTACTTCAGTCACATCTGGCAAAGCGGTTACAGCGCCGGCTATTACGCATATCTCTGGACCGAAATGCTCGCCGACGACGCTTACCAGGGCGTCGTCGAACAAGGCGGGCTCAGCCGCGCCAATGGCAACCGTTTCCGAAAGATGGTGCTCTCTCGTGGCAACACCGAAGACCTCGCCAAAATGTACGAGACATGGCGTGGCGCGCCACCCAACAGCAAAGCGATGCTGAAGAACCGGGGACTTGAAGAAGTTTCCCCCGCAAAATAGCCATGCTCGACGAACGGCTTCGAGATACGAGATGCGAATCTGCCATCCTTCGCTTCGCGATGGGACAACCCACGCTACCAGATAAAGTGTGTGCCAATCTTCATGGTTTGTTGTCTACACCTTTAGTAACTGGAGACAAAACTGCCCGTGCTGCAAAATAAAAATGGATGGATAGTGAATCAACAACGCAGGCCCGCGAACGGGTGGCGCAGATATGGCGCCAGAGCCGCGACTGGGTTGTCCGGTTGTCGCTGACTGCGCGCATCATGCTTGGGCTCTTTTTATTTGCCGCAGTACTCGTGGCGCTGCATACTGCTTTCAACGCAAAAAATGCGAGCTTACATCTAACCGTCCAGCACGGTTTCCGCAGCGCAGATATTTCGCTGTGGGTCGACGGGGATCTCGCCTACTCCGCCAAACTCAGCGGATCCGTAAAGAAAAAATTTGGATTAATTGCCGGCTCGGTACAGGGTAACCTCTCAGAAATTGTGCCGATATCATCAGGAATTCACCAGATTCGAGTGCAGGTCCAGCCGGAAGGCGGCTCCGCGCAACAGGATACGGTCACGGGAGATTTCACCGCCAACACTGAACGCAAACTTTCCGTATCAGCGCGGCCGGGGAATCTATCCCTTGCCTGGATTGGAACTACTGCTGCCGCACCGGCGTCCGGTCCAACCGGGTTTGCGCATTACGCGAGCACGGTATTTCTTACCATCGGAGGCTCCATCGTCTCCGCGCTGACCGGATTCGCACTGCGAGAATTGCCAGCCCACATTCGATCGCGACAGGATGGCGGAGTCAAAGCTCAGTCCACCGCTGCCGGACAGTAGAGCGCGTTGCAAACCAGTTCTGCTGAACAGGTAATCGCATCGCTTCACCTTCTCAGATTTTCGTCATCGTGAAATTACCACTGCCGGTGCACGATACTGTGCCGCCGACGAGCGCCCAAGTTCCAGAGATCGTGCCGCCATTTGCCGTTCCCGTTAAACTCAGATCCGCATTGTTGCCGTTTCCTGACGTAATGTTAAATAAGAATTTACCAGTCACATTCCCGTTAAAGTTTCCACTGAGCACGAACGAGCCGGTCTCTGTTGCTTCCGTTATGGAGCAAGAGGGATCATTTGTGGAGAAAGTAAGGTTGCTTATGGACAGCGACCCGTTGCTGCCAGTTGCAACTAACGAGGTGGAGAAAGCGAATACCGGGTTGTTATTCGAGTCGGTGAGTGCGGCGGTCCAGTTGCCGTTAATGTTGCCGGAGTTGTTATTTCCCGAACCGCAGCCTGCGAGCACCAGGCCAGCTGATAGTAAAACTCCCACTGCAAACTTCTTCATAAAGAAAATTCTCCTCTTTGGAATGTCCGGGACGCGCCGCGGCGCGTAAACCAATGAAACTTCCGGATTAGTCAAGCACTGGCCGCTCCCCAGTTGATGGACTGGGGCACTTCTTTCGAATCGTGAAGTGGGCGCGTAATGAAATGCCAGTTCAGCGGTCAATGGACGCTATGGAAACTGGCCAGAGGTCGTATCCTTCTGGTAGAAACCCATCCCGTCGGAAATTGTTGCGGTTCTTGTAAATGACTGAGAGCCCGGCAATTGTCGCCCTTGCAATCGCTGTTGGGTATCCAGTTCGCTACTCCTCCCGCTTTACCGCATTGTGCGGAGGGGCGCTTCTTGTCATAATTATTGGGCTCTGGTCTTGTTACGATGCCGCCTCTCGCAGGCGGTGCCGTCGCTGCCATAATGACAATTATCGCGAAAGTCTTTGCGCCGACCCGGAACCGGCGTCTCAACGAGCTTGTCGGGTTCCTGTTGTGCGTCTCCGCGCTCCTCCTCTTTCTCGCGTTGTCGTCTTATTCACCGCTCGATCCGTCGTTGAATAGTGCATCGATCCTCACTGGGGCGCACGCGGCGCGTAACTGGATCGGCATCCTTGGTGCTTACGTTTCCGACATTGTTCTGCAATTCTGGGGTGTTGGATCATTTCTGCTGCCCATTTTTATGGGCGTGCTCGGCATGCGCTGGTTCCGCTCGCGACCGGTGCAAAATCCGCTGGCGAAGACACTCGGCGCAATCTGGCTGCTCATGTTCGTTCCGGCTTTGCTCGCGATTCTGCCTGGCCATGTTCGTTGGATGGACGCCATTCCTATCGAAGGCATCGCCGGACGCATACTCGGCGACGTCTTAATTCGTTACCTGAACGTAGCGGGCGCATACATCGTTTGCACCACTGTTCTAGCCGTCGCGCTCTACTTCACGACTGCCTTTTCGTTCGCATCGATTCAAGTGTGGGCGCCAACTCGCTTCGCCTTCGTCGTTGCATTAAGAGATCGCTTTAAAGACTGGCAGAATGACCGAGAACGCAAGCGTCAACACAAAGAACTGGAAAAGCGCCGCGCCGTAAAACCGAATGTTACGGCGCAACTTGTACCTGGACGTTCGCCTGCGTCTCGTGCTGACGCGTCCAGCGCTGAAGTTTCGCGTGAGGAAGCCCGACGGAATGAATCGGAAATCCCGGGCGTCCAGTCCTCATCTCCTGCCAAGCGCACTGGCATCGAACGCATGATGAACGAGGAAGGCGAGGAGCAATACGAGCCCTCGATGCCGCCGTCGGAAAACCCATCCGCGATCTCGAACATCGAAGTCACCGATCGCGGCGATACAGAGCGCGTGGCAAAAACGACGCTTCCAAAGATCGCTGGCAGTTACAAGTTGCCGCCTTCGAGCCTGCTGCACCGGCCTGACGAACAGCAATCCGTCAACGAAGAAGAACTTAAACTCGTTGCACAGGTTCTGACCGCGAAGTACGCGGAATTCGATGTTCATGGCCAAGTGACGCAGATCAATCCTGGTCCGGTCGTCACCACATTTGAGTTCAAGCCTGAGGCGGGCATTAAGTACAGCCGCATCATCGGGCTTACCGACGATCTCTGCCTGGCGCTTCGCGCCGAAAGCATTCTCGTCGAGCGTATGCCTGGCAAGAGCACGGTCGGCATTCAGGTGCCGAACCGCGAACGCGAAATCATCTGGCTGCGCGAGAACATCGAATCGCAGGAATTCCTTGGCACGAAATCCAAACTCACTCTGGCTATGGGCAAGGACATCAATGGCCGCATCGCCGCTGCCGATCTCGCCGGAATGCCTCACCTGCTGATCGCCGGTTCGACTGGGACGGGCAAGAGCGTGGCGATCAATGCCATGATTATGTCCATATTGTTCAAGTCCACACCGGCGGAAGTGCGGCTGGTGCTGGTAGATCCGAAGCGGCTTGAACTTGGCAATTACGAAGGCGTTCCGCATCTCTATACACCGATCATCACCGAGCCTAAGCTGGCAGCCAATGCGCTGCGCAATGCCGTTCGCGAAATGGAGCGTCGGCTCAAACTGCTTGCTGCTAAAGGCGTCAGGAACATCGATAGTTACAATCGGCTGTTCGACGACACGCCGAGTTTGTTCAGCGATCAGACGAACCCTGAAGACGGACCGATTCCGAAGATCGTTATCATCATCGACGAACTGGCTGACCTGATGATGCTTGACGGCAACAATGTGGAAGAGTCGATTACGCGCCTGGCGCAGATGGCGCGCGCGGTCGGCATTCACCTTGTGCTTGCAACGCAGCGGCCTTCGGTCGATGTCATCACTGGACTGATCAAGGCAAACTTCCCTGCGCGCGTCTCGTTCCGCGTTGCGACTAAAGTTGACTCGCGAACCATTCTCGACGCCAATGGCGCCGAATCGCTTCTTGGACGCGGCGACATGCTCTACCTGCCTTCCGGCTCCGCTCGTGTTCATCGGCTGCATGCTCCGTATGTGACCGAAAAAGAAATCGAAGCCGTAGTCGAATTCTGGAAGGCGCAGGGTCAGGCGCAGTATCAGGAGAAATTTCTCGAGACGCCGAAAGAAGATCGCGAAGCTTCATCCGACGGCGGCGGTGGTTCGGGAGAAATTTCCGCCGACGACAACGATCCTCTTTTCAACGACGCGGTGCGCCTGGTCATCGAGTTTGGCAAAGCTTCTACTTCCCTGCTGCAACGCCGGTTGCGTATCGGTTACGGCCGCGCCGCGCATCTCATCGACCTGATGGAGCGCGATGGAATTGTCGGCGCTGCCGATGGGCCGAAGCCGCGCGAGGTGCTGAAGCGCCCCGACTGGGTCTCGGAAATCGAAGAGTCGATGCGGTAGAAACGCTGTCCGCGTTTGGGTTCAAAGTCTCTCTGGTGCGATCAGTTTGTCTTTCCCCTCCTCGAAAAGAGTACTTCGCTTCTCACTTGCTTTCGCACCGGCTCCGACACTTGCCTACGCGCCGAGATTGCTGCTTTCGCTTCATCTAGTTCGCGATTTAGCGGTCGATGGCAGGCCTGGATGGTTCCGGGCGGAAGTTCTTCTTGCTCGCGGCTGCGGTCAATGATCGGTTGCGCGTTGTCCGCTTGAACGTTGTCCGGTTGCGCGTTGTCCAGTTGCGCAGGCGCTGAAGCTTCTTCGGCGGTTTCTCTTGCTTCTTCTTCTGTTAACTCCGGGGCAGCGATCGGGGGTTGCCATTTCAAGGGGGTTACGACATCGATCACAACCTGCTCTGGTTGCGGCTTTTCGAGATCCATGCGCTTTAGATTTGAAGAGGCGATCTGGAGGGCATAGAGCAGCAGGCTGGCAGTTTTGCGTTCGATTCTTTTTTGGAGGAGCATCTGCATGACCTGGCGAATGACGGATTGAACGGAGTGCGCATCTTCAAAAACGGGGAGGAGGATTTCCCCGGTTGCGTACTCTATGTCGGAGTAACACTCGGCGAGGATCGGACGATGCTGTTGATGGTAATAACAAAAACTCTTGCTGCGGACGGCGGGTGAACCGCATTGGGTTCCATTGACCTTGATGTGACGGCAACGTGGCGCTTCGGATGATGACGATGATGATGACATATGAGTGCTCCTAGTAAGTTATAAGGACATCGAGTTAGTTGCTGATTGGTGTTAGTAAGGGGTACCCCCTTATAGCCGGTATATTAGAATCATTGACTTAGCTTATGCTCGGCTTTCAAAGTCTTGAAAGCAGGGCAGTTATAGGTAAAGTCTTGATTGTATGGCGGTTAGGGTTGTTACATCCTTATCTGCCGGATGGGCCACGGCTGGCGCGCGGAGTTATAAATGGTGGGACCGCGCGCTTGGCTGCTTTTGTTTTTCTTATTTCTATCATAGGGGTGGTTGTCAAGTTGTATTTGGAATTCTGAGTAACGCGGCTGCGATTAGCGGGGGTAAACGCGCGCTGCAGGCTAGCGTGGAATCCCACCCTTCGGAGCGCGAAGGGTGGGGAACCCGGCTGAGAGTAAGAAAGGTCGTCTGATGCCATCTTCCGTGGTGCTCGCCGTTCGAAAATCACGAAGGGTGAGGCATCCAAAAGTGGTGGCGGCGCAAAAGTGGGCCGCCCCCAATCACTTTCACTGTTGACAAGCAATCCGCAGGTGAGTAGACTTCCGGCGTCCTTCGCGGGTTTCCGCGGCTGTAACTGGCCCCAATCGAAAGTCGAATAGGCAGGCGTCTTCTCCTCCAATCTGCAACTTGTGCGCCTGCATGGAGGGTTCTATGAAGGCATCCCGCCTGGTGCTGTTCTTCGCTTGCATTGCATCGCTTACCGCAACCAGCAACCGAAATCTGTCCGTAGCCCAAATTGAGCGCCAAAGGCTGCGCTCGAACAAGGGACAGAACTCGGCGGCCAAAAATAACTCACGCGCCGATTTGACGCGGGCTGCAGTTACTCAACTGCCGCTCTTCTTCGAAGCCAATCAGGGACAGACCGATCCGCGCGTTCATTTCCTTAGCCGCGGTAGCGGCTACACCCTGTTTCTGACGCCGACGGAGACGGTGTTGGCGGAGTCGAGGAGTGATGAGGGTGGGGGTGGGCACTTCGTCAAAGCGGCAAATGCAACAAAGTCGCGAGCGGTATTGCGAATGAAATTGGCCGGAGCGAATCCGGCTCCGGTGCTGACCGGCGTTGACGAACTGCCTGGCAAAGTGAATTACCTGATCGGAAATGATCCGTCTGCCTGGCACACCGGCGTCCCACTTTATTCGCAGGTGCGCTCTGAGCAGGTGTATCCCGGCATAGATCTGGTGTTTCACGGCGATGATCGGCAATTGGAATACGACTTTGTCGTGTCGCCTGGCGCTGACCCGAATCGGGTCGCTTTGCGGATCATGGGTGCCAAAGCAATCGACCTCAATCCGCAAGGAGACCTGATCCTACACACCCCCAGCGGTGAAATTCTCATGCGCAAGCCGACGATATATCAAGGCGCCGGCCCGCAGCGCCGACCAGTTGAAGGCACATTTGTGCTACGGGCAAAAGAGGAAGTGGGTTTTCAGATCGCCACGTATGACCGGAGCCAACCTCTGGTGATTGACCCGACTATCAGTTACGCGACTTTCCTTGGCGGCGCCGGCGATGACAAGGGTGGAGTCAACGTGGACACCACGACGCCGAGCGCGCCCAAACTGTATGTCCCGGGGATAACCACTGACATCACCACTTTCCCGGAGACAAGCACAGAGCTCGGAGCATCTCCCGGCGGTAGTCATTACATATTTGTCGCTAAAGTTGACCCTGCCCTGACTGGGGCCGCGTCGCTCGACTATTTGACTTTCATTGGCGGAGACATGAAGTTCGATGGCACGGCCGGATGCGACGTAAATGGATCTAGCGCTGGGCTGGACACAAGCCTCGGTGCTTCGAACGTTGAAATGGTGCTCGGTGGCACAACCAACTGCGAGAATTATCCCGTGACAACAGGCTCGCATACCAGCGGCCCCAATGACATATTCATCACCCGTCTTCACACCGCCGGAAACTCAATTGATGTCTCCATATTTTTCGGTGGCAACGGACAGGAATTGATTGGCGGCGGATCCCTTGACAGCTCTGGAAACATGTACGTTGGGTCTTACACGACGTCAACCGATCTGCCCGTCACCGCTGGCGCCTACTCCACCAAATTGAACAATGGCTCGGCCGGTTTCGAGGATTGCTTCGTCGCCAAGCTAAGCCGGTCCTTCGTTGTGGAATACCTCACGTATCTCAACGTCGGCGCCGGAACCACTAGCGCACAGTCCACTGACCTGGGTTGTTTTGCTGCGGCGGACCCGTCGGGCAAGATCGGCGTCGAGGGCACCACCTTCTCAAGCACGGCGTTGAGCGTGCCTAACGGTTTCCAGACAACGTTCAAGGGATTGCTCGATCTTTTTCTCGTGGAGTTAGATCCGACCCTGAGCGGTACCAGCCAACGGACTTACGCCTCCTATTTCGGAGGCGGCGGGGGTACGTTTCCAGGCGGCGGGGCGTTTGTTAAACCGGGAGTGATCGCCCTTGCCGGGAATACAGAATCTGGCACCACGTCGAACCCCGGCAACATCCCGCTGACCGCGAACGCCTACCAGAGCACGAACCAGGCAGATGCCGCCTCCTCCAAAGGCACTGGGTACGTAACAATGGTGGATTTTTCCAAGACCGGCGCTGCCAGCCTAGTTTTCTCGTCTTATTTCGGTGGCACCGGCGGGGATGAGAAAATCCAGGCTCTCGCCTATGATCCCGTGCCCGGAAACACTGCCAGCTACCGGCTGGTGTTTGGCGGCCAGACCACGTCGACAACTCTCCCCTTGAAGAACGCCATGCAGTCTACGCTCACCGGGGGACAGAATGGCTGGCTCGCCGTGCTGGATGTGCCGAGTTCAGGTTCTGCGGCAGCCGCACTGCTCTTCTCCAGTTACATCGGAGGCAATTACACAGCTCTGGCCTCCCAAGGTACGAATGAACAAATCGAAGGCATCGGCACCGATTCGGCCCATACCATCTACGCTGCGGCGCGAACCCTTTCGGACAACTTCTTCGCCGAGACCACTCCGGCGACCACCGTCAACGGCTTCCAGACAAAATGCAGCAGTTGTTCCCCGACGCATGCCAGCCCGGCGGACGATACCGCGGTGTTTGCGTTACCAAATCCGGCGAAAACGGCGACGAGCAACACTGCGCTTGCCTCGTCTCAGAATCCATCGACGGCCGGGCAATCAGTGACTTTCACAGCCACCGTTACAGGTGTTGCTACGCCCGGAACGCCGACCGGAACGGTAACATTTAAGGATGGCGCAACAACGTTGTCATCAGTGGTGCTCAGCGGCGGAGTCGCGAAATTCTCCACAAGTACGTTGACCGTAGCCACGCATTCGATCACCGCAGTGTACGGTGGCGATGCGACGTTTCTAGGAAGCACCTCAGCAGTGTTGTCGCAGGTGGTGAACAGCGGCACGGGTACCCCGGCTGTAACTTTATCGCCCACGAGCTTGAGTTTCACTCAGCAGCTTGTCGGAGCCAAGAGTGCAGCGAAGCTGGTAACGCTGAAAAATAGTGGCACCGGCGCGCTGACGATCTCTTCTATCGTCGCAGTTGGCAATTTCAGTGAGACCAACAATTGCCCCGCAAGTCTGGCGGCCGGGCTCACTTGCACGATCAGCGTGAGCTTCACTCCTTCCATCACCGGAAAAGTTTTGGGAGAAGTCACAGTGACTGACAATGCCCCAGGCACGACTCAGGAGATCGGCGTTTCCGGTAACGGAGTCACTCCCCTGAATTTCTCGCCAACATCGCTCTCATTTGGCACCGTCACAGTAGGCACGACCACGGCAGCCAAGATTGTGAGTGTGATCAACAACTCAACCACATCACTGACGATAAGTAGCGTTGCCAGCGGCGGTTACGCGATTGCGGCCACTGGAACAACTTGTGTGGCATCTCTCGCGGCCAAAGCCAAGTGCAACCTGGCGGTGACATTCACGCCGCATTACAACGGAGCCATCAACGGCGCCCTTACCTTAACCTACAACGCTGGTTTCAGCCCGGTGGAGGTGCCGCTCTCAGGAAGCGGTACTGGGGGAGCGGTGGCGCCTCTGACTTTCACTCCTACGAGTCTTTCGTTCGCCAGTCAGTTAACCGGAACGAGCAGCGCTGCCAAAGTCGTGACCGTGACCAACAGCAGTGCCAGTTCGGTGACCATCAATTCCATCTCCGCCAGCGGCGATTATTCCGCGGTGGCAAGTGGAGCAACGCCGTGCAGCAACGGACTGGCACTCGCGGCGACGCACACCTGTACCTTCTCGGTGACATTCAAGCCATCGGTGAACGGGACGATCCCGGGCGCGGTATGGATTGCCGATAGCTCGGCACAGAGCCCGCAGG
>Ga0137395_10000661_pt1 | contig 14796 bp, 11 predicted proteins | sample czobulk216metaG_FD_108283 | JGI IMG/M metagenome (GOLD analysis project Ga0137395, IMG submission 108283) | Vadose zone soil microbial communities from Angelo Coast Range Reserve, California, USA - czobulk2.16 metaG | ecosystem: Environmental > Terrestrial > Soil > Vadose zone | place: USA...
AAAACTCAACGCGGTGATCGTTAAGCGTGGCGATTCGCTCTGGAAAATCGCGCAGCAAAACTTGGGCAAGGGGCCTCGCTGGCACGACCTGCTGGCCGTTAATCCGGGCATCGTTGACGCTAATCACATCGTGGCGGGTTCGCAAATTTACCTCCCGGCGGCGGGAATTTCTCTCCGGACGGCGACAAAAATCACCGTGCGCAGAGGCGACACGCTCTCAAAGATCGCGCAAACCCAGTTCGGCCACGCCTCCTACTGGTCCTGTATCGCCATGGCGAATTCAGCCATCCGCGACGCGAACGTGATTTTCGAGGGGCAAGTGCTCCTCCTTCCCGCGAGCTGCAAGCCGTAGATTTCCTTGGCTCGTCCCGCATCTGCAATTCCCTGAATTTCGTATAAACCTTCGGTATTTGGGAGGTGCCTTCTGTTTTTGGGAGCGAGTCGCCCGTTTTCTCTGCTTATAAACCGAGATAAACCTATAAGCCGTTGATATAGCTTGTTTTCGTGGCGTCTTGAGGTGATCCCGTTCTGGCACCGCGATTGCGAAACGATTGACCGCGGAGATCGAGCAGTCCCGGTGGGCTATAAACCAGGAGGAGTCGAAATATGGAAGTTGCACTAAAGAAATTGATGCACAATCTCAGTTTTTTCTTGCGGGCCTTCGTTTTATTCGTTCTGTCAGCCGTCCTGGGAACCAACGTGCTCGCGCAGTCCACTGCCGCTTTGAGCGGTACGGTGAGCGACCCGACCGGCGCTGTCATTGCGAGCGCCAAGGTCATCGCGACCAACCAAGCCACGGGAGTCGAATCCACCACGCAGACGGACACAGCCGGAGCCTATCTCTTCCCTTCGTTGCCGATCGGAATTTACCGTATCCAGGTCACGGCTCCCGGCTTTCAATCCGCGATCGTTGCAAACCTCAAGCTTGACGTGGCAACTGCTGTCACGCAAAACATTCAACTGACCGTCGGCCAAGCCACGGAAAAAATCGAAATTATGGCCGATGCCGCGCTCGTTGATACCGCTTCGACCAGCATGGGCCAGGTGATCAACGACAAGACCGTGCAGGAAATTCCACTGAACGGGCGGCACTTCACGGATCTCAGTCTGCTCACACCCGGAACAGTTACGCCGCCTGCGAATGGTTTCCTTTCCGCGCCCCTGCGCGGACAAGGATCATTCGGAATTAATACGGCGGGCCAGCGTGAGGATACGACCAATTGGCTGGTTAACGGGATCAATCTGAACGACAACGTACAAAATCAGATCACGTTCCAGCCGCCCATCGATACGCTTGCGGAATACAAGATCGACAATTCGTCTTTCCCGGCGGAATACGGGCGCAACTCGGGCGCGATCGTAAACCTTGCTACTCGCTCCGGTTCGAACGAATATCACGGCGAACTGTTCGAGTTTTTCCGGAACAACGATCTGGACGCGCGCAACTTTTTCAATCCTGTCCTCACTTCTTCCGGAACACCAAACCCTCAGTCGCCTTTCAAGCGCAATGAATTCGGCGCCGATTTCGGCGGCCCAATCTTCAAGAACAAGGTGTTCTTCTTTCTGGCGTACGAGGGGCTTCGACAACGCCAGAGCTTGGCGATTTCCACCACGGTCTTCAGCCAGAACCAGATCGCGATGGCTACTAAGCCCGCAGTGATAAGCCTGCTGGGGCTCGTGCCCGCTGCGAATTTCCATCAAGCCCCAGACGCTTCTGCCGCTCAAGTTGATTGGACCGGGTTCAACGGCGGCGCAGTCGCGAACGTGTCACTCAATCAGGGATCTGGTGACATTGATGTGGAATTGCGGCAGCAAGACCGAATACACGGCTACTATGTCGTTCAGAAGGACCTTCGGCAAGAGCCGTTGCTACCCGTTGTCCTTGCAAGTATTCCGGGATTCGGTGATACGCGTAGCGGGTTCCGCCAATTGATGACCATCAGTGAGGATCACACGTTTAGTGCGTCGCTCGCCAATACAATTCGTCTCGGATTCAACCGAATCCATTTGACCTTCCTTCCGAATTCACTGCTCGATCCGGCAAAGTTCAACATGACCCTGCCGGCTGGTTCTCCGGTGGCCACGGGATTACCGGATATCAACGTGGGAGGAGTCTTGTTTTTTGGCGGACCCAATGGCGAACCACAGGGCCGCGGGGACACTACCGTTGTTCTGAACGACACCCTGAGCTGGCTGAAAGGCAGGCACACTTTCGCGTTCGGCGGAGAAATCCGGCGCGCCTATAACAACAACATCGCCGAGAATGTAGGCACCCTCACTTTCAATGCCACTGGTTCGGGCACTACTGCCAAGACCGCGTTCCAAAACTTTATCAACGACTCAGCCTCTGCTTTTACTGTCCAACTCGGGGCCGGAAACGACAAGATCGTGCAGCCGTCCTACGACGTCTTTGCTCAGGACAGCTATAAGTGGAAGCCCAACTTCACCATCAACCTCGGATTGAGATACGCATGGAACTCTACGCCGTCCGAGGCCGCGGGGCACTTCACGCAATTTGATCCCGCGACCGGCGCCCTCGTTCCGGCGAGCCAGCCCTATCACACGAACAATAAAAATTTCCAGCCGCGCGTCGGCTTCGCTTGGGATCCTTTCAAGGATGGCAAGACCTCGGTGCGGGCTGCCTACGCCATTCTGACGCAGGACCCAACTACGAATATCGTGACGGGTTTGAGTGCAAACCCACCTTTTGCCATACCCATTTCAGTCAGTTCGGGTGTGATTACGGCCGAGAATCCTGGGAACTCGCTTGGAGCAACGAGCCTGGGCCCAGCCGCAATCAATCGGAACTTTAACGATATGTATTCACAAGATTGGAACCTGACGGTCGAGCGCCAACTCACTTCCAGCATGGGCCTGAGTATCGCTTACGTTGGATTGAAGGCCACACACCTCCAACTGAATCAGAACATCAATCAGCCCTTTGTTACGAACGGCATTTATGGCTCGACCCGGCCCTTCCCAACACTCCCCGCCACAAGCCCCATTTTGCCGTCTCAGTGCATTGCGCCTCATCCAGCCTGTGCATTCGGCAATATAAATCAAGTGAACAGCAATGGAAACTCGAACTACAATGCACTCTGGGCCACGATTAACAAGCACTTCTCGCACGGCCTGGAGTTCGTTGGCTCCTACACCTATGCGAAGTCGCTCGATTACAACTCCCTGTCCACCGGCGAGTCCTACATCCTTCAAAACGCATACAACCCGCGCGGTGACTATGGCCCGTCGGAGTTCGACGTCCGCCACCGCTTTGTCTTGAGCGGGTTTTACGAGCTGCCATTCAAAGCGAACCGCCTCGTGGCCGGGTGGCAGGTCGGCGTCATCACCCAGGCACAGACTGGCAATCCTCTGAATCCCACTGTGGCGATCAACCCGGGAGTCAGTCTCACGGTTCGTCCCGATATCACCGCGCCGATTCGAGTGACAGGAGATCCGGCCGCATGGTTTGGAAGCAAGACGGTGTTCGCAGCGGAATTCGCATCCCCTTGTGTCGGGACCACCTGCCATCCCGGCGATCTCGGCCGCAACTCCATAACGGGACCGGATTTTGCCAACACGGACTTTTCTGTCATCAAGAACACCAAGCTGACGGAGAAGCTGAATCTGCAATTCCGCGGAGAGACCTTCGACATCTTGAATCATCCGAACTTCGGAAACCCGGCTCTCACCTTCAGCCCCACCAGCACAACCTTTGGTAAGATCACAAGCACTCGCTTCCCGACCGGCGACTTTGGTTCGGCGCGGCAGATTCAGTTTGCGTTGAAGCTGCTCTTCTAAGCGCGAGCTAAACCTTACTTCCAAGAGGGCGGGTTCCGGTCCGCCTTCTTTGCTTTTCAGTTGGGTGAAAGATGTCGCGCGCGGTTCCCGTCTAATTTTCGGATACAATATAGTTTGATCCGAAGCTCGAACCGCGAGGAACTGTTGATTCACCCGAACGTCTTTCACAACGAGAGCCTGCTGCCCATCGAGAAAGTTCGGCTTTCTCCCGGGCAGGCAGGGCTGATTTGTGGCTGGGGCATCTTCACGACGCTGCGCATCTCCCGCGGCGAGGCTTTCGCCTACGAGCGCCACTGGCGCCGCCTCGAAAAAGATGCCAACCTCACTCGCCTCCCCATGCCTTACACCGCGGCCAAAGTGCGCGTCCATCTCCACGAAGTCATTCGCGCCAACAAAGTAACCGAAGGTTGCGCACGCATCTATCTTGTCTACAACACCATCGGCTACTGGCAGAGCGACGAAAAGCATCCGCAGGTTGACCTCATCATTTACACCGCCGGCCTCCCCGAACATCGCGAAACCGTGCGCCTCGGACTCCGTGAACACGGCCGCCACGCCGCTTCTCCCCTAGCGGGCGTAAAGAGCATCTCCTGGCTCAATAATGTTTGGGCCGTTGCGGAAGCAGCCAAAGAAGGATTCGACGAAGTCGTCGTGCTCAACGAGCGCGGCGAAGTTGCCGAATGCACGTCCGCAAATATCTTTGCCGTCAAAGACAGCAAGGTTATCACGCCCCCGCTCAACTCCGGCTGCCTCGAGGGCGTGACCCGCGGCATCCTCATGGAAATCGCGCCGGAAGCCGGCGTTTCCGTCCTCGAGCAGGCGCTTCGCCCCGAAGACCTCTACTCCGCCGACGAGGTCTTTATCTCTTCCACAAACCGGAATCTCATCAGCGTCGGCGAAATTGCCGGCAGCAAAATCGCCGCCCCCGGTCCGGTCTGCGATCGCCTCAACGATCTCTTCGACGCCTACGTCGCCGACTACGTCTCGCGCCGCCTCGCCTCGGCAGCTAGGTAAACAATGTGGCCCTTCACCAATGGTTGAGGGACTCCGGCTCTAGATGGCTAGCGACACAAACTTGACCGCAATTCGGGCAACCGCTCCTGCAGACGCTGGCGAGAAGACCGTCTTCAAGATTCTTCTCACCATCAGCTTCTGCCACCTCCTGAACGACACGCTGCAATCACTGATCCCCGCGATCTATCCGCTCCTCAAGAACTCCTTCCATCTCGATTTCGGCCAGGTGGGCCTGATCGCCCTCACGTTGCAATTGACCGCCTCTATCCTTCAGCCGCTCGTCGGTCTTTATACCGACCGCCGGCCGCAACCTTATTCCCTCGCTGTAGGCATGGGCATCAGCCTGGCTGGCCTGCTGGCTTTGGCGCTGGCCCCCAGCTACGCTACTGTCCTCGCTGCCGCGGCCCTCATGGGCATCGGCTCCGCGGTGTTCCACCCGGAATCTTCGCGCGTCGCGCGCATGGCTTCCGGCGGCCAGCATGGCATGGCGCAATCGCTTTTCCAGGTCGGCGGCAACGCGGGCTCCGCGCTCGGTCCGCTTCTCGCTGCCTTCGTGCTCACCAAGGGACAATCGAGTCTCGCGTGGTTTTCGTTTCTGGCTTTCTTCGGGATTCTCCTGCTCGCGAATGTCGGCACCTGGACGAAACATCACAAATCCTATTCAGCAAAATCCTTCACCGCCGACCCCGCGAGTCTCGCTGGAATGCCCCCCGCGCACGCGGCCTTGCCTACCGGCAAAATCGCCCTCTCTCTCGTCATCCTGGTGGCTTTGATGTTTTCGAAGTTTTTCTACCTGGCCAGCCTGATGAGCTATTATACGTTTTATCTGATGGGCAAATTTCACGTGTCCCTTCAGAGTGCCCAGCTCCACCTTTTTATTTTTCTCGGCGCCGTCGCCACCGGCACCATCATCGGCTGTCCCGTGGGCGACAAAATCGGCCGCAAATACGTCATCTGGGTTTCCATTCTCGGCGTTTTACCATTCACTCTGCTCCTGCCTTACTCTAGTCTTTTCTGGACTAGCGTCCTGAGCGTCATCATCGGCCTGATCCTGGCTTCCGCCTTTTCCGCCATCCTCGTCTACGCTCAGGACCTCCTCCCTGGACGAGTCGGCGCCGTCTCCGGCCTATTCTTCGGCTTTGCCTTTGGCATGGGCGGCATCGGCGCGGCCCTTCTTGGCAAACTTGTCGATCTCACCAGCCTCAATTTTGTCTACCACCTCTGCTCGTTCCTCCCCGCCATCGGCGTCCTCACCGCCTTCCTCCCGAATCTTGAGCCCGTCAGAGCTGAAAGCCCTTCCTCGCAGAAAACTACCGCCTGACATTGGGGATGCAACTCGTCCACGCCATTCTCCCTCGCCCCTCTGTGACGCAGCGTGGCACGCGGGGGAGTTCTGCCTACCGCGTCATCAACACCGTACGCTTGCGCTGCACCGTCTCCCCGATCAGGCAAATCTTGTATAGCAATTAGGGTATTCCCCTGATTGTTTGCCCCCGATGATCTGGCTATTGTCCTCAGCGACCTTGGGTTGGGTCGTTCGTTCTCTCAATTACCCGCCCAAATCCGCAGACCCTGAGGAGATCCGCATGGCAACCGCGCTGGCAAAAATAAACTATTCCAGAAGAATGGTTTCTCGAGTCGAGACAGGCGACGATGTGTGGGTCTATTGGAGCTGTGGTGGAATGGATGATGTTTCCCGTGTTTGCGACCTGAGCGTTGGGGGGCTATTCCTCTCCACGCCAACTAAGCGACCCGTGGGCGCGAGAGCCAAGCTTGATTTTCTCGTTCGGGAGGGACAGATCAGGGTCGAAGCCGTCGTGCAACATCTGATTCCCAACGGCGGAGTGGGTTTGAAATTCACGGCAATAACCGACCGGGACTGCCCGAACCTGGTAGCACTAATGAACCGGATGCGCACTTTGGCGTGCACTCCGGCTCCGACTCCGAGGGCACGTCTCTTCGTGGCAGCGTCCCATTAGGGCGTCTTCTTGCTTCTCCGCGTTCCTGCGGCCCCACCTCCAGGCCGTCGTGCTGACCACACCCTCAGCTCCGTGCAGGTGCAAACGATCTTGGAGTTCCACCCCGCCATCGTGACAATACCTTGAAGGCGATTCACATCTGTGGCGCTTGCCCTGAATCTCGAGGGGAGGCGGAACGCGCCTTATTTGAGTCAGTTGGCCCGCGCCGCGAGCCGGCGATCCAGGTTCATGGAGAGGCTTTGGTCAAGAACAACTGCTGCATAGCGCGAACAGATCTGCATTTCGCCCTTCGCCCATGAAGAGATGGAGGGAATCTTCACTCTGAAAAGTTGCTCGAATGCCGTCATGGCACGATAATAGACCGACACTTCTTTAAGCCATGGGCTTGTCTTTTTCAAATCAGGAGACAACTCGGTGCAGAGCTGCAGGAGCGTGCAGAAATCGCCGGCGCCAATGGTCGCGCCGTCAATTCCCGCTGCTAGCTGCAACGAGTCAGACAACTCCTGATTGGCGGCGGATATCCAAATCGCGCGCCATTGCGAGATTCCGAACCGCACCAGGGCGGTTACGGCGAACACTAGGATGAAGATCGAGACCATTTTTGTTCAACGGAATTTTGCCAGGATGCTCCAGCCTGGCCAATGGGACAGGAGTACTAACCAGATGGGACTCTTGGCGGAAGCGTAGCAGCTCCCTGTAACTGCTTGGTGGCTGGCATTTTACTGAAACATCCGCCGGGCTGATAAGCCTCAACTTGGCCTCTATCCTGCAAGTACCTAATATAGTCAATCAAGCCGAATTAGCCTTGACCGGTGTTTTCGAAAGGCTTAACTTGAATGAACGGTGAATTTCTTGGCCTCCCTCTCCACCCCATGAGTGACCCCTACATCCAACCCATCCCGCCTTCTCTAAAGGCGCGCGATCAAGAGCTCGCAAACGAATTTCGCCGAATCGAGAAGCGCGACTGGTGGGTCTGGGGCTATTCCATCTTTGTCATTTTCCTCCTCGCCTTTGCGGTCATCGCGCTCGCTCTCCCCGCAGTGCGTCAAGGAGCGGACACCATTTTCAAGATCAAGATGGTCGAAGCTGTTTTTGGTTTGATTGCTTTGGTCGTCATTTTTAATGTCTATACGATCTCTCAGCAAATTCTCATCAAGCGGCTTCGCCGTCAGCTCGCCGAGAAACAAGGTCATTCCGAGCTTCTCCGCAATCTAGCCATGGTTGATCCATTGACGGGTCTGTACAACCGCCGTTTTGCCGAGCAACGCCTGGCCGCGGAAGTGGCTCGCTCGGAACGCAAGGGGCACCCCCTGACGGTCCTCGCGTTGGACTTGAACAATTTCAAGCAGATCAACGACACGCATGGCCATCCGGCTGGTGATCAAGTATTGCTGGAATTTGCCAACCGTTTGAACAAGGTCGTCCGGGGGTCCGACCTGGCTGTTCGATTGGGGGGCGATGAGTTTCTTGTTCTGCTTCCGGAGTGCACCACGGAGCAACTGCAACTTGTGTTAGTGCGCCTCGGTTCATTTGAAGTGAACTGGCATGGTCAGAAGATTCCCGTCACCTTCTCGGCAGGATGGAAAGAGTACGAAATGGGCGAGCGTCCGGAGGAATTGGTCGCGCGCGCCGATGAAGCTCTGTACGCCAACAAGCGGGCCATCAGGAAAACGCAATCGCTGCCAAAGGAGAAACACCAGACGTCGGAAAAAGCGCCTGAAATGGGGGCAAAACTCACGCCCCTCCACGTTATGGTCGATGTCATTTGCCCTTATTGCGATACGAAGAACTCGTTTGCAGTCACTCAAGACTCAGAGCCCAGTGATTCCGGCCGCCCGCCAGTGCAGTGCGCTCACTGCAAGAAAGCCTGGGAGCCCCTGCTGCCCGGGCCGATCATGGCCGGCCCATTCCCGAAATGAGGATTCCGCGTTCCTCCCTTAGCCTAAACAGGGGTTGGGGCGATTATTGTTAACCAGGAATCAGATGGTGATCCCTGACCCGGGCCGCCATCGGGAGCTGCGGGTACTTTGCTAGCGGGCCGCCATTCCTACCTCCCCACCGCCATGCTTCCTCGCACATGTTATAATTCCCACATTGGGGTTCGCCCATGCCTGACACCGTTCCCCTAGCCGGTGAAGCAGTTCTCGAAGTCGTCTCCCCCGACGGCGCGCGCCGCTATGCCCGCATCACCCAAACGCCGTTTATGATCGGCCGCGGCGTCGAAACCGGCAACCACTTGCAGCTCTCCGACCGCCGCATTTCCCGCAACTGCGCCGCCGTCGTGATCGAAGCCAATCGTTTCTATCTCGAGGATCGCGGCCAGCGCCGCGGCCTCTTCGTTAACGGCGAAAAAGTCGAAAGTCGCGAACTCCAGGATGGCGACGCCATCACCTTCGGCCTGGACGACTCCTACGAGATCATCTTCCGCTCCGCCAAAAGTTCGGACGACGATTCCCTTCCACAACTGCTCACGCGCATGGAGCACATCACCAGCTCGGAGCCGGCCGGCGGCCTCATCAAGTTGAAGCGTCTCCTTGAGGCGACCTCACTGCTTCATTCCCAGCTCCCTCTCGACGTCGTGCTCGGCCACATGCTGGATCACGCCGTATCCGTCACCGACGCCGATCGCGGTTTGCTCCTCGAAAGCGATTGCGGCGGCGCCCTGAAAGTAAAACTCGCGCGGCGCAGTGGCGGACTTCGTCTTCCCCCCGAAAGCCTCACGCCGAGCCAGACCGCCATCCAGCTCGCGCTGAAGCAGCAGTCTCCAGTCATCACCGAAGATCTCGCACAAGCCGATGTGGATTTGCAGGCCGCGCAGAGCATCGTGGCGCAGCGCCTGCGCGCCGTCGTCGTGATTCCTCTTTACGCCTTGTCCCGCCCCAACACCCAGGAATCCATGGTCAACATCAAGTGCGGGGATTTCCTCGGCGTCCTCTATCTGGATTCGCGCCGTCCTGCCGCTTTCTCGAAACTCGACCGTCAGATCCTAGACGCGCTGGCGGCGGACGCCGCCAGCATTCTCGATAATGCCCGCCTCGTCGAACGCGAACGCGAGCGCCAGCGCCTCGAGCAGGAGATCAACATTGCCCGCGACATTCAGCAAGCGCTTCTCCCGCGCGATTTCCGCGAATATCCGCACCTCTCCGTTACCGGCTTCAATCTTCCCTGCTTATCGGTGGGAGGAGATTATTTCGACGTCTTCCCGCTCAGCGACGGCCGCACCGCGTTTCTCATCGCTGACGTTTCCGGCAAGGGACTCGGCGCCGCGCTTCTCACCACCATGCTTCAGGGCGCGCTCTCCGGCATGACTCTCGGCACCGATCCCGCGCGCGTCTTCAATCATGTCAATCGCTTCCTGTGCGACCACTCGGAGGTCGGCCGCTACGCCACCATGTTCTTCGGCATTCTCGATCAAGAAGGCCATCTCGAATACATCAACGCCGGCCACCCTTCGCCTTTCCTGATCCGCCGCGGCATTGCCGAAGAGGCCTTTACCGAAGGCTCCTATCCCGTCGGCCTTGTTCCCGAAGCGCAATACACCGCCGTTTGCCTGAAGCTCGAGCCTGGGGACACCCTAGTGCTTTTCAGCGACGGGGTCACCGAGGCCATGGATCCCGACGAGCAGTTGTTCGGCATCCCGCGCCTCAAGGAACTCCTTACCGGCCAGATGGAGTGCCCCCTCGAGCTGCTCCAGAAATGCGTCCTCGAAGCGGTCGAAAACTTCGCGCGCGGCGCCCACCAAGCCGACGACCTCACGCTTCTCATCGTGCGCTACCGCGCTGCGGCAGCCGCCGCCACGTCGGACACTGACGCTCCGTTGTCGGCTGCGTCCCCCTACTCCGCCTCAGCCGCTGCTTCTTCCGCGTCGTCCCCGGATGGCTCCCCTTCCTCTGCGCCGACGCAGCACTCCGGTCCCGCTTCGGCGGGGTCTCGCTACGTGCAATCGTGATGCGCTCGTCGGAAGATTGTTTCCGGATGGTTTTGGCATTCAAAAGGCAAGGGCCTGAGGCCGCAACGGTTGTGAATTTCAAATAAAACAGGGCGGAGGCCTTCACCGGCCCCGCCCCATTTCGACTTCATGCAAGTTTTTCCCGGCCTTCGCCGAGACCTGTTCGACCGCGTTGAGATTTTTCTCCGGCGTCGGCCTTACGCGCCAAGATCCTTCAGATCGTCCTTGGCTTGTTGCTCGGCGTTCTTGGCTGCTCCCTTTGCGTCAGCACTGGGACTCAGCTCATGTATCGCCTTTTTCAGGCTCTCGGCCTGGTCGGCGATTGCGCCTTTGCACCCGGACAGATCGGCGTTCGTGTGCACGCCCGTAACATTCGCGCGCAGGCAAACGAACTCCAATGCAAGATTGTAGCTGGCGTGGAGCGCAGCGAGGCATTCATTCAGCGCGGTGAAAGCGGCGCAAGCATCGGTGGCGTTCGAATTGGCCGGCAAAACACCCTGGGCCCGCAGCTTCGGCGTCAGCTTTTTTTCGACGTCGCTCCTGCTGCCGTTCGAATCGGGGGAATTCTTGGAACCCTTGTCTCGCTTCACCCACTTGATGGGATTGAGGGAACGCGAGCTATGCGAGGCCGAGGAGCTCGAACTTCCCTGCGCCGCGGTGGATGCGCCCGCGCCCGCGGGACCTTGCGCCTCGGCGCGTTCCGCACCAATCGTCATAGACAGGGAGACACCTAGAGTCATGAAAGCAACGACCAACGATGATCTTTTCATAGTCACTCCTATATTGAATGTATCGCGACAATTTTGGAGGCTGCGGGATGCGGCCTCGCTTTCTAGTAGGCCACGCGCGGACGCCGGGGAGAGCATTCGAATGCAGGGTACTACTCCAATCGGTCAAGCTGGCCTTACGAACAGGTTTCCTTGTGCCCTGCACTTTGCCCGGCTTTGGGAAAGCTTCGCTGGTTCGAATTCGAATGACAACGTCAAAGGGGGGAAATGGATCAGGATTTGATTCGGAGGAAGAGGCCGTAGAGCGTCATTCCCAGACCACCCAAGAAAAGCAGCGGCGAGAGGTAATCCGTTACCAGCGGCAGGACGAGGATGGGAAGCTGGATCGGCATGCTATAGCCGCCCGCGAAGTAATGAATCACACCCGCGAGAAGCATGTAGAGCAGTCCCCGCCGGATTTGACGGCGACCGTCGGGACCTGTGCGACGAGACAATTGCACCTGCGGAACCGCCTCGCGGCAAAAGGGGCACTGCTTCAGACGCGCCGCCATGTACTTGCCGCAAAATGCGCAGCGTTGCGTGTCCGCGGCCTGTTTTCCAATAGCGTTCATGCGGCTGACAGGATCCTCCCTTCTTAGGCTAGGTTCGCAGTCCTAGAATCGTCAAGGGACATGATGAGCAAGTGTAAAGCACGGTACGAAAACGGCAGTAAAAGATTGGATATGGTTTCTGCCGCCCGACTAGCTTGCGGGTGCTCCACTCCTCTGCCAAGGATTCCCACTACCAGCTTAGACCGATTCGAAGTACACAGAGGGCAGGCGTACCCTTTTGCTAACAGGCGGACTCGCGGGCAGGGTTCACATTCTCTTGATTCGTGTTACAAAATTGTCGAAGACCCAAAGACCACCCTGATTTAGAAGCTCGCAAGGCAAAATCATATGTGAATGAGGGAGAAACGATGCCATATCCTTCCCGTAGAACAACCAAACCTCTTTTCATCCTGCTCTTTGTAATCTTGCCGGCGCTCACTACCGCTGGATCGGCATTGGCGCAAGAGAAGAAGGTTGCGCAACAGAATGGCGTGGATAACTCGAAGATGGGAGCGTACCGCGCCCTGGCGCAACACATCTATGCGGATTTCCAGAAAGGCGACTTGGCAGCGGCCGCGCTAATGGCAAAGGTGCTTGAAAGAGTGTGGGACAAAGCGGAAGACTATGGCGGAGATACGGCGCTTTCGAAGACCAATCATGGCCTGTTCGAACAGATCGACAAGGCTATGGACGATTTTATCTCTCCGATCACCGATGCGAAGGGCAAAGCACCGGATCCCGCCAAGGTAAAAGCTGCCTATAACGCGTACTTGGAAAAATTGAAGCTGGCGGACTAGCCCCACCGGTTATGCTTGTGAGGCGAATACAGGCCCGCTCCCGGACCTCTCTTTGTTTTCTCGAAGGCCCGCGGAGCGCTGTAAGCGACTTGTCAATCAGTTTCCTTCCGTCGCCTACAGTTCGCGGAGGGCTGTAGCCACGGGACGGCTCGCGGCGCGGATGGCGGGGGGCATGCCGCCGAGGACACCCATGACCAGAGCGAAGAGAACGCCCATCCAAAGAAGATCAAAGGTGATCTTGAAGGCGAAGGCCAGGTTGGAAAAAGTCTGAAAATTCATGGTGCTGGTAGTCAAGCCGTTGAGAGGCAGAACGGCGAGGCAGCCAACGAGGCCGCCAACAAAAGAAATCAAGAGAGCTTCAAAGAGAAATGAGAGGACGACGTTCCCGGAGTTGAAGCCGAGCGCGCGCATGGTAGCAATTTCGCGGCCGCGTTCGGCGACGGCGGAGTACATGGTGTTGAGGGCGCCAAAAACCGCGCCAATGGCCATGATCAACGCGACGAACCCGCCAAGTATGGTGATGAGCTGGGTCATGCGCGTGGACTGCTTAGCGTAGTAGTCGATTTCGCGGGTTACGTCCACGTTCAAACGCGGATCGGTGGTCAGAGAGTCCCTCAGTTGTTGGAGGGCGGCAGGCGAAGTGAGGTGCACGGTAACGGACTGAGAAAAAGTGTCGGGACGCTTATAGGCGCCGTTCAAGAGGTGGGCGTCGCCCCAAACCTCGGAATCGAAGGCGCTTCCGCCGGCGTCAAAGATGCCCACTACTTGCCAACGCACGCTACCGAGCCCAATTGTGCTTCCCAGAGTTAAGCCCGAATAGGTCGCCTTGGCGTTTTTGCCGACGATGAGTTCGGACAGACCAGGCCGAAACATGCGGCCCTCTATGATTTTGACATTGCTGCGAATGGCAAAAACGTTTGGCGCGACACCGCGAAGCTCAACGTTGGCATCCGTGCCGGTGGAACGCAATGGAATCGGCGCCATCAGGACAGCCTCCGGTGTCAGCAAAGGGCCGTCGGCCCCACGAGCGATGCCCGGAGCATCCTGAATAATTTTGACCGAATCGAGAGACACTCCACTGGTCATTTCGGACGTGGCCCCCGCGCGGGTAATTAGCGCGTTGTCCGCGGAGCCGGAAGAAACAAGTGTGGCCTTGAATCCGCGCGCGAGCGACAACATGGCAACGAAAACACCCACGGTTCCGGCAATCCCCACCACCGCAACGATTGTGGAGGTCCAGCGAGCTTTGACGCTCCGAACGTTGTAAACGAGTGGAATGGCCATTTCAGGCCCTCCTCAGCGCGTTAACGACGCGCATACGCATGGCGCCGATCCCAGGCAGCAAGCCGCTGGCAGCGCCAACGAAGAGGGCGAAACCAAGGCCAAGCGTCAGGAGCGACTTGGAAAGGATAAGCGGGGGCAGAAGGCCAGTGAGCGCCACGCCGATAACAGGGATGGCCAAGTAGGCCAGCGTCAAGCCTAGGAAGCCGCCAAAGAGGGCGATGACGATAGACTCTGCCAGAATGAAGAAAAGGACGGCGCGCCCGGAAAAGCCGATGGCTTTAAGGACGGCCAGTTCTGAGGTGCGCTCCCGCACAGAGATAGCCATGGTGTTGCCGGTGACCAAGAGTAGCGTAAAGAAAACGACGCTGCCGATAGTGAGGATTAAGAGCTCGATGTTTCCGAACTGCTTGACGAAATAGGCGGCGAAGGCGGATTCCGTCTCGGACTTGGTCTCAAACGACGAGTTAGCAAACTTTTCGTCAATAGCCTTGGCGACGCGGACGGCGTCATCAGGGCTATCGAGCTTGACCACGTACCATCCGGCCGTGCTCTTGATGACGGCTGGAGCGTTCTCGTCAAAGTATTTCCACTGCAGCCAAAACTGGCTCTCGTCGCCACCGGGACGTTCGCTGTGATAAATGCCGTCGAGATTGAACT
>Ga0137395_10000667_pt1 | contig 14757 bp, 15 predicted proteins | sample czobulk216metaG_FD_108283 | JGI IMG/M metagenome (GOLD analysis project Ga0137395, IMG submission 108283) | Vadose zone soil microbial communities from Angelo Coast Range Reserve, California, USA - czobulk2.16 metaG | ecosystem: Environmental > Terrestrial > Soil > Vadose zone | place: USA...
ACGAAGGAAAAGAAGCAGACGAACATGCGCGCGTCGAGCGCCGACGAGGCGATTCGTCTGATCCCGCCGCGCAAGCTCGGGCTGGAGCAGGCCGTCGAGTTCATCAACGACGACGAGCTGGTCGAGGTGACGCCGTCGGCCATCCGGTTGAGGAAACGCATTCTGGTTGGGAATATGCGGCCGAAACCTGCGAGGGAGTAGACACTCGGGGCTCGGGGCTCGCGGGCTCGACTGAAGACTGGAGACTGAGGACTGGAGACTAAGCTTGGCGTTGTTTAATCGCAGAACAACCGGCTCGGTGGTGTGTCCGTCGTGCGGGTCGCTTGTCGGCGTGCGCGACGAGAAATGCTATCAGTGCGGACGTGCGAACCCCGGGCTGTGGGGATTTGGACCGGTGATCCGGCGGCTCGGCACTGACTTCGGTTTTCGGGAGCTGGTCGTTGGCGCGTGCGTGACGATGTGGGTCGTGACGCTGCTGCTGTCCGGCGGCGGGGTCGGTGGCGGCGGCAATTTCCTCTCGCTGTTGTCGCCGTCGAGCCAGGTGCTGTTCGTGTTCGGCGCAAGCGGCGCGTTGCCCGTTTTTGCTTACGGACGCTGGTGGACGCTCCTGAGCGCCGGCTGGCTCCACGCCGGTCTGCTGCACGTCGCCATGAACATGTATTGGGTCTGGCAAATGGGCCCGGCGATCACGGAGCTGTTCGGATCGTCGCGGACCGTGATCATTTACACCGTGGGCGGCGTCGTCGGCTTCACGCTCAGCTCGGTCGCCGGCGCGTATTTCCCGAGGCTGCCATTCCTCAGCGGGGGCGGCTTCACGGTTGGTGCGTCTGCGCCGGTCTTCGGGCTCATCGGCGCCCTTTACCATTACGGCCGGAAGGGCAGCAGCATCGTCAAGCAGACCGCGATATCGATCATCGTCCAGGCTGCGCTGTTCGGCTTGATCGTGCAGGGGATCGACAACTACGCGCACATCGGCGGATTTGCCGGCGGGTACCTGGCGTCGGCGTTCCTGAACCCGATGAGCCGCGAACGCGGCGACCACACGATCATCGCGTTCGGCTGCCTGGTCGCGACGGCGATTTCGATCATCGTGTCGATTGTGACGGGACTGAGATTCCTGAAGTAGGGGGACCGGACGTCTGCGGCGCTACTGGCGTTTGAGCGCCAGTTCCTCGTCGATCACTCTCTTGAACTCGTCGAACGGCTGTGCGCCGCTCAGCATCCGGCCGTTGATGAAGAACGCCGGCGTTCCGTTGACACCCGCTTCGTTCCCCGCCTGCATGTCCGCCTCGACGCGCGCCTTGTACTTGTGTGAATCGAAGCACGCGTTGAAACGGCCGGCATCCAGCCCGAGAGCCGCGGCCGACTGCTTCAGATCGTCATCGGCAAGCTTGCCTTGATCAGCGAACAGTCGATCGTGATATTGCCAGAACTGCCCCTGCTCGGCCGCGCACTGCGACGCTTCGGCGGCCGGCCGCGCATTCGGATGGCTGGGTAGCGGGTAATGGCGATACACGAATCGGATGCGGTCGCCGTACGCGCTGAGCACGTGCTGCACCGTCGGGTTGGCGTTGAAGCAGTACGGGCACTGGAAATCCGAGAACTCGATCAGCTCGATCGGCGCGTTGGCGGGCCCGCGCGCCGCTCCGTCGGCGGCGGCGACTTTCTGCCGCGGCGGCTCGAGCGAAATCCTCACCGCCGCCTTGCTCCTCAGCTGCACGACAAACGACTGATACGCGCGCGACGTCCGCTGCTGAGTCAGCAGCGAACGAATCGGTTGCCGGACCTGCTCGAGCTTGGCCCCCTGCACGCGCGGCTGGTTGCCGTTGTACCAGGCGACGATCTCCGCTTCAGTCACCGTCGGAATCTTCGAGGTGATCTCTGAATCCATGACCGCGGCGGTGGTCGTGCCGCGCCTGGTGGCTTCCTCCGCGATCAGCTTGTCGCCCACGATCTCGTCGATGGCCGCACGCCGCGCTTCGTAGAGCGCGAGTACGAGTTTCATCTGCCCGAAGTCATTGGCCGGCTGCTGCAATGCCTTCTGGTCTACTTCGGCCAGTGTGATGGACAGATTGCCGACGGTGGCAACGACATCCGCCGGCCCCTGCGTGCGGTTCGGCTGCTGCGCGCTCGACGAGCAGGCCACGAGGAACAACGGCACGGCAAAAGCGAGGCGCGTCAGAGACGTTGCAGGCATGGTGGGAGTATATCGTGGCTCGGGGCTCGGGGCTCGGGCTCGCAGATCCTGCGATCTTGCAAACGAAAACAGATGTAGGAAACTGCCACCAATTCTTCGTGACTGAGCAGTTCACTGGCAAAAGGCGACTAGTCTGATTGGGTACGGGACGTGCTGTTCGTCTTCACATGTCAATCAAAACTTACCGCGATCTTGAGACGTGGCAGGCGTGTATGACAGCCGTCGAGCGCACGTATCTTGCGTCACGTAGATTCCCTGACGATGAGCGGTTCGGGTTGACATCGCAAGCGCGGCGCGCGGTAGTGTCGATGCCGTCCAATGTCGTATCTGCCACAGGCCGATTTCGATGAGTCAATGCAGGTGCTCGATCGTGCAGGTCAGCTCTTGAATGGATTGCTGTGTTCGCCGGAGGCGAAAACCCCGTAGCGTTCTTCGAGCCCCGAGCCCCGAGCCTCGAGCCCCGAGCCCCGAGCTATGAGCCGAGGCGCTGAGGCAACTCGGCGATCACGTAGGCCATTACCGTCATGGCGGCGGCGCATTTTGCCATTTCCGCCGGATCAATCTTGTCGACCGTGTCGGCCTGGGTGTGGTGGATGTTGAAGTACATCGAGGCGTCCACCTCGAGCGAGAGGGCGGGGATATGCGCGTCCTGCACGCTCGGTGTGATGTCCGCGCCGTCGCCTCCTGCGACGATGGAGGAGGCGGGCAACGCAGACAGCAGCGACGCGATCGCGGTCAGGGTCTGGCGGGCGGCGTCGCTGCCCGAGAATCCGAACCCCGCCGGACGGAACACGCCGTTGTCCGATTCGATCATCGCGACGTGTCTGGCGAGTTCGGCGCGATGCTGGTCTCGATAGGCGAGCCCGCCGCGGCCGCCATTCTCCTCGTTGGTCCAGAGCACCACGCGAACCGTTCGCCGCGGCCGCAGGTTCAGCTTCTTCATGATGCGCAGCGCCTCCCACGACACGATGCAGCCTCCGCCATCGTCGGACGCGCCGGCGCCGACGTCCCACGAGTCGAGGTGGCCGCCGACGACGACGATCTCGTCGGGACGTTCGCGCCCGAGAATCTCGCCGACGACATTGGCCGATTCCACGTCGGACTCGAAGTGCCCCTCCATCTTCAGGCGCACGACGACCTGTTCACCGCGTGTGGCCATGCGATCGATCCCGTCGGCGTCTTCGCTGCTGATAGCAGCCGCCGGAATGCGGGGTGCGCCGGCTTCGTAGTCGAGCGCGCCGGTGTGGGGGAGCCGCAAGCCATCGGGCCCGATCGATCGGATCAGCACGGCAACGGCGCCGTGCCGCGCGGCCCGCGAAGCCCCGCGCCGACGGTATCGCACCGTGTCGCCGTAGCTCGTGAACGCGACATTCAGGAGCACGATGCGGCCTCGCAGTTGAGAAGCGTGCGCGTCGAGCTCCTCGAACCCGTGGACGACGAAGACGCGACCCTCGACGCCGTCGCGCGGCGTCGCGACGCTGCCGCCGAGGCCGAGCATCGCAATCGAGTGGCGAGCGGGCTCGATGAGCTCCGCGCTCTCGGCGCCGCGGACCCACTTCGGCACCGCGACCTTCTCCGTATGCACGTTCTCGAGGCCGTCGCGTTTCATTTCCGCGACGGCCCAGGCGATGGCGCGATCGAGTTGCGGGGAGCCGCTGAGCCGGGCGCCGATGGTGTCGGTGAGAACGGCCAGCCGGTTCCACGCGAAGCCGTCGCGGGTGGCTTCTTCGATCAGCCGCGCGGCCGGCGCGCGGTAGGCGTCGAGCCAGGTGGGCACGCTGTCACCCGCCGCGAGGCCCGGCAGCAGCGTCATTGTCAGGAGCAGCACGACCTTCCGGATCGTTCTTACTCCCGGCAGTCCTGCAATCCTGAGATCCTGCAATGCTGCGATTCTCGTGATCACAGCGCGTTGCTGCCACGCGGCGTCGCGGTAACGGCGGCCGGCTCCGGCGTGAAGTCCTCGCCGGGGTTGATGAACCGGTCGCGCTCGAATCGATACTGTTTGTCGTAGAGCTGACGGTAGCGCCCGGCCTTGGTGATCAACTGTTCGTGCGTGCCGCGCTCGACGATTTCGCCGCCCTCCAGCACCAGAATCTGATCCGCGCTTTGAATCGTCGAGAGCCGGTGAGCGATGACAAACGTCGTCCGCCCCTGCCGGAGGGCCTTGAGGCCGTCCTGGATGAGGGCCTCGCTCTCGCTGTCGAGGCTCGACGTCGCCTCGTCGAGGATGAGGACCCGCGGGTTGGCGAGAATCGCGCGAGCGATCGCGACACGCTGACGTTGTCCACCCGACAGTCGCACGCCGCGCTCGCCGACGATCGTGTCGTAGCCCTTCTCGAACGCTTCGACGAACTCGTCGCAGTGGGCGATGCGACTGACGGCCTTGATGTCCTCGCGCGTCGCGTGCGGCCTGGCAAAGGCGATGTTTTCGGCGATCGTGCCGTCGAACAGGAAGTTGTCCTGCAGCACGACGCCGAGGTGCGCACGGTAGTCGCGCAGCTTCACGTCGTTGAGATCGATCCCGTCGACGAGCACCCGGCCCGACAGCGGCCGGTTGAACGTCATGGCGAGGCTGATCAGCGTGCTCTTGCCCGACCCACTCGAGCCGACCAGCGCGGTCGTCGATCCTGCGGGCGACTTGAACGACACGTGCTTCAGCACCGGAACGCCGGGGTTGTATTCGAACGAGACGTCCTGGAACTCCACTTCTCCGCTGACGTCAGGGATCGGCCGGCGGCTGGCATCTTCCTGATCCTCGGTCGCCATTTTTCTGATTTCGCGAATGCGATCGAGCCCCGCGAAGGCTTCCGTGATCTGCGTGCCGATGTTGGCGAGCTGGATGACCGGCAGAGTGATGACCGCCACCATCGACAGGTACCACATGAAGTCGCCGATCGTCATGGCTCCAGTGCGGATGGCCGATCCGCCGACGAGCATCATCGCGATGCCGATGGCGCCGATGACGACGCCGGAAAAGGCACCGATGGCCGACACGCCCGTCAGCGACTGCGCGACGTTGCGGAACAGGCGGTGCGCCCCTTTGGCGAAGACGATCTCTTCGCGCTTCTCCGCCGTGTATGCCTTGACGATGCGGACGCCGCCGAGCGATTCGCCGAGACGGCCTGTCACTTCGGCGTTGATCTGACCCCGTTCGCGGAAGAGCGGACGCAGGCGCTTGAACGCCGTGGCCATGCCGATGCCGAATGTCGCCAGAATCACGATGGTGACGGCCGTCAGCCGCCAGTTGATGTAGAACAGGATGAAGAGCGCCATCACGGCCGTGAGAATGGATCCGGTAAGCTGCACCAGGCCCGTGCCGACGAGATTCCGGATGCCTTCCGCATCGTTCATGATGCGGGAGATGAGGATGCCGCTTTTGGTCGAGTCGAAGTAGCGCACCGGCAGCCGCATGACGTGCGCTTCGATGTCCTTGCGCATATCGGTGATCGCGCGCTGAGCGGCAACGCCCAGAATCTGCGAGTTGGCGAACGAACTGGCGGCGTCGACGACGGTCGCGCTGCCGACCCATACCGCCAGCTTCGGCAGCAGGTCCCAGTTGTGCTGGAGGACCACGTCGTCCATGAGCTTCTTGGTCGTCCACGGCAGCACGAGGCCTGAGACGCGGCTGATGACCATCAACACGAGGCCGAGCGTCAATCGCGCGCGATGTTTCCAGACGAGCGCGCGCGCTTCTTCCCATGCGCCGGCGCTCAGGCCTTTTTTCTTCGGGGCGGCGGACGGTGGTGCAGGGGCGGACGCCGAGCGGGGGAGACGTTCTGGATGGGCCACACACGAATAATACTGAAAAGAGAGGTTCCAATGGTTCCAGAGGTTCCAAGGGTTCCAAGGGTTCTGGTTCTGGCGCTCGCGCTGCTTGTACTCGCGACGCCGGCAGCCGCGCAGACGGCCAGCGTCAGGAGAGCCGCTGAAGCGGCGATGCTCAAAGCGGATCGCGACTTCAATCAGGCGATGGCGGATCACGACATGAAGCGGTTCGTGTCGTTCGTCGCTTCAGATGCGGCATTCGATTCCGCGGAGGGGCGCGGACCCGACGCCGTTGGGAAGGCATGGGCGCCGTTCTTCCAGCCCAACGGACCGTCGATTCGCTGGGAGCCGACGAAGGCCGAAGCGCTCGTCGCCGGCGACGTCGGCTATACGGTCGGGACGTGGGAGCGCCATTCGAAGGACGCCGCCGGCAAGGCTGTTGTGAGGCACGGCCAGTATCTGACCGTATGGCGAAAGCAGAAGGACGGATCATGGGCGGCCACGTTCGACACGGGGTCCACGGCGGCACAGTAGGTGGCTGGTACTGGGTACTGGGTACTAGGTACCGGGTACTAGGTGCTCGGGACGCGGTACTGCGCGTGTGCTTCTTCGAATTGCGCGGCGATCTCTTTCGCCAGGGCGCCGGGCAGGAGCACTCGGGCAAACGGGCCGAAGCTCAGAATCCAGCTGCGAAGCGCTGGATCGTGGCAGACATCCAGCGCGACAGCGACGCCGCCGTTCTCCGTCTCCCGGAGCTGCTGCGAGGGATGCCACGACCGGGCGCGGACGTAGTCGGCGACCGCCGGCTGGAATTCGATTTCCACCCGCTCGGGTGGGCCCGAGTGGACCCCAATCGAATGGGGGAAGGCTTCCTCCGGCAGTTCCTCGATCGGCGTGAACGTCTCTTCTCGAAGCGACAGCTCCTGAATGCGCTCGACTGCAAACGTCCGCACCTCGCGGTATTCCGGAACATACGCGAGCAGGTACAAGGCGCCCTGCGCGTAGGCCAGCCGGTATGGGTGGACGAGGTACTCCTTCGTGCGGCCGCTTGATTTCGAGTAATACGTGATCGCCGCTTCACGCTGGTGAAGCGAGCCTTCGAGCGCGCGCGCTTCGATGTGCGAGCGGCGGACACCGCCGTCGGGCGCCTGCGGCTGGGCCTTGGTCGACAGCACGCGGGGCAGCTGATCGAGGAAACGCTGCATGTGCGGCGTCAGCGCCGCGGTCAGTTTCTCGAAGGCGGTTTCGACGTCGCTCTTGAACGGCGTGCCAGCCAGCGACTCGACGAGCGACCGGCTGAAGTGCAGCGCGCACAGCTCAGACAACGTCAGGCCGGCCGCGAGTCCCTTGAACGCCTGGCCATTCAGGATCCACCGGGTCTTCCCGTCGTCGCGCGACTTGTCGTCGTAAACGGGGAAGCCGGCTTCTTCGAGCGCCTGCAGATCGCGTCGGATCGTCCGCGTGGTGACGCTGCACTGCGACGCCAGGTCGTCGATGGTGACGCCGGCTGTGCGCGCGCGCTCGATCTCGCGAAGGATGGTCCACTGCCGGATGACTTCAGCGTTTCGCGGCACCCGCAAATTGTACCGTCGACCGACTACAATCTGAGATTCATTACATGGCTGTTCTTCTCTTCTTTGCTGCAGCGGTGGGCGGCGCCCTCAATGCCGTCGCAGGCGGCGGATCGTTTCTCACGTTGCCGGCGCTGATCTTTGCGGGCATCCCACCCGTCGTTGCGAACGCGACGTCGACGCTGGCCCTCTGGCCGGCGTCGCTGTCGAGCACGGTCGCCTATCGCCGCGAACTCCGATCGTCGCGGCAGTGGTTGATGGTGCTCGGGGCCGCGAGTGTCGTGGGCGGGCTCGCGGGCGCGTTGCTGCTGGTCAGGACGTCCGACGATGCGTTCCTGCGCCTGCTGCCGTGGCTGATGCTCGTCGCCGCCGCAACATTTTCGTTCGGCCAGAAGCTCCGGCCCGCGCCGAAGACCGGCAGCGAACCATCGCATCCATTCGAACACGGCGCGACGTGGCGACCCGCCCTCACGGGCGTCGTCGTCGCACAGTTTCTGATTGCGACGTACGGAGGCTACTTCGGCGGTGGCATGGGGATCATGATGCTCGCCACGATGGCGCTGGCCGGGATGACCAACATCCACGAGATGAACGGGCTGAAGTCGTTTCTCGGCGTGTCGATCAACGGACTGGCGCTGGCGACGTTCATCGTGAGCGGCGCGATCTCCTGGCGCTATGGGCTCGCCATGGCGGTCGGCGCCACGCTGGGCGGTTACTTCACGGCCTCCTTCGCGCGGACAATCGATCCGCGCTACGTCCGCTGGTTCGTCATCGTCGTGGGATGGGGAATGACGGCGTACTTTTTCTGGAAGTAGAGGAGGAAGGGGCAGGATGGGCGCGTGACCTGACCTGTCACGGTCGGGTCGTAGACTGCCGCCATGGAGAGATTCAAGGCGTCCCCGACGAGCGAAGTGGTTGGCGGTGAGTGGGTTCCGCTGCCGGGCGGCGAGCTGGAGGGCAAACGCCCAATCGCGCTCTGTGGGCCCTGCCGCATGCGGCGGGCGATTGGGGCCGAGCGCCGGGCGGTGTGCTTCGAGTGTTATCGCGCCGACGCACGACGACAGCGCGGTTTCGAGAGGGCCGCGTCGTTTGACGCCGTATCGGAGTCCCGCCTTCAGTCCGGGCTGCCGTTCGAACCGGTCGATCGTCCACGGCTCGCCCGGTTGAAAGCCGCACGCGCCGAGTCGCGTCAGCAGTTGCGCGTTGGCGTCGGGCGGTTCGTCGACAAGCGGCGTCATGCACAAATCGCCGCGCGTCACGCGCTGCAACAACTCGGCGCGGGCTTGCAGTCGTACGGCGTTCACGCAGCCGAGCTTCAGCTTCCCGAAGCGTGGCTCCCCTTTGTGATGTCGAGATAGCGGCGGCGACCACCGACCACCGTATGCGATACTGATGTCCATCGAACCCACGCTGCTGATTGCCACGCTCATCGGTGGTGTCCTCCTCTTAGGCATCGGCATCTTCATTGGCCGTTTGATTGCGCGCCCGGCGAACGAAGCCTCGTTGCGCGAAGCCGTACGCGACACGTTTCGCGCGCTGAGCGACGACGCGCTGAAGAGCAACAACGAAGCGTTTCTGACGCTGGCTGAAACGAAACTGGGCGAAGTCCGCGCGACCGCCGCGGCCGATATCGAGCAGCGGAAGACCGCGATCGAGCATCTGCTCGAGCCGATGGCCAGGACGCTGGGCGATGTGGACCGCGAGCTCAAGGACAGCGAGCGCCGGCGCATCGAGTCGAGCGCCCAGCTGCTCCAGCGGATCGCGTCGCTCGACAGCGCCGGACAGGATCTTCGCAGCCAGACCGGCAAGCTCGTGGACGCGCTCAAGCGCCCAGGCGTTCGGGGCCGATGGGGCGAGCTCCAGCTCAAACGGGTCGTTGAGCTCGCGGGCATGGTCCAGCACTGCGACTTCGTCGAACAGCACACGATCACAAACGGCGACGGCGATCGCCGCATGCGGCCCGACGTCATCGTCCGCCTTCCGGGCGGCAAGCACGTCGTCATCGATGCGAAGGCGCCGCTCGATGCGTATCTGAAAGCGCTCGAGGCACCGGACGAAACGAGCCGCCAGGCGCTGCTGTGCGAGCACGCCCGGCAGGTGCGGTCGCACGTGTGTCAACTCGCCGCCAAGGGCTACGCGGCACACGTTCAGCCCAGTCCCTTTTTCGTCGTCATGTTTCTGCCGGGTGAGATGTTTTTCAGCGCCGCTCTCGAGCAGGATCCGGGGCTCATCGAGTTCGGCTTTGAACAGAGCGCCCAACACGTGGTGCCGGCGAGTCCGACGACGCTCATCGCGCTGCTGCGTGCCGTTGCGTACGGCTGGCAGCAGGAGGCGATGGAGGAAAACGCGCGGAAGATCGGCGATCTTGGCCGTCAGCTGTACGACGCGGTCCGCGTGCTCGGCGGCCACTTCGATGATCTCGGCACCCGTATGAAGTCGGGCCTCGAGGCCTACAACAAAGCCGTTGGGTCGCTCGAAGGCAACGTGCTTGTCAAGGCGCGCAGGTTCAAGGAGCTCCAGGTGGCCAGTGCTGTCGAAGATATTCCCGCGCTCGAGCAGATCGATCGGGTGCCCCGCATGCTGCAGGCGCGTGAGCTCACCGACGGGCTTCCGTTTCAGGACATTGAGGACGATCTCAACAAGCCTGCAGAAGGCGTCGTCGAACCCGTTTAGCCGCTAACTCGTCCGGATGCAGCCCGACCTCCCATTCGACTCGAACCACTTGAACCAGTCGAATCCAGCACCTTTGGAACGCGTGGAACCCTTGGCACCTCTGGAACGAACGTACCCGCCTGCTGTTTTTGTCCGCCACCCGCGTGCCCGTCGGTACGTCGTTTCTGTCCGCGAAGATGGCCGGGTGCGCGTCACGCTGCCGCGCTGGGGGTCGATGCGCGAAGCTCGCGCGTTTGCCGGCCGGCTCGACGCGTGGATTGACAAGCAGCGCCGTCGCCTGGACGAAGGCCGCTCGGTGCGCGCCGCAGACACGATCGACCATGTTCAGCCCGAATCGCGAGCGCGGGCCCGGCACGAGCTGCCGTCCAGGCTCCTGGAACTGGCCGCCGAACTGGGCCTCGCGGTCTCCAAGGTCAGCGTCCGCAATCAACGCTGGCGATGGGGATCGTGTTCGCCGAACGGCCACGTTTGCCTGAACTGGCGGCTGGTGAACATGCCTCCGTCGGTGCGCGACTACGTGATGATCCATGAGCTGATGCATTTGCGCCGCATGGACCATTCGAAGAAGTTCTGGACGCTCGTCGCACAGGCGTGCCCCGACTACGAGGCTGCACGGCGCTGGCTGCGGGAAAACGGCGGCTCGTTGTAATCGGCTAAAATCCCCCGGTCATGCGAGTGGTCAACCGCACTGCGGTCAGTCTGGTTGGCGCGCGTCCGTACATCGAGTGGACGCAGGGCCACGATGCGGACGCGAACAAAGGCACGCTGACCGTCTCTCGCGTCAAGCCATACGGCACTGTCATCCTGCTGCCCGAGTTCGAGCTCGAAGAAGATATTCAGGAATGGATCGAGGAGAACGCGTCGTGGCTCTTCGAGTTTCAGCTGGCCGCGTGGACCGAGGACGAGTCGTCGTGGCCGCCCGCCCGCGACGTGAAAACATTCCGCGAATGGTTTGCCGTCGAGGTCCACAGCGTCGTCGTCGACGCGGGCGACGATGATATCGAGGGTGAGGACTTGTAGTGGTCGTACATCTGGTGAGTTTCAAGTACCGCAAGGACGTGGACGACGCCGCCCGCCAGAATCATCGGGCGCGTCTGAAGGCGCTGGCGGATATCGACGGCATTGTCGACTTCAAGGTTGGCGAGGACTTCGTCCGCTCGCCGCGATCGTACGACACCGGGCTCGTCGTGCTGTTCCGCGACCGTGCAGCGCTCGACGGCTACGCCACGCATGCGCGTCACGTCCCCGTGGCGCAGCTTGGCCGCGACCTGAGCGACAGCATCATCGCCGTCGACTTCGACGCGTGATCGCGTCGTGTGTCGTGTCACTGTTTGGTGAAGATCAGAATGTGCTGACGCGGTAAATCCTCGTTTGTCTTCGTGAGCTTGAACCCTTCGGCCTCGACTTCGAGCTTCGCTTCCGCCACCGACATCTTGTGTTCCGGCCTGATCGGGACGTTGGGATCTTCCTTCCTGTACTCGAGAAGAACGAGCCGCCCGCCGGGTTTGAGCGACGCCTTGATGTGGCGCAGCATCAGCTGCGGCTGCGAGAGCTCGTGGTAGACATCCACCATCAGCACGAGGTCGACGGCCTCCACCGGGAGCCTCGGATCGTCCTGCGTGCCGAGGATCGTCGAGACGTTCGTGATCTTGCTCTTCGCCAGACGCCTGTTCAGCAGGTCGATCATCCCCTGCTGGATGTCGTTGGCGAACACCTTGCCCTCAGCGCCGACTTTCCTGGAGAGCTTGATCGTCATGTAGCCCGAGCCGGCGCCGATGTCGGCGACCGTCGATCCTTTCGCGATTTTCAGGACGTCGATCGCATGGTCGGGCTCTTCTTCGTTGTCGCGTTCCGCACGGTCGAGCCAGTCCGCGCCTTCGACGCCCATCGTGAGGGCATAGCGGCGCCCGCTGAGCGGGTGAGTCCCGGTCTGCTGCGCCGCGACGCCGGCGGCGATCGCGAGCATGACCGTGGTGAGGAGGATCCGACGGAAGCCGGGCGGACCGGTGACCTTGTCTCGCATGCCGCATAGAATAGCAACGAAATGACAACGACAACACCAACGACACCAGCAGCGCCGCCGCTCACGCCGGCACGCTTGTGGAAGCGGATGACCGCGGATCAGCGGCTCGGCGCGGCGCGCGCCTTCTGGCAATCCGACGAGGCCGGGGACGATCAGGTGCAGGCCGTGCTCCTGATCGCGCAGCACAAAAAGTTCCGTCCAAAAACCGTCATGTCGCTCGACGAGGAGCGGCGGGCGAAGCACCTCGCGTCGCTGCCCGCGATCCCGGAAACGATGGCCGCCCGCGCGCTCATCGTGTATCACCTGGCGGCGCAGCGCCCGATGATGGGTGCATTTCTCGACGCCCTGGGCATTGCGCACGAGGAGGGCGTCATCCAGGCGGAAGACGTCAAGCCCGATCCCGCGAGGCTCGCGCCGTCGGTCGACCAGATCGCCGGCGCCTATCCGTCGGCCGATGTCGCGCTGTACCTGAACACGCTCGTATGTCAGGACCCGGAGACCTGGGGCGGTCTGCGTCCGATCGCGGACGAGCGAGGCTGGGGTTAGGCTCCGGGCCTGGGCGTTACCGGCAGCAGTACTTCGAACGTTGTCCCTTTGCCTGGCGCGCTCACGCAGGTCACGGTGCCGCCGGCTTCCTTCGCGATGCTGTACACGATCGACAAGCCCAGCCCGGTGCCCTTCGCCGCTTCCTTCGTCGTGAAGAACGGCTCGAACACGTGGCTCTGCAGCGCCGCGTCCATGCCGACCCCTGAGTCCTGCACGGCGATCCTCGCATATCGATAAGCCGGCAATCCCGGATAGCGCGCGGCGTTGTGTTGGTTGACGTCGAAGCTGTCGACGCGGATTTTCAGCGTGCCGCCGTTGGGCATCGCGTCTCGCGCGTTAATGACGAGGTTCATCAACACCTGCTGCAGCTGTCCCGGGTCCACCTTCGCAAACGGCGCCTCACCTGGCGTTCGCAGCGTCATCGTCACAGCGCTGCCCGCGATTCGGTCGAGCGTCGTTTCGAGGCTCGACACGTGCGCATGGAGATCCAGCACCTGCGGCTCGAACGCCTGCGGCCGGCTGAACGCGAGAAGCTGCCGCGTGAGCGCGGCGCCACGTTCAGCCGCCTTCCGGATTTCCTCGGCTTCGATCCGCGACGCATGGCCCTTCGGGTACTGCACGGCCAACAGTTCGCTTGCGCCCACGATGGCGGCGAGGACGTTGTTGAAGTCGTGGGCGACGCCCCGCGCCAGCCGGCCGACCGCCTCCATTTTCTGCGCCTGCCGCAGCTGTTCTTCGAGCGCGCGGCGATCGGTGACGTCTTCCGCGATCGTCTCGTACCGTTCCTGCTCGCCCCGCGCCACCTCGATCTTGCTCGTCGTCAGGCGCACCAGAATCGGCTTGCCGTCCTTGCGCTTCCAGCGAAGTTCAGCGCTCCCTCCGGGCTGACTCCGGTGCTGCTCGATGAGCGCCTGGCGATCGGCCGCCGACTGATACAGGTCGGCCATGTTGATCCGCATCAGGTCGGCGGGGCTGTCGTAGCCGAGCATCCGCGTAATCGCGGGATTGGCTTCGAGGATGCGCCCGTCTTCGGCGGATGTGTAGATCCCGAAGGCAGCCCGCTCGATCAGCGAGCGATACTTCGCCTCGGATTCACGGAGGCGCTCCTCGGCCTCTTTCTGTCTCGTGATGTCGCGGGCAATCGCGTGGACGGCGACAACCTTGCCCGCGTCGTACACAATCTGCACGTGCTGGCCGATCCAGATCGTCTGGCCCTCTTTCGTGACGGCCGGAAACTCGAAGTACGTGCTCGGCGGGCCCTCGGCAAGCTGCGCGGCGTAGACCTTGCCCGCCTGCTGGCGGTAGTCGGGCCGGATCAGCGTGAGAAAGTGGCGGCCGAGCAGTTCGTCCTCGTTGTAGTTCATCACCCGCGCCGCCGTGGGGTTGACGTAGGTGAAGAGGCCGCGCGGATCGCAGTAGTAGATCAGATCCTGCGCGTGTTCGACGATGTGGCGGAGCCGCTCTTCACTCGATCGGAGCGCCTCTTCGGCGTGATGCCGTCCCGTGATGTCGCGATAGTTCACGACGATCGCGCCGACCGCCGGCTCGTCGAGCCGGTTCACGGCCACCGCTTCGATGTACCGCCACGACCCGTCCTTGTGACGGTTTCTGAATTCGGCGGTGATCGCCACCCGCGGCCTCCGCAGGCATTCGCCGAAAGCCGCGCGGACGTGCGGCTGGTCGTCCACGTGCACCATCTCGAATCCGCTGTGGCCAAGCCGCTCCTCGATTGAGTAACCCAGCAGGCGCTCGGACCTCTCTTTTATCGACACAATCTCTCCGGCGGCATTCAGCAGGAGGACGGCATCTGAGCTGTTTGCGACCAGTGCGTGGAACAACTCGCCCGCCGGGTCGGGTGTGTTGACCATTAACGGATGTGCCGATCACGCGATTGGGCGATCTTGTGATTGGTGATTCGGTGATTGTGTAACATAAAGGTCGCGAGCACTCAATCACTCAATCACGACATCACCAGCTCACCA
>Ga0137395_10000668_pt1 | contig 14754 bp, 9 predicted proteins | sample czobulk216metaG_FD_108283 | JGI IMG/M metagenome (GOLD analysis project Ga0137395, IMG submission 108283) | Vadose zone soil microbial communities from Angelo Coast Range Reserve, California, USA - czobulk2.16 metaG | ecosystem: Environmental > Terrestrial > Soil > Vadose zone | place: USA...
CTGCTGGCTGAATTGCGCGGTGAAATTGCCCGGCATGTGCTGCACCAGAATTACCGCGCCCGGGAAATCCTTGGCAAAGTAAGGAATGAATTTCATCAGCGTGGCCGGCCCGCCGGTGGAAGATGCCAGCACCACGATGGGGAATTTGCCCGCGCTCTTGGCTGCGGCATTCACGGCTGCCCGCACTTCCTGAAGACCGTTGTCACCGTTCTTTGATGCCGGCTCGCTACGTGGCGACGCCGACGCCACCTCGTGCTGCAGCTTGGAGCGCGTCGCCGTGCGGACCACGCGGACCTTCGCCGCCATCTTGAGCTTGCGACACAGCTCTTCTTTCACCGAACTCATGTCCAGATCGATGCCGCCGCTCGGCTTGGCCACAAAATCAATGGCGCCCAGTTCCAGCGACTTCAGCGTAACCTCAGCGCCTTCACGCGTCTCCGAACTCACAATCAAAATCGGCCGCGGGTTGCTGGACATGATGATCTCCGTGGCCTGGAGTCCGTCCATGTGCGGCATATTGATGTCCATGCTGATGACGTCAGGCTTGAGCACTTCGGTTTGCGTGACCGCATCGCGGCCATCGCGCGCTTCACCGCACACCTCAAGCTGCGGATCAGAGGCAATGATGCTTTGCAGCACCTTGCGCATGAACGCCGAGTCGTCCACCACCAGCACCCGAGTTTTCTTGCCTGTGTGCGTCATCGTCAAAAACTCTCTTACTGTCCCGCCGCCGCTTTCTCCATCTGCATAGCAGTGGGCGATCCAATCAAATTCCCTACCGCGGCAATGAACTGGTCCTCCTGCACCGGCTTGGTCAGGAACGCCGCCGCGCCTTCCTTGATCGCGCGCTCGCGATGCTTGGCCCCAGCGCGTGACGTCACCACCATCACCGGAATGGCGCGCGTCTGCGGGTCCTGGCGCAGGTGTGAAAGAAGCTCATAACCGTTGGTCCGCGGCATCTCCAGATCTGTCACTATGAGATCGCAGCGCGTTTGCGAAACGATCTCCAGAGCCTCCAGACCGTCGGCTGCGAGTTTCACGCGGTAACCCGCTTTTTCCAGCATGCGGCCCACGAACTTGCGCACGCTAATGGAATCGTCCACCAGCACCACGAGTTTTTCTTCCTGAACAAAATCGATGGCCTCTTGCGGAATCGCTCCATGCGCCACGGCTGCAGCCCCGGGAGCAAAGATGCGCGCCGCGTTGGCGCTGGTCATCAGCGGACGGTGTTCGATGGCCTCACCCGCCACCAGGCGATTCACGTCAATCAGCAGGATCAGGCTGCCGTCCGGCGCGATGGTAGCTCCGGGAAACATCTTCAGGTTGCGCAGGAACTCGCCCAGGCTCTTGATAACGATTTCATCTTTGCGGACCACGTCTTCCACCACCACGCCCACCTGCCGTCCCGCAACGTTCACAATCACCATGCGGAAATATCCGTTGATGGGCTGGATGGATTCCAAGCCAAGCGCCATATCCAGGCGTACAATCTCGGTTACCACGTCGCGGACTTTAGTCAGCAGTTTGCCGCCGACTTCTTCAACGTCAGTGGTCTTGAGCCGCCTGATCTCTTCCACAAAGGCCAGCGGCAAAGCAAACATTGACGTTCCGCAGCGCACAAACAGCGCCTGCGAAATAATCAGGGTGAGCGGGACTTTCAGGGTAAAGCGCGTGCCGTGCCCTTTTTGCGTTTCCACCTCGATCTCGCCGTTCAGCAGCGCCAGGTGCGACTTCACCACGTCCAGCCCCACGCCGCGGCCGGCCAATTCGGTCTTGCGCGGGGCCGTGGAAAAGCCCGGCTGGAACAGGAGATCGAGCAATTCGCGCTCGCCCAGTTCAGCCGCGCTCTCTGCCGAAAGCATGCCATGGTCAACGGCCGTCTTGCGGACCTTCTCGTAGTCAATGCCCCGGCCGTCGTCTTCCACTTCGATATAAATATGGTTGCCGCGATGATAAGCGCGCACCGCTACGTTGCCGGAATCGCTCTTGCCCTGCTCGTAGCGTTCTTCGTCACGCTCCAGTCCGTGGGCTACGGCGTTCCGCACCAGATGAATCAGCGGATCGGAAATTTGCTGGATGATGTTGTTGTCCAGTTCGGTCTCAGCGCCGGCCAGCGTGAGCTCGACTTTTTTGTTCACTGCTTTGGCCGCGTCACGTACCGTACGTGAAAGGCGCGTATAAAGGTTGCCGATCGGCACCATGCGCGCCTGCGTGATTTCATCCTGCAAGCGGTGCGCCAGCTTGGTGAACTCATCAATATCGCCATCTACGCGCCGGACGAAGCCATCAAGCTGCGTCAGCACTTCTGTGATGTCGGCGGAAATTTCCGTCAGTGACCGCGAGAGGATGTTGAAATCGTCGTAGCGGTCCATCTCCAGCTCGCTGAATTCTGCCAGTGAATGATCAAAGCTATGCGAGTAGCTGGAGTATCCGGCGCGCAGCGGGAAGCTGTCCGCCGGCTTGGGCGTGGGCACGGAGTGTATGCGGCTGAACTCGTATTTCTCCTGGAATTCCGCCACCTTGTCCTGCATGCGCGCCTTGGAAAAATTCAGCACGTCAGCCAGACGTTCCAGCTCCGCAACCCGGCCCAGCATGCGCGTGCGGTTGATCACCAACTCGCCTACCGCATTCATCATGCGGTCCAGGCGTTCCAGGGCAATGCGAACGGACTTTGACTGCGGCATGGACGCCGGCTCTTTGCGTAGGAATTCTTCCTCGACTAGTTTGTCCAGCTTGTCGAACTTGTCCGGTTTCTTGGTTTCCGCAACGGCGACGGGTGGAAGCGCAGAGACAGCCGCTGGAATCTCAGTCGGTATCAGCGCAACCGGCGCGGCGATCGCATCCGGCTCTTCCGCCAGGTGGACTTCCTGCAAGAAGCTGGCTTGCGCTGCCTCGCTTGCCTGTGCGACAGGCAGAGGCGCAACTTCCCTTTCCGGCTCTTTTTCCGCTGGCGCCAGCCGCGAGATGCGCGCGAACAGCCCCTGAACCGCGGACTGCATGGCAGCCTCGTCGGGCCACTGGTGGTAGAGAAATTTCTTGAGCGTATCAACCGCATCCAGGCAGATATCGATGATTTCGGCGCTGGGGCGCAGTTCGCCTTCACGCAGCCGTCCGATCAGGTCTTCCGCGCGGTGCGCAACGTGTGATATGCGATGCAAACCCACCTGCGCGGCCGATCCTTTGATCGTGTGCATGGCGCGCAGCAGGCGATGGATCTGCTCCGAACCGGGATTGGTTTCCAGCGAGAGCAGGCAATGCGTAACCACCTGCAAATGCTCTTCCGCTTCGGGAACAAAAAACTCCAGCACTTCAGCGGGCACGTCGCCATCTTCCGGCAAAGGCTCTGGCGCAGCTTGCGACGCAGGCACGGCAACCAGTGCGCGTTCAGATTTCGCTTCGTCTGACGCCGTCGGCGTCTCCGGCGAAGCCGCCTGCGGTCGCGTTTCCTGCGGCTGGGCTGCAGATGCTGTCTGGAACGCAAATGGATAACGCTGCTTAAACGCGCCGATGTCTTCTTCCGCTTCCGCCGCATTGGCGCTGATCATGATCAGATCGGATTCCAGCAGCGCCACCGCTTCCGAAATAAACTCCACCAGCGGAGCTGCGGCGTCCGCGGCGACGCTCGCATTCATCGCGTATTGAAAAATGTGCGCCAGCTTGCCGGAAATTTCGGAGAATAGCGGGAACCCGTACGAGGCCGAGGTCCCAGCCAGGGTGTGCGCGGCGATGTGCAGGCGCTCCACGTCTTCCGGACGTGGGTATGCGTCCTGCAGAATGCCAGAGTACTCGCGCAGAAACTGCAGCCGCTCTGACGCTTCCTGTAGGAAGACTTCTACGAATTCTGCCCCTTGCCCGTTCAAGCTTTCTCCTGCGCCACCGCCGCCCGCGCCAGATTGGCCGATTTCTGGTAAATCCGCGCGTCGCGGTAAATATGCGTATCAAACTTCACGTCCGCCCGATTGATGGATTCGGCGTGGCCGAGAAACAAATATCCGCCCGGCTCCAGGTATTCATAAAAACGCTGGATCAACTGCGCCTGCCGCTCCTCCGAAAAATAAATCAGCACGTTCATGCAGAAGATGCAGTCAAATTTGCCCATGTAGACCACCTGGGCCAGGTTCATGGGAGCAAACGTCACCAGGTTGCGGATGCGCGGCCGGACCAGATAATGCTCGCCAACCCGTGAAAAATACTGCTCCCGCTGCCTCGGCGAAACCGTCTCCAGATCGCGCGGCTCATAAACGCCGTGCTCGGCATGGTCCAGCGCCTGGCGGCTCACGTCCGTGGCCAGCACGTGTATGTTCCACGCGTCGGCAAACTCGATGGTATCGGCTACCGTCATGGCAATGCTGTAGGCCTCTTCGCCGGTGGAGCAGCCGGCGCTCCATATGCGCAGCGAACGCGGGCTCTCCCAGAACTTTTTCATGTGCAGATCGGGCAGGACCTTCTTCTCCAGCGCTTCAAATACGGCTGGATAACGGAAAAACGAGGTCTCCTGCGTCAGCAGTCGCTGCAGCAGCGAGTCATATTCCACGTTGGAATTCTTGATCAGGCGCAACAGGTCCGTCCCGTGGGTCAGCTTTCTGGCCTCCGCGTGTTCGAGCACACGGGTGGAGAAAAAGCGTTCTCGCGAATCGTCAAACAGGATTCCCGAGCGCGTCTCGATAAGGCCGCGAATCTCGCTCAGCTCATGCTCGCTGACTGTAACTACTCCCCCTGCCATGTCTCTCCCCTAGATTTCTGAATGTCCTCTGACGTTCGTTAGCGCCTCGAAAGCGCCGTCGCTGCGCTTACCAGCTCCGGACGCGCCTCCGATGGGAGAGGATTTCCGGATGCCCCGGTGGCAACGCGGAATTGTGAAAGCGCTTCATTGAGCTGTTCAGACATGTGTACCAGTTGCTCCACCGTGCGCGAGGTCTGGCGCGCGCCCTGCGAAGTCTGGCGGGTAATGTTGGAGATGATCTGCATGGCATTGGCCACGCCTTCCGTGCCGCGCACCTGCTGCTTCGACGCCAGAGAGATTTCCTGCACCAACTCAGCCGACTGCCGCACCACGGTGGAAATGGCGTCCAGCGCTTTGCCGGCCTGATCAGCCAGCTTGGCCCCGATCTCCACTTCTTTGGTGCCTTCTTCCATCACAATCACCGCATCGTTCGTCTCCGCCTGGATGGCCTTAATCAGCGCGGCAATATCTTTCGTGGCGTTGCGCGAGTGCTCAGCCAGCTTGCGGACCTCATCGGCGACCACGGCAAATCCGCGTCCTGCTTCACCGGCGCGCGCCGCTTCGATCGCGGCGTTCAGCGCCAGCAGGTTGGTCTGCTCGGTAATGTCGTTAATCACGTTAACGATCTCGGAAATTTCCAGCGATCGGTCACCCAGCGCCTTGATGCGCTTGGCTGTCGCCTGCACAGAAGACCGGATGCGCTGCATGCCTTCCAGCGTGTCGCGCACGGAGCGGTTGCCCTGCTCGGCGGCGTCTAACGCGCGGCGCGCCGCTTCAGCGCTGGCTTCAGCGTTGTTCGATACCTGTTTCATCGAAACCGTGAGCTGCTCCACGGCCGACGACGTGTTGGTAATTTCCTGGTCCTGCTGAATGGCGCCTGTGGACATCTCTTCCGACGCAATCAGGATCTCGTTCGCGCTCGACTGCACGTCGATGGCGGCTTTGCGCACTCGCTCCAGCACCTTGGCAAAGTTGTCAAGCATGTAGTTGACCGAATCCACCACGTTGCCCAGAGCGTCATTGCTCACGCGGCCGCGCAACGTCAGGTCGCCGCGGGCAATCTGGCTCACGATAGTCAGAAACTCGGTCACGCTCTTCTGCAGGTTTTCCTGGGCTTCCTGGTTGAAGACGGCGCGCGAGGAATTCTCCGCGGCGCGGTTCAGGTGTTCCGCGATGAAGCCGAAGTCATCGGCCGAATCCACCACGGCGCGGGTACGATAGTCGCCCTGGGAGAAGCGCTCGGCAAACTCCGTAAGGCGCTTTACCGGATCGAGCACGCGGTTGGCAAGCCAGAAGATGTTCACGACAATGGCGCCCACGCACAGCGCCACGGCGATCACCAGCTTTCCGCCCGACGCGCCGCTGACGCTGGGAGCATCCAGGATTCCCACGCCACCGGCCTTAGTGCCCGCGCTGTACGCCAGCCACAGCACCGTGAACAGCGCAATGGCATTGGCTCCAACTACCATCCACAGGGTCGAACTTAAACGACCTTTCATAAACTTCCTCCAGCTTCGAATCTTGTCGCTGTGTCGCGACCAGCAATCTCAAATGACTGGGACGGGAAACGTCTCAGTCAATTTCTTCAAATTCAGCGCCAGCGCCAGGCGGTCTTCATGGCGCAACATGCCGCAGCAGTGCGGGACCTCGCGCGGCGCTTCGTCCACCAGCAGCGGCTCAGAGGTGCTGCATGTGCCAATCACCTCGTCCGCCGCGATTCCGATGCGCAGATCGTCGTGGTCGCCTTCGCCCTTGAGACTCGCCACCACCACGTGTTTGGGGTGCAGGTCTGGCCGGCGGCCTTCCGTCAGCGCAATGTCCACCACCGGCACAATCGATCCGCGCAGGTTGAAAATGCCCATCAAAAACGTTGGCGCCAGCGGGACCCGCGTCAAATTCGGCCACTCCACAACCTCTTCCACGTCGAGCACGGAAAAGCAGAAGCGCTCGCGCCCGGCACGGAAGATGCAATATTGCCGCTCCGGCTCAGCCTGGGGCAGAAGTTCAAGCTGCTCTGCTTCGGCTGAAAGTGGTTCGAGTTGTCTTGGCTCTTCCATCAATGTTTCCCCACCAGGCTGCGCACCGTCCCCAAAAGCTCATCGTTGGAGAAGGGCTTCACCACGTAACCATCAGCGCCCTGCTGCTTGGCCCAGAACTTGTCACTCTCGGTGTTTTTGGAACTCACCATCACCACCGGAATCCGGGCGTAAACCGCGTTGCCCTTGAGTTCGCGACAAGCCTGAAAGCCATTACGCTGCGGCATTACCACGTCCAAAAGGATCAGGTTGGGGCGCTCCATGTCGATCATCTGCTCCAGGCGCATGGGATCATGCACAGCGATTGACGTGTACCCGGCGCGATCCAGCACGGACTGCATCAGCCTGACCTCGGCCGGTGAATCATCAACAATAAGAATCTTCGTCAACCGGACAAACCCCTAGCTCTGGTATCCCAGGACAAGTATTGCAATTGCGCAGCCAAGTTAGGACGTGGACGAAGGGTGGGGATAAACTACGTAAGTTGCTCAGAGTCAGGCAGTTAGAATGATCAGCAGCCTGCCGTCACAGAGTGGCTATACCGCTATGAGACGGCTTATCTGTCTCACCTTGAGACGATTTCTCAAGGGATCGCATCTCCGAGGATGAGAATCGCTGCATAATCTGGTGCATGTGCAGAGCCATCTCATGAATGGTCTGAAGTTGGTCCCGGGCCGGTTCCGGAAGCGTATGGGCATCCAGGAGCAGCAACTCGGCATTACCAAGCACGGAAGTCAGTGAGTTGTTGATATCGTGGCGGCTCTCCATCATGTAACGTCCCAGGGCGGCGCCGCGAGAGCCTGCAAGGGCCGCCTGTTCTGCCCGGCGCAGGCGCGCCATCAGATCGAGCCGCTTCAGGCATTCCGCCGCCAGCAGAAGCGCCGCATCAACCCAGCCCGGATGCTGGTGGATCGCCAGCAGGCGCGGCCGTTCCGCCTTTAGCGTCTTCACTTCACCGGCATTTTCAAGAATGCAGATCACGGAGCGGTCCCCGGTATCCACCAGTTTCAGGACCGAGCCCAGGCGCTTATGGTGGACCGGGCCGACAATGGCGAGATCGAAATTCCCTTCCGCGATGCCGCTCAGCTCATCGGTGCTCATTGCGGTGATTGCGGGAAGGCCACGCTCCGTCTTCCAACGCGTAATCAGGTCGCGGGCAAAGCCGGTATCGTCGGCAATCAACAAAACACGGGAATCGTGCACCGGACCTCCATTACCCCGACAGCTTTTCGCCTTCACCGATCAATGAGAGCAGGCGCTTGGCGGTGGCGGCCAGGTTCACTGCCGCATCAATGTTCTTGGCTTCCTTGGCTTTTTCAACGTGCTGCTTCATCTCCTCCACCTGCGCGCGCGCGATCTCCAGGGCTGCGCCCAGGTCGGTAGGCTCGCCCTTCTTGTGGCGGTCCATGCATACGTGCAGAATGGTGCGCGCTGCCACCGTGCGTTGCAGCGCGTGGGCTGTGGTATCTTCCTGGACAAAGGCCTGCGCTTCCCAGGTAGCGATCAACAGCTTGCAGCCGCCCAGAACGATGGCTGAGACCGCGGGAAAATTCTTCGACGGTACCGCCTGTAATTGTTCCTTAATATCAGCCACGCAGCGCACTAAATAGTCTTCTTCTTCCGCTTGCGCTTCCGCGCTGGTGGCGGCTCCGCTCTCTGCCGGTTGGGCAGCCCTTGAAATCAGATCGGATGCTTCTGGAGACTTGGCTTCTTCCGCCTGTGGCGCCGGAGTGTCGCTCTCCAGGACGGAGACCGCTTCGATTGCTTCATGTGCCGGCGTTTCAACCTGGCTCGCTTGAACCGGCGCTGCCGCTGGTTCTTCCTGTGTTTGAGCCTCTGCGACCACCGACGAAGGCCCTGGCGCTGCAACTTCCGCTCCCACGTTCTTTTCAGCGCCATCCAGCGTCTGTTGCAAAGCGTGCCGCAGCAGAATCAGCTGCAGGAATGACGAACCGCCGGAATATGGTGCACGAAAAGGCGTCTTCCACTGGTGCACCACGTGGCGAACCTGTTCCAGCGATTCACTCTCGGTCAACCCGGCGTCGCGGCAGTCAATGGTTGAAAATCCCAGCTCCTCCAACCGGTTTACGGCGGAGCGAATGGCGTGCAGGTCCAGGTGCATGGCCCGGAAAAAGGCGCGGCGGGCCAGGAAATTAAAGCGCGTAAAGGCCACCAGAAATGCAGGCTCGAAATATTCGTCGCCCACCGCCAGCTTCAGCTCGCGCACTTCCTGCAGAGCGCCGGAGTTTTGCAGGTCCTCCAGACTATCGGACTCGTTCAGCTTCTTGAGCTTGTCATCCAGGCCCGGCGCCCACTCCGGGAAAGTGTGCGCGGTCTTGCCCATGGCCGGTTCAAGCACGCGCGCCACTTCTTCCAGGGCGGTTTCATTCAGGCCATGGGGAGCGCAGTGGGCGAAATATTGCACCAGGAGAAAATCAATCTTGTCTTTATCAGCCTCGCTCTTGTGCGGTTTGTCCAGGTGGCGGGCAATCAGGTAGCGCAGGTTTTCCTCGCTTTGCAGGCTGGTGCTTTGCAACAACTGCCGCAACTGCCAGACCTGCACGTGCTGATCGATCTGGTCGAACCAGTGGAGTACGCGCTCCATGGCTTGCGGCTCGGCACGATCAACCCCGTCCTCCAACTCGGCACACGGAGGCATGGCAAGCTCGAAAGTCCGATCCAGTTCAGCATAGACGGTGTAGAGCCGCCGCGCGACGCGCCAGAATTCGGCGACTTCACCTAAGTTGGGTGTGGCTGTGGTTGTCATTTTTCACGAAACCGCTTGAGAGATATCTCGACTCAGCGGTTTTCCGCTCCTGCGTCACGCCGTTCGGCGCGTGGTCGGCCTCACGGCGTATCTCAAATCTCTTGATTCGTTCGTTGGCGCTAGCGACTGCTTTCCTGCCCTGCATCACGCCGTTCGGCGCACAGCTCAGCCCGACTGCTTAGAAAGTTAGTTAAAACACTTAGAGCAATACCTCGGCCAAAGCCGTAAAGAACTAACCCGTTGATTCGGAAGATGCAAATTTCTTCATAGCACCGGCCTGCGCAGAGATACGTCTCAGGATGAAACAGCGTCTCAAGCCTTTTTGTCTCACGAGGCGGCCGATACGCTCTTGCTAAGGCCGATGTTGTAGCGTTTCAGTTTGCGATAAAGTGTGGCCCGGCTGATCCCAAGCATCTTTCTGGCCCGCGCTTTGTCGCCTTGCACTTGCTCAAAGACGCGCTGGATCGTATCGCGCTCGAGCTCTTCCAGATCGGTGTTTGCGGCGGAAGGCGGCTCCTGTATTGCCATCGGGCCGGCCACCCACTCCTGTTCCTGTCCTGTGCGCACCGCGGGAGGCAGGTCGGCAACGTCAATCATCTCCTGGCTGCCCAGCGCCACAGCCCTTTCAATGCAGTTTTCCAGTTCGCGCACGTTGCCGGGCCAGTCATATTGCAACATGCACTTCATGGCCGCCGAGGAAATGCCGAGCGTCTTGCCGGGCGCAAATCGATCAATAAAGTAATGGACCAGGGCCGTAATATCCGACCTTCTTTCCCTCAGCGCCGGCAGATGCACCGTGACCACGTTCAGGCGAAAATAAAGGTCCTTGCGGAATTTGCCCTCTTTTTGTGCGGCTTCCAGGTCGCGATTGGTGGCCGCAATCACCCGCACGTCGACTTTAACCTTCTGGTTGCTGCCCACCGGGCGCACTTCTTTTTCCTGGAGCACCCGCAATAGCTTGGCCTGCAACTCCTGGGAGAGTTCGCCGATCTCGTCCAGAAAAATCGTGCCGCCATTGGCGGATTGAAAGAGGCCCTCTTTGGAGCGCAAGGCCCCGGTGAACGCGCCCTTCTCATAGCCGAAAAGCTCGCTTTCAATCAATGTCGGAACCAGCGAGCCGCAATCCACGGCCACGAATGGACGCTTGGCAAGAAGCCCATGGTAATGGATCGCCCGCGCCACCAGTTCTTTGCCGGTCCCGCTCTCGCCGGTAATCAGCACCGGGGTGCGTGTATCTTTCAGACGCGCCACCATGCGCAGCACATCCTGAATCTTGGTGGACGAACCCACGATGCCGTTCAACTCCATTTCCGTGCTCACGCGGTCGCGCAGGAACTGGTTCTCCGCCACCAGTTGGATCTTCTCCACCATCCGCTGCAAGAGCAGCTTCAGCTCTTCGATGCGAAATGGTTTGGTGATGTAGTCATAGGCGCCCAGCTTCATGGCCTGCACTGCTGTCTCAATGGAGCCGTGGCCGGTCATGATGGCAATCTCAGTGCGCGGAAGCATCTGCTTGACGCGCGGCAGAAATTCCAGGCCGGACATATTGGGCATCATCAGGTCGGCCAGGATAATGTCCGGCGAATCGGTTTCCAGCTGGCCCAACGCGGCTTCGGCGCTTTCGGCTTCCACGCAGTCAAACCCCACCGAAGCGCCCACGGTCATGCAGAGCTTGCGAATGCTCGGATGGTCGTCGACGATCAAAAACCGTATTCTGGCGTCGTCAGTCATGGGATACCTGGGCGCGGCCAAAAATCTTTTCCACAATATTGATCAGCTCCTGCACGCGGAAGGGCTTCTCAATGTAAGGCACGCCGGTATTCTGCAGCGCCTTCATGGTCTCTTCATTCACGGTGTCACCGGTAATAAACAACATGCGTTCTTTCAACTCCGGGCGATGGGTCACGATCCAGGCATGTACGTCAGCCCCGCTGGCGCCCCCGGGCGTGCGCATGTCAGAGATGATCCCGCTGAAGTGGCCTGTCTCCAGCACGCGTATCCCTTCTGCCGCTGAGTTGGCAGTGCGGCAGGCGTAACCGTGGCGTTCCAGCGCCATGCGAACGAAATCCAGCACTGACCTCTCGTCCTCAATCACCAGCAAAGGCAGACGCGCCATTGCTGCTGCTCCGGCCGTCATTGCTTGCTCCCCGCGGCGGCAACCACCAGTCTCAGATCAGCCTTGGTGCGGATCGGCAGCCGCACGCTGAACGTGGCGCCGTGCGTCTCCTGATTGTTAGCGCACAGGATCTCACCTTCATGCTCGCGCACGATTCCGTAACAGATGCTCAGCCCCAGGCCAGTTCCCTGCCCGACTTCCTTGGTAGTGAAAAATGGATCGAAGATGCGCTCAGGGTGCTGAATGCCTTCACCGTTATCGCGGAACAGGACTTCAACCCAGCCGCCGTCATACACAGTCTCAATCTCAATCAGCCCGGGACGGCCGGCAGCGTGCACAGCGTCATAAGCGTTGTTCAGGATATTGAGAAAAACCTGCTGCAACTGGTGTGAGTCGCCTATCAGCTCGGGCAGGCGCTCATCAAACTTCTCCACGATCTGTACGCCGTGGTTGGCAAAGTCATAGGCGCGCAATGCGATCGTCTTGCGCAGGATGCCGTTGATCTGCACCGGCTGGCGCTGCGGTGGGCGCTGGCGGGCAAAGCTCAGCAGGTTTTGCACAATCTCCTTCGTGCGCTGCGCCTCTTCCAGAATCACCTGCAGATCTTTGCGCGCGCTGCCCGGAACGTCAGGGTTCTCCATCAGTAGATCGGAAAAGCCCATGATGGCGGTGAGCGGATTGTTCACCTCGTGCGCCACGCCGGAGACAAGCTGTCCTACGGCGGCCATTTTTTCCGTGTGCATCAGCTTGGCCTGGATCATCGAGGTGTCAGTGATGTCGGTCATCAGCACCACCACGCTTGAGACTTCGCCGCGATCGTCGCGCATGGGGCTGAGGTTGACGGAAAACTTTCCCTGCGTGCCGTTGCCGCGGGCGATCATCAGCTCCAAATTGTCCGATTGCAGGCCGTGCAGGCTGGCATCAAAGGCCTCAGAAAACGCCTTTTTGTGCGAAGCCGAGATGATGCGGTCCAGGCGGTTCCCCACCAGATCATTCTGGTCAAAGCCGCCGGCTTCATAAGCGCGCTGGTTGGCATAGCTGATCAAACCGGCGGTGTCCGCCACCATAATCATGGTCTGCGTGTTATTGAGGATCTTGCTGGTGAAGTCGCGCTCGCGCTGGAGCTGCGCCTGGAAGTTCTTGACCTCTGTGATGTCGAGGAAGACGCCGCGGTATTGCATGATCTTGCCCTGGCCGTCTTTCACCACAAAGGCATTTTCCAGGGCGTGGATCATGGTGCTGTCCCGGCGGGACAATGTGACCTCAAAGTTGCGCACGGCGCCGTTCCCGTTAAGCTGGCGGGTAATCTCGTCGCGCTGTTCGGCGGAGACGTAAACCTGCGTCTGGAGATCGAGCTTGAGGACTTCTTCGCGCGTCTGATAGCCCAGCATGCGCACCAGCGCGTCATTGACCTCAATGAAATGGCCTTCAGGAGAGGCGAAGAACACCCCTTCCTGAACGTTATCGAAGAGTTCGCGATAGCGCTGCTCGGCTTCACGGCGGTCAGTAATATCTTTGAGCACATGAACGGTTTGCAGGCCCTCATCCAGCGCGCCATGAATGCGCGAACTGGAAACGATATAACTGCGCTCCAGCACGGGATGCAGGTATTCGTCAGACTCATTTTCTCCGCGGCAGAAGGGACAGGGCTGGGGCGAGTCTGAGGTGATGGAGACCAGGGCGCGCATGCTCAAGCCAATCAACTCCGCCGGACGCACGCCGATAAATTCCGCCAGCGACCGATTGACGCGCAGAACCTGAAATTGCTCATCGTGTACCACGATGAAGTCCGAGATCGAATCAAAAATCTCCGCCCATTGCCGGCTGGACTGGGTAATCCGGGTAAACAATCGAGAATTTTCCAGCGCCACTGAAGCATGCACGATCAGCGCCTGAAGCAGGTTCAGATCGTTAGGCATGAGCTCGCGGGTGATGTCGGCCAGGGCAAGAATGCCCAGCAGATCGCCTTCCGTGCCCTCCAGCCGCACCAGCGTCAGGTTCTGCCAGCCACAGTCTGCCACCAGTTCACTGCCCAACGCCTGCACCCCGCTGCCGGTGATCTTCAGGTCAGGATGCCGCTCGGCGTACTCAGAAAATGCGGCGTTCAGCTTGCGTTGCAACTCCCGCTCCGGCTTGGGCCCAAAAAATCCCACGCTTTCCACATTGTTGCCCTGGGCCAGCGCCAGAATGGCAGTAGTGGCGCCGATCATGCCGGCCACGCGCTCAGTGAAGTTCTTTACAAAATCGGGCAGGCGCAGCGCCGAGCCCAGGTCCAGCGCCATCTCCATCAGGTCTTCTGTGCGTTTGCGGTGCTGGTCGGAGAGTTGCAGGTTGTGGGCGGCTTCCAGGGCCACGGTTAACTCGGCGCCCAGAACGCGGGCACGGCGCACATCATCCGGAGTGATGCGAGACTTTTTCTTCTTATCCAACAGTCCCAGGACCCCGAGCGGTCGGCCATCGCCGGTCATCAACGGTATGCCCAGGTATTGCTTGAGCCCTGACTCCCACCGCAGCAATTGCGCCCTTTCATTCGCGGCGAGCTGGCTCATGTCTTCGCATATCTGTGGATTGCGCGTCTCCAGGGCGCGGCTGGCTACCGCTGAGACATCTATCTCCAGCCGGCTGGGCACTCCCTTGTTTGCTCCCCAGCGAAGGCGGCACTCACCTGCGTCCACCAAAGCCACAAAAGCGCGGGAGAAGCCCAGAAAATCGGCGGCTTGCACCACAAACTTAGGCAGAAACGTTTCCAGGCGCGACGTGGCCCCGAGTTCGCCTGAGATTTCCAGCAGTTGTTCAAGCTCATGTTTCTGAGCAGAGGAAACGCCGGTCAGGTCGGAGTTTTCCAGCGACAGGCGGCCCACGTTACCCAGAACGCTAAAGGCTGCGACCTCCGCGGGCGAAAAAGCTGCGCTCCGCACTACCAGCAGTACCGCCACGCTTTGCGCCGATATCAACGGCTGAGCCAGGCCGTGATAAATGGCTTCACCGTCGCGAGAGCGGTAGGAGAACCGGAAATTCAGCAGCCTCTTTTGCTCAATGGCCTGGGTGGCAAAAGACCGTGCGTGGGAAAGTAGTGCTTGGGTCCCTGCGGCATCTTCCCCCTCAGCGGAAA
>Ga0137395_10000669_pt1 | contig 14752 bp, 13 predicted proteins | sample czobulk216metaG_FD_108283 | JGI IMG/M metagenome (GOLD analysis project Ga0137395, IMG submission 108283) | Vadose zone soil microbial communities from Angelo Coast Range Reserve, California, USA - czobulk2.16 metaG | ecosystem: Environmental > Terrestrial > Soil > Vadose zone | place: USA...
CGCTGCTCTCAAGGAAAAGCACTGTGATGCCAACCGTGGGGTTCCGCTGGACTCACGCGGCCGCAGAGCGCCTCGGCCTGAAAGTCCGAAACGCAAAGCGAGGTGTCTCGTGCTCGTCAGAATTACACGGTAACTACGCTCGTCGCCGAGACGCGCCGTGATGAGCTCAGCGAACCAACATCCCTGTGTTCTTCGAATTAGCAGGCCACCCGCGATGGCAAGAGAGTTGAAGACACCGCACGGCGTGACGCGCGTGCTTGGCGTACCGGCGATCTTCGCGATGCTGATTGGCGTTGCCGGCCACGGCGCGGCGGCCACGCAGCCGCCGACGTTCAAAGCGGGCGTCGATCTCGTGACGGTAAGCGTGCTGGTCAAGGACCGCGACGGCAAGCCGGTGGCGGGTCTCTCGCGGCAGGATTTCGAGTTGTTCGACGCCGGACGCGTTCGACCCATTTCGGACTTCCGGTCGGAGCCCGCGCCGATCAGCATCGCCGTACTGCTCGATACGAGCGGCAGCATGCAGATCGACCCGAAATGGGTCAACGCGCGCGACGCGATCAGCAAGGTCGCCGCCGAACTGGAGGGCGGCGTCGATCAAATCGCGTTGCTGACGTTCGACACCAGGCTCCACGAAGTGCAGCCGTTCACGACCAGGCCCGGTGACGTCCTGCGCCGGCTCGCCACGGTGCGTCCTTTTGGATCCACCGCGCTCTATGACGCCGTCGTCCAGACGGGAAATACCCTCGTGACGCAGGGAGGGCGGCGGCGCGCCGTCGTGGTCGTCACCGACGGCCTTGACAACCGCAGCCGTTCGACGGCGGCCGGAGCCTCCGCCGTCGTCAGCGCCGTGGACATGCCGGTCTACACGATCGTCGTGACGTCTGCGCACGACCGCTCGGAGGAGGCTGCCGTCAGCGGCGATCAATTTGCCACTCGGTCGGTCGGCACGCTCGAAAATCTCTCACAGTGGACAGGCGGCGCGCTGTTTCAGGGAGGCACTCCGGTGGAATCCGACGCGGCGGCGCGCCAGATCGTGTCGGAACTCAGGCACCAGTACGTGATGACGTTCGAATCGAGCACGCCCGCGGGCTGGCATCCGCTGACGGTCCGCGTGCGCGAGGGGAAACTCGTGGTGCGAACACGCAGCGGATACGTCGCTGGACCGCGATCGGGCGGCCAGTCTTAAGGACTCACAAACGAGGAGGCAGGTATGTCGAAATGGATGTCCACACTCGCGCTCACGGGGTTGGTTGCGGCAGGTTTGCCTGCGTGCGCAACGAAAGGCTTCGTGAGGAACCGCGTCGGCGAAGTCAACGGCAAGGTCGATAACCTCACCCAGTCCGTCGAGGAAACGCAGGAGCGGACGCGCAAGAACGAAGGCGCGATCAACGACGTCGGCCAGAAGGCGCAGGCGGCGCAGGGCTCCGCCGATGCCGCGCAGCAGGCCGCGAACGCGGCCGGCACCGACGCCAGGGCCGCGGGCGCCAGGGCGAATGAAGTGGGCGCTAAGGCCGACGAGATCGACAAAGCGTCGAAGCGGCTGGTCTACACCGTCGTCATCAGCGACGACGAAGGACAGTTCAAGTTCGGCAAGGCCGATCTGCCTGATGAAGCCAAAGCCAAGATCGACGAAGTGATCAACAAGCTCAAGGCCGATCCGAACGGCGCCTTCATCGAGATCGAAGGCCACACGGACAACGTCGGCGGCAAGATCATCAACGAGAAGGTCGGCATGGAGCGGGCAGAAGCCGTGAAGCGCTACCTGTTCGAACAGCACCAGATCCCGCTGCACAAGATCAACGTCATCAGCTACGGCAGCGAGAAGCCGGTCGCGTCCAACAAGACCAAAGACGGCCGCGCACAGAACCGGCGTGTCGTCATCCGTGTGCTCGCGTAGGCGACTCGACGAGACGTTTCGGTTGGGGCGGGATTGAAAGATCCCGCTCCGCCGTCCTTACATGACCCTTAGCTTCAGGCTAATCGCGCTGCTCGTCGGCGGCATCACGCTCGTCGTCGTCGTGGCGGCATGGAGCGAAGTGCGCGCCGAGCAGTTCGCGGTGCAGGTCGAGCTGCAGCAGCGCGCCGAACTCGTCGCAGACCGCCTGCGGGAGGCTGCGGAACCAGCCCTCCGCGCGAATTCGGTCAAGGCCCTCGCGACCACGTTCGAACGCCTCGTCGCGCGGCATGGGCTTGGCGGCGTCGCCGTCTACGACACCAACATGAATCCGCTTGCGGTCAGCTCAGCCATCAGCGAGGCGACGGGCGGTCATCCCTCCGTCGGCGCCTCTTGCGAAGTGCCGCAGGGATGCAGCGAGTTCGTATCACTGGGCGGCCGGCCCCTCTTCGCGTACACGACGCCCCTCCAGGGCGAGTTGAAAGCCGACGCGCTTCTCACCGTGTTTCTGGACGCGAGCCTCATGGCCGGCACACCCGGCCGCGTCTGGCGCAACGCGCTGCTATTCGTCGTCCCGCAAGTCCTGCTGATCGCCGTCATCACGTACTTCGTCATGCAGTCGGCCGTGCTGGCGCCGATCGCGAGGACCGCACGCTGGATGCGTGACTTGCGGTTCGGCCGCGTGTCAGCTCGCGTCGAAGCAGAGCCGGGGAGCCTGCTCGATCCCATCTCGTCCGAGGCGGCGAGTCTGGCGCAGAGCCTCGCGTCGGCAAAGGCGAGCGCCGAGGCCGAAGCGCGTCTCCGCGAGACGGCCGACTCGTTGTGGACTCCGGAGCGGCTCCGGGTCGGTATGCAGGAGCGCCTGCGAGGCACGCGGCTCATCGTCGTGTCGAACCGGGAGCCGTACGAGCATGTGTACCGCGGCCGGACCATCGAAACCAAAGTCCCCGCAAGCGGCGTCGTCACGGCCCTCGAGCCGGTGCTCGTGGCGTGCGATGGCACCTGGGTGGCCAATGCATCGGGCGACGCGGATCGCGAAGTGGTGGATGCGAGATGCCGCGTGCGGGTTCCCCCCGACCGCGCGCGTTACACGCTGCGGCGTGTATGGCTCACGCGGGAAGAAGAAGAGGGCTACTACTTCGGCTTCGCGAACGAAGGCCTCTGGCCGCTCTGCCACATCGCGCACACGCGGCCGACTTTCCGCGTCAACGACTGGGAGCACTACCGGCAGGTGAATCACAAGTTCGCCGACGCTGTGCTCGACGAGATGCGAGAGGTCGAGCGTCCTGTCGTGCTCGTGCAGGATTACCACTTCGCCCTGCTACCGAGGCTGATCAAGGAAGCGCGGCCCGACGCCCGCGTGTCGATGTTCTGGCACATCCCGTGGCCGAATCCTGAGGCGTTCGAAATCTGCCCGTGGCAGCAGGATCTGCTGGATGGGATGCTGGGCGCCGACATCATCAGCTTCCACATTCAGGCGCACTGCCAGAATTTCCTGGAGACGGTCGATCGCGCCTTCGAATGCCGAATCGAGTGGGACCGGTTCGCGGTACGGCGGCGCGATCACATGACCTGCGTGCGGCCGCATCCGATCAGCGTCGCCTTTGAAACACCCTCCGACGACGACCTGGGCACCGGGCCGCAGGGCCGATCTGCAGCCGAGAGGCTGGGGTTCAGTTCCGCCGAGTTCGTCGGCGTCGGCGTCGATCGCGTCGACTACACCAAAGGCATTCTCGAACGCTTCCTGGGCATCGAGCGGTTTCTCGACAAATACCCGGACTACTGTGGCCGCTTCACGTTCGTGCAGATCGGCGCGCCGAGCCGGACGCGCATCAAGCGCTACCAGGATCTGCTGGTCGACGTGCAGGTCGAAGCCGACCGCATCAACCGCCGTTTTGGCGCCGGCGCGTGGCGGCCCATTCAATTGCTGGAACAGGCGCAGAACCACCGCGAGATTACCGCACTGTACCGGTCGGCGGAGCTGTGCCTCGTCACCTCGCTGCACGACGGCATGAACCTCGTGGCCAAGGAATTCGTGGCCAGCAGGGACGACGACGATGGGGTGCTGGTGCTGAGCCAGTTTACGGGCGCCAGCCACGAATTGCGCGACGCCGTGCGAGTGAACCCGTACGACATCGAGCAGCTCGCCGAGGCGATCAAGGGCGCCATCGAGATGCCGGTGGAGGAACGTCAGATTCGCATGCGCCACATGCGGCGCGAAGTGAAGACCCATAACGTGTACCGGTGGGCGGCGGATCTCATCTCGGAAGTCGCGGAGGTCCGCGTGGAGGCGCCGGACCGCGTGCTCGCCACAACGGCGCACTAGCGACGAGTGATGCCTGACCACCTGTTCGACAAGTGGAACGAGATTGCCGGCCGCGTCGGGCGCGCGAAGTCGGTGCGTCTGTTTCTCGACTTCGATGGAACGCTCGTCGCGATCCGCCGGTCGCCCGAGGGCGTCACGTTCAGCCGCCGGATGCGTCAGGTGCTCGATCGGCTCTCCAGTCACCGTCGAGTCACCGCGGTGATCGTGAGCGGCCGGCGGCGCGGGACGCTGCAACGGTTCGTGCGGCTGCCCCCCGTGCAGTACTGGGGGCTATACGGTTGGGAGCGGGGGCCGGTGCGACGACTGCCCCGCGCGGCGGTCTGGGAGCTGTCGCGCGTGCGCGCAAGCCTCGTCGCCGGCCTCCGCGACCGTCCGGGCGTGCGCGTGGAAGACAAGGGGATGAGCGTCTCAGTCCACACGCGCGGGGCGTCCCGGCGCACCGCGCGCCAGGCACACGATCTGCTGGCCCGAACGCTCCGCGATTGTTCCCACCTGTACGTGCTGCCCGGCTCACGAGTGTGGGAGGTGTTGCCCAGGCAGATTCCGGGCAAGGGCGCGGCCATCCGCGAAGCCGTTCAGCGGCTGCGCTCGCCCTTTCTGCCGATCTACGTGGGCGACGACACGACGGACGAGCCCGCGTTCGAGTTGCTCGATCGCGGCATCACCGTGAAAGTTGGCGCAAAGGGTGGTGACACGCACGCGCGCTACTGGCTGGCCAGTCCTGCCGAAGTGCGCGGCTTCATCGAGCGGCTGGAAGGAGAGCTCCAGTGAACCGCGCGAATCGTCCGTTCGAGTTCTTCACCGCGTCGTACCTCACGCGCATCGATAACGAGCGCGCCATGAGTCTGCGCCAGCTGCGCGACGGGCTCGACCACTGCAGCAACCCGTCGATTTTCTATCACACGTTCCAGAGTCTCGGGGATTACCACTTTCTCACCGAAGGGTTCTCGAACGACGTGGCGCAGTGGGTGCTGGCGGCGCTCAACCGGCCGAGGCTCGCCGAACAACTCGGAGGTCTGGACATTCGCGGATACGTGGACCTCGCGCGGCTCCGCGAGGATGTGCTGCTCATCATCGACGAGTTCCTGCGCGCGAGCCCTGAGGCTGGGGATCTCGAGGCATTCGAACCGTTCTACTTCTGTTCGAGTAAGGAAGTGCTGGTCCCGCTCGGCTGGGAAGCCTGGACACTCGTCGAGTTCAGGCGCTTTCTCGAGCGCATGGGCCACGCGTCGTTTCATTTCCACTTTCTCGTCTCGCGGCTCCGCCTGCATCTGCAGTCGAACGACTTCTCCGTCTGGTTCAAGGAAGAGCTCGGCCTCGAGGGGCTCGCCCGTCAGGTCGATCGCATCGACATCACGATGGACACGATCGACGGCGCGAAAGCCCGATTGCTGAAGCTCGTCGACCGGGAGCTGGCCGCGTGACTGGATCGACAGCAACGGCGCCCCGTCTGATGCAATTCGACGACTACGTACCTATTCTCGGCGTGCAGGAGGTCGACGAGCTTCGCGCGCTTGCCAGGCGGCTCGCCGGGCGCAGCGTCCAGATGGTGAACTCGACGGCAGTCGGCGGCGGCGTGGCCGAGATCCTGAATCGCCTCGTCCCGCTGATGCAGGAGCTGGGCGTCTCGCCGCGATGGGACGTCATCACCGGCGGCAACGACTTTTTCGAAATCACGAAGGCGTTTCACAACGCGCTGCAGGGCGGTCCGTACGACGGCCGACCGCAGGATTTCGAGACGTTCCTCGCCTACAGCGAGCAGAACCGGCATCGGCTCACGTTCGACTCGGAGTTCACCGTCATTCACGATCCGCAGCCGGTCGCGCTCATCGACGCGAGGCCACCCGGCAAGAACCACTGGATCTGGCGCTGCCACATCGATCTGTCTCGGCCGAATGAACGCGTGTGGAACTTCATTCGCCCGTTCGTCTCCCGGTACGACGGCTCGCTGTTCTCGTCGCCGGAATTCTCGCGGCAGCTGCCGATCCCGCAGTACCTGTTTTATCCGTGCATCGACCCGCTGTCGGACAAGAACCGCGACCTCGCGGCCGATGCCGTCCGGGAGGTCGCGGAGCGATTCGGTATCGACACCGACCGCCCCGTGCTGACGCAGATCTCGCGTTTCGATCGACTGAAGGATCCGGTGGGCGTGATCCGCGCCTATCAGATCGTCAAACGCTACGCCGACTGCCAGCTCGTGCTCGCCGGTGGAAGCGCGACGGACGATCCTGAGGGGGCCGAGGTGCTCGCCGAAGTCCGCGAAGCGGCGGGCGACGATCCGGACGTGCATATCCTCGATCTGCCGCCCTGGAGTGCGGTCGAGATCAACGCCCTTCAGCGCGCCTCGACCATCGTCATACAGAAGAGCTTGCGTGAGGGTTTCGGGCTCACTGTGGCTGAGGCGCTCTGGAAGAAGAAGCCCGTGGTCGCATCAGCGGTCGGCGGCATTCCCACACAGGTCATTCACAAGCACACTGGGCTCCTGGCGCATTCCGTCGAGGGCACGGCTTACCAGATCCGGTTCCTTCTCTCGCATCCCGCGCTTGCCCAGAAGCTTGGGGAGCAGGGTCATGAGCACGTCCGGGAGCACTTTCTGATTACCAGCAACGTCAGGCGCTATCTGGCGCTGTTCCTGCATCACGATTCGCTTGGGCGTTCTTGAGGAGGCACCGTGGAGAAACGAGGACGTGGATTCGCATCGATGGATCCAGAAAAACAACGAAGCATTGCGAGCAAGGGCGGCAAAGCCGCTCACGAGAAAGGTCATGCGCACGAATGGACGGTAGACGAGGCACGTGAAGCGGGTCGGAAAGGCGGGGCAGCGAGCCACCGTCACGGGGAACGGCAGCCGGACGATCGGCAGCCCCCGGATCAGGAAGCGGAGGCGTAGCGGCACTGGGGAGGCGCGGTGTGGAAGCCGCGCTCCCTATCGCAGCAGGGATGTCACGACCTCTACCAACTCGCCCTCACTGAAGGGCTTCTCGATCACGTCATCGTCGCTCGACAGCAGCAGCGGTTCCCCAAACAGCTCATCTTCACACGTCGTCATGTAGAGCACCTGAATGCCGGGGTGATGGCGGCGCACCAGGTCTACCAGCTCGACCGCATGCATCTGCGTGGCTTGAACGTTGGTCACGATCAGGTCCAGCGAGCGGACCCGGTGGACTGCGGCAAGGGCGCCTGCCGCGTCGAACGCGGTCGCTGTGATGAATCCCTCGTCCTGAAGGGCCTGTTCCATCGCCGCCAGCGTCGCGGGATCCGGGTCCACCAGGAGAACGGAGGCCCGATTCCCGCTGAACTCTTCGCGCATGGACCGCGTCCGGAACTGTGTCGCCGCATAGAGTACGTCTCCCACGAATCCTCCTTTGGTGTGGCAGTGCCGGTCAGGTCGTGATGGCGTTCTCGTCGTCTTTCACGCGATTCAGTTTGTTGTGCAGGGTTTTGAGGCTGATCCCCAGCAGCTCGGCGGCCCGCGTCTTGTTGCCGCTGGTGTGCTGCAGCGTGACCTCGATGAGCTGCCATTCCGCTTGTGCGACGGTCGTCCCCGGCTTCAGGCCGCGAACGGGACCCGGCAGCGGCGCTGTCCCTCGGCCGACGTCGACGAGCCTTGGCAGATCGTCGGCCGTGATGAAGTGTCCGTTCGCGACAATGGTCGCGCGTTCGATGACGTTGCGGAGTTCGCGCACGTTGCCCGGCCAGGAGTAGGCGCAGAGCACCGACATCGCGTGTGGCTCCACTGCGGCGACGGACCGGCCGTGACGCTCGTTGTATTCGTTGACGAAGTGCTCGATGAGCAGCGGCACGTCGCTCTTGCGATCGCGAAGCGACGGGAGCTGGATCTCGAACACGTTGAGCCGGTAGTAGAGGTCCTCGCGCAGCTTGGCTTCCTTGACGGCCGTCTGCGGATCGACGTTCGTCGCGGCGATGATGCGGACGTCCACCGCCTGCTCGTTCCGACCGCCCAGACGCCTGAAGGTCCGCTCCTGCAGCACGCGCAGCAGCTTCACCTGCGTCGGCGGCGTCATCTCGGCGATCTCGTCGAGAAAGAGAGTGCCGTGATCGGCAATCTCGAAGCAGCCAGGCCGCCGTTCGACAGCGCCGGTGAACGCGCCCTTCTCGTGGCCGAAGAGCTCGCTCTCGAGCAGCATGTCGGGAATGGCGACGCAGTTGATCGGAACGTACGGCGCGCTCGCGCGGGAACTCAGCTGATGGATCGTCTGCGCGACCAGCTCTTTGCCCGTGCCGGACTCGCCGCTGATCAGCACCGATGCGTTGGTCGGCGCGGCCTGTTCGATGACGTGATAGATCTTGCGCATCTCCGCGCTGTTGCCGACGAGTGCGCCGAACTGGCCGTACTCGCTCAGCTGACGGCGCAGCACGCGCACTTCGCGAAGGGTCTGGTGCCGTTCGATGATCTTGCCGAGCAGAATCTGCAGGCGCGGCAGGTCGACCGGTTTGGTCAGGTAGTCGTACGCGCCCTGCTTGATGGCTTCGACGGCCGTCTCGATGGTGCCTTGGGCTGTGAGGATGACGGTCGTGACGTGCTCACCCAGCTCCGCGACTTTGTGCAGCAGATCGAGGCCGCCGATCTTCGGCACGACGAGATCGGTCAGGACGATACCCGGCTGGAACGAGGCAATCCGCTCGAGGGCCTGCTCGCCGTCCGCCGCGGCTTCGACGTCGAAACCCCAGCTGCGAATCAGCTGTTCGAGGCCCACACGAGCGGCCGCGTCGTCTTCGACGACCAGGACACGTTCGCGAGTCACGGTTGGCATCAACGTAGGGCTGAGGGCGGACAGCCCCCAGCCCCGCCGATGTTCTCTACTTCTTCTCCTTCACCTCGATCTTCGTCGCCATGTTCGAACCGCCCTCGACGCGGTACGTCACGGTCACCTGTTCACCGCTCATCGTCGCGAGTCCAGCGAGTGTTTTCTGCGCGCCAGTGATCGTCGTCATGTCCGAGTACTTGAACTGGATGTCACCAGTCGTGCTCTTGACGGTGAACGTCTTCGAGTCGGGATTCACGCGCGTCAGCTCGCCGCTGACGGGCGCCGTCGACGCCTCGCGCGAGCGATCGGACGGCGTCGACGGGTTTTGAGCCGCTGGTGGATCTTGCGGCGCCTGTGCCGATGGGCTCGGTGGAGTCTGCCGCGGGGGCGCGCTCTGCGCACTCGCGAGTCCGGCGCCGACGAGCGTTACGAGCGCAGCCAGGGCAAGGCTTTTCAGGTTCGTTCGCATGGTCGAGCTCCTCTCCTCATGAATCGAGTTTCAGTCACACTGACTCTTCGCACGGTCCGCAGACGTGCAAGGACGGTGCTAAATACGACACCGATGAATGACAGTCAGATGCGCCGATGAGCCCTGCGTCGGGCCGGACGATCGCCGTGTAATTGCTGCTGTTGAGCGAGCAACAACGGCTCGCTCCATGTCATAGAGCTGGCGTCTGGATCTTCTTCGCCTGGACGATGAAGCGCTTCGGCGCGTGACCGACGTACGAAAACGGGAAGCACGTAATCAGCGTGAGGTTCGCGTCGGGAGAGGGATTGAGCACCCAGACGTCGTTCGGGTTCACGATGAGCGTGCGGCTCACTTCGTACTGCAGATCGCCGTGCTCGGTGGAGAGCCAGATGTCGTCGCCGACGCGGATGCGCTCGAGAGGGCGGAACAGGCGATCGCGATGCGCGGCAAGCGCGCTGTTGCCCGGCTGCCAGGGGAGCGGAGTGTCGGGCAGGTACCCCACGGCGAAGTCGAGCACGTGGTCGTCGTCGCCGGCTTCGACCGGCGCGGAGATCTGAAGCCTCGGGATGTCGAGCCGGCCGATGATCCCGCTGGGCGACGCGTCCCGGAGTTCCGCATCCTCATCCGGGTCATGAGCGGGTTCTGGCTTGGAGAGCGCCTGCTCGAGCGCAGCGCTCGCCGCTGATTGCTTTCGGTTGATGTCGGACAGCTTCCAGCCATACCACGAGAGGCAGCCGACGGCGACAACCAGCAGGACGTATTCGATCGCTCGAACGTGGCGGGACATCACATCACTCCGAACGCTTCGCGGTGTCGGTTTGTGCGAGGTAGCCGGTTCGCGTGCGAGTGGCAAGGCGGCGTCCGTCCGGCGCGTGCGCCTCGACGCGAATGCGGCGGAAGCCGGTACGCCGATCGGCCCTCATCGGCTCATAGCCGATCGTGTAGCTGTGCCGGATGTCGCGCACGATCTGCTGAAACGCCTGATGGACGCCGGCGACGTCCTTCGGCTCGAACGCCTTCCCTCCACTGGTCTCGGCGATCCGGGCCAGGCGCCTGGGATCGCTGTCGGTGTCGAGCGGGTCCGCCAGAGCGACCGTATAGATGACCGCGTTGGACGACTCGACCTGCGTCATGACATCGGCGAATCTGGTCTTGCTGGCATTGTCGCCGCCGTCGCTCAGCACGACCAGCGCTCTCCGGTCGCGCACGCCGTGTGCGCCGTACGCCAGGCCCTCGGCGACTGCATCGTAGAGTGCGGTTCGACCACTTGGCTCGAACACATCGGAGAGCGCGTTTCGCAGCGTTCCGGCGTCGCCGGTGAATGGCGTCGATTCCGTGAGCACCGGACGCACGAAGTCGTTGAACACCAGAGCGAACACCTCGTCGTCGGGATTGCTCGACTGCACGAACTCGGCTGAGGCAGCGATGATGCGGTCGCGTGCGTTCCGCATGCTCCCGCTGCTGTCGATGATCAGTCCAACCGTAATCGGAGCATCCTCGCTCTCGAAGAAACGCACCTCCTGAGGCCGCCCCTCCTCGAGGATGCGAAACGCGTCGGCGGTGAGTCCGGAAGCGTACGAGCCGCCGCGGTCGGTCACCCTCACGTGCAGGACGACGATCTCGGAGTGCGTCGTGAACTGCGCCTGCGGCGGCGCCGCGGAAAGAGGTGTCGTCGCGATGGCGAACGCGGCGCCCGTCATCCTCAGCCGTTGGCTTCGTGACATCGTCATGACGGGCGCCGAGAGTCGTCGTCGAACGACCCCGGCGCCCGCGCCCAACGACATATTACCTACTGGTTCGTCCGCCAGAGACGCAGGCTGCTGAACCCCACGAGCGCGAGTACGCCAATCAGGCCGATCAGCGGAAGCCGGCTCGCCGTCCGCGGCAGCGTGTTCCGCGCGACCGGTCGAGGATTGGGCACCTGATTCTGCGAGAACGACTGAGAGCCGGACGGCTGCGAGGTCTGCGGCGGCGTGCGCTGCGGCGCTTCCTGAGCCACCTGACCGGTTTCTCTCACGCCGGCTGATGCGTTCGCCGATCCCGCGGCATCCTGATCGTGGCCGCTGGCGTCGATGCGGGCGAGCTCGCCGCTCCGGGTTTCTTCGGTTTTCGTGGTGTCCGTTTTCGTGGTGAGCACCGAGGCGCCCGTCGCGCGCGCGAGCTCCCGCGCCTGCGCACGCGGATAGATGAACTCATAGCCCGTGCGTTCGCCCGGATACCACCACGCCTTCACGGCCGACGGCGTGCGAGACGCGGTTTCGAGGAAGGCCACTTCGGCGTCCTTCGGAGGATCGCGCCGTTCGTCGTTGATCGTCAGCAGCATGGCGTACGGCTTCGTGCCGTCGGCGCTCAGCACCTGAATCACTTTTCGGGTGGTCTGATCGTCAGCGAGACGGAACAGATACTTTCCGGCCGGCAGCGTCACGCCCGGGAGCGTGATCGGCCGGCTGAACGTGAAGTACGTACGTTTGTCCGAGGGCTGCGCGTGTGCTGCGCCCGCTATCAACACTGCAGCCACGCCGAGCCCGCAAGCTCGCCGGAAGTCTTTCAAGCTACTCATTACATCCTCCTTGTGCGCTCGCGTGTGTCACGCGGCTCACACCTTCATCATCGCCAGGCTCACGCGTTCGATCGTTTCAAGAAAAGTGCCCGCGTCCGCGCGCACGACGCCGCATGAGCACAGAAAAATCTCAGCCGTGATCTCAACCGCGATCTCTGCGGTGATCTCTGCTGTTGAGAAAGTCATCTCAGGCGCGGACTTTGCTGAGTGTCGCTCCATCAGCCAATCGCGAATATCGACAACAGACTTTGTCGCTGCAAATGCGACACATGGTGACTCATTTGGTGTACCGACGATCTCGACTATTCGTCTGCGCTTACACGCGCGCGTGTAGTTTTGTCATTCTCGCGTCCGTCGTACTGTTGAGTTTTTCAACTCGACTGCAGGCCGCGACGATGACTGCATCGTGGAACGCAAATCCCGAATCGGACATCGCGGGATACAAGCTCTCGTACGGAACCTCGAGCGGTTCGTACACGACGACCATCGACGTCGGCAAGGTGACGAGCACCGTCCTGACCGTCGCCGACGGACAGAAGTACTACTTCGCTGTTCGCGCTTACAACTCGAGCGGTTTCACAAGCTCGTACTCGACCGAAGTCTCCGCGACGGCCTCGTCAGCAACGCCACCGCCGTCGATCGCGAGCCTCTCGCCAGTGGCCGGCTTCGTCGGCTCTGCCGTGACGATTGCCGGAGCGAACTTCGGATCCACGCAGGGAACAAGCACGGTGACCTTCAACGGCACGACGGCTACGCCGACGAGCTGGTCGGCGACGAGCATTCTCGTGCCCGTGCCGGCAGGAGCGACGTCCGGCAACGTTGCCGTCACGGTTGGCGGTGTCTCGAGCAACGCGGTTGCGTTCACCGTCTCGAGCGCCACTCCGTCAACGATCGCGTTTGTGCAGCAGGCCTATGCCGGCCCTCCGTCCGCCTCGACGGTGACGGTGACGCTTCCGCAGACACAGACAGCCGGGAATCTGAATGTGCTGGTGGTCGGTTGGAATGACGCGACGCGAACCGTGCAATCGCTAAGCGACTCGAAGGGCAATGCGTACGTCCGCGCCGTTGGACCGACGGTGTTGACCGGCACGGAGACCCAGTCGATCTACTACGCGAAGAACATCGCCGCCGCGGCCGCCGGTGCGAACACCGTCACGGTGACGTTCGACGGGGCTGCGAACTATGTCGATGTGCGCGTCGCCGAGTATCGCGGGCTCGACCCGGTGAATCCGCTCGACGGCGCGATCGGCACGTCAGGATCCGCGCTCATGAGCGACAGCGGCGCGCTGACGACGACGTCGGCGAACGGCCTGCTCGTCGGGGCGAACACCGTCACCAGGAGCACCACCGGCCCAGGGACCAGTTATACGTCGAGGGTGCTCACATCACTCGGCGACATTCTCGAGGATCGCGTCGTGACGGCGACCGGCAGCTATCACGCGACTGCGCCGGTATCGACAGGCAGCTGGGTCATGCAGCTGGCCGCGTTCCGCGCCGCGGGTTCCGCGAGCCCGCCGCCGGTCGTCGTGCCGAGCATCGCCAGCCTGACGCCCGCCACCGGTGCCGTCGGCACCTCGGTGACGATCGCGGGCTCGAACTTTGGATCGACGCTGGGCACGAGCACCGTGGCGTTCAACGGCACCGCGGCGGCGCCCTCGAGCTGGTCTGCGAGCACTATCGTCGTCCCCGTTCCCTCGGGCGCGACCACCGGAAATGTCGTCGTCACGGTGGGCGGCGCGGCGAGCAACGCCCAGACGTTTACCGTGACGGCGAGCGCCGCTCCGAGCATCACGAGTCTGACGCCAGGGAGTGGAGCCGTTGGCACGGCCGTCACGATCGCCGGCGCGAACTTCGGATCGACGAAAGGCTCGAGCACGGTGACCTTCAACGGCACCACGGCGACACCATCGAGCTGGTCGGCGACGAGCGTCGTGGTCCCGGTTCCTACCGGCGCGACAACCGGAAATGTCGTCGTGACCGTTGGCGGCGTGGCGAGCAATGCGAAGGCGTTCACGGTGACGAGCACCGCGCCGACCATCAGCAGCCTTACGCCAATCAGCGGACCGGTCGGCACCGTCGTCACGATTGCCGGGTCGAACTTCGGATCGACGCAGGGCACGAGCACCGTGAGGTTCAACGGCACGACGGCGACACCGTCGAGCTGGTCGGCGACGAGCGTCGTCGTTTCGGTGCCGACGGGCGCGACCACGGGCAACGTCGCCGTCACCGTTGGCGGCGTCGCAAGCAACGGCCAGGCGTTCACGGTGACGACGCCGGCGGCGATTGCGTTCGTGCAGACGAACTTCGCGACGCCGCAATCGCCGACGTCAACCGTGACGGTGCCATTCACAGGCGCACAGACCGCGGGCGATCTGAACGTGATCGTCGTTGGATGGAGCGATTCGACGAATACGCTTCAATCGGTGAAGGACACGAAGGGCAACGTCTACGTCAGTGCAGTCGGTCCAACGATCCTGTCGGGCAAACTGCCGCGGGCGATCTACTACGCCAAAAACATCCTGACGGCGTCAGCAGGGGCGAACTCGGTGACCGTGACGTTCAGCGGCGCGACGATCTATCCCGACGTGCGCATCGCGGAGTATCAGGGGATCGACCCGTCGAACCCGTTCGACGGCGGCGTCGGCGCGACAGGCACGTCGCTGACAGGCGATAGCGGGGCCCTCACGACGACGACGCCGAATGACCTGCTGGTTGGAGCGAACACCGTGACGGC
>Ga0137395_10000670_pt1 | contig 14746 bp, 9 predicted proteins | sample czobulk216metaG_FD_108283 | JGI IMG/M metagenome (GOLD analysis project Ga0137395, IMG submission 108283) | Vadose zone soil microbial communities from Angelo Coast Range Reserve, California, USA - czobulk2.16 metaG | ecosystem: Environmental > Terrestrial > Soil > Vadose zone | place: USA...
CAAGCGGCTGCAACATCCGGCGCTGGTTTTCACTAGCCTGGGTGTGACTACGCTCTTGCTTATCTCGGTTTTCTTTCTTGACCGGGCGCACGGCACGCATCGCTGGTTTCACCTTGGACCGGTTTCCTTGCAGCCGTCGGAGATGGCGAAACCGGCGCTGATCCTGTTTCTTGCGTGGTTTCTCCAGGATAAAACCGAAGGTATTGATGACTGGCGCAACACCCTTATTCCGGCCATGGTGCCGACCGGAGTTTTTCTCGGGCTGATTATTTTTCAGCCCGATCTGGGTACAGCCATTGCCTGCGCCGGGATTACGGCATGCATCTTGTTTGTTGCCGGCATTCGAGTGCGCTACTTTGGATATGGGTTAGCCGCGGCGCTGCTGCCACTCTATTTTCTGATCTTTCACGTGGCCTATCGTCGAGATCGAATTCTTGCTTTCCTGAATCCTTATGCTGATCCCAAGGGATTCGGATTTCATATTATCCAGTCTCTGATTGCGGTCTCGACTGGCGGAGTTACTGGACTCGGGCTGATGGAAGGGAAACAGAAACTCTTTTATCTTCCCGAACCGCATACGGATTTTATCTTTGCGGTTACCGCGGAAGAATTGGGATTGATGGGCGCGCTTGCGGTCATTATTCTTTTTGCGATTTTTCTGTGGCGTGGAACGCGTGCGGCGCTGCGCACGCAGGATATTTTCGGCCGCTTCCTGGCGGTTGGGATTACCAGCATGATCGTGCTGCAGGCCTTCATCAACATTAGCGTGGTGCTGGGGTTGATGCCGACCAAGGGGATTCCGCTGCCCTTTGTTTCTTATGGCGGGTCATCGCTGTTTGTGACGCTCATGTGCGTCGGGGTGCTACTGAATATCACCAAGCAGGCAGAATAGGCAGCGCTCTCTCGCGATTCTGTAGATCAATAATTGTGAAGATCAATAATTGTCTAGATCAATGATCAAGACGCTAAGCGGCGGCCTCGCTCGCAGTGGGAGCAGAAGGGCAGTTGTATATCCCAGCTCTCGCCATCCCCAAAAGTAAAAGTGGCTGTTAGATGTTGCATGGCGGAGCCGCAGTTGGGGCAAGGTTGTTCAACAGGAGCTTTCAGGGATTCAGTGGTCAGGAAATTTTTTATCGATTGTTTGAGAGACAGTTCTGGGAACATCGCGCCTCCGGCGAATCGAGAATCCTTCCCGGCACAAGAGGCCGCTGACGGGCAGCAAGTTTTGTGTGAGTCCTATGTCTATTGTATCCCTTTTTTGTCGCCCGCCGAGCGCCGCAGAACCCACGGATTGAATGGTCCATTGAGGACCATTTTCCACCGAGGGCGCGAAGCTCTACCAAGGGAAACTCGCAGCCGACCGCACAAAGACATTCAATGAGTCACCCAAAACAATTTGTGAGTTAAAAAGAAGCTATTTTGTACGCCACCGGATAGACTCCCGATCTCTACTGGGTTAAAGCTGTACCGTCTAAAGCTGTCTTTTTTTATCGCCAGAACAAAATTTTGATGACCAATAAAGATGGAAAACCGGTGCACCAAGACTCCTCGGAGGAGACTCTGAAAGGGCAATCGCACAAAGTCGATGGCAAAGCGACTTTGCCGCGACCGCCGGAGACAGAGTTGCCCGCCACCCGCGATTTGGACTACTCGGCGCACTTGTCAGAGTATGAAAGGGAAAGCCTCGCGGCGGAGGCCAAGCTGAAGGCTTATAGCAAGAAAAAACGCGCAAAATCTCCGCCGAAGGCCTAAGCAAAGACCTAAGCGAAATTCGCGACTATCACGGAATCCGATCAATGGAGCGCCGGGCGTCCTCGCCCGGCCACATCGCAATCGGACTACGAACTTCGTTCCAGGGCTAGCAGTTGCTGTTTTCTCGCTATGCCCCAACGATAGCCTCCTAAATCACCGTCTTGACGCACTATGCGATGGCAGGGGATTGCCACGGCCACGGGGTTAGTGGCGCAGGCTCGGGCTACGGCTCTGGTTGCTCGCGGCATGCCGATCTCTTTTGCCAGGGCGCTGTATGAACGGGTCTCTCCGCGGGGAATTTGTTGCAGGGCTTCCCAGACCTGGCGTTGGAAAGCTGTGGCGCGGATGTCCAGCGGAAGGGCGGGATTGGTTTCATGGCCTTGAATCAGGCTGGTTAAGCTGTCTCGCCATTGAGACAGAGCAGAGTCGTCTCGGCGGCGCATAGCGAAAGGGAATTCGCGCATTAATCCTTGTTGCAGTTGTTGGTCGGAATCGCCGAAGCTGATGGCGCAGATGCCTCTGTCGGTGGCGGCGATGAGCATGCGTCCGAGCGGCGATGGAGCGGTGGTGTAGCGGACGATGGAGGCGACTGCTCCGCGGCGGTACTTGTCTGGCGTCATGCCGAGTTGCGCGGCGGTGCGCTCGTAGAGACGACTACTGGAGCCGTACCCGGCGGCATAGAGCGCAGTGGTCACGGAGTGGCCTGACTGTAAATTTTGTTTGACCTGGCGCAAGCGGCAGGCGTCGATATAGGCCTTCGGCGAAACTCCCAAGACGGATTTGAATGTGCGCTGCAGATGGAATGGGCTGCGGCGGAACTCCTTCGCTAGCAGCCTTAGGGTGAGGCGGTTTTCGATGTGTTGATCGACGACGTGCTGCTCGATGTAGCGGCACACGGCGCGAACCAGCGCGGATTGCGGGTTTCCGTCGGCGGCTTTGGGATGGCAACGGAGGCAGGCGCGAAAGCCGGCTTGCTCGGCGGCGAGGACGTCTCGGAAAAAGCTGACGTTTTCGCGACGGGGACGCTTCGCGGGGCAGGATGGGCGGCAGAAGATTCCCGTGCTGGAGACCGCGAATACGAAGGTGCCGTCCTGGGACGCGTCGCGATCAAGCACGGCTTGCCAGCGGCCGGTATCTACTGGCGCTGCGGTTGGCGCTATTGGTTTCGGGTTTCGCTTCATCGCTGTATCTTGTGCAAGTATCGCATTGGTGGCCATGCCGATAACATACGGCGGCCGTGGCGCCGTGGGCTATCCGAATGTTGCGGTCAAATGAAATTTTCGGCCGCATTGAGGAAAGACCGATTTCAGAATCGCGCTGAAATTTTTTGCTTGTACTTGCAAAAATCTTGACCACAGGGGGCACAGGGTGACAGAGGTCACTACGGAAAACCGAAAAGAGCGCCTCCTGAACTTTGTGTGTGACGACCATCACTGTTGAGAACGAGCTTATTACTGTACTATTGCGGCGCTATTGGCTGCACTATGGCGGCCTTGTTGATTCGCTTGGGAACTTTGTCCCTGGGCTGATTAGAATCTTCATCACATGGGACACCAGGGAACAGACAAGGGAAAATGAAAGGGGTGTATATGAAGAGGAATTTAGTTGGATTGCGGAGTGCGATTGGATTGATTGTGCTGGCGGGGCTTGGTTTGACACAGGCTAGTGCGCAAGTGCTTACGGCTGATCAAGTCAAGAAGGCTGCTCCTAACTCATTTTTCTTTTCGGGGCAGAGCGGGGCGGTGCAGGCGCGGAATACTGGGGGCTTTAAGAACTCGGCCGGGAAGTTGACGCTGGCGGGGCTGGTTGACACTGCCGGGTATGCGACGGCCATTGCTGAAAAGTATCAGGGGTTTCTGATCACTGAGACCAAGCTTGGCTTTGAGGGAGGGAGTTTGGATCCGGGGGCTTATGGCTTTGGGTTCAAGGATGGAAAGTTTGTAGTAATGAATGTGGCGGGGGCGGACGTGATTTCGATTGCGAGCCAGAGCGACGAGAAGGTGAAGCATCCGGTGCCGCTGAAGGTTGAGAAAGACGGAGATGGATACCGCCTTTATGCGGGAAGGAAGTATGTGGTGGTGAAGTCGGACTAGGTTGAGAGAGTTTGGATTGCGTCTAGTCATTGTCGTTGCCAGTGCCGCCGAAGCGAGCCTAGGTGATCTTAAATGGAGCGCCGGGCGTCCCCGCCCGGCCAAACAAACAGTCGCCGTCTAATTGGAACAATGATCGAAGCAATGGCCGGTTCGGAGTGAAAACACCCTCGTCACGCTGGGGCTGTTACTCATAAAGTGCATATGGTTGCAGTATTAACATTGGGAGCTCGGCGTAGATTCTTATTAACTTCATATTTCACAGATACTTACACCTATCCGCCTGTGTGGTTTCACGGGTGCATTCATTGATCATGCAGCCCGTGTCACTTAGGGCGACTTTGGGGGACAACTTGACGGTCGTTTATAGCGCGGAGAACGAAGCAGACAGAAAAAAGACGAAGCGGCCGGCGGCATTGCTGCCGCTGCTGGTGATTCTGTTCATTGTCTCCTACGGCATTTTGACCATGCTGGTTTTTGAGCAAGGCCAGACCATCGAATCACAGCGTGGTTTGATTCGCGAGATGTTAAAAGATAGCACGCAACTGGCCTCGATGAAGGACAAACTGAGCCGCGATGACGTGGGCAGTCAAGCTGGCGGACAACAAGACGACAAGGCATCCGTACAGGCAGATGGCGGTGCTGTAAAGGCGGGCGTGCCTGAGGCGGCTGCGAAGGGATCGAACGTAAAGGGATCGGGCAAAGAGCCGAAAAAGTCAGGCAAGAGTGCGCGATCCATGAAGCAAATTCCGGGGAAACCGGAGGCCGATCTGCAGGATGTACGGCGTTCTACGCAGGTGATCTAAGAAACACCAGGGTCACTGGCCCAGCGCTGGCATGACTAGCACCGCTCAGCGAGCCATTCAGTTACGAAGTGTTGGAAAAGAACAGGTTCTGTGTACGCGGCCGGTGTGGGGCCGTGAAAGTGAGACCCGATCATGAAAGCCCTGGCCTTAGCCTTAGTTTTGTCCTTTCCTGTCCCAAAATTGGCAAAGCCAGCCCAACTCGCACCGACCCCAAGCCAGCAATCGGCAAAGCCCAAGGGCGGCAAATGGTATTTCGCAGCGACCGGGCACGCCGTCTACTGCTACGGGCCCGTGATGATGATGCCGCAAGGGCAAGGCGGTCTGTTGAGAGTCGCAACCTTCTGCCGTGGCGATCGGACGATGGTGCCGCTGAAGGATTAGGGAGTCTTCGTCGCCAGCCTGGCGATATCAGGCTGGGCGAGGACGCCCGGCGCTCCACTGCCAACCAGATCCAAACCTGCACAAAGTATTTATCCAGTTTTACAGTGGTTGCCTTGACACTCGTTGAGGCGTGCCGCGAAAATAAATCTGCGCCGCAAGTCCCGTGGGTCTTCCACAAAAGCCTTCGAAATCGCAAGAGTTTACCCAAATTTCTCAGGAACTAGAAAGATATGACGAACCGTTTCCCCCTAAACATGCTCCTTGCCAGGTTGGTCTTAATGACATTTGCCGGCTTGACCTTTGCACAGGAAGCGCAGTATCAAGACATTATCGACGCTAAGCCGATGTTTAAAACCCTGCCGAACCATCTGGAGTTGGCACCGAGTTCCGTGGGCACTGCGGGTACGACCGCACTTACGCTATGGAGTGGCAGCTTTATTGATCTGACCAAGAGCAAAATCACCTACACGATGGTGGGCACTAACCCCGCCGTTAGCAATGTCTCTACGACGATACCGGTTTACATCATTCCGATCAAGATGGTCTACGGTTCGACGAACGGCTCCCGCACCTTCGACCCGTTGACGGCGAAAGCTTCGAATGGCTTGAGCGTGATTAGCAACATCATCGCCTCGCCCATCTTCAAAAAGGGCGTCAACTTCACCCAAGGCAGCACGAACCTCGGCACTACGCAGTACGTCGATGCCTTCCAGCGCGGCAACTTCTGGGAGTACGTGCAAACCCACACCGGCTATCATGTGCTGCTTGGCACCCCAACCGTGCTTCCGGAGCAGACGATCAAGGTCGCATCTACGCTCGGCTCCGTTTTGAACAATCCGTTTAGCACCGGGCTTGTTGGAACCTACGATATTTTCTCTTTCGATTCGAAACTGCAAACTATCATGAAGAACTTCACGCAGGTCCACCCTGGAGTTCTGCCACTGTTCATTACGTACGACATCTACCTGACGGAAGGTGGGTGCTGCATCGGCGGCTATCATAGCGCCAACGGCACTCAACCCGGCGGGCAGACTTATGCCTACGCCACTTATGTGGGTAGCCCGGGAGCGTTCTCGCAAAACGTCTCCGCCATTTCGCACGAGATTGGCGAGTGGATGGATGATCCATTTGTTAACAATAAGGTCCATTGCACCGATAACAACGTGCTCGAAGTTGGCGATCCGCTGGAAGGTCGCTCGAACTACGGGGCTTTTCCATACACTCTTAACGGCTTCACCTATGACCTGCAGTCGCTCGTGTTCATTGGCTATTTTGGAGCGCCAAGAGCGACCTCCGTTCATAGTTGGCTAGCTTTTCAAAACGATGAATCCAGCGTTTGCCCCGGACAGTAAACATTGGCTCAAACGTAGGCCGGAGAGGCGTTCAAAACTCTGTTCAAAAGCCCGTCCCTGCAAGGGGGACTGGCTTTTTTGGCTTGGCTGCAGGTTGTCCCCCGGCATGAAGGCAGAATGTGAACCACCCCGATGCAAGGGTGTAACAAACAGCATCTCAAGGTCGAGAACTTGCTATTATTTGAGTGAAAGAGCGGCTATTCTTCTCCTTTCGGTAGGCGTAGGCAGCCCAAATCTCCTGGCGGCCGATGCCGCTTGTTTGCCGGTTGAGGAGCAAGAATGGGCCCGTAGCTCAAGCGGATAGAGCATCGGATTTCTAATCCGAGGGTTGCAGGTTCGACTCCTGCCGGGCCTACCAATTTGTCCTACAGTAATCGCACTTTCGTGCTATTCCCATCCAAAGGGTTAGAAAGTAAAGTCCTAGTTGAGCAGACTTCGGGGGAGGGCTGTTCGACGAGCGTCCCGCGACTCTTTATTGAGTTGGGACGCTTTCGTTTTTGCGGCGTGCTCTTACCCTCATTTTCGGGTTCTAACCGGTCCCGATTTCCTCTGTGTCCTCAGTGGCACCTCTGTGTCCCCTGAGGTTACGTCTTTGAACTGTCTTTAACCCGTTTTGGTTTCATCATCTCCCATTCTTTTTGTGTTAGTTCACGGCCCAGGGAGGTGAACTCGCCTGCGCCTTGCAGCCATTCGCCGCCATCCATGGTGACGACCTCTCCGTTTATATAGGCTGAGCCATCGCTAACCAGGAACGCGGCGAGGTTGGCAAATTCTTCCATTGTGCCAAAGCGGCCGAGCGGGATTCGTTTCTTGGCGGCGTCTTCTAGTTCGGGACGCGGCAGCAGACGCGAGAAAGCGCCCTCGGTTCGGATCGGACCGGGTGCTATAGCGTTCATGCGAATGCCGCGGTCTCCCCATTCAACGGCCAGGCTTCGGGTGAGCGCCTGCACTCCTGCTTTGGCCACGGCGGAGGGCACCACATACGCTGAGCCGGTGGTCGTGTATGTGGTGGTGATGTTCAGGACCACGGCTTTGCGCTTCTCGGCCAGCCAGCGGCGGCCGCATGCCATGGTGGTGTGCAAGGTGCCCATAAGGACGATTCCGATTACGGACTGAAATGCTCCTAGCGAGAGGTCTTCGGTGCGGGCGAGAACGTTTCCCGCGGCGTTGTTCATGAGTATATCGAGCGGAGCTTTGGACCAGATTTTCGAGATCATTTCGTCGACCGCCGTAGCATCGCGGACGTCGCAGGGATGGGAGTGTATCTTCCCGTTTGGCTGGCCGTTTGTGCGCTGACGCAGTTCGTGCTCGGTGGCGGTGAGCACATCCTGGCGGCGTCCGCAGATGTGGACTTGGGCGCCTAATTCCAGGAATCGTTGCGCGGTGGCCTTGCCCAGCCCGGTGCCTCCACCGGTGATGAGGATATGTTTGTTCTGCAGCAAATTATTCTGGAACATTGGTTGCCTCCGCCGCCGCTTAAGTGGCGGGCTTTATTGGAGCGCCGGGCGTCCTCGCCCGGCCACTACATTCCCAGTTCTGCTAACGCCCATTGCGCGTGTTCTGCTACTAGCGGATCTGGATCTTCACTTAGTTTTTTTAGAGTTGGCATGAATTTTTTGTTGCGGCTGTTGCCCATTGCGATCACTGCGTTTCGGCGGAGACCTGAAAGCTTGGCGCGGCGAACTGGCGAGCCCTGAAATACTCTTTGAAACTCTCCTGGCTCCATTTCGGCTAGCCAGTCTAGCGATGGATTGACTAGGCCTGGCCTAGGCTCGAACTCCGGGGCGGTGGTTACAGGGGCTTTGCGATTCCACGGACAAACGTCCTGACAGATGTCGCAGCCGAAGACGTGACGCCCCATGAGGGAGCGAAGCTCGTCGGGAATCGCCCCTCGTTTTTCGATACTCAGATACGAGATGCAGAGACGGGCGTCGAGTTTACCGGGTGCAACGATGGCTTGCGTGGGGCAGGCGGTAATGCAGCGCGTGCAGGTGCCGCAGCGATCGGGGGCGGGCAGGTCCGCTGTGAGCCCATTTTCCGCGGGATGATTTTGTGTGGCATCGTTTCCAGCGGCATCTTTTTTTGCGACGTCTTTTTCTGTTACGTTCCTTTCTTTGATATCGAGCGACGTCAGGATTACACCGAGAAACAGCCACGACCCCATCTGCTGGTTGATGATGCACGTATTCTTGCCAATCCAGCCAATGCCGGCGTACTTGGCATAGACGCGCTCGACGAGCGGGCCGGTGTCGACGTAGGAGCGGAGTTGGAGGGAGTCGCCGCTACTCGGTGCCCCGATTTCGGTTTCGGCAAATAGTCTGCGCAGACCGTCTTCTGTGCTAAGCAGGCGGCGGAGTACCGTGTCGTGGTAATCTTCGTGGCCCCAGGCGTAGCGGGAGATCCAGCCTCGGCTGGCATCGGGACCGGCATTGGCTCTCTCCGATTTACTCGCATCGTTATTGGCGTCATTACTCTCGCCGGTTTCGACCTTGCCAAGAATCACGTAGCGACGGACGCATTCGTCCGTCTCGGTTTCGGCCTTGCGAGTAACGACGTTGACAAATTCGTCCGGCCCAACCTGAGTCTTTGTTCGCGTTGAGGGCTGAGATGAGATCGGTTGAATCGAGGGTGGTTGTATGGAGTAGGGATGCGCGGTGTTGTAGTTTAAGGCGCATACGATCACGCTGCGTGCCCAGGGAGCCACCCGAGCCAAGGCTTCGCGTTTGAGTTCTCCGGCGTCGTCGCGGGCTTCCATGTATTTCATTTCGCCGTGCTTGCCTTCCGCGATCCAATCAGGGAAGACGCGCAACTCACGGAAATCTCCTATCGGCGCTATGCCGCAGAGATCGAATCCGGCGTTGACGGCGCATTGCTTGATACGAGTTGCAAGGCTGGCAGGCACAGGCAGTTTTTCGAGGTCATCTAAGTGGAAATCACGTCCAGAAAAGGCTAACACCGTCATGGCCTTGAATTGGCATTGAATTGAAACGAAAGGCGCTTATTTTTTTCCGCGCAAACGCCTCTAGAATGCTGGCAGCAGCCGCTCAATTAACGAAAAGCAAGGTCAAAACCCGTTTTCCTGCTAACTTTTGAGGTCGCTAGCGAATCTGTAACATGGCGGGCATGTATCTGCCAGTTGACCCGGCCTTCCTTCGCGGCCTAACATAGCCGCCGACGGCACTGAGGCCCTGAAATGATCGGCGAGACTATCTCCCACTATCACATCGTGGGCAAACTCGGTGGTGGTGGCATGGGTGTGGTGTATGAGGCGGAAGACACGCGCCTTGCCCGTCATGTAGCGCTCAAATTCATTCCCGCGGAGATGGTCCACGACCAAAAGTCGCTCGATCGTTTCGTACGCGAGGCCCGCGCCGCTTCTCAGCTCAATCACCCGGGCATCTGCACTATTCACGATATCGATGACAATGGCGGCCATCCATTCATTGTGATGGAGAAACTGGAGGGAATAAGCCTTAAGGAGCGGATGCGCGGCAAAACGCTCGAGGTGGACGAGGTGCTCGATGTTGGCATTCAGGTCGCGGATGCTCTGGCGGCTTCACATGCCAAGGGGATCATTCATCGGGACATCAAACCGGCCAACATTTTTGTGGCGCAGAACGGCCAGGTGAAAATTCTAGATTTCGGATTAGCGAAGTCGGCTCGTGACGCTAGTTCGGGCGACGCAGCGATGGAAGATTCGCTGACGGCCATGGGGGTGATCCCAGGAACCGCGGTTTATATGTCGCCGGAGCAGGCGCGGGGCGAAGCGTTGGATCCTCGCAGCGATTTGTTTTCGCTTGGCGTCGTGCTTTACGAGATGTCAACCGGCAAAAAGCCGTTTGCAACCGGCAACGTGATTACTACGTTGGATGCGGTGCTGAATCAGAAGCCGGTTTCTCCTCTCGATCTCAATCCGAAATTGCCGAAAGATCTCGAAGGCATCATTGGCCGCGCCATGGAGAAAGACCGCGGCCATCGCTATCCGAATGCCCTGGCGATGAAGGGTGATATGCAGTCGTTGCGGAAAGAAACCGAATCCGGATTGACGAAGAGCGGAATGCGGCGTCCATCGTTGCCTTATCGCATTGTCACCACTACATTTCAGTCGTCGAGCCACAAGTTTCCAATCTATGCCCTGCTGGGGGTGTGCGCGCTGCTGCTCACGGTTTTGGTGGCAGTGGGGGCGTGGTGGTTCAAACAGCGGAAGATGGCGGCAGGGGCGGCTCCAAAGAACACGATTGCGGTGCTGCCATTGCAGAATATGAATGGCGATATCAGCGTTGAGTTTCTTCGTTTCGCGCTGACTGACGAGATTGCTAACACGCTGACTTACACGCGGACGCTTGACGTGCGTCCCTCGGCAATCACGCGAAAATTTGTGGCCAACGATGTCGATGCGCAGAAGGCCGGGCGCGAGGTACATGTCGCCACGGTTCTTACCGGACATTTTCTGAAGCAGACGGACCACCTTCTTATCACTCTGGAGGCGATTCAGGTGGAGGGGAACAAGCTTTTATGGCAAGCGAACATTACCGCTCCCTCTGAAGATTTGATCGCGTTGCAGGCGCAGGTGTCCGCGCAGGTGCGCCAGGGATTGCTGCCAGCGCTCGGCGCTTCGGGTGAGTATCTCGACACGGGAACGCGGCCGAAGAATGCCGAGGCCTACGATCTTTATTTGCACAGCCTGGCCCTGCCGCATGATCCCGTGCCCAATAAGGATGCCATTGCGGTGCTAGAACATGTGGTCGAAGTCGATCCCACATATGCTCCGGCGTGGGAGCAACTCGGATTGCGAGCTTATTATGATTCCGACTACTCCGATGGCGGCGAGGCCATGTTCCAACGGTCGAACGAAGCATGCGAAAAGGCCGTTGCTCTGGATCCCAATCGCGTAGTTGCCGCCGGGCAACTTATTACCAATCGGGTCGCGCGCGGAGAGCTGGGCAAAGCGTACGAAGCGGCGCAAGCGTTGGTCAAACGGCGTCCAGAAAGCGCGCACGCGCATTTCGTGATGGGCTATGTTTATCGCTATGCCGGAATGCTTGAGCAAGCGACGAGTGAATGCAATACGGCGCTGGCTCTAGATCCCGGAAACTATACTTTTCGATCGTGCGCGTGGGCATTCATGGAACTAGGCAAGACTGCGCGCGCAGCCGATTTTGTTCGCCTGGATGCCGGGTCGGAGTGGGCTGCCTATGTCACGCCATCGATTCTTTTGCGCGAAGGGAAAATTCTCGAAGCGCGGGACGCCGTCAAGCGCATGCCGACGGCGCCACGCTACCATCGCGACCTGCTGGAGTCTTGCCTGCAATTGCGGCCAGCCACGGATCTTGATCGACTCGCGGAGAGCGCTGCAACCAATCTGCCCAGTGATGCCGACCCCGAAACCTGGTATATCCAGGGAGCGATCTTTGCGTTCTGCGGCAAAAAGCAAGCTGCTCTCCATTTGATGCAGAGCGCCATTCAGCAAAACTATTGCTCCTACTCAAATCTCCTTTCCGATCCTCTGCTCGCGAAGTTTCGCACAGAAACAGGGTTTAACAATTTGTTAAGCGCTGCGGGCGCTTGTCAGGAGGCAGTGCGAACCTCTACCGCTGCCCCGGCGCGATGAAATTTGAATTTTCCCGATTGAAAATCCTATTAGCATTCAAAGCTGCAGGGCGCAAACTGTTACAATCTCGCTTGTAAAAAATGATTTTCGGTCTGCCAGCTATCCCGCCAACATCTGTCTTCAAAAAGGATCTCTCGTGATTCGTAGCCAAAGTTTTTTTGCGTTCTCAGTCTTTAGTTTTGCGATCACTTGTGTTGCGCTCTCTATAGCGCAGGATGCGCAAGAGGGACGATTGCTGACTTTCCCCGACATTTCTAAAGACAAAATTGCCTTCATGTATGGCGGCGATCTATGGCTGGCATCCAGTTCAGGAGGCGCGGCCCGCCGTATTACTTCGCATTCCGGGCGCGAGTTGTTTCCAAAATTTTCGCCGGATGGGAAATGGCTGGCATTCACTGGGCAGTATGACGGCAACTTTAATGTCTATGTTATGCCGTCCGATGGCGGCCAACCAAAGCAGTTGACGTATTACCAGGGATCGGCGCATCCCCTTAGCGACCGCATGGGCGTTTTGAACCAGGTGATTGGATGGACGCCCGATTCCAGGAACATCGTTTTTCTTTCTCGCCGCGACGCTTCGAACGGCGGGATCAAACGCCCATATACCGTGAGCATCGATGGGGGACTTGCTCAACCAATGCCCATGGATGAGGGCGGCCTGCTTTCGTTTTCGCCGGATGGCACTAAGATAGCCTACAACCGCATCTTCCGCAATTTCCGGCAATGGAAGCGCTACACCGGAGGCATGGCGCAGGACATCACCATCTACGACATCAAGAACAATGTGGTGGAACAGGTCATCCCCCACACTGAGTATTCCGACACATTTCCAATGTGGCATGGCAACACAATTTATTTCACTTCCGATCGCGGACCGGCGCACAAACTTAATCTTTATGGCTACGATTTGGACAGCAAACAAGTGGACCAACTTACTAAGTTCGATCAATACGACATCATGTGGCCGAGTCTTGGTCCGGATGCAATTGTTTTTGAGAACGCCGGGTACTTGTATAAGTTCGATTTGCAGACGCGGCAGTCGGCGAAACTTTCGATCTTTGTAAATGGCGATCACGACAATGCGATGAAGCACTGGGTGAATGCCGGCAAAAATATTACGGATTTCGATATTTCTCCCGATGGCAAGCGGGCAGTGATCGCGGCGCGAGGCGAGGTGTTTACTGTTCCGGCGAAGGAAGGGAGCATTCGCAACCTCACGCATTCGGCTGGGGTTCGCGAACAGCATGTGGCGTGGGCTCCGAATGGACAATGGATCTCATATATTTCCGATCGAACGGGCGAGGACGAAATTTACGTCGCTCCGCAAGATGGGCTGGCCCCGGAAGAAGCGATCACGCGCGGTCATAAGGGCTTTATGTACCAGCCGGTGTGGTCGCCGGACAGTTCGAAGATCGCTTGGTCCGACAAGGATTGCAAGCTTTGGTATGTTGACCTCAAAGAGAAGAAGCCGGTTCAAGTCGATCAGGGTAAGTTCGGTGAGATTCTGAATTACAACTGGTCTCCGGACAGCAAGTGGCTGACTTATGACAAAAACGAAGAGTCGGGTTACTCGGTCGTCTACTTGTACGGACTGGCGGACCGAAAAACTACGTCTGTGACTTCTACTTTGAATAATAGTTACTCGGCTATGTTCGATCCGGACAAGCGATATTTATATTTTCTTTCGGATCGGGACTACAACGAAGTCTTGGGGAATGTTGATTTTGAATTCGCAAATCCAAAGACTACGCGTGTTTATGTGGCGACTTTGACGGCGGACGAGCCTTCGCCTTTCCCGGCTTTGAGTGATGAGGTGAAGGTTAAGAGCGAGGAGCCGGCCGTATCGACTCCGGTGCCAGATTCCAACAAGAAAAGTTTGAGCAAGCAGCCGCCAAGTAAGAAGGAAGAAAAAGAGCAGAAGCCGGAGCAGACGGCGCAGACTGAGACGAAGAGTCCTCCAAGAGTATTCAGGATTGACCTGGACGGAATTCAGAACCGGATTGTGGCGCTTGCCGTTCCTCCCGCGGTGATTCGCAATCTTGATGCCTCGAAGGAGGCGATTTTCTATTCGACGTCGCCGATTCAGGGACTGTCGGGACCGATACCGGGAGAAACCAAGGCGATCCACGCTTACGACTTGAAGGAACACAAAGACAAAGTGTTGCTGGATGGAGCGGACCACTTTGCGCTCTCCACTGATGGATCTAAGTTGCTGTATCGAGTTGACCAGGCCGCGGGAGGCGACGGTGACGGCGAAGGCGGCGGAGGTCCGATTGGCATTATCGATACCAAAATTCCTGACACGCCTCATAAAGTTGGCGATGGCGCGCTCAAACTAACCGGCATGCGCGTCGAGGTCGATCCTCCTGCGGAATGGAAAGAAATTTTCGACGAGGTGTGGCGGCAGGAGCGAGATTACTTTTTTGAGCCTTCGATGAATGGAGTGGACTGGCAAAAGACTAAAGACCAGTACGGTCAACTGCTGCCGTACGTCGCCGATCGCTATTCGCTGACCTACATTATGGGACAGATGATTGGCGAGTTATCGAACTCGCATACTTACGTTGGCGGCGGCGACATGCCCGATCTGCATCCCGTGAATGTTGGATTGCTGGGCGCGGACTACGAGGTCGATTCCGCGAGCAGCATTTACCGGATCAAGAAAATCTTTAGCGGCGAGAATTGGGATTCGCACACGCGCTCTCCGCTGACTGAACCGGGCGTCAACATTAAGGAAGGCGATTACCTGATCGC
>Ga0137395_10000671_pt1 | contig 14742 bp, 13 predicted proteins | sample czobulk216metaG_FD_108283 | JGI IMG/M metagenome (GOLD analysis project Ga0137395, IMG submission 108283) | Vadose zone soil microbial communities from Angelo Coast Range Reserve, California, USA - czobulk2.16 metaG | ecosystem: Environmental > Terrestrial > Soil > Vadose zone | place: USA...
CCGGCGAGTAATTTCGAGGAATTGTAGACGCTCGCCGATGGAGAACCGGGCGTCCCCGCGCGGCCGCGCCCATCATCTCCTGCGCCCAAGTCCTGCACCCAAGGTGCCTTTTTCGTTACGCCCTCACCACTCTCTCAGCGCAATCCGGTTCCGGGCACGCATAGGTCACATGATTGCGCTGCCGGTCGAGGCTAACGATGAACATAGGGCGTCCATGCCGATCGCAATTCGGTTGGTTCGGAGTAAGAGCCGGAGAATCGCCGCGTTTCGGCGTAACGTATCCCACGCGCTCTCCGAAACAACGGTGGCAGAATCGGTCCGTGCAGCGAAAAAATTCGATGCAGTAGTCGGCATTATAAGGAGCGAGTGCCGGCTCCATGGTGCGAAAGTGCTGATCGCAAAGGGGCAGAAGGTCCGTCCGCATGCGAAGCGAGTGTAGCACTTCAAGATTGAATGATTAAAGTATTGAACCGGCTGCGATGGGTAAATCACTCAGTGGATCCAACATTTCTCTCAGCCAATGTAGCGCAACGCGTCGACGATGCCGAGTTTAGACGCGCGATAAGAAGGAATCAGGCCGCTCACCAATCCAACCAGAAACGCGACGCATGTTACAAACAGCGCGGTACCAGCGGTCATGTGCATCGACACGGGCAATCCAATTCCGGGCCGCGCCATAAACATAATCGCGGCAGTAGCAAGCGTCACGCCGCAGAGGCCCCCGATCAAAGAAATGGCAATTGATTCGCCCAGCAGCAACTGCAAAATACTTCCCCGAGTGAAACCGAGTGTTCGAAGAACCGCGACCTCCCGTGTGCGCTCGCGAATCGACATCGCCATAGTGTTAGCGCAGACCAGGAGAGTGGTGAAGAGCACTGCGCCGCAAATGCCAAGTATGAATGCTTTCACGCTGCCAAGCGTATTGATGAAATCAAGTTTGAAAGCCTGCTCACTCTCGCTCTTGGTCGGAACCGAAGTGCCGTGAAAGATGTCATCGATGGCATGCGCCGCGACTGGCATGTGCTCTGCTGTGTCCACGCGTGTGAAGTAAAAACCGGCCGTGTCTTTAAACCAACTGACCGATTCTTCGAGATACTTCGCATGAAAGTAAAGCGCGCTATTGGGCGGGTCGATGGTATAAATACCGCGCAACGTCAGGTCTAGGTTTGCCGGAAAGATGCTGCCCTGCAGAATGATGTGGTCGCCGATCTTCCAATTATGTTTTTTGACCAGTTGCTCATCGGCCACGCATCCAGCCCGATCGCGCTTCCAGGCAGCGAGTTGATCGGCGGGCATGACTTTATCGGCCGCAACCTCAAAATATTCATCCGAATCGGTAGCGAACTGCGCGAAAAAGTTTTCCGGCTTGTCGTCTTTATACTTGCCGCCAAACCACGTCATGGGAACGACATGCACAACGCCCGGCACCGCCCGAATCTTCTCGCGATAGTAAATCGGAAGAAAGTTGGCAAGCGATACCTTGTGCCGAGTCATGATGCGAAGCGCGGAATCAGGCGCTCCCTTGTCGATGTAAAAGCTGCGCCAGACGCTGAGCATGATGGAAAGCAGCAGCAAGGAAAAAGCGATGCTGGCAACCGTAAGCAAACTGCGCCGCTTATTCCGAAACGTCGACTTTGCCACAAAACTAATAAGCGTCATGGAAGTAAAAATATTTTATACCCGCGAAGCCGCCAGGAGTGAATGGAGCAATGGAGCGATGAAGCGACTGAACAATGGAGCGCCGGGCGTCCTCGCCCGGTCAAACTCTTCGCAAAGCGGACCTCGCTCGGACTCGAGCCTTCAAGAAAAAACCTTGCGCAATTCGCGCCGAAGTATTTTCCCCGAAGGCGTCCGCGGTACCATCTCCACGAAACGAATCTCGCGCGGTTGCTTGTGTCGGGACAGACGCTCCGCCACAAAGTTTCGCAGCTCTTGATCAAGCGCATCAGAGGGCCAGAATCCCTCGCGCAGTACAACAAATGCGCAAGGTATTTCTCCAGCATCGAGATCGGGTTACGCCACCACCCCGCAATCGCGCACCGCCGAATGCTCAAGCAGCACCGCTTCAACTTCCGCGGGCGCCACCGGGAACCCTTTGTACTTAATCATCTCCTTGCTGCGGTCCAGCACATAGTAAAACCCGTCGTCATCTCGCCGCACGATGTCGCCCGAAAAGTACCAGCCATCGCGAAGAACAGCAGCGCTAGCTTGCGGCTCCTTCCAATATCCCAGCATGAATTGCGGACCGCGCATAACTAGCTCGCCCGATTCACCCTCGCCGACTTCGTTCCCACCGCTATCCACAATGCGGCACTCCGTCAGAGCCAGCGGTTGTCCGATCGACGCGGGACGATTCATCGCGGGTGGTGAGCAAAAGCCAACGTGAGTTACTGGCGAAGCTTCGGTCATGCCATATCCCTGGTTGACCATGATGCCTGTAAGCCCCGTAAGCCGGCGCGCAAGTTCGGGAGCTAGCGGAGCCGCGCCGCTTTTAATCCACCGAACTCGATGCTCCCTTGGAAGGATCCCAGCTTCCGCCGCCTGGCACAGTGCGTTAATAGCTGGGGGTACCATCGGCATCATCGTCACGCCCTCCTGAACCAAATGGCCGCAGAGTTTTTGTACGTCAAACCGCGGCATCAGCACCAAAGTGGGACCGAGCGTCAAAGAAAGCGTCAATGCCACCGTAAGGCCATAAATGTGGTAAAGCGGCAGGAAGCAAAGCATTACATCATCGGTTGTGAGCGGCGCGGCGTTCATGCCCAGAACCTGATACACATTCGCCACCAGATTGTAGTGCGAAAGCATCACGCCCTTAGGCATGCCAGTAGTGCCGCTCGAGTAGGGAAGCGCCGCAATACTTTCCTCTGACTTCTGAATAGCCTCCGGAAATTTGGCGGACGTCGGACGCAGCAAACTAGCGAAGCTTTCAGTGCCTGCCTGCGCGTTGCGCGTCGTGAAAACACGACGAAGCGCCGGAAGCCCCGCGAGATTGACGTTCTCAAGAAGCGGAGCATCCGTGATCAGAAAAGTTGCGCCCGAATTCTCCAGTTGGTAGCGTATTTCGCGTTCGCGGTACGACGGATTGAGAAGGGTAGGAATGCCTCCAGCAAGCGTGGCCGCGTGATAAGTTATCGCAAACTCCCAGGAGTTCGGTAGGAATATCGCTACGACTTCGCCCGGAGCAAGCCCGGCCGAGACAAGGCCACGGGCAAGCGATTCGACTAGGCCGCCATACTCTCCAAAAGTAATGCGGCGACCGCACGACGCATCGATCAGCGCTGTCTTGCCAGAATTTAGACGGCAGCTCTGCAACACAACATCATGAACCAGAAGCCCGCTGGGATCGGCATAAAGCTCAGTTCGAAGCATCGCGCTTGATTGTAATTAGGAGACTGCGGAAGTCAGAAAACACAGGGCAGTTCAAGCGCTCAATTTGCGCAAGAACTCTTGCTCATCCATGCGGTACTTAAAGGCTTTTCGCCCGTTGATAAACACGACCGGAACTTCATCGTTATACCGGCGCCGAATGTCAGCATCCGAATCAACGTCAATCTCACGCCAGGTGAAGCCGCCGCGCTTGTGGAGCTTAACCAGACTCTCTTTGACAATTTCGCAGAGATGACATCCCTTGCGCGAGTACACTACGACCTCTCCAGGCGGCGTCATGCCGATGAAGTTTAGCAGTTTGTCGAAGCGTTTCCAATACCCGTTTAGGGAGGTCTTTGTTCGCCAAAAGCACTCATTACAGCACACATACAACGCAAATTACGCGCTCCCCGCAGCAGGAGCGTAGAATCACGAATCGGCTCAATTTGCCGCGTCACACCAATTCGCGCTGACGAGGTGACGAGACGATAAGATGACAAATAGATCGTGACAAATAACGGATGACAAACAAGGGATTGCTTTCGGGAAAAACCGTCCTTGTGACCGGAGCAGCGAAGCGGCTAGGCCGCGGTATCGCCCTGGCCGCCGCCGAAGCCGGCGCTAACGTGGCAATCACGTATCGCACGTCAGCGCGAGAGGCCGAGTCTTTGATAGCCGAGTTGGCCAAGCATGGCGGCGAGGCGTTAGCCCTGCGTTGCGACGTCACCGACGAGACAAATGTAATTGAGATGGTGAAAGAAGCAGCCAGTGAACTGGGCGGCATTGATGTGCTGGTGAATAACGCGGCGATTTACGAAACTGTCGAGTTCGAAAAAATCACGGTGTTGCAATGGGACACGCTTTTTGCAACCAACACCCGCGGCCCATTTCTCGTATCCCGTGCGGCCCTCCCTTATTTAAAAAATCGCAAAGGCCGCATCATCAATATGGGTTCGCTGGGAGGACTTCGCCCTTGGCCCACGCACGCGCACTATTGCTCGTCCAAGGCGGCGCTGCATATGCTCACGAAAGTTATGGCAAAGGCTCTGGCTCCAGAAATTGCCGTGAATGCAGTTGCTCCCGGCATGATTGATCTGGGAGAAAGAGCGGCCGCGGCATTCATGAGGAAAATGGCAAAACAGACCCCGATGCGCCGCAATGGTACGGCAGCAGATATCGCCGCAGCCGTAATCTTCTTCGCCGCCGCTCCCCATTTTATTACCGGCCAAATAATGGTAGTGGATGGCGGCATCGGCCTGTAGGTGATTTTGGGTGGCGCGGTCGTTTGCCGCTGCCATCATTGGTCAACACGAGCATTTGTTTCCCGCGTCAGCTTCGCGTATCTTTTTCGATGTCGACCATCCCTATGACTCAATCTCTCCGGAAGCCCTGCCGTTTCTTCCTTTCACTCTGCCTAACGATGTTCGCCGCAATTAGCATGGCCTCCGCGCAAGATCGCCCCGAAGAAGGAGGCCACGAACTCCAGCTTTGGACCGGCGGCGGACACTCAGTTTCCGGAGGCACCCAGGATACAAACGTGTGGAACGCCGGCCTCCGCTACGGCTGGATTCTGACCGCGCCTCATGGCCCCGGCTTTCTTAACGGACGATTCGAATACGCGGTCGATGCGGTGCCCGCATTGTTGGTCTTTCAGCGAGCCAATACAGCCTACGGAGCAGGAGTGAATCCAGTAGTCTTTAAATGGATTTTCGCCGCGCGCGGCCGCGTCACTCCGTACCTCGAATTGAGTGGCGGCACGTTATTCACGACGCACGAGGTGCCGGCCGGAACTTCAAGCGTAAACTTCACGCCAAGCGCGGCCTTCGGGCTCCATTTTCTGGGAGAGCGTGCCTGGTCCGTCGATGTCCGCTACCTGCACATTTCAAATGCCGGTCTAAGCGTGCCAAATCCAGGCATAAACACGATCCAAGTGCGATTGGGATTCGGGAAGTTCTTTGGGAAGAAGTAATTTTCTCTCTGTAGAAACGCGGCTATCTCAACCTACTCGCGACGAGACAACGCTGCCGATACATGTCGAGGTTCAGCCCGCCGTCCACAGCAAGGCCCCGGAGGAATCGCCGCTCCATGGGGGCAAGTGAGCGGATGATTGAGGAAGGTACAGATCTTATCCGTCGCTTCCGGCGAGAGTATATGCTCGAACTTGCAAGCCTGTTGCTCGATCTCGGTTTCGCTGTCCATGGCGAGCGAATCAGTGAACAGCCGCTCCGCCAGTCGATGGCGCCGAATGATGTCCGCTGCACGCTGATGTCCGCGCGGAGTAAGCTCCACGACCAATGATCCATCGCCCGTCGAAAAGCCAGCCGGCTTTAGCGCGTCGTGGCAAGGATTAACAAACGGTTTGTGGTCGTGGGTTTCGGGCGGGTGCGGACGCGTCGTAACCAATCCCATCGCAGCCATTTTTTCTACCGCAATGGATACCGGTAGCGCCCCATGAACTTCCATCCGCCCAATCTCCGCGAGTTGACCATGCTCTTCCAGCGCAAATAATTCTTCCAATACTTCATCGAACTGCTCATCATCGGCCATCGCAAACACTTCCTGCGCCGCAATTTTGCCATGATGCAATTCAATGCGCCGGTCCGCCAGTCGCGCCACTACAGGATCATGCGTCACCATCACGATAGTGCGCCCCTGCTGATGAAGTTCGCGCAGCAGTCGCAAAACTATCTCTTCGTTAGCAGCATCAAGATTCCCGGTAGGCTCATCAGCCAGCACAATCTTAGGATCATTAATCAGGGCGCGCGCAATGCACACCCGCTGCTGCTCGCCTCCCGAAAGTTGCGAGGGCAAATGCTCCGCCCGATCTTTGAGACCCACGCGATCCAGCGCTTCCAGTGCTTCCTTTTCGTCAGTCATGCTGTGAAAATATTGCGCCAGCATAACGTTCTCAACCGCCGTGAGATACGGAATCATGTGGAACTGCTGGAAGACGAACCCAATAGTTTCGGCGCGAACATGATTCAGTTCAGACGCGCTGAGCCCTGCGACATTCTTGCCGTCAAGCCAGATTTCGCCACTAGTCGGCCGGTCAAGGCAGCCAATCAGGTTGACGGTCGTGCTCTTGCCCGACCCCGACGGCCCCATCATTGCCACCCACTCGCCCGCAGAAATCGAAAGAGAAATATCGTCGAGGGCATTAATCATGCTGTGCCCGCCGTTATTTTCTTCCGCTCGAGCCGGATAGCTCTTAGTAACGTTATTAAGTCGAATCATGCTGATCTTTCCCTAACCAATCTACCTGTGGAGCGCTGGGCGCCCCCGCCCGGCTACCCTCAACTTTACTCAGGGCAGGACCGGCGAAACGCCCGTCACTCCACCGTGAAGCTAGACATACGGTTGCGATACTATTCTCCCCTCAAAATAATAGCTGGTTGCACCCGTCGCAGCAGTCCAATCGGCAGAACAGCCGAAAGCAGCGCCACGGCAACACTGCCCGCAAGCACGTACGGAAACACGCTGAACCGCGGCACGACCGGCGCGTGGAAGTTGACCCGCCCAATCCAAATCGCAACGGATATCCCAATCAAGAAACCGAGGACCGCGCCCACGACGCCCAAAGCTGCAGCCTCAGCCGCAAAGAATCCGTTGACCAGACGTTCAGAAGCGCCCAGCGCTTTCATGATCGCGAAGTCGCGCCGCCGGTCGAAGACCCATCCAATAAGAGTCGCCAGCACGCACAAGGCAGAAGTAAGAACCACCAGCGTAGCCGAAGCGTAAAGTGTGGCGCGCGTTTTATTCAGCACGTTGGCCTCGCCCTCCATAATCTGGCGCACCGGACGAATTTCGACTTCGGGCAAACTTTGCGCAAGCTGGTGAACCGCCGCTTCCACGTCCGCCGCCGTTCCGTTAGCGGCAACTTCAATGGTGGAGGGTGTAACACCAGTCCAGTTCTGAAATTCAGACTGATCAAGATAAATGCGGCTGTCTTCTCCCGCGCCAGTCTGCAGCATCCCCGCAGGGGTAAGATGAATTGCCTTGCCCTGAAACGTTAGTTCAAACGGCTGACGATTCGGACTGACCGCCGTCGCGGCTCGCATCCCGATCAGAGCTTCATCTGGAGCGGCCGGCCAATGACTCACCTTCCACCAATGATTCTGCAAGCGGGCACGACCGAAGTCGGTGCCGACCACCACCACAGACTGCCCGTCCTTAGTGCGTGCGACAGCATAAGAAAATGGAACGGCCAGCGTCTTTGAACCAAGAATAGATTCAACCGTTGCAACCGCGTCACTCGGCAGCGACTGGCCATTCTTAGCCACGATAACTATGTTCGCCCCATAATTTCGGAACTCGGTGCGAAGCTTGGCTTGCACATCGACATAAAGGTTCATCATCGCAGTCGTGACCGCGGCGGCAACCACCATAGCGAGCAAAGCAGAAGCGGCGCGTCTCCGCCGTAGAACAGCCGCGCGCAAAAGCATCCGCCCGAACATCGATATCGACGGCGAACGTCGAGCCGCCTCGACCCGGCGTTCGACGACATCCCTCGGACTATGCAGCGTCCCAGTGGAGCTCATCCTTCACCTCGAAGCGCAAACACGGGATCGAACTTCACCGCGCGTCGTATCGCAGCCGCGCTCCCAGCAAAAGTTACGAAGACCGCGATCGCGATGATGATGGGGAAGAGCACAGGCTCAATCGAAATCTGCGACTTGAAAATGGAGCGGCCAATCTGGTGAGCAAGCAAAGCTCCCGCAGAGAATCCTGTAACCCCGCCCACAATCGCCAGTAGCAACGCCTCCGCAAAAAATATCGCCGACACCGCAAAGCTACCCGCGCCCAATGCCTTCATCAGCCCCACTTCAACACGCCGCTCAAAAATCGCCGTAGCCATGGCGGCGGACACCGCGAGAGCCGACGCTAAAAGTGCGGCCAGCGTGACCAGCAGCATAAGCCCCTTGATGCGCGACAGCACTGTGCCTTCGTTCTGCGCCACCTGCCGAATCTGCTCCGCATGCGAATGCGGAATCACTTCCTGCAACTGGTAGGCAATCGACTCGACATAAGGAGAGCAATACCACCGGTCGTACACTTCGGGACTCATCGATTTCGGATCGCGAACCGCGAGCGCATCCGGAGGCTTTGTCAGGGCACTAACGTAAACGCGACGCACAGCTCCCGGTTTGCCGATAATTTGCTGAGCCAGCGCGATAGGAGCCACTACCTGATCGTCCTCGGCGCCGCCTGTCGAAAGAATCCCCGCAACCGTGAGTTGCCGCCCAGCGATTTCGATTGTGTCGCCCGTTTTCCGTTTAACCCTAGCCGCCAGGCGCTCGCCCAACAGCACATTCTCCGAGTCGTCCGCCGGCCAACTGCAATTTGCGGACTCTTTTACCCCGTCACAAGAAACTTTCCACCAAGGATGCGTAATCCGCACGCCGGTGACGAAATCTTCCTTGCCGAAGTGCAGCGGCTTATTGAAGTAAGTCCCAGCCAGAGTCACATCTTCTGCGCCGCCGAGTTTCACGGTGACGGGCAGCATCGGAGAGAACCCGACAATATTGTTGTGCCAGAATGTGCCACGAATCTTGGGAAGATCTGACTCACTAAGAAACGCTCCATCACTAGGCGGCTTCAGATTAACGCCGCCCACCTCCACATCCAGCGTGTCTTCCTGTGGAGTAATAACCAGATTCGCCCCGTAACTTCGCAGTTCGCGATTAACCTTGTCCCCAATATCAGTGGCAACAGCAATCATCGCAGTCGCAACCGCAATCCCCAGTGTGATAGCGATCCCCGCCAGGAGCTTACGGCGGCCTTGATGGCGAAACGATTCGTAGACGAGGCGTGGGAACATTATTTATTTCTGCTCAAAGTAGTGCCGGCCAGCCGCGATATCAGCTTCAGAAACAACGACCGTATCATCGGTGACCTGGGCCTTCAGCGGAATCGGATTGCATCCTCCGGCCATACCCACCGACTGCGGATTAATAGGCGCGGCACAGTTTTTGCAAACCACGCCGTGCGTTCCCTTGTAAAAACCAACCGCACCACATATCTCGCAGGCGTCGAACAGGGTAGCAATCTTCCCGTCCGGCTTCTGATAAAGCCAGAATCGTACTTCCGTCCCACCGTCCTTGGCTTCAAAGCGGTGTAATTCTCCGTCATAAACCTGCTTCAGCGGTATAGAAACCTTCCCGTCGACAAACGTGACCTCTGTCGCCGGTGAGAGGGCGCTGGCGCTCTTTTCATATATAAAGCTGGCCGTAACCATCACGATAAACGCAAACGAGAAAATGTAAACCGATGCCATCCACAACCGCTCGCGACGCGCCGTCCAGAGCGCCTTACGGCGTGCTGCTCCGGCCGCCGGCAGTTCCAGCGGCTGCCGTCTCTTCGTTTCAAACAACACCATCAGGGCGGCCAGCGCCAGGATAGTAATAAAGAAGAAAAAATCGTTGCGCACGATCGGCCCGATAATCGCCATTTCCTCCCGTGAAGAGGGAAGCACGCCATTCTCGGAAAGTTCATGGAGCCCGGAAATGAGAAGTTGTCCAGCAACCAGGAAAAGTATCGCGGTCGTCACTTTAAAAAACTTCTGCAGATTGATCTTGACGCTGCCCTTGACGAACATCACGCCAAAACAAATGGACGCGACAATGCCCAAGACCGTGCCGATAAAGCTCATCAACTCGTTCGAGTTGAGCGTCACCGCCGAGAGAATCAAAACCGTCTCCGCGCCCTCGCGCAGAACCATAAGAAAGACAAATGCGAACAGGCCGATCCAGGCGTCGCCGCGCGCAAACAAGCCCACTTTGCTTTCGATCTCGCCCTTGAGTTTGCGCCCCGTCTTCATCATGAAAACAATCATGGTGACTACGAAGACCGCTGCTACCAGCATGACCCAACCTTCGAAAATATCTTCGTTCAGCCGGAAGCGGGAGAGCACGACGGCCACGCCAATCGATCCCACAAACGCCGCGGCCAACGCCGCATACACAGATTTGCGCAGGTCATTTCGGCCGATCTTGGCCAGATAAGCGAGCGTTATGCCGACGATGAGAGCGGCTTCGACGCCTTCCCGGAGCGTAATAATGAATGCCTGAAGCATGAAAAAACACCCGTTTCTAATTGAAAATGAAATTCAATTTCAATATCACTAGGATACGGTTTCGAGCCGCCTTCGGTCAACGCAAGGAGTCACGGATAGCTGTGACATGCATCACACGGCAAAACCAGGCATTAAATGGGGGTTTAACAGAACTCAAGAAACCTAATGGAGCGCCGGATAATGGAGCGCCGGGCGTCCCCGCCCGGCCACGAAAAATCCGCCGGAACAAAAGAGCCGCCGCCACTTCATGCGTTCAACTAAACCATCCTGAGAAATCTACGTGCCCGCTCCAACTCCGGAAACAATCTCTCTTCATCATGAAATTCCCGCGAGTGTACGCAGCGGCGACTCCCTCGCACTTTCACCGGATGCTTCAAATGCAGCATCTCGTGAAACAAAATGTACTCGACCGCATAACGTGGCACCCGAGGATGATCAAAAACGCGGCTGATGACAATCGCATTGTGCGCCGGGTCGTAATGCCCCAAACTGCTGCGCGCCTGTTTTCGGCTCCAGGTGAGCTGCGGGCGCCCCATCAGCCCATGAAAAAATCGCCGGTTCAAATCGTCGAAAATTTCTTCCAGATGATAATGATGTCCGCGCGCCGAATGGATGTGCTTGCGTCCTCGCGCCTGCCGGACGAGCCGGGCCTTCGTCGAAATGTCGTGGCTCGCAACATAGCGGCGATAACGCGTGCTCTGTGCCCGATCAATCGGCTTGCGGTATAGCTTCGCGAGCAGTATGTGGGCGATCGCATGCAGTACAGATTCCGGAGCGCCTTCCAGCAAATCGGAGAGCCGCGCATAGATCTCTCCCTGCCGCAATCGAATCGTATTGTTAATCGAAACAAACGGATAGAAGCGAAGATGCATAGGCGGGGCAGGCGTGCGCAGCCGCAATTCGCCATAAACTTCATGAAAAATTTCGCTCAGCTTTTGAAGCACGTTGAGGGAAGAGTAGCATGCCTCTGTCGCAAACAAGATTGTCAAAATGCAAAAAGCAAACCCGCTGATCATCAGCGACTGCCCCAGAGATCGCCCCAGAGACTGCCCCTGTGATTTGCCCCTGTGAAACCCCTGTGCCCTCTGTGGTAAAGATTTGCGTTGACACCCGTAACATGCCGCGCCCCCTGCGAGGTCGCCTCGCTACTTTTTCTTCTTGCGCTTCATGTACTCCTCAACCTCCGCAACCGTCTTACGATGGTCATCAGCGCTAGAGTCAACCGTATCCAGCGCGTCAGTCAGCACAAATTCATATTCGCCAGCCTCGGAAGCATTTGTATTAGCCGACGTTTTCAGCGCTCGCAATTTTGACTGAAACTCAGTATCGGCCTCGATGATCAGTTTCAGAGGCTTTCGAACGTCGTCCTTGCGCCCGGCATACATATCGATGTTGTCGTTCAGTTCGTTATAAACGGCAAGAAAATCTTCGATCATGTCATGCGTTTGCCGTCCCCGCTCGGTCACCTTCGGATTGCTCCTCATCTGTTCAAGCTTATTCATTCGATCTCGTGAAAACTTAACGTAAAGCTTTAACCGTTGGTCGGGATCAAGCATCGCGTCTCGAAGCTGGTCAATTTCTAAAGGATCGAGCGGATCGCGGCGACGCTGGGCCAAGAGTGAAAGCGTGGCGGGCGACAAAAGGGGAAGGATAAGCGCAAAGACTAGGCCGACGGCCATCGCCCAACGATCGGCCGCTCCCCAACGACCGCGGAGATTCATTTCTTCTCCTTTTTCTTCTCGTTCTTCTTATCGTTGGCAAACATTTCTTTAAGCAGGGTCGTACGCACGTCCTCCAGTCGCCCTATCGCCTGTTCTACCGGAGGCTGATCATCCAGGGCGAGCGTTCGTTTGATGTCTCGTAACTTGTCAGCCATCTTTCGTGCGTCGATCTCCACATTTTTTAGCCGCTTCTTGGTTTGCGTCGCTGCGTTGCGAGCTTTCTCGGAGTAACCAACGATATCCTCCACCGCTTCGCGAGCCTGCTCAACCTTGCCTTCACTATAGAGCCGGTCAGCATTGCGAAGTTGATGTTGTGCGATTCGAATCCCCAGCTCTGGACGATCCTCAGGACGCGCACTAGCAAAACGTGCCTTGAGTTCGTCTACTGTTTCTTCTTTTGCCAAGCCGAAGGCCGAGCCGAGAGCGAGGAGAAAGATACAAAAGGCAATTCGTCGCATGGCAGTCAACGCTTCTTAGGTTCAATAGCAATCAGGCGGTGCGTGGCCTGCCACTCCTGATCTGGAAACTTCCCCTGGGCAACATTCAGAAATTGATGATAATCCAGCGCGGCCTGTTTGTAGTTATGCAAGTGATCGTAAGCGGACGCACGAAGAAAGAAGCAAATCGGCGGCATCTCCGCGTTCAAAACCGTGCGCCCGTTGAGCGCTCGGACCGCGAGTTCGTAATTCTTGTTCTCGCTCGCCGCAAAAGCCAGATCGACATAAACATCCGGCGAATCCCGCTTCAATCGCAGCGCCACCAGAAACTCCTGTTGCGCTTCCGGAAACTTCTTCTGCAACAGCAAGGCCTTTCCCAGTCCCCGGTGCACTTCCGGATCGTTGGGCTGGGCGGCAACCAGACCTCGATACATTTTTTCTGCCAGATCATTCTTTCCGGTGCTCGCGTAAAGCACGGCAATCTCCCGCTGCGCATCCACGTCGGACGGCGCCAATTTCACCGCAATCTGCAGTTCAGCGATAGCATCGTCCTTTTTATCTTCCGCATCCAACACGCGACCTAATTGAAGATGAATTCCCGCATCATCCGGTCTTTCGGCCACCAGCCGACGCAGCAAAGGCTCAGCATCCGCCAGCCGGTTCGACTTCATGAAGATATTGGTCAGGCCAATCGCCGCTTCCGTGGAGCGCGGGTCCAAAGCTAAAACCTGCCTGTATTCCGCCTCCGCGTCCGAGTATTGTTTCTGCCGCTCATCCAAAAGCCCAGCCGAGAGATGCGGCTCAGGATCCTTCGGTGTAAGTTCCGCCACCTTGTGATAATCCTGCAGTGCCTCGTCCGGCTTTTTGTTCTCGAGCAAACGCGCCAACGCTAGCCAGGCCCGCGCCTGTCCCTCCTCAACGTGGTCTGTGGGTTTGAGAGTAGTAGCGGCACGCAGGAATACTTCAGCCTCAGGATTACTCGACCGCGCTAGCATTAAACCCAGATTCAAATTGGATTCGAACACGTCAGGCTTGGCAGCAACCGACTTCCGATAAGCCGCAATCGATTCATCTTTGCGGTCAAGTCCGTTCAGAACAAATCCAAGATCGAACCAGGCCAGGAAGTTGTTGGGATCTTTCTCAAGCGCCTTTTTCAGCAAAGGTTCGGCTGCGGCAAAATCCTTCTTCTGGATATCCGCTTCCGCCTGCGCAATCTCCGGAGGAGTCTCGTCTATCCGCTCTTTATAATGCCGAACGGTTGTATGAGTTTGTGAGAAGGCAATGCCGCAGGCGCCAATCACGACGATCACCATCGCGTAGCTAACTAAGCGCATCATAAAAGGGGCGTTGGATAGCGAACGCTAACTTTCGCCGGCCACGATGACACAACGCTTTACCGCTCACCTTGCACCACACCGCTTCCATTCAACACTTGCTTCAAATATTGTCCCGTATAAGAATCCTTCAACTCCGCAATCGCCTCCGGAGGCCCCGCCCCCACCAGATTCCCTCCGCGATTTCCACCCTCCGGCCCCAGATCAATCACCCAGTCCGCTGTCTTGATCACCTCAAGATTGTGCTCGATCACAACAATCGACCCTCCCGCATCAATCAGACGCCGAAACGCTGAGAGCAGCTTACTTACATCGTCAAAATGCAGTCCCGTCGTAGGCTCGTCGAAAATATAAAGCATGTGACGCTTTCGCTTCGGAGAGTCCCCACCCGCCGCCAGCCGGCTAATCGGACGACTCCCAGGCTGCAGATGCGCCGCCAATTTCATGCGCTGCGCCTCGCCACCAGAAAGCGTAGTAGCCGATTGCCCCAGCCGCAAATAACCAAGCCCAACTTCATCGAGTACGCGCAATTTTTCCGTTAGCCGCGGAACGTCCGCAAAGAACTTGAGCGCTTCTCGAATCGTCAAGTTCAACACCTCGTGAATGTTCTTGCCCCTATAGTGAATCTCCAGCACCTGCGGCTTGTATCGCGCCCCCTTACATTCGTCGCAGATCAGTTCCACATCCGCAAGAAACTGCATTTCCACCGTGACCGTGCCATCGCCCTGGCAGTTTTCGCAGCGTCCGCCTGGCACATTAAAAGAGAAATGTCCGGCAGGGAAGCCACGCTTCTGCGCTTCCGGCAGGGA
>Ga0137395_10000673_pt1 | contig 14724 bp, 13 predicted proteins | sample czobulk216metaG_FD_108283 | JGI IMG/M metagenome (GOLD analysis project Ga0137395, IMG submission 108283) | Vadose zone soil microbial communities from Angelo Coast Range Reserve, California, USA - czobulk2.16 metaG | ecosystem: Environmental > Terrestrial > Soil > Vadose zone | place: USA...
ACTTCCGCATAGCCCGCCGGCGACAGCCCAGCGCTGGTGATGACGTTGAATACACCCTCCCCTTGGGCACCGCCATGGATCGGGATCTTTGTGCCGTTACGAACGACGTACTGCACGTCGCCCCACGGCTGGTCGAGTGGGATACCGGCGGCGGCGAGCGCCTTCGCGGCACTGCCGAGCGCCTGGCGCACTTTCAGCAGCACTGTCGGATTACCAACGTTTAGCGTATTCGGCGTGTTGATGGGGTCATTGAGATCGAATGGCACGGCATAGAGATTGGGAATATTTACCGCACGACTCCAGAATTCTCGAAATACATGTGCGCCGACGCTGTCCAGGTTGACTTTGCGGTCCCAACTCGAGAGCACGTTGCAAGCTTGAGTAAGATCAACCACGCTGCCGTCCGCCAACGTAACTGAGGAGCCGCAAGCACTGACCAGCGCACTGACCACGAGTTCGCCGCCGTAGTTACGGTCGTTAAACGTCGTCGTCTGCAACTTTGCGAGGCTGAACAGATCGCCGCCCAGCCCGTCCGAGCCGCTCAGGCGGTCCTGCACCAGTTTCAGCCCCAGGCGCGTGCGCAGACTCCGGACCGTGCCTTCGCGGCCGATGATGGGGGAAAAGCCGGTCAACCGCTGATTGGGGTTGGGGAGCCAATAGCTGTCGTTGGAATTGGTGACGTAATCGTGGCGGATCAGATTGGGCATGTTGTTGATTGAGAAGATGCCTGCCTGGGGCGCTGCGGGATCGATCCCCCATTCGCATGCAGAGGTGGAGCCGTCCAGGAGGGGTAAGCCGACGGCCTGATAGATGAACTGTCCCACGGGGCTATTCACGCATTGCGCGATTTTCGCCGCGCTGACGTTCGGCACGACGGAAACATCGGCGTAGAAGGCATTGCCGTAGCGATCGGCGGCGATCGTGTTCACCCACGGCAGGCCAAGAACTTCGCGCAGTGCACGCTGGATTTCAAAGACGCTGTCGGCGCGGTTCAATCGCAGAAATTGTTCCAGAAAGCGACCGTTGTCGGCGTTCGCGTCGCGCATCGCGTAGGCCGTCGTCGCGCTCCACACGAATCCCAGCGCCGGATTGACCAGCATCGGCCCGAAATGGGTCCTGTAGAACACGTGTGATCGCGGGAGGATCGTGCCATCCGCCTGGCGCGCCTCAACAGTCACCATTTGCCTGGTCATCTGACGTGTGTGGCCGTCGTAAAGATACGCGGTAGAGTCGCCCGGCGCGAGCTTGAGCGCATAGGGCGTGAACCGAAATGCTGTGGAAACCGTATGGCTCCAGGCCACGTCCTTGTTGAAACCGATGTTGACTAGCGGCACGCCGAACAAGGACGCACCCATGACGTCGAGCTGGCCAGGGATGGTCAGATGCACCTCGTAGAAGCGCTCGGTACCTTGCCACGGGAAGTGCGGATTGCCGAGCAGCATGCCGCGGCCCGATTCGGTCGCTTCAAGGCCCAGGGCCACGGCGTTGCTTCCGATTCCCAGCGTTTCCGGTCGCTGGAATGATGCGATGTCTATCGCCGGGGCAGCTGGCTCGGCTGCTGCGGTCACAGGCGCCACCGGCGGTTGCGCAGCAACGATGGCTACCAGTTGGTTCTCGCTGCTAGCGCGAAGTGTAAGCGCGTAGTACACGCGCATGAGGTCGAATTCGTCGATCGCGCGCACCCATGCCGCGTTGCGGCAGGATGCCGGCAGATTGGCAGCACCGGTCTCCCGCAGATAGCGGTTGTATCCCGCTGCGTAGCCCTTGATTATTGCCTGCACTTCTGACGGCGAGTTGCCGAGCAGCGTGCGCAGTTTGGTTTCGTCCTCGATGTATTTGTAAAAGAAGTCACTGCTGAGGTTGCCGCTTTCCCCGAAGTAGAGCGAGCGCTGGGCGTTGACGGTGACGATCCGCTCGGCAAGCACGCAGAAGTTATCTTGCGCGAAAGCATAGCCGTAGCCGTAGCCAAGGCCGCCAAAATCATTGGCCTTAACGTGCGGGATGCCAAACGACGTGCGCTGTACGATGGCCTGGTATCGATCCTGGCGTGGCGCGGCACCGGCTAACGGCGCCAACATCGCAGCATAAATTGCGATGGTGATGACTGCGTGCCAAGTCTTGGGTCCTGATCTACTCATTCTTTTCTCCTAGTGGTACCGGCGTGATTCGGAACATCTAGCACGATCGCGGCACCTCACGACGCGAGGGAGGGAGCCGCTGTCGGGTCTGACTGTTCCACTGCGTGGCGGGCGACGCCAGAAGGTGGCGGTTACACCCGCCCAAGAACTGCTTATGGAGCCACAGGCTAATGACGCGCGTGGTCACTAAGTCCTCGCCCTGAGGACGTGGGTCCTGAACGATCGGCTCGCGGTCCGTACTGGTGGGTGCGCGACCGCTCCGTAAAGCGACGGCCGAACGCCCGAGTCAGTCTCACCCTTCTCGGGCATATGACCGGGCAATTTTGCGATCTTCGACCGGAGAAGGAGAGACGCCACGGTCCCGAAACGTTCGGCCTGCGCACTGCGGTGGTGACCGCTGATGCACCAGTTGCAGAAGTGCTCGCAATTGTTGCTCAGCAGGTGGAAGTCCTGCTCACCGAGTCGCGAGCGGGCGCGCTGCACAATCTGCTGCGCCGAATACCGCGCGTGCGGGTGATCGACGATGTGTAGCGGATGACCGAACGCGAACTCGATTACATACACTTCCTCCACGGGCCCGGCGTGCCAGGAGCGCGAGAAACCGGCGTAGTGAATCACGCTTCCGTGGCCGACATAGATGCCGTGATGCGTGTATCTATCGCGTGGGGTCGCCAGATGCGCGCCGATCGGAGGTTCAAGCGTGAATCCCGAAGAAGGGCAGCATCTCTGTACGGCAGGTGGAGAGTGCTGCTGCGCATGATGGTTCGTGCTCATGGGATTAATGTTTCACGGCGCCACTCGCCTCGCCATGAGGCGGCGGTTACACTCCCCCAAGCGAACCTTATGGGGGGGCGGTCATGCCGCGGGGCGCTTATGACGTTATGGACCTCAAGGCCCTGAAGTGCTTCTTCACTGTTGCCAAGCACAGCAGCTTCACGAAGGCGGGAATTGAACTTGATATTGCGCAGGCGGCGGTGTCCCAACGAGTCAAGTCGTTGGAGACTTATCTGGGCGCCAAGCTGTACGAATCCCGCGGCGGCCACGTGCAGCTCACTGCGGCGGGTGAGCGGACGGCGCAGCTCGCGCTCTCCCTATTCGGTGAGATCAAAGCACTCGAGCGGGCCGTGGGCGGTGCGCAGGAAACCGACGAGATTGTGCTCGCATCACATGACTCGGTACTTCGGCACCTGCTGCCGGAAAGAGTGGAAGCCTTCCACCGGGCACATCCGCTTGCGCGACTGAGATTGATCGCCCGACCTGTCGCGGAGACTCTCCGACTGGTGCGCTCCAACGAGTGTGATCTCGGCGTGATTACGCAAGCGCCAATCCCAGAAGAGCTGTACTTCCAGGCAATCGCCACATACCCCGTATACCTCGTGGTGCCCAAAGGTCACCCACTTTCGCGCCGCGCCCAAGACGGTTTTCAAGCGCTGTTGAGCGACGCGAGGACCGGTCGCTATCCGCTCATCATCCTGGAGACACAGCGCGAGGACTCACGATTCCGCCAGGCTTTTGAGCGCTTCAATATCCCTTTCAATGTCGCTTTTGAAGTCACCACGATCGATACGCTAAAGCACTACGTCGCTCGCGGCATGGGGATTGCAGTCATCAGCGGATTTTCCGTGACTTCAGAGGAACGCACGCGGCTCGAGGTCATCCAGATTCCCGAAGAAATAGGTGGCACGAGCAACTATGGCCTAGTAATTCGGCGCGATAAGCATCGCACTGCACTGCTCAAAAGCCTGATCGCGATTCTGGCAGCGGCAAAAGAATGACGCGCGCGCGCGTCGCGCCTCAGCGACTTGGCTGTAGCTCATATAGTCGCTGGGAGAGCCTGCCGACCAGTACGCCGGCAGCCGCCGATGCAAGAAGATGCTTGAGCGTATGGCCGCTGATCCAGCCCAGGGCTGCAAGGAGCTCGTGATCCCATAGCTCGGCCAGTTTCGCCAGCAGGTAAAACAGCACGGCGACGCCAAACCAGACGCGATCCCGGCGCGGGGCGTGGTAGATCGCCTGCCACAGTGGAACCAACACCAGCGGCAGCCCTTGCAGTAACAGATACGGGCGCAGATCGCCGGGGTGTTGCGGACTATCGGTGTAGTGCCACCAGCCCACGCTGAGAATGGCCAGCACGGTAAGGATTGCGGTGTACCGTAATACGTGGGTATCGATCCTCGTTTCCGCTCTGACCGCGGCCAGCAGGCCGGCAGCGGCCAAGCCAATAGGCATGCGGTCCCACACCAGCCGCTCATTCTCCGGCGCGAGATGGTAATAGCCGGATCCGACTGCCGTCAGCAAGAGTCCGATCAGGAATAACTGATAGCCGCACCAGCCAGGGCGAAGCGCCGCATGCTCGCGCTTCGGCCGCAGGCGGATCCAGCCCCACATCGCGACCATCGCAAAGCCGAGATTGGACAGGACGTCGCCGGCATGGGGGATGCCGAATAGTACGGACTGGTCGGCGAAGTCGTTGTAATGGGCCGGCTGGGCAATGGGTCCATGCAGGAGCAGCAGTATGCCTGCCGCGACCGTCAAGATCGTCGGCAGCTGCTGCCAGCCGAAGTGGCTCGAATGCGCGATTGTTCGCAATCAAACTGTCCGTGAGTAGCGATTTTCCAGAACTGGACGGTTCAGAACAGTACTAGTCGCTTCCAGAAAAGCGTCCGCGGCGCGCAGACACGTTGCTTGCGAAGCAGGAAGCCGCCTCACGCGCGTCCGCTGCACGCTTGGGTTAGGCAACGATTCGCGTTGCTCGATCATAGGACTTGGATCCGGTGACCAGTGCTGCCATTACCCGCGCGATCTTCTCGCCGCCCACCGAGGAAGGCTCGACGGGGTTCGCGTAGTCTTCAGGGTTGGCGCAGACCGCGCGCAGATCGATGACTGAAAGACAGTGCTCTATCGCCACTCTCAAGATCGCGTCGTTGAATACCGCCAAAGCCGTCGATACGATCCGCTGATACTGCGGATCTGAGAAACACCCGTTGTAGATCGTGCAGACAGTCAATGGAAGATTGGGGCGCAGGCACGCCGCCACGGCAGAGCGGTAGCCCTTCTCGAATTCCAACGCAACTTGCCCCAGGAGCCCAACAGCCTGCGCAGTAGACGATGACGGAATATCCAACACGGATGCCTCCATCAAAACATTATTTCCACCAACGCTGAGCACCAGATCGGTTGCACTGGTCGGTAGGCGGTCAACCTGCTCTGCAACATCGCCTGTCCTAGACCCGTCAGTGGCCAGCAGTGAAGCGGTCCATCCTGTCGGGAGGATCTTGCGAACCTGCGAGACCACATCCGGGCCACCGTTGGTGTACGCGGCGTTGTCGAATATCGAATCCCCTAGCAGGACCAAATGCGGCATGGGATGTTGCGTGACAGTGGGGTTGAGCGGCCGCACGAGACGGCCCGATCAGCGCCGCTGCTTGGCGCTCCGGTTCGCGCGGATATCAGGTGACGTCGTCGTGGACCAGCCCTACGCCCGATTCTTGAGCGATACCACATTTGCGAGAGCCATGCGAGGATCTTGAGGCAGCAACTTGAATGAGAACGCCCAAGATGTTGTCGCACGCTTAAGCATACCGGTCAATCGCAGTACGTTTCCGCTCAGCTCAGCGAGTGTGACACTGAACAAAACGGTCCCGTCTGGGCTCGAACCCAAGAACTCGTAGCCATCTCCGACCCAGCTGAAATTGCCATGGAACTCGCCAATGACGTCTGAGCGGACCGTAAAGCTACCCAGACCGAGATCTGGTTGCTCGAGGGCAATAACACAGCGAAAGGTGTGTTCCCGCGAGCCGTGCGTGCCGCAGCTTCCGTTAAGGCTCAACAGCCACTGCGAGGTCCGCACCTCGCACGTGCACTCTGCGCCAATCGCGCGAAGGGGCGGTGTGTTGCGGTAGCACGACCCGACCCCCGCGTATTGCCACCCATCGTCGACTTTTTCGAGAAACAACAGTGGCTCCCTCGTCAGCTAACGGTGAAGCTTAGCGGCCGCACGATACCGCCGGATCAGCGCGGCGGGCGTACGCTCTTCCCAGGCGGGGCGTAGAGCGCCGGCGTGTCGACTATCAGTGTAGTGCCACCAGCCCACGCTGAGAATGGCCAGAACGCTCAGGATTGCGGTGTACCTTAATACGTGGGTATCGATCCTCGTTTCCGCTCTAACCCCGGCGAGCAGGCCGGCAGCGGCCAAGGCAATAGGCATGCGGTCCAGACGAGTCGTTCGTTGTCCGGGCGAGGTGGTAATAGGCGGATCCCACTGCCGTCAGCAAAAGTCCGATCAGAAATAGACGATAGCCGCACCATCCCCGGAGAAGCGCCGCGTGATCGCGCCGGGGGCGCAGGCGGATCCATCCCCACATCGCGACCATCGCAAATCCGAGATTCTGCCTAGCTCGCACAGGGCACTTGATGCGGCATTAGGCGGCCGAACGTTCAAGCACGCGGTCATTTCCCGATTTCCAATAAGCACACGTTGCACAGGCCTAACGGCCACCTCCTGGCGCGCGCGGAGTGGAATGGAACATTGTCTGCGTGCTCTGACGGTGGCCGTCGCTTTGGAGACAGATAAGGCGCTGCAGTGCTCAAGGAGATGACGATGAAAGCGCTACTCAGTCCTTTGATTGGTCGACTACTCGTCCTGCTGCGCAACGTCGGTCCTTATGCCGCAATTGAATTGCTCCTGCCGGGTGGCAGTATCGTGGCGCTGCTGTACTGGTGGTATCGCCATCGTGCGAGTGCGCGCGTGATATCCCGAATGCAGTGCGCGGTCAGCACGGCACGCGACGCCTCAACCGAAGCGATTCTGGTACCCGAATCGGCAGCGGCGGACTCCTAATTCCTGTGCCAGAACAATTCGGACACTTGGTCCATAGGGCGCGCCCCGGCGTTCCCACCCTTATCTACTTGCTATAAGCAGATGTTAGGGGCATGTAAGCGCCGCCCTCTGGTGTAGCCCACCTCACATTGGAACAATCCTTCCGCGTCGCACCAACACTTAGTAGCCGATCTCGGACATGAGTACGTTATCTGAGAAAGTCGACCGCCGAACGGCGGCCCGGTACGAGGCCGTTCTCGGAGAAACAGCGACGGACCTGCTTAGGACGTCCGTTCGTGTAGATCGCCACCTCGCGCCGCCCATACCCGATCGCGATGTCGATTTGATGATCACCTCGCCGGACCGGGGCGAATGTCGTAGCCTGCGAAGCGTCGTCGGGACGATCAGATGGCTGGCGCGCGTCGCGATAGTCATCTGCCGCTGGACTTATGAACGCGTTGCTCTCTAGTGAGCGCGAGTAGCGCCAAAGGCGAGAAGATCCGACGGGCCGCGCAGCTGGAAACCGACGCCAGCGTGTCGTTTTGCGGACGCGGGGCTTTCTGGGGAATCAGCGGCGTCAAACATGGTAGCGGGGGCTCGAGTCCGTAACGCCAGAGTTCAAACGATGAAGCACGCGACCGTGATATTGAGCTGCCTTTGGCTGACGGTCGGCTTGGCCTATGCGCAAGCGCCGACCCAGTCCGCGGCGCAGCGCCAAGGCGTCGCGACCCGTGACAGTTACTAGAATTAGACGAGATCGCAGTCTAAATACAACGAAGGGGAACGCCATGAACGCATCATTCATCCAGCGCGTCAGTGTCACAAGCGCGTTGACGCTTATCTTCACAATCAGCTCGGCGAACGCCGCTGCGTACTCCTGGACTGAGATCCTCATTCCAGGCATAGGTCCACTGGGCATCGCCTTCGGACCGGACGACAAGGGTCAGGTTGCGGTAACCAGTGCTGATGGCAGCAAGACCGGAATTTACGGCAGCGGAATCTTTACCCCACTGTCCTCACCTCCGGCTGGCTATAAAGTCTCCGCGCTGGGCATCAATAACGGCGGCACCATCGTGGGCTCCGCCTTTTCGCCCTCAGATCCTACGCACGAACAGGGTTTCATACTCATCGGGTCGAAGTACACCTTCTTCTCGCGGCCAGGCTGGGATAACACCGAGCCGCGCGCCATCGCCAACTCCGGGTTGATCACGGGATATAACTACACCTCGGACCTCACCGCGTTTGCCGGATTCATCTACAACGCCGGCACGAACACCTTCACCGACGCGACGCCGCCTGGTTCCGGCACAGGCTTTTCGGTAACACAGGGCATGAACGCCGACGGGCGCATCTCGGGCGATGGTCGGTCGCCCCAGCTGGGGCGTTACGCCTTCGTTTGGCAGCAGGGAACGCTCGTCAGGGGCGCGCGCGAACTGACACCCTTCCTTGCCCGGTTGAAAATCGCCGACGCCAACACGGCTGCTCGAGGCATCAATGACGCCGGGGTCATTGCCGGCTTCGCTAATGTGGGGTTTGTGGGAAGTGACTCCCGCGGCTTCCAGGCGCTCATCCCGCCCGGTGGCGATGCTCCGGGAGCCACTGTCGCTTGCGAAGGCATCAACAACTTCCGTCAGGTGGCCTGCGGGGTTACGGACGCTGCAGGGAATACCCGGGATTTCATCGGTACACCGGACGCGAACGATCAGTAGGACCTTGTCTTTCCGAGGCCAGGCGGCGCCACAACCGCCGCAGACACGAAGACGGCCGCGATGATCATCAGGTGCTTGGAACCGGCTGCTGCTGCCCCCCATTACAATGCCGGGCGCCTGCACATGGCGCTCGGTCCGGGTGTTCCCGATCCCCCGCCCGCGTGGTGCGACTACCCAAAAGCCAGTTCGCGCCATCGCCACGGGGAATCCTATGCGGTCCGTGCCAATCCGATCCTCGGCGGATTGCATCACGAATACTCCCTCGCGCCTTCCTGTGCGTGACTGGGTTTTTGCGGACCACACCTGTGCCCGTTCGGGGACATGAGTTACAGGGTATTCCGGTCGGAATAATCCGTTACCAACGTGTCCGGTAAGGACCCTTGATCTGATGGTGGCCAGGGGCGGAATCGAGCCACCGACACGCGGATTTTCAGTCCCTGATCCAAAAAGAGCTAAGCTGCTGACGCTCTTATAAAAAATTGCGCCACAGTGTCCAATGTCTTCCCGAGATAAAGGCGTTAAGCCCCTGAAAAATCGAGATACCACCAGATGATATTGGATATGGTCCGACGCCATCTGCGCACCACGCGCAGATCGAGGTGCCAGAATTCCAGGCTGAAGGCTCCTAGCTCATAAGGGGCCGAACGCAATCAACTCCGGAAGGCACTCAGGCAAATGGCGGAGCCCAAGGATCCTAGGCAGAAGGCGTTGGTCGCACGGCTTTTCGCCGCGCACGGCGCAGCCCTGCGCAGGCGGCTCTATCGGCTCACTGGAAGTGCCTCAGAAGCCGCCGAGCTGGCCCAAGAAGCCCATCTGCGGATGTTGCAAGTCACGAACATTGACGCCATCCGCAACCCCGAGAGTTACCTGTTTACAATCGCGGTCAATCTCGCCCACGAATACGCCGAACGCAAGCGCCGCGCGCAGAGGACGCTCGACGTCAATGACCCGATCGTTGAGGCCGAACTTGCCGAGCTCCCCTCTTTTGGCGGCCAGCTCGACGCCGCAGAGCGGATGAGGAGACTGCGCGAGGTATTGTCCGAGCTGCCGGCGAAATGTCAGTTGGTGGTGGCGCTGTACTACCGGGAGGAACTGAAGTACGCGGAGATCGCGCAACGGGTAGGAATCTCCACCCACATGGTCAAGAAATACCTGAGTCAGGCGCTCGTCCATTGCCGGCGTCGCATGGCGCGATGGAGGTGAACGCATGGACTACGGCGAAAAACAGATGAACTCCAGGAAAGAACGGAAGCGCGCGCTGGTTGCCGAGGAGGCGGCCGACTGGTTTGTTGCCAATCGCGAGGACCTGGATGACGTGCAGCGCGATACGTTCACCGCGTGGCTAAAGGAATCAAGCGTGCACGTGGAGGAGTACCTCGCGGTCATGCAGCTCAACGACGACCTGCGCAAGGCGGCAGCCGACTCGGAGCTGTCACTCGATGCGCTTTTCGAGCGTGCACGCGCCGAGGAGAACCCAACGGTACAGCCGATACGTCCGCAGGCGCGGTACGTGCCGGTTGCCGTCTCACGGCGGGGCTGGTTATACACCGCAGCTGCAGCCGCGCTGGCCATCATGGGCCTCGCGTACCTGTGGTTGAGTGCACCACGGCAGACGCCGCTGTCCGCTCGGGCGACCGCCGAACACTTTTCGACGCTTCATGGACAGCAGCTCGCCCAGCATCTGGCCGACGGCTCCGTGCTGCATCTGAACACTGACACGTCGGTGACGGTGCTTCTCGGGCATGACGGACGCGAGGTCTACATCGATCGCGGGCAGGTGGTCTTCGAAGTCGCCCGTGACCCGAAGCGACCGTTCCGTGTGACCGCGGGCTCCGCGGAAGTCATCGCGGTAGGTACGCAATTCGACGTGTACCTGCAGGGCGACTCGACCCTCGTAACGGTCGTCGAAGGACGGGTCACGGTCGGCCCGGCGCCCACTCTGGGCGGCCCCGGGACGAGCAACATTACCAAGAAGCCCGTACCGGTTGCCGCCGGCCAGCAGGTACGGGTCGTAGACGGCCAACTGCCAGCGAGCCCTATGGAAGTTGACACGCACCGCACGACCGCCTGGCTGCATCGCCAGATCGCATTCGAGCAGGAGCCGTTGTCGGTAGTCGCGGCCGAGTTCAATCGATACGCGACGACGCCGATCGATATCGAGACGCCCGCGTTGCGCGGACTTGCCATCAGCGGCGTGTTTGCCGTCGACGACACCGAATCATTCGTCGCTTTCCTGCGCAGCCTGGATGGGGTCCGGGTCGAGGTCACCGCGACCCACATCCGGGTGTTCAAGTCCTGACTTTCGATGTTGTCGCGCATCTTGCGTGTGTGCGTGGTGGCGGCACTTTTCTGCGCGCGCCCGGTGCACGCGGGCGTGCCGGCGCCGGCCTCACCGAGATTGAGTGCGGACGTTCCCGCTCAGAGTCTTGCGGCGGCCCTGACGCTGTTCGGGGAGACAACGGGCTTTAGCGTGTCGTGGCCGCCTGGAACAGACGATCTGCACTCGCCGGGCGCGCGCTCAGGACTTACGCCGCAAGAGGCGCTCGAGGCACTGCTGCGCGGAACGGGCCTGGGATTCGAGTTCCTCAATGAGCGAACCGTCAAGATCATCTATACGAGGACACTCTCCGAAGCGCGCGGAGAACCTGAACCGCCCCCGACCCCCGATCTGCCGCCGATCCAAGAGGTCACCATTACGACCACGCGCTGGGATCGGCAGGTCACGCAGTTGCCGATTGACATGGTCGTCTGGAACTACGACGCAATGGTGGCGTCGGGCGTTAAGGGAATAGCGGACATTGGTGCGCTGACACCAGGCGTCGCCTTCGACTTCTTCTCCAGCGTGGGCAGCGGGGTATATACCGACATCATCATCCGCGGGGTGACCGATCGGCACGGCAGTGCGACCGGGATATTCTTCGACGACATCCCGCTGCCCGCAGCGCGCAGCAACACGTTTGGACGCGCCCTTCCGCCCTATTTCGATCTCGAGCGCGTCGAGGTCCTGCGTGGTCCGCAGGGTACGCTGCTCGGCGCAGACACCCAGGGGGGAGCAGTCAGGTTTGTCCCGAACCAGCCAAGCGTCAGGACGTTTTCCGGTCTCGCCCATGCAGAATGGGCCACGACCGCCCGCGGTAACCCCAGTTACGAGGCCGGTGCTGCCACAGGAGGACCGCTGGTCAAAGGTGTCCTCGGCTATCGGTTCAGCGCATGGTATCGATCGGATGGCGGGTATGTCGACCGAGTGGATCCGTTCACAGGTGCAACCGTCGATGCCAACTCCAATCGAGTCACGAGCGAGAGCCTTCGTGGTGCCCTGACGTACGCCTACACATCGTCCCTGACGATAACCCCCTCGATCAGCTACGTGTCCACCAGGGCGCACGATTCCCCTTCATTCTTCACGTATCTCTCGGACCCCAGTGCCGGGGACCTCAACAACGGCAGCCTGCGGGCCCAGCCGTTCAGCGACACCTACTACGTCGGATCCATCAGGCTCATCGGCAACGTTAGGGTGGGAGAGCTCGACAGCCGGACCTCGTACTATCACCGCGACGGCGATCTCGTGGTCGACGATACCGAGTCCGTGAAGTGGGGAGGCTGGGGCAATCCTCTGGGTCTCGCGTATCCGGTCACCTACTCTAATGCCGTGACAACCTACACTGCCCTGCGCCAGAGCGTGTTTTCGCAAGAGGTGCGGCTGACATCCCCTGACTCGGACAGTCGCTCGAGCTGGACCGCGGGTGTTTCCTACTACCGTACGCGCGATAGCGAGAGATATCGGGTGGTTGCCGAGAAAATTCCGGCCAACAATAATCTTCCGCTGGATGCCGCCAACTCCACGGGCACCGTGCAGACTCAATTCGCCGGCTACGGGCAGGTTTCCCATAGGATCTCGGAACACTTCACGCTGAGCACCGGACTCCGTGTGGAGCACGAAGAATATGACTCTGCGCAGGTAGTGAACCCGATTCGCGCCAGCGCCAGCGAAACGCTCGTGGCACCGAAATTCTCCCTCGACTATGAAACCGGCAATCGCAACCTGTTCTACTTCTTGGCGGCAAAGGGCTATGCGCCCGCGGGCGTCGACGCCGCGCTGCCGACCTGCTTCGAAAACCTGTCCGCTTACCCGACCGATACTGTGTGGGGCTACGAACTTGGAGCAAAGTTCGGGCTTTTCGGGGGACGGGCCCATCTCGACACCGCGGTGTTCGATGCGCGCTGGAACAACGGCCCCGGCGTGACCACCAATTGCCTCGTTACCCACATTCCCGGCACTGCAGTGAGCAAGGGCTTTGAGGTCAAGCCAATGGCGCCGCTCGGGCGGCTCGAGGCACGACTCGAGGTTTCGTATATCGATGCGCACTACACTGAAACGGTCAGCGCGAATGGTCGGGTCATCGTCAAGAATGGAGATGCGCTGGGGACACCTCCGCTGGTCGCATCGCCCTGGAACGTACTGACATCACTTGAGCAGACTGTCGCGCTCGGTGGCGGGGTGAATGCGACGATCCAGGCAGAGGACGCCTTCCACAGCCACAATGCCGGACCGTTCTACACCGGTATTCCCCAGCCGCCCACCTTCGTACCCAATTTTTACGCGCCCAAGCTTGGGTCCGATCCGTCGATCAATGTTCTAAACCTTCGCGCGACGATCAACGTCCGGGCGGCGAACCTGCTGCCCGCTTTGTGTCGGTGCGCGACTGACAACGCAGAGCGCTTGGATGTCTGGATCTTCCTCAATAATGCCCTGGACTCGCAGCCCACTTTGCTGAAGCGCAACAAGGGCGCCGACGTCAGCAACCTGTTCTACGCCACAACCTTCAGGCCCCGAACCCTGGGCCTGGCGGGTACGTGGCGGTTCTAACTTAGCTAGAGCCGTTGTGGCGAGAGCCGCGCTCGTCGCCTCCGATGAACGACGAGGAGAGAACCCCACCAACACCGGGAATGCGAAGGCCGCGGCGCCGAAATGGGCTTGCAGGTGCAGCGAGGTGAGGGTCGCTACCTAACGTGCATGCTGGGAAAGCTGTTCGAGCGCGCATCAAAGCGCTGTACCCATGCGAGCAGGCGCTCCGAAAGGGTGCGGAGGGTGTGGATCCATTCCGGCGTTTACTATCCCCTCATTCTTTATCTCAACCTGGTGCTGGACTCACCGCGCCAGTTCACCCATATCGCAGCGAGCTATCTGCTCTTGCTGTGCACGCAGATTGCCTTCTTTCTGCTGTTTCCAGTGAGCACACCGGCGCATTGGCGCGCGTACAACCGGCCTCCTTCGGCGTCGATCCCGTGCATCTCGGTGTCATCTTCCTCGCCAACCTGGAGCTCGGCTACCTGACCCCGCCCGATTCGGCAGCGGCAGACTCGTACAGGTGGTGAACCTACTTTCAGAGGGGCCCGGTGACCCATCCCCTAGTTGGGGTGCGCTACGCAATCGCTCGCCCGAGCTTCAATCGTGCCAAGCAGGGTACCCTTCCTGTCCACGTATCGAGAACGCAGCGTAGCTCCTGTGTCCCTGAAGACTTTCATTTCGGGGGCTGCGCAAAGCTTGTGCACGAGTTCTCGGACTGAGGTCTGGAAAGTCGCATTCACGGCCTCTTTATCCGTCTCAGGCGCTAAGACGTTGACCATCGTGTAGTTCAGCTGCAGCAGCAAGCCGGGGCCCGCGTCCGCCCCGTCCAGCCGTATTTCAGAATCGACCATCGTCGGACTCGTCATGTTAACGGTCGCGGCCATGATGTTGAGTTGCTGATCGGCGGAACCTCCAAAGATCCCCAGCAAGAACACTGCAGCACCGAGAATCCAGCACGATAGGACCAATGACGCGGTCACATAGGTGCGCCATGGCCCGGCCCTGATCTGGAAAGCACGCGTATCAAGCGCACGGTCCCACGACTGCAATTCATTCTTGCGCGCCTTGGCGTGACAAGAAAGCAGTGTGAACAGCGCAACGATTCCGATGCCCAAACCAAGGCCTGCGGCATAGATCCGCCAGTTTCGCCGCAGATAATTCAGTGCGGAGACCGGCGTTGCGTCCGCGTTGAGGATCCTGATGCCAGCC
>Ga0137395_10000676_pt1 | contig 14683 bp, 11 predicted proteins | sample czobulk216metaG_FD_108283 | JGI IMG/M metagenome (GOLD analysis project Ga0137395, IMG submission 108283) | Vadose zone soil microbial communities from Angelo Coast Range Reserve, California, USA - czobulk2.16 metaG | ecosystem: Environmental > Terrestrial > Soil > Vadose zone | place: USA...
GAGAAAATAGCCACCGGATCGAAGCTGGCCCGAAAGCGTCTGGAACGCGTCTTGAAAAACGTTGAGAATCGCCGCAAAACACTGGCCAAGCAAGCGAAGAAGGCCTGACCGCAGCCGAGGGCTCTTCCTCATTCTGTGAACATTCTCACAGCCGCCCATCTGCTATTCTTAATGCGTTGTGCGGATGCTCTGGTGGTTTCTGATACTCGGAGTCAGTGCCGCGGTGGTCGTGTCAGCAGCTCTACGACTGTATGTGCGGGTTCGTCGACAAATGAAGCAATCGGCGGCCCGAAGAGCGGAACTCGACGGCCTCGATCCCATCGACAATTTCGATCAATCGTCGCCACCTGAAGCCTAATCGCGGGAAGACGCCATGAGGAAGGGAAAACATGTCGAGAATAGCAATTGAAGTTTTGGGGCAGCAGGTTCAACCGAAGCATTGGAGCAGGGAATGGGCGGCGCAGGCAGCCATTGTGATCAGCGCCAGCTTGTTCGTTGCTCTCTGCGCGCGCGTAACTGTGCCGCTGCCCTTCACCCCGGTTCCATTGACGCTGCAAAACTTCGGAGTGCTCGCTGTGGGGTTATTGCTCGGCTCCCGCCGCGGTTTCGCGGCGCTCGCGCTCTACCTTGTCGAAGGGGCCCTCGGTCTGCCAGTCTTTAGCCCCTCAGTTCTAGGCGGCGGAATTCCGCAGTTGCTCGGCCCAACCGGCGGATTCCTTATGGCCTATCCGCTTGTAGCGTTCGTGGCTGGCTGGATTTACGAAAAGACTTCGCGCCGCTTCGGTTGGGCCGCGCTGGCAGCCGCAGCCGCGGAAGTTGTTCTCTTTGCAGGCGGTCTGAGTTGGCTAGCCGTGCTCACGCACTCGGTATCTCTCGCGATTCGATACGGCCTCTACTGGTTCGTGTTTGCGGAAGTCCTCAAAGTGATGATGGCCGCGGGCGTCGCCGCTCGCTGGCACCGCCGAAGTTCCTAACTGGTATTAGGTTTGGGCAGAGCCCGGCTGAAGCCGGGCTGATCAGAGCCACAATCAGTGCGGGCTTTAGCCTGTGAAGGCCAAGATTCATGTCCCGCGAATCGCTTATTACATCAGTTGTAACGTTGACAGAACAGGAATCAAATCCATGAGTACCGTATCTTCTCCAGTTCGCGAAATTACTGTAGCGCACAGCCCCGACTCCGACGATGCTTTCATGTTTTACGGCCTCGCGACCAACAAGGTTCGCGTGCCTGGATTCAAATTCAGCCACACACTCTGTGATATCGAGAAGCTGAACCGCCAAGCGCAAGAAGGCGTCTATGACGTGACCGCGATTTCCTTCCATGCCTATCCCTACATTCAAGATGACTACGCGCTGATGTCATGCGGCGGCAGTGTGGGCGATGGTTACGGGCCCATGCTTGTTTCAACACGATCGTTCACACTCGACGAAATCAAGCTCAAAAAGATTGCAGTGCCCGGCAAACTCACCACCGCCTATCTGGCGCTTGAACTTTTCGCACCCGGCATTGAGGTCGAGGTTGTACCTTTTGATCAAATCATTCCCCAGATTCTCGAAGGCAAATACGAAGCCGGCCTCATCATCCACGAAGGCCAACTTACCTACGATAAATCTGGATTGCAGCGGGTAGTCGATCTAGGCAGATGGTGGCAGAAAGTCACCGGCTTGCCTTTGCCGCTCGGCGGAAACGCGATTCGCCGCTCGCTCGGCCCGGAGACGATGGCTAGTGTCACGCAAGCGCTGCGCGAGAGCATCCAATACGCCATCGATCATCGCGAAGAAGCGTTAAGTTACGCCATGCAGTTCGCCCGCGATCTAGACCCCCAACTCGCCGACAAATTCGTAGGCATGTACGTCAACGAGCGCACGTTGGACTACGGAGACGACGGTCGCGAAGCCGTGAAGCGGCTGCTCGACATGGGGCACAAGGCAGGGATCATTCCGAAGAAGCCGAAAGTGGAGTGGGTGTAAGGAAGCGCCGCGAGCATCGAGCCTCTCACTTTCCGGGTACAATGGCGTCCAGTTGTTCAAAGAAGTGGTGCCGCCTATGCAACTGGAGACCAAGACCCAGATCGCCAAGACAACTCTATCTCTACTCACGCTGACGACATCGCTTTTCTTGTTGGGTATTCTCGTACTGGTGTTATGCGTAGGCCTGCAAATTGATCCTTTCAGGGAAACCACAACGTCATTTCTGGGTGCTCTTTTTGCTGGACTTATAGGGGTCGCGGCAATTCTGGTTCTATTGAATGTGGCCACCAACATTAGCCTGATTGCCGACGCCAAGATCGCTGAGCTCAAGATCGATCCTCACCGCGGTGTATTGAGAAAATGGACTGTGACATTTTTCGTAGTTGCTGCGGCGTTGGTATGTCTCATTTTTGTGGGCACCTATTTGTCCAAAGAAAGGTACTTGGGGGTTGTTCGCGCACAAGCTGACGAGGTTCTCAAGGCCAACAGCAGCCTTCTGGAGGAGACCAGCCGATTATTGGCTTCAGGTAAACCTGAAGACTACAAGCGGATTATTGAAATTCGAAAATTTCTCCAGAGTCAGCGCAGCGACTTGCCCGAACTGACCGTGATCTACTCCGGCAAGTTCGCGGGTAAGCTGGCATTGTACCGAATTGAAGATTTTGGCTGGGACCAGCAAAACAATATCTATGCTTCGGCCTACTACAAGTGCACGCAGAATCTGGATTGCGACTACCTTGCTCGATTTCTTCTCGGGCGAGAAGGCCGACGTCCTGCAGAAATACACGATCCGCAACGACCAGTTTTACATCTACATCCCGTTTACTGGCGCGGATGCGCGTTTTGTCTTGTTGTTCGCCCGCCAGAATAGCTATGGAAAAATTGGTTCGTGATTAGATGGGCCTTGCCGCCAGGTGGTAGTCAAATAACCCGTAGCTCTCTATCGCACCCGCTCGGCAAACGAAAATACCGGATCAATATCCACCGGAACATCCGATGCTGCTTTCAGCGATGCCTTCAACTCCTCGGACATTGTGTCGTATTTCTTGAACCAGTTTTCGGCGCGCGAGCGGTCTCCTGTGGCTTCAATTTCAAGTAACTCTTTCGTTAATTCGGAGAGGGCGACGGGTATCTTCTCGTAATCGATGGCATAACGACCGTCCACATTCCGCCGAATTGCGCCGCGCTCGAAAAGATAATTGAACTCCATCATCTCCGCTCGCCCATGCGCCTCGGCCGTTCCGAAGCGTACCGTGCGGAAGATTCCGCCCACGTAAGACGCGTAGTACTCCTCCAGCTTTTCTTTCGGAAGCGCGTCGTGATCGACCAGCCATTTCAAAGCGAACATGCCGGTCACATCGGCTTTCGCTTCTTCCAGGGCGCTGAAGGCTGGGCCGATGGCTTCTCGAATATCGACTTTGCCCGCCGATTTGCCTGACTGTGTCTCTGACAATGTTCGCGCGTATGCCGGACCGAGTCCATGGCAGATCTCATGCATGATCGTGCTCTGCAAGTAGCCCTCGCCCGACACTTTCGCCGCTTGCTCCGGTTCCATCAATTTGCGGGCGACCGGCAAGACGACATAGTTCACCCGCGCGTCCATGAAATTCTTGAAGAAAAGTTTCTTGCTGCCCTTCTGCTCGTGAACTCGCGGATCATTCGGGAGATTGTCCGCCACAGCCTGATAGCCGTGAGCCATGTCCCCCGCTCGAAATGGAGTGTCCATCACTTCCATCGGCGTCTGCAGCCCACGTTTCGAAGGCCGGTCTTCCGCCGCGAGCGGCAGCGCATCCTGGATTTCCGCTACGTATCTTTGAAACAGTTCCAGTTTCTTGCTCTCGCGTTCGTTGCGCACCATAACCGCCGCGCCATACGAACCCTTCACCCCGAGCAGTCCATCCATGTAAGTCTCGTAAGGCGCAAAAATGATGTCGACTTTCGGATTTGTCAAATCGAGCCAGGCTAGGTCGCTGGCAAAATAGTCGTCGCTGAGCAGCGCATCAGCGCGGAGCCGGAGATATTTCGCGAAGGCAGCATCATCACTAAGGTCAGCTGCTGCCCGCAAAGCTTTTGCCGCAGGTTCCAGAAAACTGCGATACGCGACATGATAGGGAACAACTTCGAGGTTGTCCTGCTGCCAGCGCACGATCGTGAACTGATCGTAGATCGGCGTCTTTTGCTCCGGATGCGCCTTGACGTATTGCTCCACTTGCTCGCGCGTCAGGCTCCCTGGATAAAAACCGCGACCAAGCGGCATTGTTTCAGTCCCGACAAAGGGCTTGTTCTGGTCGAGAAGGTCAAAGCGCGAAGCGTTAATCCACAGGTAACGCCTCAGTGCGAGGTCGCGGGGATTGTGACTCGCGGCTAGTGATTGATAGAGCGTCAGGCCTTCTGGATCGCTTTGCCTCCAGGAAATGCTTTCGAGGTAAGAGCAGGCCTGCACTAGTTTTTGTACAAGTTGTTGCTCTCGAGCGCTGAGACCGGTCGTCCGGAAAGGCATTTGGACGCGATGGAACTTAGCCAGACGCTGCTCCAGATCGGGAGCAACTTTCAAATTGGCCGGTGCTCCGCTCTTTGCCGCGGACCCGCTCATCAGCTTTTTTTGTTGGGCTGTTCCGAAGGAGGAAGCGGTGAGCAGAAGAATTGCGACGGAAGTAGCACTCTTTACAACATAACGCGAAGAAAAAAGATATGTGAAAAGCGATCTATTGAAAATTGGATTGCGGGCCTGAACATTCATCATCGAGCACAAGTCTATCAAAGCTCGCGATTCGTTTTGCGGAGCCGTTTATTATGGACGCATGCGGGAAGAGAGCGGCACCCAGTCGTTGCTGATCGATGCCGATGACACGCTCTGGGAAAACAACATTTATTTCGAACGGGCGATTGCAAAGTTCATTTCATTCCTCGACCATCGCGAGCACACGCCCGAAGCGGTACGCCTGGTGTTGAATGATGTTGAGCGAGAATCAATCGTCACTCACGGCTATGGCCTTCACAGTTTTTCGCATTCGCTGGTTGAGACTTTCGAGAAGCTTTCGGTTGAGCCGGTTACTCCCGAGCTACACGAATGCATTCGCAGCTTTGCTCATCAGATCGCCGACCATCCCATCGAAATTCTCCCGGACGTGCCCGAGACTTTGGAATATCTACGCGAACGCCACCATCTCATCATGATGACGAAAGGAAATCTTACCGAGCAATCCGGCAAGGTCGAGCGCAGCGGCCTCAAGGAATATTTCTCTGCCATTGAGGTCGTGGCCGAAAAGGATGAGGCGACGTACCGATCGGCTATCGCGAAGTACGCGTTGAATTCCGATTTCACGTGGATGGTGGGCAATAGTCCCAAGTCAGATATCAACCCGGCCCTCGCCGCCGGCCTGCATGCTGTATTCGTGCCGCATGGCAATACGTGGATTCTGGAGCACGAAGAGGTTGCTGCCGCTCCCGGAGCGCAGCGCCTGTTGGTGGTACAGCGTTTTGCCGACCTGAAATCTCATTTCTAGAACTGGTACAGCCGCTATTGTCACCAAATTGGGCATTTCGCGAGCAGCGGGGAAGACTCATTACCCCGGTAACTTTGCGCGAAAGCCGCCATGCTCCAACATGAGAGCAGGTTTGGTTAGAGGCCAGACACCGGAAACAAGCGCCACAATCGCAATGTGGGGAAAATTACGATGAGTAAGATTGGCAGAGAGAGCGTCCTTCTACTTTCGCTGTTTGCGATTGCGGCGATGGTTCAATTTTTCGCGCAGTCGCTTCCAATGGCGCTGTGCTTTTACTTTCTGCCAACTTTGTACTCGGCCTATTTCTTTGGACGCCGGCACTCGACCCTCACCGCATTTGCCTGCATCTTCCTTGTCGTTCTACTCGATTTTCTGAACAACATGATGCCTGGGCATCGAGTGCTAACCTTGCCAGGGGAGCGGCTATTCAACTTTGCCATCTGGGCAGGAGTTTTGGCGGTTGTCGGCTATGTGATGGGCACGCTCTATGAACGCAAACAGGCAATGACCACCGATATTCGCGAGAGCTTCAGTGGGCTGCTGCTGGTTCTGCAACACTTCATCGCCAACGAGAAGTTGGGTGTAGGTGAGAATCAGCGCGTGGTGGAAGCTTCGACGAGGATGGCGGAGGCGATGGGCCTCGGTTCAGATCGAATCGAGTTGCTGCGCTCGGCGGTGCTCCTGAGGGATTTGAGCAAACTCGGGATTACCAACGACATTCTTTACAAGGCCGCGGATATGAGCCGCGATGAAATCGTGGCCAGTTTCCGCAAGCCGCGCAAGGCCGACGCGCGCACGCAAGCCGTCGGAAATTCGCTGCGCAAGGTGATCCCAATTATCGTCGCCCAGCAGATTGTGCAGGATCAGGGAGCGCGTTCGGTCAACGTCCCGATCGAAGCTCACATTCTGACGGTAGCCGATGCCTACCAGAAATTAATTAGTGGCATCAGCGGCAAGGCCCTTTCGCCCCAACAGGCGGAGCAGGAAATTGTGGCCGGTTCAGGACAGAAATATCACACCGGAGTGGTGGACGCGCTTACTAAGATTCTGGACAGCGGTGCTAAAGGCGCAGTCGCGGGCGCATAGGCCGCACCGGCAAAGGTTACAGGTTTTCAGCCAACGAAGAAGTCTTCGTGGCGGATTCAGATTCCGGCAATCGCTTTCCGCCGAGTTCCTCCCACATCGCGACCACCCTGGATTTCAACTCTGAGGTCAGCCGTTCATATGTGGCCTCGCTCGCCTCACTCAGCGGCGGAGGTTGAAGCGGAGTTCCAAATACGAGCTGTAGATCAGCGAACTTTGGAAACTTCTTGTGACGCGGCCAAGCGTCGTAGAAGCCCTCAATGGCAACCGGCACAATCGGAGCTTGGGCGTGAATCGCGAGAATCGCGGCACCCTTGCGAAATACGGTTGGGTTGCCGTCGTTAGTACGCTCGCCTTCGGGATACAGCACGAGAATGCGTCTCTGGCTGAGCCCAAAAAAACCGGCGCGCATCGCGGGTACCAGGTTCACATCGGGATCGAGGACGACCACGCGAAGCCATCGTGCCAGTCGACGCATGAATCCTTTACCGAAAATATCACTGGTGCCGAGCGCAAAGGCGGAGCGAAACAGACGCCAGGGCAAGACGGATGCCATGACCAGCGGATCGATATAGCTCTGGTGATTGGAGCAGAGCAGGTAAGGCCCATCTTCCGGAAGATTTTCAACACCGCGCACTTTGAGGTGGAAGCGATCGAGCGCGAAAAGATAGATCATCTTCGCCAGCAGAAAAAAGAAGACCTCGGCGAAAATATTGTGGCGCGCCAGCGCGAGAACCTCCGGATCGTTCACCGGCTCGCTCAAGATCGTTGACCAGGCTGGCGCTACGGTCGCGGCACGTCCTTCTCCCCGGCTCGCGCTGGCAAGCACGGCATCGACCAGATCGCGCACCGAATAGATCTCCGCCAATTGTGCTTCGGGAACCGCACTGCCAAGTTGCTGCTCAAGGGCGGTCAACAACTCGATACGCTGCATGGAATCGAGTCCGAGATCAAGTTCGAGATTATGGCCGGGACGAAGCGTATCGAGGGGATTGCGCGATGATTCGCGGACGATAGCCAGGGCACGTTTCACGTCGTCCCGCTCAAGCCAATGCTTTTCGTCATCACTTAAAGGCTTCTCTGCGCCGATTTCCGAATCGCCGGCACCCCGTTGCTTTAGCTCCCGAACTCTCTGCTCAATCTGAAAACGCTTGAGCTTGCGGGTAGTGGTGCGCGGTAGGTCCTCTTGCCAGATGTCATAACTTCCCAGTCGCTTGGTGGAAGCGATTTTGTGGGAGAGTGCCTCGATCTCGAACCGGATCGCTTCCTTTGCATTTACCACCTTGCGCGCGCGCAGCGCTTCAAAATTAGGCACAATCACAGCATGCAGCCGTTCAGACGTCGGATCGTCCGGGCGCGCCTCCAATGCCATCACACAAATCTCTTTCACCGATGGCGCTTGCAGGTAGTGTGTCTCGATCTCCTCGGGATAAACGTTCTTTCCGTTGGCCAGGACGATGACTTCCTTGCCGCGGCCGGTAATAAAAAGATTCTTGCGAGAATCGAAGTAGCCAAGGTCGCCCGTGTAGAACCAGCCATCCCGCAGGACTTCGGCAGTGGCCTCTGGGCGATTCCAGTAACCCTTCATCACGATGGCGCCGCGAATCGCAATCTCTCCGGCGGCAGGCGCGCCTTCTTCCACTGGCTTCGGGTCTACGATCTTTGCTTCTACGCCGGGGAAAGGCTTTCCGACCGAGCCAAATACAACGTGGCCCGGCGGGTTGATGAAAGCGCCTCCAGTGGTTTCCGTCAGGCCGTAGGCGTTAAGGACATCGATGCCAAAGGAGTAGAAGTCGCGGGCTATGGCCGGATCGAAGCGTGAGCCGCCGGTCACCAGATAGCGCATGCGAGCACCGAAAGTGGCGTGAATCTTTCCGAAGAAAACTTTGCCAGCGTTGACCCCCACCCGTCGCAGGGCGCGGTTGAGCCCCATCAATGCGCGCACCATTCGCAAAGTGAGCTTGCCGCGTTTGGTCAGTTCTTTAAAAATGCGGTCGTGAATCAGGTAGAAAAACTGGGGCACCACGCAAAATGCAGTGATGTTGCGTTCCTGCAAGGCACGCAACAGTTCGGTGGTGTTCAACGTCTCCAGGTAAACGACGCGCGCGCCGTTGAACAGAGGCAGGAAAAGATTCGCCATCTGCGCCAGAACATGAAACATCGGCAGAATTCCGAGCAGCGCGTCGGACGAATCAATCTTGATTATCGACAGCACCGAATTCGCCTCGCTCACAAGATTGGCGTGGGTGAGCATGACGCCCTTCGGGTCCGCGGTGGTTCCCGATGTGTAGAGCAGAGCGGCGAGGTCGCTCTCGGCGGGAACGACCGGCTGAAAGCCAGCAGGGCCGGCGGCGAAGATAGAGTCGAGATCGCCGGCAAGCCTTTCGGAACGTGGCGGGGTCGAGCCTCGGCGAGTGCCGCGCTCATCGTGTTCGGCACGGTGTTCGGCGCGATAAGTCGGATTCGTGGATGCTGAGGATGCCGCGGCGGTCGTGACCTGCTCCTCCGCGGCAGAAGTCATGACCAAACCTACATTCAGCCCCTTGATCGCCTCCGTCGCAACGGGGAGATGTTTAACATCGCAGAACAATAAAGAAGCGCCGCTATCAACCAGCAACTTCTGGACTTGATCCGCGTGAAAAGCCGTATCGAGTGGAACCGCGGTTCGGCCAGCCGCAATGATTCCCAAGTAGGCGGCGACCCAACGGGGATGGTTTGCCGCGAGAATTGCCACGCGCGCGTCGCGCGGAATCCCTGTCGAGAGCCAGTTCGCCACGCTCTCCGACATGCGAGTGAGTTCTGCGAATGTTACCCGCTCGACCGTTCGCTGCCGCTGGATCTCAAGCGCAATATTGTCGGGAAACTTTCGGGCCGATTCCTGAAACCGCTGGTAGAAGGCTGGCATGAGTCGGAGAAATCTTACAGGAAGTCACTGCGCTTGCCGGTGCCAACCTTTTCGTTATCCCAGGTAGCCTTACTGGCCACACTATTATCGTGTACACTATTGCAGTGTATGAAGAACATCACTTTTAGCGCCGACAAAGCTGCGATCGATCGTGCGCGCGAGGTCGCCCGCAGCGAACACAGAGCCCTCAACGACGCTTTCCGGGAATGGCTGATTCAGTATGGGTCCCGTCGTGTCAGCGCGGCGGACATCAAAGAACTCTATAACGGCCTTCGCCATGTGAACGCGGGCCGAAAATTTACTCGCGACGAGATGAATGAGCGATAAATACTTCCTTGACACCAATGTTCTCGTCTGTTCGTTTGACCAAGTCGAGCCTCGGAAGGCATCTACGGCGGAGGCATTAGTTACACGCGCGGTTTCTTCCGGACTGGGCGTGATCAGTTACCAGGTAGTCCAGGAATTCATCAACGTTAGCTTGCGGCAGTTCGGGACAACCATGACGGTGACTGAACTGGAGCTCTATTTTTTCAAAGTCCTCCTACCGATGATGCGAATTCCGTCATCGACTGAGTTATTTCTAGAAGCGCTACGGTTGCGGACCTCCAACCAACTCGGGTGGTATGACGCTCTCATCGTCGCGGCTGCGATCCAAGGTGGTTGCGAAATCCTCTACAGCGAGGACTTGCAGCACGGCCGCCGCTTCGGCGATCTCATAATTCAGAATCCGTTTCTCCTGGCGTCCTCTGGCAGTAACTTGTGACTTCCGTCCTTCGCCATCCTTGCCGCATCTAATGTGCTAGGCTTTTACTTGTAGTTAGGACGCGTGTCCTCCGAAGGATTTCCTTTTTTGATCAACACTTTATTAGGCAAGGTTTTTGGGACGAAGAATGAGCGCGAGATCAAGCGCCTGCAGCCTCGTGTCGATAAGATCAACGCCCTCGAACCTGCGATGCGGAAACTCTCCGACGAGGAACTACGGGCCAAGACGGAGGAGTTTCGCGCCCGGATCCGGGAGCGGCTCAGTTCGATAGCTGACGAGCCCGAGGCCGACCCCGAGTTGCAGAATAGCGACCGCCAGAAGGAAATCGAAACTCAGCGCGACGAAGCTCTTAAGGTCGTCCTTGATGAGTTGCTTGAGGAGGCTTTCGCCGTGGTCCGCGAGGCGGGCCGGCGCGTCCTCAACATGCGGCACTACGACGTGCAGTTGATCGGCGGAATGGTTCTGCATGAGGGCAAGATCGCCGAGATGAAGACCGGCGAGGGCAAAACGCTGGTCGCAACGCTTCCGGTCTATTTGAACGCTCTGAGTGGACGCGGAGTGCACGTGGTCACGGTCAACGATTACTTGGCCAAACGCGACTCCGAATGGATGGGCAAGCTCTATGGCTTTCTTGGGCTGACAGTTGGCGTGATCGTTCACGATCTTGACGACGAACAACGCCGCGCCGCTTACGCGGCTGACGTGACCGGCGGCACCAATAACGAATTTGGATTCGACTATCTTCGCGACAACATGAAATTTGACCTGCGCGATTGCGTGCAGCGCGAGCACAATTTCGCCATCGTCGATGAAGTCGATTCCATCCTGATTGACGAAGCTAGGACGCCGCTCATCATCTCCGGCGCGAGCGAAGAATCCACGGATAAGTATTACAAGGTGAATCGCATCATCCCGAAATTGGAAAAGGGCGAAGAAATCGACACCCAGCCAGGCGAACCCAAGATCATGACTGGCGACTTCGTAGTCGATGAAAAACACCGCAATGTCACCGTCAGCGATGAAGGCTGGGAGAAGGTAGAAAAGCTTCTCGGCATCGGCAACATCGCCGACCCGGAGAACTGGGCACTGAAGCATCATGTGGAAACTGCCGTCAAAGCTCACGCGCTTTATAAAAAAGATGTTGAGTACGTGGTGAAAGATGGTGAGGTGATCATCGTCGACGAATTCACCGGCCGCCTGATGCCTGGCCGCCGCTGGTCCGACGGTCTGCATCAGGCCATTGAAGCGAAAGAAAACGTCAAGATCGAGCACGAGAATCAGACGCTTGCCACGATCACCTTTCAGAATTATTTCCGCATGTATAAAAAGCTGGCTGGAATGACGGGTACGGCGGAAACCGAAGCGCCTGAATTCGACAAGATTTACCGCCTCGAAGTGATCGTCATCCCTACCAATCGCCCGTTACTGCGCAAGGAAAATCCCGACATCGTCTACCGGACTGAAAAAGAAAAATATTTCGCGGCCGCCGATGAAATTCAAAGGCTGCACGACAGCAAGCAGCCGGTGCTCGTCGGCACCACGTCGATCGAAAAGTCAGAGCGGCTCTCCGAGCTCCTCAAGAAAAAGGGAATCAAGCACGTAGTCCTGAACGCGAAGTATCACGAGCGCGAAGCCGAAATTGTGGCGCAGGCGGGGAGCAAGGGCATGGTCACCATCGCCACAAATATGGCGGGCCGCGGCACCGATATTTTGCTCGGCGGCAATCCCGAATTCATGGCCAAACAGGAATGCGTGAAGAAGGGAATCGCGCAACCCTTGCGCGCGGCGCAAGGCAAAATCGAAGCTGAGGTCGACGACCCCAATCGCACCGTGTGGTATTACGCAGGCAATGAATATGCGGCGCCGACCGATCAGTGGAACGAGATATTCGCGCGCTATAAGGCCATTACAGATCGCGAACACCAGGAAGTGATCGAAGCTGGCGGTCTGCACATTTTCGGTACAGAGCGCCACGAGGCGCGGCGCATCGACAATCAGCTTCGCGGTCGCGCCGGACGTCAGGGCGATCCCGGCTCATCGCGCTTTTATCTCTCGCTGGAAGACGATCTGATGCGCATCTTTGCCAAGGAATGGGTGTCGAACCTGCTGCAACGCCTTGGCATGGAAGAGGGCATTCCCATCGAATCGCGCATGATCACGCGCCGAATCGAATCCGCGCAGAAGGCGGTCGAAGGCCAGAACTTTGAGTCGCGCAAACATCTGCTGGAATACGACGACGTGATGAACAAGCAGCGCACCGCGGTCTACGGACTGCGCCGACGCTTGCTGGAGGGCCTCGATCAGAAAGACCTGATTATTGAGGATTATGTCTCGGCCATTCTTGGCGACATTCTGGAACGAGTGTGTCCGCCGAAAGAGCACGTCGATAATTGGGATCTCAAGGCGCTGAAGGACGCGATCTTTACCCGATTTGGGGTCGACATCTACGCAGAAGGTCTTAAGCCGGAAGAGATGAACCGCCAGGAACTCGGCGATGCGATATTTGAAAAACTCAGACAGCGCTACGACTCGAAAGAGGCGCTGATCGGCGCCGAAGCCATGCGGTACCACGAGCGCATGATCATGTTGAGCGTGATCGATGCGCAGTGGAAGGATCACTTGCTCTCTATGGACCACCTGAAAGAGGGCATTGGCCTGCGCGGCTACGGACAGCATGATCCGCTGGTCGAGTACAAGCGCGAGTCCTTCGACATGTTCGAAGAGATGATGCAGCGCTTTCAGGAAGAGACGGTTCGCTACCTGTACTTGATGCAGATCATGGAGCGTCCGCCAGAACCGGGACCGCGACCTCGCGGCGATACAAGCGTTCAACTTTCGGACGATGGATCGGGGCAAGCTCTTGATGGTAGCGTGCCGTCGGTGATCACTGGCGGTCGTGGTGGAGGCAATGGGCGCCAGCCGCGACATGTCGCAACTTCGGTAGACGAAATAGAAGCAGCCTTCCAGCGCAAGAAAAAGAAGGAACTGGAACAAGCGCGCATGGCTGGGGCCGGCGACATGCAGGTGCAGCAGGTGGTGCGCTCAGGCGACAAAGTCGGCCGCAATGACCCTTGCCCGTGCGGCAGCGGCAAAAAATACAAGAAGTGCTGCGGCGCAAATTAATACCTCTCTCTTCACCTAGGCCGTTCTCGCCGGTACATTTCCCCATTAGGATCGTCATCCCTCGCTCGGGCTGACTTCATTTGGAGCCTTTCCCCACTGCCCGAAAGGTCATCTCGGTGGCCTTGTTGTGCGTGCGTCGTTTCCACTCAAAAAACATAGGAGCGTATGTTTGCGTGATGTAGTCGCTTCGAGAGATTCCAAGCGCGCTCGCCGTGCGATCGATCCAGCGCGACGGACCCTCGACCTCGCCGAAATTCCCGATCGGCGTTTTATCCAGCACGACGTGGCCTTTGCCGTCGCTCCACTCCGCACGGAGCTTTTCATAGCGAAACGTAGGCGCGAATCCAAGCGCGCGCAGGATGGTATCCATCTGCTTCCCATCCTCGATCTTTGATTGCGATTCCACCCGACTCTTATGGCGACCCGCTTTACCTTTGGCTTTGTGCGTCAGTATCCAGCTATTGCCATATTTGCGAAGGCGCAACAGGTCACCGCGCTTGCGCAACTTCTGGCCGGGCAGATCGTAAAGGGAATTCATTTCGTGAGTCGATGGCATGACGCATTTGAAGCCGGCTTGCTTCAGCGACCGGACCACCGCAGACATACTCTTAATTCGAAATTTGATTTCGATTTCTTTTGCCATGCTGAAATCTTAGATGCCGGAACGCTGTGAGGCCGAGAAAACTGAACTAGACGATGGTGTGACGCGGACATTCTTGTCCGCGAATGTCAAAGCGAAGTCAAAGGCCGCGGACGCGAGTGTCCTCGCCACATGATCGTTCTTAAGGCTTTCGCTCGACCTCTGGCTCGTGCTCGCGCCGGTGGAACCAGCTCATGTGCGGCAATTCACGCTCAACTTTTCGCCGCGCCGCAATCAGCTCTGCCGTGATCGATACTGCAATTTCTTCGGGAGTAATCGCGCCAATATCTAGTCCTACAGGGGCGTGAACGCGATCAAATAGATGCGAGGCCAGTCCTTCGTTTTGCAACTCTTTGAAAATCGTAATCGTCTTGCGCTTTGAGCCAATCATTCCGATATATCGCGCCGGAGTCTGCACTGCCCAGCGCAGCATTCGCATGTCGTCGCGGTGCCCGCGCGTGACAATCACAATGTACGAAGACTCGCTCGGTAAAAGTTTCGCCGCAGCCTTATCGAAGTCCTCGGCAATAACTTGTTGAGCCTCAGGGAAGCGTTCGCGGTTGGCATAGGCTTCGCGATCATCGATTATCGTTACATCGAATCCCGCAATCCGCGCGACCTTGTAGAGGCTCGCCGCAACGTGACCTGCGCCGAAAATGAAAAGCTCCGCTGGAGGCAAGATTGGTTCCACA
>Ga0137395_10000677_pt1 | contig 14677 bp, 18 predicted proteins | sample czobulk216metaG_FD_108283 | JGI IMG/M metagenome (GOLD analysis project Ga0137395, IMG submission 108283) | Vadose zone soil microbial communities from Angelo Coast Range Reserve, California, USA - czobulk2.16 metaG | ecosystem: Environmental > Terrestrial > Soil > Vadose zone | place: USA...
AGGATGCGTACCGCCGCTACCAGGAGTTTCTGGACGGCAAAAAGGCTGGACGTTAGTATCTGGGCGTGATCGACGTCAAGCAGGCGAAGCTCTTCGAGGGGCTTCCGGCATCAGAGGTGCGCTCCATCGAGAAGCAGATGAAGACCGTCCATCACCCCGCCGGCCACGAAATCGTGGTCCGGGGGGAAAACGGGGTTGGCTTCATGGTCATCCTCGATGGCACGGTGTCGGTCTCCACGGTCCAGGGCAAGACGAGGAAGCTCGGGCCTGGCGACTCCTTTGGCGAGATGGCGCTGCTCGACCACGAGGGTCGCAGCGCCACCATCAAGGCGGACACCGACGTCTCCATGGCGACCATCCCCGAATGGAACTTCAAGCCTTTCCTGAAGGAGCACCCCGAGGTCACCTACCGGCTCCTCCAGCTCCTGAGCCAGCGCATCCGCCAGGCGGAAAGCACCAGGTAAGAAAGAAGGCCGAGCCCCCTTGGGAAACCCGGCCTTGTTGACTATCGAAAGCTGACGGCTTTACTCGTCCTCGATCTGGTTGTACATCAAGCTGTCCTGGATCTCGTACAGGGCGTCCATCGCCTCCATGACGGAGGCGGGCTTGGCCTGTGCCAGGACCGTCACCTCGGGTGACTCCTCGATGACCTTGTTGATCGCGACCGACAGCACCGGCGGCATCTGCCGCTGGTCGGCCAGGTTCAGCATCTCCAGCTCGTTCAGGAGCCGGTCGATGTGATGCATCTTGTTCCGGCGCGCGTACTTGGCGCGCTGGATCCTCCGCTCCCGTGCGGTCATGTGCTCGATGGCGCGGCTTGCCTGCTTGATCATGGTCAATTCCTTGTCTCCCGACAAAGATATTACTGCCCTCCTCCAATTTGTCAAGGACAATCTGTAATAAATGGTTTCCGGGTAGTGCTAGCATGCCTTGGCAGCGCCCGGATGAGACCCTTATGATCGCCGGCCGCTCGACCCGCATGGAAGTCCTGGAGCTGCTCCGGCGCAAGGGCCAATGCAGCGCGGAAACAATCGCCAGCGACCTCGGCGTCACCCCCAACGCGGTCCGGCAGCACCTCACCAACCTCGAGCGCGACGGGTTCGTGGTGAGCCACCCCGAGCGCAGCGGCCGGGGCCGCCCGTCGCTCCTTTTCTCCATCACTGAGCGCGCCGATTCCGTGTTCCCGAAGCGCTACGGCCAGCTCGCCTCGATGGTGCTCCAGGAGGTCCAGGAGATGGGGGGCCCGGAGGCGCTGGATGAGGTCTTCTCCCGGGTCGCTGCTCGCCACGCCGGCGCGATCGAGCCTCACCTCGAGGGCCTCGACTTCGACGAGAAGGTCCGGCGGGTGGTGGCCTGGATCGGCCGGGCGGGCACGCTGGCCGAGCAGACGGAGACCGCGGAAGGAGTGAAGGTCACCATCCACAACTGCCCCTTCCGCAACACGGCGCTCAAGTTCCCCCAGGTCTGCACCATCACCCCGCAGCTCATGTCGAGGCTGCTCGGCACCAACATCTCCCAGGCCGACTCAATCCACCGCCACGACCCCTACTGCTCGTTTGTCGTCCAGCGCCCCGCCGACGCTTAGCAGCAACCAGGCTCGTCAGGTCGACGCCCTGGCGGAGGAGCGTTTCGGCATTTCAGTCGAGTGGCTGATGGAGGCCGCCGGATGGCAGATCGCAAGGTTCGTCGGACAGCGCGCGGCGGTTGTCTGCGGCGTGGGCAACAACGCCGGCGACGGGCTGGCCGCGGCGCGGCATCTGCATCGTTGGGGCCGGCTCGTGAGCGTGTGCTGCGTCGACGCGGCACGGCTGCGCGGACCGGCGGCTAAAGAGCTCCAGGCGCTGCGCCGGCTGGGGGTCGAAGTCGCCGGCGACCTCCGGCTCGCTGACGCCGAGTTGATCGTCGACGCCATCTTCGGCACTGGCCTGTCGCGAGCCCCTGACGGCAAATTTGCCGAATGGATCGACGCGATCAACGCTTCCGGGAAGCCAGTCGTCTCAGTTGACGTGCCTTCCGGCCTCGACGCCGACTCGGGTGTCGCCTACGCTCATTGCGTGCAGCCAAACGCGACCATCACGCTGGGCCTCCCCAAACCAGGCCTCTTGAAGCTGCCCCTGCCCGTCCTCGTCGCCGACATAGGCGTGCCCTTCGAGGCGTACGCGGCGGTTGGAGTCACCGTGCCACCGGATTTCTTTGCGCAAGGAGAGCTCGTCCGGCTGTGACCCGCGAGGTCGTCTGGGACCACGGCGTCTCGCTGCCCGGCCACCGGCTCTGGCTGGATCCCTTGGTCGTGAGGACATTCGCCTTCATCTCTCACGCGCACACCGACCACGCCCGCCGGCACAAGGAGGCCCTGCTCACGCCGCAAACGCTCGCCCTGATCCCGGAATCGCGCCGCCCCCGAGGCTGGCGGATGCTCGGCTATCGAGAGCCGATGCGCCGCGGCCAGGCCATGGTCACCCTTCACCCCGCCGGTCACATGCTGGGATCGGCGCAGCTCCTCTTCGAGCACGATGGCGCGGCGCTGCTCTACACCGGCGATATCAAGCTCCGGCAAGCGGGAGGCGCCCCGCCCACGTTCATCCCGAAAGCCGACGTGCTCATCGTCGAGACAACGTACGGGCGGCCCCACTTCAGGTTCGGCGACCCCGACTCAACGGTCGAGGCGATCGCGATGTGGTGCCGCCGCGCTCTGGACAGCCGAGTCACGCCAGTGCTCCTGTGTCACGCGCTCGGCAAGACCGAAGAGGTGATGCTCGCCCTAGCGCCGTACGGCTTCACCTTTGCCCTGGAGAAGCGATGCGCTCCATGCGCGCGCGAGTACGCGATGGCGGGACGGCCGCTGCCCGACTGGGTCGAGCTCGACGGCGAGCCTCCACGCGGCCGGGTGGTGATCGCCCCACCTGCGGGCAAGGACGAGGTACGCCGCCTGGACAGGTACCGGACCGCGCTCATCTCAGGCTGGGCCAAGGACGCCGAGTTCTCGCGCATGTTTGGAGCGGATGCGACCTTCGACCTCTCCGACCACTGCGACTTCGACGAGCTGATCGAGGTCGTCGAGCAGTCAGGCGCGGACCAGGTCTATACGGTGCACGGATACACCGAGGCCTTCGCCCGACATCTCCGCAAGCGAGGCATCCGGGCCTCGGCTCTCGAGGCGACGGAACAGCTCGCGCTGGCTCTCTAATGCGTCGCCGGCAGGCCTGGCTCCGCCAGGCCGTCTAACCCGCGATCACCATCCCGCCAGACTTGGCGGGGAGAAACTCTTCGTAAATCCGATCCCGGGGAATGGGAGCAGGCCCGTCGGCGGAGCCGACCGGCCGATGCAATCAGTAAGTCCAATCCTCATCGCCGCTTGCGCGCAGGGAAAACCGGCCGGTTTTCCCTCATTCGTTACCGCAGAGCCCAGCCGGAGCGCAGGACGGCGCGGCGCAGATCCGGGTCGACGGCGGCGGCGTCGCTCAACTTCGTCAGCAGCAGGTCGACCCACGCGGTCAGGTGAACGGCCGGCACCACCTCCAGCTGATCTCTGTTCACCCGCGCGCGAAAGCTGCGACCCTCGACATCCAGCACGAGCTCGGTGATCGGGCCGCGGTTCAGATGGCCCCGCTTCACCTTCGCGATCGGGATGTGCTCGACGAGGTAGTCGAGCAGCTCGCTTGTGTCTTCATCACTGTCGATCGGCGCGTGGCAGAACACGCATGCGCCGTCGAGGGGAAGGGCCGGGGCCGAGCACACCGCACAGTTCAATCTGTGTAACGCCTGATGATTTGATCCTCGCGCCGTTTCTCCGCTTGGTACAGCGGGCAGTCCTCGAAGTTCCGCACGCAGATCGGAGGACTGTCGCTCAACGCGTACTTGCGCTTCGACCGGCGGTCGACGTGGCAGTCGAACCGGTAGATGCGCAGCAGCGCATGCCGCTCCTTCATATATTCCTCGAGGTAAGGGCATCGCCGCATCGCGATCTACGATAGGCTACCCATGGACGATTTCGCCCGCGCCGGCTCGGCAGTTGGATCCACGCCCGCCACGCTCGAGAAGACCCGCATCCTCGCGGCGTATCTGCGCACCCTCGACGACGACGACCTGCGCCGCGCCGCCGTCTTCATGAGCGGCCGCGCGTTCAGTCCTTCCAAGCGAAGGACGCTGGGACTGGGTTGGGCCACGGTGAGCAAGGTCGTTTCGTCCATCTCGGGTCGCGACGAAGATGAGCTCGGCAGCATCTTTCGCAAGCACTCCGACATCGGCGACTGGGCCGGCGAAGCGCTGCACGGCCGCACGCAACCCGAACCGGTCTCATTGCATGAGATAGAGGAGGCGTTGGAGGCGATCCGCACCGCGCGCGGAAAGACCAAGGAGGAGCCGCTGGACCGCCTCCTCCGACGGCTCCACCCCGAGGCAGCTCGATTCTTCATCAAGATCGTCTCGGGCGAGCTCCGCATCGGCCTCAGCGAGGGCCTCGTCGAGGCAGCGATCGGCGAGGCGTTCGAGATCCCGATCACGCAGGTCAAGCGCGTCCACCTCATCACCGGCGACATCGGAGAGACCGCGGTCCGATGCAAGCACAAGCAGTTCGACACGACGACTGTCACGCTGTTCCAGCCGGTGCGCTTCATGCTCGCGAGCCCCGTGGAAACTGCCGCCGAGGCCTTCGAGCGAATGGGCGCCGAAAGCGTGTGGACCGAGGAGAAGTACGACGGCGTGCGGTGCCAGCTTCACCGGCAGGGCGAGCGCGTCGAGCTATTCTCGCGAGACCTGAAAGAGACCACCGGCGCGTTCCCCGAGCTGTCAGAGAATGCCCCTTCGATCGGACACGACGTGCTGTTCGACGGTGAAGTGCTTGCCCATCGCGATGGCCGCGTGCTCAGGTTTTTCGAGCTTCAGCGGCGGCTGGGACGCAAGAAGGTGTCGGCCGAGATGCGCCACGAGGTGCCGGTGGTGCTGGTGGTCTTCGACCTGCTGTGGCTCGATGGACGCCCCCTGCTGGATGAGGCGCTCGAAAACCGGCGCAAGCTGATGGAGGGCCTGGGTCTCCAACACCCCTTCCTGCTGGCGCGGGTGGAGGAGGCGACCGGACCTGACCACCTCGACCGGATCTTCGCCGAGACACGCGAGCGGGGCAACGAGGGACTCATGGTGAAAGACCCGCTCAGCCCTTACACCCCAGGGCGGCGCGGGCTCGCGTGGTTGAAGTTGAAGCGCCCGCTGGCGACCCTCGACGTCGTCGTGACCGCCGTCGAGTGGGGCCACGGCAAGCGCAAGGGCGTGCTGTCCGATTACACGTTCGCGGTCAAGGACACGAGCACGGGGCGGCTCGTCAACGTCGGCAAGGCGTACACGGGCCTCACCGACGCCGAGATCGCTGAGATGACCAGGCGCTTCCTCGCGATCACCGTCGAGGATCACGGACACGTCCGGCTGGTCAAACCCGAGGTCGTCCTCGAGGTTGCGTTCGATTCGATTCAGCACTCCGCGCGCCACAAGAGCGGGTACGCGCTTCGTTTTCCGCGCATCGTCCGCATCCGCGATGACAAGCCCGTCGATGAGATCGACACGGTCGACCGAGTCGCCGAGCTCTACGACCGGTACTTCGGAGAAAAGTCCGAAGTTCCGCTGAGTGAGGTGGCAGAGACCTCATGAAATTGACCTTCATGGGGACAGCTGGTGCACGGTTCATGGTCGCCAAGCAGCTGGCGGCCTCAGGCGGCCTCTACCTCGAAGACGGCGACACGCGCATCAGCCTCGACCCCGGTCCGGGCGCCATCGTGCAGTACGCCAAGCGCAAAGTCGACCTGACCAAGCTCGACGCGATCGTCATCAGCCACCGCCATCTCGACCACGCCGGCGACGTCAACGTGATGGTCGAGGCGATGACCGAGGGCGGCTTTCAGCACCGCGGCCGGCTTTTCTGTCCCTCGGACGCCCTCGACACAGACCCCGTCGTCCTGAACTACCTGCGCCGCTTTCCGCAGGAGGTGATCCGGCTCGAGCCCGAGACCTCGTACATGGTGAAGGGCATCACCTTCACGACGACCCCGCGCCACGTGCACCAGGTGGAGACGTACGGGTTCCGCTTCGGCGACCGGCTCGGCTGGGTGACCGACTCCGCCTACTACGACGGAATCGCGGAGCAGCACAAGGCCGAGGTGATGGTGATCCACGTCGTCTTGATGCAGTGCCGCGCCGAGCTCCCACATCTCTGTCTGGATGACGCGGAGCGCATCATCCGCGAGGCCAAGCCGCGCCTTGCGATCCTCACTCACTACGGCATGACCGTCTGGCGCGCGCATCCGTGGGAGCTGGCGGCCGACCTCACGCAGCGCATCGGAACCGAGGTGAAAGCCGCGCGCGACGGTATGAGCCTCGAGCTGTAGATGACCGCAGAGCAGCGATTCCTTCTCCTCCTCATCGTGGTCGGCGCGGTGGCGACGGTGCTCGGCCTCATCTCGAAGCGGGCCCGCTTGCTGCCCTATCCGGTGGTGCTTGCCATGGCGGGCATCGCCGTGGGCCTCCTGCCGGGCACACAGTTCCCGCGCATCGGCGGGAACGTCATCCTGCTGGCATTCGTGCCTGGCCTGATTTTTGAGGCCGCCCTTACGCTCGACCAGCCAGAGCTGCGGCGGCGGGTCCTGCCGGTGGGATTGCTCGCGACTGCGGGCGTGGCGATCACCGTGCTCTTGATCGGCGTCCTTACTCACCTCGTGCTCGGTCTCAGCTGGGCGAGCGCGATGCTGCTTGGAGCCATCCTCGCGGCCACCGATCCCATCGCGGTCATCACGCTGCTGCGCCGGGTCAGGGCGCCGGGCGGCCTGGTGGCGATCCTGGAGGGCGAGAGCCTCTTCAACGACGGCACCGGCGTGGCGGTGTTCTCCGCGGTGCTGGCCACCATCCTCAGCGGCGCGCCATCGTTCGGCGATGCGGCGATCCGATTCGTCGAGATCACGATCGGCGGAACCGCGATCGGCCTCGTGGTCGGGTTCGTCGGCCTCGCGCTGCTGCGCTTCGCTGAGGACGCGCCGCTCGAGATCCTAGCCACCCTGGTGATCGCGTACGGCAGCTACCTCGCCGCCGACCTGCTGCACGCCTCGGGCATCGTGGCGGTCGTGGTGGCGGGCATCGTGGTCGCGCGCTACGGCGCGCGGATCGGCCGACTGCACGGCCCGCAGCTGCTCGGCTTCTGGAACCTGCTCGCCTTCGTGCTGAACGCGATGCTCTTCATCCTCGTCGGCGCCGCGCTGCCGGCCACGACGCTGCTGCCGGTGGCCGGGCTCGTCGTGATCGCGTTCCTGATCATGCTCGTGACGCGCGCTGTCCCTGTTTACGGGCTGCTCGCCCTCGCGGACTTCCGCGGAACGCTGATCCCGAGGGCGTGGCGGCATGTCACGTTCTGGGCCGGACTGCGCGGCGCGCTGCCGGTCGCCCTCGCGCTCTCGGTCGCCGGGCTGAGCGGCGTCGACAGCCGCGTGTCGGTGATTGCGTACGGCGTGGTGCTGCTGTCGCTGCTGGTGCAGGGGGGCCTGTTTGCGCCGGTCATGCGTGCGCTTCACGTCGAGAGCGTCGAGTGACGCGCTGGCGGTGGCGCGGTTCGGTTGCGCTGCTCGGGGTGGCAATCGCGTTCGTCATCTATCCCTTGATCGAAGGCGAGAACGACGTGATCAACTCCGACTGGCCGGCGTTCGCCACCGGCGCGCGCTTGATCGTCGAGAACCCCGGCCACCTGTACGACCTCGATGTCCAGCGCCGCACGCAGCTCGAGGTGACGGGCGGCCGCACACTCGTCACGCTGGGCATCAAGGGCATCCTTCCGTTCCTCGCCCCGGCGTGGGTCGCGTTCATCGCGGTGCCGTTCGACCTACTGGGCACCAACATCGGGGGCCGGCTCTGGATCGTCTTCGAGCTCGCCTGTTTGGCCGTCGGCCTCTACCTGGCGGTGAGGCCGCGCCCGCCGACTGAATGGCTGCCCGCATTCGCGGGAGTGCCGACCGCTCTGATGATGCTCAACGCCCAGCTCGATGGGCTCGTGGCCCTCGGCATCGGCGCCGCGATCGCCCTGCGGACAAAGCCGTACATTGCCGGCCTGGCGCTTGGGCTGACGCTCGTCAAGCCGCACCTCGTGCTCCCGCTCGGGTTGGCGCTGCTGGTCGCCCGGATGTGGCGGGTGCTGGTGGGTTGGGCCGCCGCCGGCCTGGTGCTGCTGCTTTCGACCCTGGCCCTCAACCCGCACTGGGTGGTCGACTGGTTGAAGTCGGCGGGAAGCACCGTGCAGCCGGGCAGCCGCGAGGTCGACATCGCACATTTCGGCGCGCTGCTGCCGGCGGGGGGGCAGACCTTTGCGGTGTACGGCCTCGCGCTGGTCACCGTCGTCGCGGTCGTTCTGCTCGCCTGGAAGCGTCGCGGCGAACTGCGATCATCCGGCGCGGTCATCGTCGCCGGCGGAGTGCTGGCCGCCCCCCACGCTCTGCCCACCGACCTGGTGCTGGTCGCCGTCGCGCTCGCCATCTGGGGTCAGGCGGCCTGGTACGACTGGCTGCTGCTCTCGGCCGGTGCCGCCGTCGCGGCCCTACTTCCCGCTCCGGTGCCCGCGGTGGTGGGCGTGCTCGTGATCGACTGGGTGTGCTTGCGGGCCGGCGGGGTTATCCCCGTGTGGCGGCGAGGACCGGCGCTGGCGTCTGCTGGATGATCCCGTCAATCAGCCCATACTCGACCGCCTCCTGCGGCGTCAGGAAGTAGTCCCGGTCGGTATCCCGCTCCACCCGCTCGAGCGGCTGTCCGGTGTGCTTGGCGATGAGCTCGTTCAGCACAGACCGGATGCGGATGATCTCTCGCGCGTGAATGTCCAGGTCGCTGGCCTGGCCCTGCAGGCCCCGGCCCCCGATCAGCGGCTGATGCATGTGGATGTTCGAGCTCGGCAGCGAGAAGCGGCGTCCCTTTCTCCCGGCCATCAGCACCACGGTGCCAAAGCTCGCCGCGCGGCCGATGCACACGGTGGAGATCGGCGCCTGGACGTACTGCATCGTGTCGTAGATCGCAAATCCGGAGCTGACGGATCCGCCGGGAGAGTTGATGTAGATCTGGATCTCCTTCTCGGGGTCGTCGGCGGCCAGGTACATGAGCTGCGCGACGACGAGGTTGGCCACGACGTCGTCGATCGGCCGGCCGATCAGGATGATCCGGTCCTTGAGCAGCCGCGAATAGATGTCGAATGTCCGCTCTCGGTTTCCGCCCTCGTTCTCGGTGACGGTCGGTACGTAGCCCACTGCTCCCCAGACTTTACGAGATATATTCGGACGGTTGGCCAGCGCGACCGTTCTTGCTCCGGGCGACTTCTTCAGCGGGCTGCGCAAGGGGCTCAAGACGAAGCTTCCAGCCACACTGCGTTCGTTCACGAGCGCCCGTCGAGGCCGCCTGATGAAGCTGCACTACAGCCGGCCCGAGTTCCATTACGAGGCGTGGCACCACACCGGCGCCGGCCGCCTGGAGATCGGCCTCCACTTCGAAGGATCGGCCCAGGAAAACCAGGACGCGTTCGATTTCTTTCGCGGCCGGATGGTCGAGGTCAAGGCGCAGCTGCCCCACGCGGAGCTGGAGCCTTGGGACCGCGGCTGGTCGCGCCTCTACGAAACGCTGCCGGCCCTGCAGCTCGATGAGCGCGTCCTCGACAGCGCCGTGGCGCGGATGTCGGGTTACATCGTGGCTCTGCAGCCTCTGCTCGCAGAGCTGACTGACAGCTAGGCTGTCGCAGATGAGAACGGTTGAGGTCACCGACGAGCTACAGGCCTACATGGACGGCCTCGTGCCTCCACGCGAGCCGGTGCTCGCCCGCATGGAGGAGGAGGCGCACCGCGAAGGCATCCCAATCGTCGACACGCACGAGGGGGCATTGCTGAGCCTCCTGGTGAAGATGGCCGGCGCCAAGCGCGTGCTCGAGCTGGGCACCGCGACCGGCTACAGCGGCATCTGGCTGCTGCGAGGCACAGGCGACGGCGAGCTGACCACGTTCGAGGTGGACCACGCGCGAGCCGAGCGGGCGCGCGCCAACTTCTCCGAGGCCGGGCTCGGCAAGCGGGCCATGGTGCTGGAGCAGGACGCTGTGGGCGGGCTTGAGAAGCTGGACTCGCGCTTCGACGCGTGCTTCATCGACCTGCTGAACTCGTTCCCGTCAGAGGACGTGACGCGTCGCGTGGCCGAGCTGTGCCTCGAGCGGCTGGAGGGTGGAGCGTTGCTCATGGCTGACAACGCGCTGCGGCAGGGCGAGGTGATCAAGCCCAAGAACCAGCAGGCACGCAACGTGGCCGTCTACAACCACTGGGTGGCGGCGCACCCGCGCCTTGAAGCAGTGGTAATTCCCATCCGCGACGGGCTGTCGGTCGCTCGAGTCCGCGACTGAACGTCAACCCCGTCTGGATGCGGCGCGCCGGCTTCGCGCTGTTCGGCCTTGCCGCGGTCTGTGTTGTCATCTGCGTGGTGTCCGTCGGTTATGCGCTGAATGGCCCGGAGCAAAAGCGCATGCTCGCCTGGGCCTACGGTATCGTCAACCTGGGCTTTGCCGTCGTCAACGGATTGCTCGGATTCGGCCTGCTCGCGCTGAGCCGTCCGACCAAAAACTAGGCGCTCGGCCGGGCCTCGTCTCCTTCGATCCAGAACGTGCCGTCCGCGGCATGCTCCTTTTTCCAGATCGGAACCGACTCCTTGAGCCGGTCGATGCCCCACTGGCAGGCGGCGATCGCCTCCGCGCGGTGCGGACTGGAGACCGAAACGACGACCGACGCTTCCCCGATCTCGAGCTTCCCGGTCCGGTGGGCCATCGCAACCCTAGCTTCCGGCCATTTGTCAGCAATCTCGTCGGCGATCTTGCGCATCTGCGCGGTCGCCATCTCGGCATACGCCTCGTAGTCCAGGTGCGTCACCGAGCGGCCTCGCGAGTTGTCTCGCACGACCCCTGTGAACGTGCAGATCGCGCCCGCGCCTGCATGCGACACGGCGGCCTCCAGCCGCCGAGCATCGAGTGGGTCGCGCGTGAGCTCGAACAGCACGCCGACCGCGTGAGCGCCGCCGCTCACCGGCGGGATGAACGCCACCTCGTCCCCATCCGACACCCTGGAGCTCCATTCGGCGAACTCCTGGTTGACCGCCGCGCGCACGCCGCCGTGCTCCGGCAGCCCCGGATGCGTCCGCCGCAGGCTGTCGTACATGTCGCTGACTGTCCATTCAATTGGGATGTCGATCGTTTCGGATTCGGTTCCGGCCAGCTCTCGCAGCCTCGCCAAAAAGCGGAACCGCACGCTGTTGAGCAGAGTCATGCGCCCATGTTAGTCAGCGACGAAAACGTGGACCTCTTTTCCTGAATCGAGTGCTCGTTCCACCGTGGCGCGCGTCCCCTTGGAGCTTCCGTCCCAGAACGCGACCAGCACATCGCACGCATCGACCAGCCGCTGGTTGCGCGCCGCCGACCGAGCCGCGTCGGACAGCTCGTCGAAGCTCGCCGGCATCACCTGCACGGAGATTCCCTTGGCCCGCGCCGCCTTGGTGGCGGCGGCGTCGACTCCGCTGGCGCTGCCGGTGATGATCGAAGCGCGCGGGGGGAGGGCGTTGACGTAGTCGCTGACTCGAGTTGGCTCTGAGAAGCGCCTGCTCCCGACGATGGCGACCCGCAATCAGGCCACTAGCCGGCGGTGGAGCCGCTCTTGCCGATGTTGCGAATGTTCTGCTCGAACATCGCGCGCAGCTTTTTGGCCTGCCGGTCGTAGGCCTCTGGGTCGGCCCACGTCGAACGCGGATCCAGGACCTCAGTCGGCACCTCTGGAACCAGGTCGGGGATCTGCAGGCCGAAGATCGGGTCGCGATGCGTGGCTACGCCGTGCAGCCTGCCCTGCACCACCGCCCGGACGATCGCGCGGGTGTGGGCGATCGACATCCGCTGCCCGACTCCGTAGGGACCACCGACCCACCCGGTGTTCAGCATCCACACGTCGGAGTGGTGCCCGTTGACCCGCCCGATGAGCATGTCCGCATAGCGCTCCGGCGGCAGCACGAGGAATGGCGCCGCGAAGCAGGTGCTGAAGATTGGCTCGGGCTCGGTGACGCCACGTTCCGTACCGGCCACCTTGGCGGTGTAGCCGGACAGGAAGTAGTGGCGGACCTGGTCCTCGTCGAGGCGCGCCACCGGCGGCAGCACGCCGTACGCATCCGCCGACAGGAAGATCACGTTGTTCGGGTGCCGGCCCGTGCCCGAAAGGACCGCGTTGGGAATCAGGTCGACCGGGTAGGCGGCGCGTGTGTTCTCGGTCTTCTCCTCCGAGTCGTAGTCGGGGATGCGCGTACGCGCGTCGTACGCGACGTTTTCGAGGATCGTGCCAAAGCTCTCAGTGGCAGCGTAGATCTCGGGCTCCGACTCCTTGCGGATGTGGATCGTCTTCGCGTAGCAGCCGCCTTCGAAGTTGAAGATGCCGGTGTCGCTCCACCCGTGCTCGTCGTCGCCGATCAGGCGCCGTGACGGGTCGGCCGACAGCGTGGTCTTGCCCGTGCCGCTGAGGCCGAAGAACAGCGCCACGTCGGAACCGCCGCTGCCCACGTTCGCGGAGCAGTGCATCGGAAAGACACCTTTGGCCGGCAGCAGGTAGTTGAGCGCGGTGAAGATCGACTTCTTGATCTCGCCCGCGTACTCGGTGCCGCCGATGATCACCATCCGGCGCGCGAGGTTGACGATGATGAAGGTCTCGGAGCGGGTGCCGTCGACCTTCGCGTCCGCCTTCACGGAAGGCAGCGACATGACCGTGAAGTCCGGCTCGAAGTTCATCAGCTCATCTGCGTTCGGCCTGATGAAGAGGTTGTGTGCGAAGAGGCTGTGCCACGCGAGCTCCGTGACCACCCGCACCCGGAGCCGGTGGCGAGGGTCCGCACAGGCAAAGACGTCCTGGGTGAAGACGTCATGCGTGGCGCAGAACTCCTCCATCCGCGCCAAAAGCCCGTCGAAGTTCGCGGAGGAGATCGCCTGGTTGGCCTGCCACCAGACGGCGTCCTGGCTGGTCGGCTCCTTGACGAAGAACTTGTCCTTCGGCGACCGGCCGGTGTGCTTGCCGGTCTCGGCGGTCAGCGCGCCGGTGGAAACGATCACCCCCTCGTCGCGCCGGATGGCGTGCTCGTAGAGGGCGGCCGGGCTCAGATTGCGGCGGTCGGGAGCGGGATTAGGGAGGCCGCTTACCTCCGACCGATTGGGCGCGGCTTTCACTTTCCCGATGATAAAGAAGGCGGCCTACCGGCCGCCTAACTCACTCAGGCGATGCGGGCGCCGCGGCGAGAGCTCGCCCGGCGGCGCTGCTTGCCGCTCACGTAGTCGACCAGGATGTACTCGCCAAGGCGGTCGGGCGAGACGAAGAACGCCCTTCCCTTGTTGATGCGGGTCATCTGGTTGATGAACTCCGTCAGGTAGGGTCCGCGCTCGAGCATGAACGTGTTGATGACGATGCGGTCGCGCGTGCACCGTTTGACCTCACGGAGCGTCTGCTGGATCGTCTCGAAAGTGGGCGGGTACTGGAACATGGCCTTTCCGTTTTCTGCGATGTGTGCGGTCGGCTCGCCGTCGGTGATCATGATGATCTGGCGATTGCCGCGGTGCTTCGCAAGCAGCGAGCGCGCGAGCTGAAATCCGTGCTGCATGTTGGTGCCGTACACGTAGTCGTTCAGCGCCAGCTGCGGGAGCGTGTGAGGCTTGAGCTCGACCGCATAGTTTGAGAAACCGACGACGTAGAGAGAATCGCGCGGGTACTGGCTGCGGATGAGTGAGTCGAGCGCGATCGCCACTTTCTTCGCGGCGAGAAAACATCCGCGCAAGAACATCGAGCGGCTCATGTCGATCATCAGCACCGTCGACGCCTGCGTCACGTGCTCGGTGCGATGCACTACGAAGTCCGAGGCCGACATCTTCACGGGCACCTTCGGGCCCTCGCGCACGAGCGAGTTGAACAGAGTCTCCTTCATGTCGAGCAGGAACGGGTCGCCGTACTCGTACTCCTTGAGCTCGTCGGAGGCGTCGTTACCGATCCCGCCCCGCCACAGCTGGTGCTGGCCCATGCGCGTCTTCTTCAGCTGGTCGAAGATGTCGCGCAGCGCCGACTGGCCGATGCGCCTCATGCCCCGCGGCGTGAGCTCCATCCGCCGGCCCTTGCGCTCGACGTAACCGGCCTTTTCCAGCACCTCGGTCAGTTTGCGAAGCTGGTCGAGCGCCTGCCGGGCCTCGCTTCCGAGCAGCTCCTGCGCGAGCGAGCGGTCGACGTCATCGGGCCGGAAGCTGCCGCGCTCGAGCTGCGATTCCAGCCGGTCCATCTGCTGCAGGCGTTCCATCAAGCCCATCGCCTCGCCCATGCTCAGCGGGTCCTCTCCGAAGAACGGATAGCGCTCGCTCAGCTCGGAGGGCGGCATCATCGCCTGCATGAAGCCCGACAGCCGGGCGAGCTCAAGCCGAAGCGAGTCGTCCTGGAGCAGCGCGTCCATCATCTGACGAAGCTCTTCGCGAGCCTCGGGGCTCATGCTCTGCAGCAGGGACTGCATCTGCGCCATCTGCCGCTGCAGGTGCTCGAGCAGCTCGTCCAGGCTGTTGATGCCCGGCGGGAACATGTCGCCGTACTTCTCCATGAAGCCGTTGAAGTCCGGCGTGCGACCCTCCATCCGGTCCTCGAGC
>Ga0137395_10000680_pt1 | contig 14663 bp, 12 predicted proteins | sample czobulk216metaG_FD_108283 | JGI IMG/M metagenome (GOLD analysis project Ga0137395, IMG submission 108283) | Vadose zone soil microbial communities from Angelo Coast Range Reserve, California, USA - czobulk2.16 metaG | ecosystem: Environmental > Terrestrial > Soil > Vadose zone | place: USA...
CAACCCTGTCATGCTGAGCGCAGCGAAGCATCTCGACGCCCATGGAGAGAGACCTTCACTGCGGCTCGGGGTGAAAAGGGAACCCTGTCATGCTGAGCGCAGCGAAGCATCTCGACGCCCATCGAGCCAGACCCTTCGCTGCGCTCAGGGTGACAAGCAAGGACCATCGCATTCAACCACGTGCAATCACTACTTTCTTTTCCCCTAAAATTTAATGCACCCTGCGTATAGATCGACAAGGGAACATTATTCACAAATTTTCAGTAAGGTTCTTCTATGCAAGACAGATATTTACATCTGGTTTTGTAGCGCTAACACAACAGTGAGTACGTTGGAGCATTTGCAATGCTATATTGCTGTATCAATCAACATCTCAATAAGACTGGTAATATACGGTGTGTCGAGTGCGGCAGTTTGTTAGCCGGAGCACTGATCGGTGATTATCGCGTTGTCTCCTATATCGGCAATGGTAGTTCCAGCGATGTCTACCTGGCAGAGCAGAATTCGCTGCACCGGCGTAAGGTGGTGATCAAAATACTTCACCGCTCGTGTAATGAAAGGCATGTAGATAATTTTCGCCGCGAGGCACAGTTACTTGCTTCCTTATCACATCCCTATATATTACCTATCTTCTCTTATGGAGTAATCGACGAGCGAACGACAGTAGTAACAAACTACCTGCCATATCTTGTCGTACAATTTGCTGAGCAAGGTTCATTGGCCGAATCCTTTGAACGAGGTGGAAGCCGTCCCTGGTCCCTCGAACGTGTCGTCACCTTAGCTAAAGAGGTGGCGGAAGCCCTGGACTATGCTCATTCACGTAATGTACTGCATCGCGATGTCAAACCCGCAAATTTGTTGCAAATAGGTTCGCATGTTTTACTCTCTGATTTCAGCGTAGCATCCTTAATTGATGCTGATGCATCGCATTTGAGCACTGGATTGGCTGGCTCGCCCGCATTCATGGCTCCGGAGGTCTGGAGCATGCAACCAGGAAGATACTCTGACCAATATGCACTCGCAGTTACGTGTTTCTTTTTGCTCACAGGCAATTATCCATTAAGAAAGAACGAGAGTAATAGTGTGCGCGGTTGGCAGCATTTGCATTATTATGCTAAACCAACTTCCCTCGGCGAATATCGTGCTGACCTGCCTCCGGCAGTAAACGTTGTTTTGCAGAAAGCATTGGCGAAAAACCCTCACGAACGCTATCCAACGGTACAAGCATTCGCATTAGATTTACTTGCTGCTTCTCAGGAAATCACACAACTACTGGTCAAACCGTCCAGACCCGATCTTAGCGTGGTTGCTCAATTTCGACCTGTCCCCGGAAGCGTACAACCAGATGGCAAAGAATGGAGAGAAATGCAGCCGTTTGGAGTATCTCTTGCAAATGCTCCTGTCACAGACGCTATTGTTCTTCCTATCACACCTGCGGCATCTGTGAAACCATCCTGGGGTTCATTGCCAATGCATGAGACACCATCGCAGGATATGCATACAGAAACTCCTAAAGCCCCCAGATTGAGCAACAGGTGGATATGGTGTGCTCTAGTGCTGAACTTACTTATCTGCCTGGTGTTGATAGCAGAATATACCTTGCAAGCAGGAGGTAATAGTTTGAAAGCGGAACCACTACTGGTATTGTGTCCTGCACTGCTTGTCGGGTCTTTGCTTGCTTTGCTATTCAAGCGGATATCGTTAACCACGCTTTCATGGAGCCTATTCTGGGGAGTAATCTTCGGCATGACGAATGCTTTGCTTTCTACATCAGTCTGTCTGGCATGGACACTCTTGTTTGTCATGCCTTTCCTGGGAAGCGCTGGTGGAGATCTGAACGCTTCCTTCAGCAAAGTTCTCATGTTCGCTTCTATTCCGCACGTTGTTGTATTCATGCTCCTCGCTTTGTGGATGTCTGTTGTAGGAGGAGCGATTATAGGCATCTTCAGTATGCGGTCCGAAGGCGTAGCGCCAGTGTCCCACAAAGGACCACGAAAGCAAAGCAGTAGATGACAGGCCATCATGGGCCACTTGTGAATATTATAGCGGTAATAACAGCAAAGGTATCTCCATCTCTTCTGGTGTCAGTCCCCCATGATGGCCCTGGAAATGCATTTCAAATTTCCCTCCCTCGTACCACCATACTGTCTCGTGCTGGTAGGGTAAAATAACTACATTGCCAACTCTTGTCAAAAAAGCTCTTGATGGTTGTGTAGAGCCAAAAAAGTGTTGTGCCACCAGTTGCTCTGTACAGTACACCTCAGCTCTGTCTGCCAGGTGCTTTTGTAATAATGCCACCACTTCGTCTATCCGTTCTTCTTTCACGTGTAAAAACATATCACGTGCCGAGCCTGCTGGGATAAGTAGTTTTCCTCTTTGGTTCCTCTGTAAATACTGCTCAATATTGATGTCAAGCTTGTTCAGATAAAACGTCCTTCGAGGATCAACCTCTACCTGTCCATGATCTGCGGTCAAAACTACTAGCGTTTGTCTTACCTTGCCACTCAGTTTCTTATAGAAAAGCTCCTCCATCATCCTCAAAAACGCATCCACCACTTCCTCGAACTGTCGTGAGTTTGGCCCATAGGTGTGACAAATTGCATCAATCTTGTCGAAATACAAGAAGTAATAGGTTTTGGGGGCTGTATCAGCTACCACGAGTTCTGCCAGGTTCGACAAAGCCCCCGACAATCTCTTAAAAGGAATAACCGTAGCTCCTTTGTACACGATGTCTGAGAAGGTAGATGGAGTGTAGGATGCACTTTGAAAAACGTAAGATGTTATGCCCCTCGTTTGTAGTTTTTGGTAGAATGTTTGCGTGGGGAAAAATGCCTCGGTAGGAATCCCGCTCCGTTTCAAGGTATCACGTTCCTTATCTCCTGCATACGCAAAAAGCAATGGTGTGATAACCTCATCTACCAGGGGTTCATAGTAGTTCCATTCATAGACGCCGCTTTGTCCAACATCCAGGCCGGTATGCATACATGTCACATGTGCAGCAGTAGTAGAGGGAAATTGGGAAGTCATCTGCGAGACGGCTCCGTGCCTCAAAATCGTTTTCAGAAAAGGATATTTTTCCGCGTACTGCTGAAAGAATCTCCAGCCGAAAGCATCCACAAAAAACAGGATCACCTTGTCGTACCTGGTCGGCAAGTTTCCAAAAGCATCTCCTGGTAAAGCGCTCTCCCCTTCACCAGTCAACATAAACTCAACTGTCTGCGGAAGAGCGGAGAAGCAGTACGAATCATACAGTGGCTTCACAAATCTCCGCGAGAACTTCGCGCCATTCACAGCATTCAATGAGTTCGAGTTGAGCATGCTGCCCTGCTTCCTGCTGGCTCGGTGTAATCTTTTCAAGCACAGTATAACATGAAAAGTGCTGGATTTAATGGAAAAGGAAGCTGGGGGGTTACAAACGAGGGCTGGGACTTACCCTGCCCTCTCTGCAAGCATTATTGAAGTGTAATCGCTCCGGTTGCATTATCTACACGGATCGGGACACTTGCCAGTGGCGTATTTGTTGGTCCCTGGATAACAGCGGCAGCGTTTGAAGGATCGAACTCTGCCCCATGACATGGGCATAATAGGTGTTGACTGCTGGGGTCATATTGTACCGGGCAACCTGCGTGTGTACAGGTGGCATCAAATGCCACGAATTTTCCGTTGTTAAGGCGTACGAGAACTCCCGGATCACCGTTGGATGGAATGGTGAATGTGACCGCGTTATTGGGCTGTACTGCACTCACCTGGGCGATTTCTGTGGAGCCACTTGCCGTCGTAGTCGCTGTCCCTGCGCCTGGGGTAGATTGTGTACTCGATCCGGTGCCATTGGCAGGATTCTGTGTGATAGTAGATCCATTATCATCTCCACCGAATGGGTGAGATAGAATAGCTCGCCCGGCAACTGTAATCCCAAGCATGCCCAGACCACCTGCTACTAAGCCCCACAGGAAATTGCGCCTGCTCTCCCGCGATCGTCGAATAGTAGCATTTCTTCCTCTATAGTTTGCCTGTCCCTGTCGCTGCGAATTCCCATATACATTTCCAGGCCTTCCCTGACCGCTAATTATATGTTGTGGTATTCCCTGAGGATATCCGCTCACTTTGCTATTATATGGTGCTGCCTGTCCACTTATCCTGTTTACAGCTTGCGTAGGCATCTGTTCGATCTCAACGTTCTTACTGCTCTTTATACTTTCTCCAACTCCCAACACGAAATTGAAAACAGGTCCAAGCCTGCCCCTCCAAACAGGTGGCATATCCATCAGAATTCGCCGCACAAGCAGCGCATCGACCGAGGGCAAACCACTACCGAGTGGTCCGGCTAATAGTAGCGGAGTCCAGGCGAAAAAAAACACAATATCCGCACCGTAAAAATACGGATACACGTGCCAGCTAGCTGACAGGAAAAACATCAGGCTGAGCAGCATGCCAAAGAAAGCAGCAGGACGGAAAAGGAATCCCAAAAGTGTCCCAATACCAATGGCTATCTCTCCGAGAGCAACAAGCCCGCCAAAGAGCGTTGCATGTGGCATCGCAACCTGCAATAGAAAATTGTGGATGGGTGATCCATGCGCAAACGCCATGATTTGTTTACCAATGAATCCAATTGCTGAGGGATTGAAGAATTGCGGATCGGTCAGTTTCTGGACACCTGCATATACAAAGGTAATACCGAGAAAGAGTCGCAAAGGTAACAATACTCGTTCTGAAAAGCGCATTACTTTCCACCACGATTGCAGATGTGCTGCTGACGTTCTGGCGTCGGAATAATAAACTGGCTGTGTTGTCGGGGTAGCTTTCATTGCAGGGGTTATATTTCGCTGCTCTCTCACCGCGTTCGTCTTGTTTTTGGAATTATTGGTTTGCTTCATAGAGCGTATTTCCTTTGTCTAACATATCTACATATTTTTGAAAATTGCAAGTGTTTGCACATCACGAGTATACAAGGCATAGATGAAAATACGATGAAATCGGCCAGAAACTTTATAATTTTTTAGAAGTTCTCAGGAGTATCGTATCACGCCGATATTGGTACAACAATTGGGAGCGTCACAGTGAAAGTGGTTCCCTTTCCGAGCTCGCTCTCGACGGTTATACTGCCGCCATGTGCACGTACAATCCAATCGACAATCGCCAACCCCAATCCTGTGCTGCCTGCAGCTCTCGATCGTGCCGGATCAACCCGGTAGAACCGTTCGAATATATGATCCAGGTGATCCTTTGCTATCCCAATGCCTGTGTCACTCACAGCCATGCATGCTTTATTATTCTGCACCTTCACTTCCAACTTAACCGTGCCTCCTGTATTGGTGTAGGTAACCGCGTTATCTAACAGGTTCATAATCACCTGTATGAGCCGTACTTCGTCTACCATGACCATTGCGGGTTGCTTTGCCACTATCTCTATAGTGATGCCGCGCTCGGCTGCTAATGGCTCTATGGTGGCAGCCACATCGGCTACCAGTAGATCCAGGCGCACCAGTTCGCGTTCAAGTAACACCTGGTTTTCGTCGGTGCGCGCCAGCGACAGCAGGTCGTTGATCAAATGGCCAAGTCTCTCAGACTCGGCATTCACATCGCGTAATACAGTCACATATTCTTCGCGTTCAACGGGTGTACTCTGTGCCAGGACTACGTCAGTCATACTGCGTATCGCCGCAACGGGCGTTCGCAACTCGTGTGAGGCGTCTGCCATAAAACGACGCTGGCGTGTAAATGCCTTTTCAAGTCGTTCGATCATCTCATTAAAGGTTAATGCGAGGCTTTGTATCTCGTCCTTACTACGCGGCACCGGTACGCGCTCGTGCAGATCACCCGCCTCGATGTGCCTGGCAATACGGGTTAATCGATGAATCGGCGCGAATGCATGAGCCGCTAGCCAATAGCTTCCAAGCGTGCCCAATATCAAGACAAATGGCACGATTAGAAGTAATTCGATCACCACACTGCGTAATGTGTTCCCTAATGGAGCAAGTGATTCTCCGACCTGAACTACACCATAGACAATTCCGTTCTCAGTCAAAGTAGCGCAATAGAGACGCACTGCTTGTCCATTTTGTGCTGTGACTGTACCTTTCCATGTGCTGCCGTGTAGTGGCTGTGTCACACTCGATGGCGGAATGTTCAGAGCGAGAAAAGCCGGCGTAACATAGACGACCTCTCCCCGAATATTTAAGATCCGCACCAGCGCTCCAAGATTTACATCCGCGTTCGCCTTCTCTGGGCCTGTAGGATTGGTAGTTGTCGTGCTGGTTGTTTGAGGATTTGACTGCGGGGTTGCAATGTCTGTAGCTGCATCAGCATCAATCAATCCAGGTAATGCCCCAGTCACATCATGAATCGTGATGGTACCTTTATCTTCATTAATGCCAGCAGCAATTTGTTGTGTGCGTAATTGTAGCGATGCATCGAAACTCGTCTGTAGCGATGCGCGTAAGTTTACATAAAAAACTGCACCAAAGAGCAGCATCAACACACTAAAGACCAGTATGAACCAGAGCGTCAATTGGACACGCATGCCTGGAGGCCGTATACGGCGTAAAAGCTTGCTCATTTCAAGGTTCCCTGAGTTGGTATCCGAAGCCGCGAATAGTTGAGATTACGTCTGGCTCACCATTCTCACATAGTTTACGTCGCAGATAACGAATATACACGTCAATCACATTCGAGAGGTGTTCTGCATCAATGTTCCACATGTGTTCCGCGATCATATCCCGGCTGAATACCAGGCCAGGATTACTCATCAATAACTCTAACAGACTATATTCTTTGCTGGTAAGGTTAATTTGGCGTTCACCTCGTTTAACTTCATGCGTTCGTGTATCCAGGGTAAGATCCATGAAGCGCAATTCCGTTGTTTTTGAGGGTCCTTCACGGCGCAATAACGCTCGCACACGTGCCTCTAGTTCACGAAAAGCAAAGGGCTTCGTCAAATAGTCATCAGCCCCAATATCCAGTCCGTTCACTCGGTGATCGACTCCGCTCAACGCGGTCAGAAATAGAATAGGGGTCATCCGTTTCTGATTACGCAGTTGGCGGCAGATCTCAAAACCATCAATTCGCGGTAGCAAAATGTCCAGAATGATCAGGTTATATGATACTGCAAGTGCCACCGATAGGGCTTCTTCACCATCTGTGACAAGATCAACGGCGTAATGGCTCTCTTCCAACCCTTTCTTCAGACTTGGTCCCAAACGTGGATCGTCTTCAGCAACCAATATTCGCATACTCTGCTCCAATAATATGGTGTTGCTTCATTACATACGAACGAAGCCGCTATAAAGTATACGCATCAATCATGAATAGAACATGAAATAAGTCGAATTATTTACCTTACATGCTTGTAATAAGACTGATGTTGGTTTAGAATTATTGTGGTGATTCCTTTTAGGTGAGGAAACGATAATTACTTAGTACTTTCCATATTTTCAAAGCAAGCGGAGGTAAGCGATGGAAGACCCAAAGCTGTGTCCTAAGTGCGGTCACAATGCGGTACGCGTCAGACATGTGAATCCCAGAGGCAGAGAACTCAGATCTGGATTTGTTTGGGTCTTCTTCGGACTCAGCGTTCTCATACTCATCAGCTCGTTCTTCGGATCGTACGGCAATTCTGGAAACCATTTAGTATATGCACTCCCTGGTATTATTTTAGTACTGGTAGCTGTCTTCTATCTCTTTCTTTTCTCCAGGTTGCCGAGAAGATTCAGATGCGAAAATTCTCATACGTGGGAATGGCCGCAGTAGTCGCGTCGAAACCAGATTTGCATGAAAGAGGCCGGCTATGCCCGTCATTGTACAACTTGTACTCATAGGGATTATTGGATATCTGTGGGGTTCAATTCCTGCTGGCTATTTGATGGGGAAACTGCTTCGGGGCAAAGACTTTGACATTCGTGCCTATGGCAGCCATAAAATAGGCGCTACCAATGTTCTACGTACTCTTGGTAGAGTGCCAGCCCTGCTCGTATTACTGTTTGACCTGTTGAAAGGGGTTGGTCCAACGCTTATCGCTACTCTCGTCCCTCTCTTCTACGGAGCAGGTTGGGGGCCTACCGTGGCAGGTCTGGCCGCTCTGATAGGCCACATTTATCCGGTCTTCATTGGCTTTAAAGGAGGGCGTGGTGTGTTGACCGGCGCCGGGGCGCTTCTGGTTATCTCCCCTCTGACTTTCTTGATTGGTTTGGTGACCTTGTCAATCGCTATCCTCACTTCGCGCTTTGTATCACTGGGATCGATCATTGGAAGCCTGACTACAATCATCTGCGGTGTTCTCTTTTATTTCATCGGGCATTTTAACCCATCGTTCTTCGGAACAGTTACCCTGGCGCAGCTGGTCTTTATGGTGATTGGCCCCGCGATTGTCATTATTGTCCATTATGACAATATTGGTCGCTTGCTGGCGGGAACAGAACGCAAGTTAGGTCAGAAAGTTGTCGTCGATGAGGGAACTTCTCCCACGAATAGTTCTTCTTCGAATGCGCAGGCGTAATGACTATTTGGCTTCCCGATTTAAGCCTTTGATACCGCTGTATCTTGTTTTCCTTGGAGGAGGGGCAGTGCGCCGCGAACGTATTCTACTCCGGAAAGGACCGTCCAGATAACGGCAATCACCATCAATACGTCAGCAATCAACAGTAAGAAATCTCCGACATTCAACTGATTACTGTTGAAATGAAGCATCAGTGGGAACAGTGAGAGATGGCTTGCGCCAAGCCCCATTCCCAGCAATATTCCTTCCATGGCTACCAGGGTAATAAACGTTTTTTGTTTTCCCAATTTTCCAGCAGGGATCACAGTTCCTTTGGCGGCTGCCATTAAGCGCATCCCACTAACTACAAATTCACGGGCGATAATGATCACCACAATCCACGCGGGAACAAGGCCAAGCTGCACGAAGGCTATCAGAATAGCCGAGACAAACACCTTATCTGCTGTCAGGTCAAGGAAGACGCCGAGTTGAGATACGATGTGGTATCGTCGTGCCAGGTAACCATCGAAAAAATCTGTGATAGACGCTAGAAAAAAAACAACTGCCGCCGCTAGAAAAGCCCAGGGTTGGTTGACAATGACCAACACGAAAACCAGGATTGTTGCTACAATCCGGCTGAAACTGAGCAGGTTAGGTGCGGTATTCATAACAATGTTTCTCCTCAACTAGCTTGATGTGCGATTCCAAAGTGTATAGGTACTACTGCTGCTCAGTATGGCGCCTGCTGCACGAATACGAGCAACTTCCATTGCATCGCGGATAAAACCACCAGCGATAAAAGGACCAGGAAGCAACTGTTGTAGGGTCTTCGCAATTTCTGGAAAGATAATACCAGGAAGCACTTCCACAATATCTGGAGCGGCGCGAGCTATCGTTCGCACTCCTGTTTCCAAAGCGGAGTCGTCCACCAGGAGCAGACGCTGAATCGTTACTACTCCCTCGGCGTGACCTGCCGCCACAAGTTGTGATCGACTTGTGATAATAGCATCAACGCCGATCTGGTGAAGATACTGGATGCCAGCACGATCTTTGCCTATGCCGCTAACGAGATCCACATGGACTACAAACCCCTTACCTCGCTTGTGTGCTTGCTCTACAAAGGGTTCAAGTTGAAAAGCATCTCCTTTGAGCATAAAGAGTAATACTGCTTCAGAGGCTAATGCAATCTCAATATCGTCATGAGACTTTAAAGCGGCCGCTACTGGAAATCTATACACTAGCCGCAGAAACTCTTGTTTGGTCATGATACTATTTCCAACGTACATTGTAGTGATGTTAGCGCATGAGAAACAGGAACCAACAGCACTTGACAAAAGATAAGATGCTGAGTATTATCATTATAGCAGACCAATCGCCTTTGTACATTACTTCTCCTGTCATTTTTGGGAGCTCTTGAGTATACATGTGTTGGGTGAAACACAAAGGTGTGAATTAGCGTCGAAGTTGACCTGAATATACAATTGCATATGTGCCCAGGGACAATGAATTGAAAAGTCCTAAGCTACCTTGTTATGAAGGGCTTAGGGCTTTGTTGTCTTTACTGCTACAGAGAGGTGCAGCATGCTTACCCGGTCTACCAGGTCATTACTCAGTATTTCAGATCGGCAAAAAATCATACCGGTAGTAGAAAACCGTATACATTTTTTACGCGCTCTGGATGCCCCGCACATTACGACTATCGTGTTGCGTCATTGCAATTTGCTCGAGCTTAGACCGCTGTTGGATCAAGCTTTTGAGCGTGAAGTGGCCGTCTATGTCAATGTCGATCATATTGATGGTATTCACCCTGACAGTGCTGGCCTTCGCTTTCTTGCCCACCAGCTTCATATTGCAGGCATTGTCTCAAGTAATCCGAGAATTCTCACTCTGGGCAAAAATTTTGAACTTGAGACCATTCAACGTCTATTTGCAGTAGACTCAACTGGATTGGAAGCTGCTCTCGAATCGCTAGATAGCCACATGGTTGATTTGCTCGATATTACACCTGCGCTTGTAATTCCTTTCGTCGTTTCACATACAACCTTGCCTTTACCTTTTATTGGATCTGGTTTAATCTCTACATTTCAGCAAGTACAGTCGGTGCTTCACGCCGGTGCATTACGAGTGACAACTGCTCGACCTGAGCTTTATATATCATAAGAGGTGACCGTCTCATTGCGCCACACATAGTGTCTTCGGACAGCATCATGGCTTAGCAATACAGTCATATTAGGATGAATGGGGTGACAACAAGGTATACCTCTCTATGAATGAGTGAAAGGAGGAACGGAATAAGTATTGTTGCTGACAGTAGCTCTTCCATATAGGCTCCTGCACGGGCATCCGTACCTGTGCTCTTCGATGGAACATCTTTGTATTTATTAAACAGCAGAAGGAGAGTTTCCTATGGCAAAGTATGTATTAGCCCTGGATCAGGGCACAACCAGTTCGCGAGCGATCGTTTTCAATCACGATGGCTTGATAGTAAGTGTCGCGCAACAAGAATTCCCCCAGATTTATCCGGCACCAGGCCTGGTCGAACACGATCCAGAAGCGATCTGGTCCAGCCAGTTGGCGGTTGCTCATGAGGCAATGAAAAAGGCAGGAGCTTCAGCCTCAGATGTCGCCGCTATTGGCATCACCAATCAGCGCGAAACGACAGTGCTCTGGGACAAGAACACAGGCAAGCCTGTTTTCAATGCCATTGTCTGGCAGAGTCGCTTAACAGTTCCTATTTGTGATGAGTTGAAAGCGAAAGGCTTCGACAAAGAAATTCGCGAACGCACAGGTCTGGTGACTGATGCCTATTTCTCCGGCACCAAAGTCAAGTGGATACTTGATAACGTCTCAGGCGTACGTGCAAGGGCGGAACGTGGTGAAATACTTTTCGGTAACATAGACACCTTTTTGATGTGGCGCCTCTCTAAAGGGCGTATCCACGTGACAGATCCCTCCAACGCCTCGCGCACCCTCATGTACAACATCTATAAAGGCGAATGGGATGATGTCATCCTCAAGGAATTAGGCGTACCCCGTTCTGTGCTTCCCACGGTGAAGGCATCCAGTGAAGTCTATGGGGAGACCGATCCGGAATTCTTCGGTGGGGCTATTAAGATGGCTGGTGATGCAGGAGACCAGCAGGCTGCTACCTTTGGACAGGCATGTTACGAAGTGGGTATGTCGAAAAACACCTACGGCACCGGCAACTTTATGCTCATGAACACAGGTACCAAAGGTGTTCCCTCGCAAAACGGCCTCCTCACTACTATTGGTTGGCGGCTTGGTGATGGCCCGACCGTCTATTGCCTGGAAGGCAGCGTCTTCATTACCGGTGCGGCGGTGCAATGGCTGCGCGATAGCCTGAAGGCTATTAAGAGTAGCGGCGACGTCGAGGCGCTGGCTGGTTCTGTTTCAGATAATGGTGGTGTGTACTTCGTCCCTGCCTTTGTCGGCCTGGGAGCTCCCTACTGGGATTCCTACGCACGCGGCACCATCGTTGGCCTGACACGCGGTTCGGAAGTTGGCCATATTGCTCGCGCAACCCTCGAGTCAATGTGCTATCAGTCCCGTGATGTACTGGAGGCCATGACTGCTGATAGCGGTGTGAATGTGAAGACTTTGCGTGTCGATGGTGGCGCAGTCGTCAATAACCTGCTTATGCAATTCCAGGCTGATATTCTTGGTGTTCCTGTGCAAAGGCCACAGGTTGCTGAAACAACAGCACTGGGCGCTGCGTATCTCGCTGGCCTGGCGACCGGCTTCTGGGGCAGCGCAAAAGAAGTAGCCGAGCATTGGGCTATTGACCGCACCTTCGAGCCGAAGATGGGTGCGGATCAGCGCGAAAAGCTCTACGCCGACTGGAAACGGGCCGTGGAACGCTCGAGGAATTGGGAGCAGGCCTGATCTTATTAGGTAGGACGCACTAATGCAGATTAACACAATCATCCGGTTATCCGTAGGGGCCGATGTATCGCGCCCATCGCCGATGTATCGGCCCCAGGTGGTTTTCCGGTACCCCAATTAAAACGTTCATTTGCATCAATGCGTCCCTACTGGACTTGTAGTGCGTCTCGTATAGTGTGACTTATTATCAATTTTTGGGATTGAGGCGGCGAACATCCGAGTTCTCCGTCGTCTATCCAACACAGAAAAGGAGTGAATATCTATGGCAAGTCAAGCTGTAGCTAGGCCTTCTCCACTGGCCGGCCTCTTGGGTGAAATGATCGGAGAGTTCTTTGGGACGATGACCCTGATTCTCTTCGGTGACGGCGTAGTGGCGACCGTTTTCCTCTATGGCAACTTAGGACCAAATGGTGGCGCAAGCCCATTTGCGGTCGAGTGGATTGTTATCATTCTTGGATGGGGTCTCGCCGTTATGCTCGGTATCTACGTCGCTGGAGCTATCAGTGGCGCTCATATCAATCCGGCCGTCACTTTAGGGCTGGCTGCAACCGGCAGGCATCCCTGGGGCAAGGTACTTCCCTACTGGCTAGCCCAGATTCTGGGAGCTTTTGTCGCTGGGGGAATCCTCTACTTTGTATATCAAGGGGCACTCGTCCATGCCTTGGCGCTGAATCACCTGACCATTGGCGATATTGCGCAGGGGCCGACTTTCGGTGGTCCGGGTTACGGGTTCGTTTTTTACACCGGCCATAGGGCGTTTGTTGGAACATTTGGGGCCTTCGGTGACGAATTTTTAGGGACCGCCCTGCTTCTCTTCCTGATCCTGACCATCGTTGATGCACGCAACCAGCCGGTCCAGGCAAACCTCAACCCGCTGATCATTGGTTTCCTGATCGTGGCGATCGGTGCATCATTCGGCCTGAACACTGGATATGCCATCAATCCCGCCCGTGACTTTGGCCCGCGCCTGTGGATTGCCATCGTCAGCGGTGGGGCCAGCTTATCCGCAGACAATTACTACTTCTGGATCCCCATTGTCGGTCCACTGACAGGAGCTGTCGTCGGCGCCTTTGTATACGATTACACCATCGGCAAGGTGCTGCAGGCGAAGATGTTAGGGAAATCTGGCACTACCGAGACGGTGGGTGAAGCTGTACGGGAGGCCTCTCCCGGCAGTGAAACAACAGGTAGATCTGTACGGGAGCCATCTGCCGAGTAGTAGGCTTATTCGCGATAACATGAAAGGACGAAGATACGAACATGCGATAGATAGGATGAAGACCCTGCCTGGCATGTTCGTATCTTCGTGATCAAGCAATCATGCAACCACTCTCTTCATCGGTGCGCATGCACAACCTTGCTCTCCTGGAAAACGAACAGTTTGATGTGCTGGTAATCGGTGGTGGTGTAACAGGCGCTGGTGTTGCCCTGGATGCCGTTGCTCGCGGTTACAAGGTCGCGCTCGTTGAGAAAGTAGATTTTGCCAGTGGCACAAGTAGCAAATCTACCAAACTCGTCCATGGAGGCATCCGCTACCTTCCTAATTTTGACTTTGCTCTCGTGCATGAAGCCCTGGTAGAACGTGGTACCCTGCTGCGAAACGCTCCCTATCTCGTACAACCGGTCGGCTTTATCCTGCCGCTCTACGAGGGAGATCGCCATCCGGTGGGCCTGCCATTTACAACTCCAGGTGGCATTGGACTTGGTCTGATCATGGATATTGGTCTTTGGATGTACGATCTTATGGCAGGGATGTTTGCGGGCAGCCGGGGCGTTAAAAGGCATCGTCGTTTGAGCCGCAATAAGGTGATGGAGCTGGCTCCCGCTCTTGTGACTGACAGGCTAAAAGAAGGTTTCATGTACTATGATGCGCAAACCAACGATGCCCGGCTCACGCTAGCGCTCATTCGCACCGCTGCTCAATTTGGGGCAACCATCGCTAACTATGCGGAAGTTACCTCGTTTGTTACCGAAAATGGGAAAGTAAGTGGCGCTCATGTGCGTGATCAATTGGGAAACCAGGATATTACTGTACGTGCCCGGCACATCGTCAATGCCACAGGTGTTTTCTCCGAGCAGATTGAGGAACTTGCTGGTTATGAACCACAGGTTCAGGTAAAACCGAGTAAAGGTGTGCACCTGGTATTTTCGTGTGAGGATGTCAAGCTGGGCAATGACGCAATTGTTCTACCCGAGACCGATGACAGGCGTATTCTCTTCCTCGTTCCCTGGGAATCACGCGCGATTTTTGGTACTACTGATACCGGTTCAGGTGATCTTGATTATCCAA
>Ga0137395_10000682_pt1 | contig 14643 bp, 9 predicted proteins | sample czobulk216metaG_FD_108283 | JGI IMG/M metagenome (GOLD analysis project Ga0137395, IMG submission 108283) | Vadose zone soil microbial communities from Angelo Coast Range Reserve, California, USA - czobulk2.16 metaG | ecosystem: Environmental > Terrestrial > Soil > Vadose zone | place: USA...
CCTTCACGCTGGACTCGGCGGATTCCTGAGCACCAGGCTGCGCGTCTGCTCGGCAAAGGCGAAGCAGGACGTCTTGCCGTCGACAGACTGCTCGGTTGGAACGCGGTGCCGAGCAATAATTTCACCGCACGAACCGAAGAGGGAGAAGTGATTCTTGAAGGTGTCGGACAGGGCCACGGTATCGGTTTCTGCCAGCGCGGTGCGAAGGCAATGGCCGAAGCCGGTGCCAGCTTCCGGGAAATCATCAGCCACTACTTTCCCAATACCACGCTGACTAGCTTGGATCCGCAAGGAACTTCGTAATCTGCCGTGCCGAACAGAATGAGGGCTTAAAGTACGCTATTCTCAGCTCCCGCGACAAAACAAAACACTTAACACCTCGGGCTACTGAATCGGGCTGCGAACGCACCCAAGCGAAATCATTAGCCCGGACAGTAGCCTGCACTTTTTGACTGGCGCATCTATATGAAGATATGAGGGATAAAGAATTCTGGCGGAGGGGGGATTGAAACCTCCGTGGGTGACGGGGAGGTGAGGGGTTGGTATGTCTCTTGTTTTCGACACGCATTTTCAGTTTCTCCAATCGCCAGATTTCATGGGGGATCCAATACCCTCAAATCAGCCAAAACTAGTAGCAATTAGAGTCACGAATTCTTCGATGGGTCTTCAATCACAGTTCGACCTCGTTGGGTCTTGCCCTCCTTAAAGCTGAATCCAAAGGGGGATCTACTCCCTAAGATTGAGATTATCCGTTACATTAGCTACATGACGCCTACCCTCTCAGAGCCGTCTTCTAAACTTCGCGCGGCAATCACGGCTGCCTCGCGTGGTTTGGTTGATCGGGAAGCCCTTGTCGAACTGGTCGCACTCAGTGCCGTGGCGCGCGAGCATCTCCTCGTTATTGGCCCACCGGGGACGGCAAAGAGTGTGGCTGTCCGTAGGATGGCGCGTGCCACCGGAGGGCGCTATTTCGAATACCTCCTCGGCAAGTTTACGGAGCCAAACGAGATTTTTGGGCCGGTGGATCTGCGAAAGTTGCGCGAAGGCACCGTGGAGACAGATGTAAGCGGCATGCTGCCGGAAGCAGAGATTGCCTTCTTGGACGAAATCTTCCAAGGATCTTCGGCGATTCTGAATACTTTGCTGGGTATCTTGAACGAGCGCGTTTTTCGGCGTGGGCACACACAAATACAATGCCCTCTGCGGATTTGCGTCGGAGCATCCAACGGTTTGCCAGGAGACGAGTCTCTTGCCGCTTTCGCCGATCGTTTTCTAGTGCGCGTCTTCGTGGAGGGGATCGCCGACCCACAACTTGAAACGCTTCTAGACAATGGATGGCGGCTCGATCATTCCAAGTTTTCTGAATTGGCTTCTATGTCCGATATCGATGCTTTGGCCGAGGCGGCCCAACTTGCCGACCTCGCCGGCGTGCGGCCACAGCTGGCCCATCTACTGCGTATTCTTCGAAGTGCAGGAGTCATTCTTTCTGATCGGCGCGTGGTTAAGGCGCAGAGTCTCATCGCAGCAGCCGCTGTTCTATCTGGCCGTCCCCAACCGACCGACGCTGATCTTTGGCCCTTGATCTACGTCGTGCCCACTCTGGAGCAGCAAGAAATCGCAAGGGACAGCCTTCGTGATCTTCTTCGTCACACCGAAAATATGACGTTGCCCGCGGCTGCAGAAGATGCTTCGGCCGGTCCACTTGTGCGGTCTCGGCGGCTCGTGCTCTCGGGAGAGGAATTGATGGCAAATCCACCCAACGGGGATGGGGAAGCAAGTCAAAGCTGGCGCCTCAAGCTTGAAGGAGTTGCCCGTGAAATCGACGCAAGCTTCACACCAGAGAACATGCCGTCCGATCTCATCACGATCCGCGCGCAGCTCGTAGAATATCTCAAGCCTTCTCACAAGGTTTAGGTGTGTTGAATACCTGGTCCATTCCTGTGAACTGGAACGATCGGACAGTGCCCCTGGCACCGGTTGGACTCGTTGCATTTCGAACTGCGGCTCTGGAACTAACCCGGAAATTGCTCGCTATGGACGATCTGTCCCTAACGCAATGGACCGCAGTCTCGACGTCTGACGTTCTCGTTCTGCTTGGCGAGGGCCAAACGCTTCCCTGGGTCGATGGCGTACGTTACCTTGGGCGCGATCCGCTCGCGCCTCATTTGCTGCTCCCTACCAATCGCACACCCGCCGTTCCTGTGGATCTCTTTGAAAGAGCGCTGATTCACCGCTCTCCCGTGCTCTCCCCCTTCGCAGTGATCCCTGAGCTTGGCAAGGTGATTTCCCTGTCTTCAGCAAAAGAACTCTCGCGGCAGGTTCTCGCGTCTTGGCTTCGAGTCGCAGCATGATTTCCTTGCCTTCGTCCTTGTCTCCATGGGCCCGGCAGTTGAATGCGTTTCCAGTGGAACTAGGTCTGGCGCTTGGGCCATTGGTACAACGGCTCGCTGGCGCGATCCAGCCTCTGCACCTTGATGATATCGCCGGCGCCGACGATCCAGATGGATTCGACGGACTCCTCAACCGTGGAAGCTATGACCGATTGATTTCCTCGGATTGGCTTCTCGCGGACGAGGTTCCAGAAGAATTCAATCGACGCGCCGCCATGCATGAACATCTTTTCCTGAAGATAGCCCGCCGCGAACCAGCCCATGGGATTGGATCCCTGGCGTTATTTGATTCCGGTCCGGACCAAATCGGTTCTCCACGACTGGCACATCTCGCTGTGCTGGTCATCCTGCTTCGCCGAGCAGAACTCGCACGCGCAAATTTCGCCTGGGGGATTCTCCAGAACCCAGAGATGGCTCTTCTCAACGGATCCAGTGAATCAGAAATAGTGGAATTGCTTCGAGCTCGCAGCTACATGGCTACAACCGCGAACCATGTTGAGGCGTGGCTGCATCGCACCGTGGAACTGAACAGTCCAGAAGAAATTTGGTTGGTCGGTGGCCGCGAGCTTGAGCGAATTCCAACAACCCCACCGGTGTCGCGCATTCTAGTGGAGGATGTGCTCGATTTAGCCGTCCGGCGGGTCTCTGTTCAAGTCCGCTCTCCAAAGAGTAGACCGAGGGGCGTGAATCTCGACCTTCCTGAAAACGGCGCTTGCGCACGTCTGTTGCGCGATCCCTACCTGGTCGCCGCCGCTACCCCCCAGAAATGCCCGACTTTGATCCCAAGCTCAGGTCTTGTTTTTGCCTATGGGAATCGGCGCTTGTTTGGGAAAAGCCAGAACACCTTGCTTTCCTTCCCGGTTCCGAACAAACCTTCGGATTCGCCAGGACGCGTAAAACAGCACACCGTGGGAGGCGTGGGGCAGGTCGTCGCCGTCAATCGTTTTGGAAACTCTACAGTCGTAGTTTCTGCAGAAGAACTGTCGCTGCACATTACCTACATCGGGAAGGAAAGTCATCCTGTCGAAGGAAATTACTTTCTTCACCTTGACGAGTTCGTCCGGGACAAGGAAGACACAAACGGTTTTTTGTTTCCGTGCATGCGCCCGCCCTCTCCCTCTGGCGCGCAATCGAGTCTCTTGGTTCTAGACCAGGCCGGGAATCTGTTCCGTCTCGAATCCGTGGAAGACGAGCGCGTCGCACTCTTGGAAGCGCGGAGTGTTATTGCTCTCTCTTCTGTCGGAGGAATCCCCGCCTATATCGCAGTTAATGAAACCGGGAGTGCGGTCGAGTTGGTTTCGTTGGGCAGGGAAACCCGGAAAGAGGTCTTACATGTCGGCAGCAACCCTGCGAGACGGGCTTTCTTTGGTTTTGGAGCCAATGCTCAGCCACCTTACGGCCTTTTCGCGTTGGAACTGGATCCCTTGAGATGGGCGATCTTTGTCACCAAAGGCAAGAGGCACGAACTCCGCACCGAAGCCACGCAAGAAGTAGTCGGGGTGATCCAAGAAGCCAGCTATGCGGAGGCTTTGGTCACGGTCCGCGAAGACCGCCACGTTGTCACTCTCAAGGGTGTGGATTGGGAACGCACCCTTTTCGAATCTCCCGAGCCCGTTTCTCAAGTCATGGTCTCTCAAGGGAAGCCGTTCATCGCGTACTCCACTTCGAAGGGAGACCTCAGCGTTCATTCTCTGACGCACAGCCGCAGCCTATGCCACTTCACGAATTGGGGAACCAATGGTTGAGTTGAAGGCCCGCATGGTCACTCACCGGGGCACTCTCCCCGCTTCCGGCTTCTTGTTGGAATCAGAATTGGTCGCGGAGGCAGAAGCCCGACACCGAATACTGGCCCTTTGGCAGTCAAAATCTCGCGTTTATGGTTTGAAAGACGGACTTCTTCTTCTGCTTCCCAATCCCGTCCTCGTCACCGCCGAAGAAGCGATCGGTACACCTCTGGTTTATCACGACGGATTCCTTTTGGGCGCACCGCTGAGCGTGAAGGAATTGAGGGCTTTAGAGGCGCCTTTCGGTTCCCTAGTGCGCGTCCGGGGCGGAGGAATAACGTTCGAGACGCTCGATGAGAACCTGCTCGAGAAGCCGGAGAACTGGATCGACACGTCTGGCTTTGAATTCGTTCAAGGAGAGTCGCTTGGGGCGGTCCCGAGCAAGCCCGCGCTTGTTGCGCAACCGGAGGTTCTCGACCTAAGAGAGAAACTAGGGGGGATTCCAAAGCCGCCTGTAGAGCTGAATGAATTGCTGGCTCTTCTAAAAACAGGTAAAGCTCCTCAAAGAGATCCGGACGCGAGAGGATTTCTTCGTTTCTCCTTTCGCAGAGTTTCTGGCTCCATTCGGGAATGGTTCCGAATGTTGGCAAGCCTTTGGCCGCGAATCACCGATCAATCCGAGAGCCTGACAGGAGGAAAACAGAGCGTATTTGCAACGCGTCCCGTCTCTCGTTTTTCCATATGGCTGAATTCTCTTGTTACGCGATTGGTTATGGTGTCTCGATTTGCGAGAGTCCTTGGGTGGCGTCAAGGACGCTATCTGAGTCGTGTCATGGACATGTTTGAACATGGCGACATTGATGAAGCTCTCCGCCATGCCATTCCACTCTCATCCATCGCGGACTCTCCGATCATGCGCTTTTCGTTTGGGGTCCCCGGTATCAGACAGAGTCTGCGCATCAACCCTGCCGGGCGCCGATCAAGCTCGACAATTCCATTGGGACAATCACTTTATTCACACCTAAATCAGCTCTATCGTTCAACATTCCGGCGGTTGGAGGCCCAGGGGCGCATCGAAGAGGCGGCCTTCGTTCTTGCGGAACTACTTCGAGCCAACGAAGAAGCTGTCGCGTTTCTCGAACGCCACGGAAGACTACTCCAGGCTGCAGAAATTGCAGAAGCTCGGGAACTTGCGCCGGAGATTGTCATTCGTCAGTGGTTCGTTGCGGGAGAAAAACAGCGCGCCATACGGATAGCTCGCAAAACCGGTGCTTTCCACGGAGCCGTTTTGCGTCTTGAGAAGTCTCATCATCCGTCGGCTCCCGACTTGCGAAGGCTCTGGGCTCAGTCATTGGCCGAAGCCGGCAACTTCGCCTTGGCAACCGATGTTTTGTGGCCTCTAGAGAGCGAGAGAATTGACGCCGTGGATTGGATGAGGCTCGCGGCCGAGACCGGGGGCAAGCCCGGCGCTAGAGCCCTCGCTCGTCTCGTGGGCGTAGCGAGGATCGACTTCCCCGAATGGAGGACCCGCGTCAATACACTCCTCGAAGATAACTCTCCGGAATCGGCACCCTCGCGGCTGGAGTTTGCGGAGACCTTGCGCAAGCAACCGAAGTGTCCAGAGACGCAAACTCTCGCTCGGCTGGCTGCACGTACCATGTTGCGCGACGCAGGAAGGGGCTTGCCGCCGCTGGCGCCGATTCCTTTGCGCCAACTGGTAGATTTTTCCGGCGATGGAGCTCTGCGTGCCGATATTCCGACACGGCAACCAGGCCGGAAAATCGAATTACAAGATTTGAGTGCGCCTCGCGAGTATTTGGTTAGCGCAGACGATTGCGGCTCCGAGCAGATTTTCGACGCAGCGCTGCTGCCGAACGGGCGCTGTCTCGTCGCTCTCGGAGAATGCGGAATGAAGCTGGTCACGCGAGAGGGAGCCACCATCGCTCACTTCGATCAACCAGCCAACCGAATCGTAGTTTCTGAGAGTGGAAGCCGCGCGATCGCTCTCGCCCGCCGCGGAGACTCTTGGCACTTGTCTAGAGTCGATCTCCAATCGCGGAAGGCCGGGAGATGGTCGGAGGGGGAAATCAGCCAGTTTGCGCCTGGCTTTGATGGAAGTGTCTGGTATGTAGTATCGGGGCAGGATGTCTATGCCATCGACGCCAGTGCGCCGCGCCTCGATGCTTTGTGGAGAATACCGGCCGTCGGACGCGTCGTTAGCCCTCTGACTACGACTCCATCAAGCCTGAGCCTCATAACATTTCAGGACAACAATTTTTGGCTCTGGGATTACCAACTACCTCAAATGCGCCTGAGGAACAAACACCCTCTGCCATCCTCGAGAGCCCTTGAATCTGTGGCGCATCTTAGCTTGCTGACTTGTCCGGATTCCGGAGTTCTTGACTCCTCCACAGTCCTTCAAGCATTACAAGGCGTTGAAGGAAAAGCGCCTCCGGCCCAGACGCAGCAGATACTATTCAGGAAAACCAATGGAGAATGGGTTGAACTGTTGAGGCTCCATAGCGATGAGCAGGTCGCCGGCGATCCCGTTCTGGCGGGACACTGGTTTGTGGTCTGCACAAGATCAAAGGCCCGCACTCGAGTTTTGCTCTACCAAATTGCCAAGGCCAATCTACCTATTGTGCGACTTTCGGTAGAGATCGAAGGGCCAGCGAATGCAAGCGTTCGACTCGACTCCTTCACCCTTGCGGTCGCGGATGACTTTGGCCGTCTTCAAGTTTTCGAACTCACCTACGGGGAACGTATTCGAGACATTCGCCTATAGGGCTGATTGGATCCCTCCGGGACCTCAATAATTTATCTCGTGACAAACTCGGGCTCAACCTAAGATCTATCGACTGATTCAAGAGCGCTGTCTATTTTGTGACTCGTACCCTGTCCGAACCTTTACTGATGTGAAGCTCGATTGCATACTGACTGTGCTAGTCATCCTGATTTCATCCCGGTTCCGCTTTGAATTGGACGGCAGAACAGATCCTGAAACTTGCCCCCGACGCTGCCTCAGCCAAGGCGGCGCAGGGACTGTTGGCGCCCAAGAAATGGACCTCATTAGGAGTCAACGAGACAGCTATTTGGGGCGCTTGCCAAGGCAGTGGCTCAAATCCCTATCAGACTCAAATCGATCTTGCCGAGCCAGCTTTCAAGTGCAGTTGCCCAAGCCGTAAGTTCCCCTGCAAACATGGACTCGCTCTCTTCTTGCTCTTCGCGGAGCAACCGTCGCTTTTTGCTAAGACTTCTGCGCCGGACACCGTCGCTTCCTGGCTGAAAGGTCGTAGCGACCGTGCTGCCAAGAAAGAGACAGCTGCGACTACGAAGTCGAAAGAGCCTAAGGACCCGGAATCGCAAGCGAAAACCGCCGCCCGAAGACTTGATCGTGTCAAGGACGGTGCGCTGGAATTGCAGCGCTGGCTCGAAGACCTGGTTAGATCGGGATTGGCCGGCAACCTAAGTCGAGGAACCGCGTCTTGGGAGTCACAGGCGGCCCGCCTGGTGGATGCCCAAGCTCCGGGACTCGCAAGACTTCTGAAAGAAGCGGCAGTATTGGGCACTCGCGAAGGCTGGCAGGAGCGCTTGCTCGAGCAGATAGCCCTTCTCCATTTGTTGCTCGAAGGTTTCCGTAGGAGCGCGACGCTGCCGGAAGATCTTCAGGATGAAATCCACTCCTTGATTGGCTGGAAACAAGACCAGCAAGAACTCATGCAAGATACCGGTATTGTCGACGAGTGGAAGGTCCTTGGACAGAGAACACTGCTCGAAGACCGGCTGCAGGTGCAGAGGACATGGTTAAAAGGAAAGAATAGCGCGCGGGAAGCGATGGTCCTCGCTTTCGCTTACGGGAATCAGGCTCCTTTTTCCGGCCTTCTTCCTGGGACTTGCTTTGACGGCGAGCTGGTATTTTTCCCAGGACGCATGGGCCTGCGAGCGCTCGTGAAGACAAGAAGTGAAACTACAAGGCAGCTCCATAGACTGCCCGGTGAGCCCATCGCCAGTTCGGTAGCCAGATGGTCAGAGCGCAAAGCCAATTGCCCATGGCTTGAACGATTCCCCTTTGAACTGAGTCGGGTTGTTCCCGCGATTTCTCATGGGCGCTGGTGGATCATTGACGAGGCCAAGGTCGAACTGCCTTTGTCCCCGTTTCGTGATGTGTGGAAGCTTGTGGCGTTGAGCGGAGGGCATCCGGTCACCCTGTTTGGTGAGTGGGACGGCCACAGCTTGTCGCCTGTCAGTGCATGCGCGGAGGAAAGGTTTGTCGAACTGAATGCCTAAAGCATCGACCAACTCCGCGCAGCTCTGGAGCGAACTCGTGAAGACCGCTCTTCTCGGGACCGACCGAATTGCGCTACCAGAACTCGGATCGGGCGACAATGTCGGAGCGTTCTTGTCGCAACTGGATCATTCCAATCGGGAAGCATCGCTCCTCGCCGCGGCAGCTGTCGTTTCGCTCCACCGGCAATGCGGAACAGCCGTGTTTCCAAGCGAAAAATCCGGATTCCCACCTTGTGAGAAAGATGAAACCCCCCGTTGTAGTTCCAATGCAGCTTCCTACTTGAAGCGTATGCTTCAGGGGCAATTCCCTCATTTGTTGCCGGAGTTTTTCTTGGCGCTGGCCGAAAGCAGCCAGCGCTTACCGGAAGAGGTTCTACCGGACACTTTGGATGCTGGCCGCAAAGACGTTAAACTTCGCAACTTTATCGTGCAAGTAATCGGTCGCCGTGGTGAGTGGCTGGCTTCGTTAAACGAAGAATGGGATTACCTCGCGGCAAAAGCGGATGTGAGGGACTGGGAAACGGCGTCCCGGCCAAGTCGTGTGTCCATCCTTGGAGAGCTCCGCAAGAACAATCCTTCCAATGCCATCGGATTGCTGACTTCGACGTGGAAGCAAGATGGACCTGAGGATCGAATCGCTTTTATCGACGAACTTCAGACCGGTCTTCATGCCGGTGATGAGGAATTTGTAGAATCGGCGCTCGATGACCGACGAAAAGAGGTTCGAAGAAAAGCTGCTGAGCTTCTGGTGCAGATCCCAGAATCGAAGCTCGTCCGTCGAATGATCGATCGAACCCGGTCATTAGTGGTTGCAAGCAGCGCTTCCGGATCGAAACTCATTCGTGCTTTGACCCGGCAATCAAAAATCCAAGTCACTTTGCCAGAGACTTGTGACGAGAGCATGCGCCGGGACGGTGTCGAGCCGACGCCACCTCAAGGCATGGGGGAGAAGGCGTGGTGGCTGGACCAGATGGTTGCGTCCGTTCCCGTCACATTTTGGAATGATCATCTCGGTCTGCCGCCGGCCCAATGCGTACAAGATGCCGAAAAGACCGACTACGCAGAGGTTCTTCTGCCCGCATGGGCCACGGCGACAAAACGTGGACGGCATGTAGAGTGGGCTCACGCGATCCTCGAATACGCGCTCGGCGCGAAAAGAAACTTTCAACTCTTAAGCGTGGTGGAAGTCTTGCCTCCAGCGCACCGAGATTCCGTCGTCATCAAGCTACTCGGTTCTGACCGAAACCTCATCGGATACGCCCAGCCCGGATTCAACTTGCTCCAGTGTTGCCCCGGCCCGTGGACCGAACGGCTGGGTCGCGCGCTTCTGGAGTTCTTGCAATTTCAAGTGAAGCAGAACCAAGAGGCAAGACTGTCGCTAACGTACATCTGGTTCCCCAATCCCGAGCAGTTCGCAATGAACATGCCCATAACGCTGGCTGCGGAGGCCCAAGAAATGTTTGCCGACATCGCGAGCGACCAGTCAATCTTGAAGCCACTGAACACCTTTCTGGAAATTCTGCAATTCCGCTCGAAAATGTTGAAGGAGATCCACAAATGACCAACATCCCGGCGAAACCAACGTTCCTGAGAGAACATACCGAAGTTCTCTACGCGCAGGAACTCGAGGAACTTCGAAAGCAGGACAAGCGGCAACGCCCGCCCAATTGGAAACTGTCACCCTGGGCGGTGGCCGCCTACATCCTCGGTGGGAAGTTGGACAACGGCTTTCAAATCGTACCCAAGTACATCGGAAGACGGCGCTTGATTGAAGTGGCCGTGGCTACTCTTGCGACCGACCGGGCCCTATTGCTCCTCGGTGTCCCTGGAACAGCTAAGAGTTGGGCTTCTGAACATTTGGCTTCCGCCATCAGCGGGGACTCAACTTTGCTCGTTCAAGGCACAGCGGGAACCAGCGAAGAATCGCTTCGTTATGGATGGAACTATGCTCGGCTGCTCGCTGAGGGCCCTTCCCGAAAAGCGCTTGTTCCAAGCCCCGTCATGCGAGCAATGGAAGATGGCAAGATTGCCCGCATCGAAGAACTAACGCGTATTCCGTCGGACGTACAAGACACGCTGATCACGATTCTGTCGGAGAAAACCTTGCCCATCCCGGAATTGAATGTCGAAACCCAAGCAACAAAGGGTTTCAATGTGATTGCCTCGGCCAATAGTCGTGACCGGGGCGTAAACGAACTCTCAAGTGCATTGAAGCGCCGTTTCAACACGGTCGTGCTTCCCTTGCCGGCGACCGCGGAGGAAGAAGTCGAGATAGTGCAAACCCGTGTCACGAGTCTCGGTCGCGCACTTGAATTGCCTACCGAGAAGCCTGCGCTCGAAGAGATTAGGCGACTTGTCGTGATCTTCCGCGAATTACGTGACGGGAAAACGGAAGACGGCAAAACCAAGCTCAAATCGCCAAGCGGAACTCTGAGCACCGCGGAAGCCATTTCCGTCATTTGTAGCGGGATGTCGCTCGCAGCTCACTTCGGCGACGGCTCGCTTGGGGCCGAAGACCTCGCCTCCGGTTTACGCGGTGCGGTCATCAAAGATCCGGTGCATGATCGCGTCGTTTGGCAGGAGTATCTCGAAACCGTCGTAAAGGAGCGCAGCGGGTGGAAAGACCTCTACCGCGCTTGCAAGGACCTCAACTGAAATGGCCGTGCATCTCTTTGGTATTCGTCATCATGGACCGGGCTCCGCAAAAAGCCTGTTGAGCTCTTTGCGCACCATAAAACCAGACGCCGTACTGATTGAAGGTCCACCAGAGGGCGAGCAATTACTTCCGTTGCTGATGCACGAAGCCATGAAACCGCCAGTGGCGATTCTCGTTTACGCGACGGACACGCCGCGGATAGCGACTTTTTTCCCGTTCGCCGTTTTCTCTCCGGAATGGCAAGCCATTCAGTACGCGTCGGAACTTGGCATCCGTACCCGCTTCATCGATCTGCCGCAAAGTCATGACTTAGCGTTGGCGGAGGAAAAATACAAATCCGAAATTGCGACCGCGGAGGAATCGCTGGACACCGAGGACTCGACCAGTGAAGGAGCAGCAAGTGCGCCTCACCCTGCAGCCGTACGCGAGGATCCGTTAACATGGTTGGCTCGGGCTGCCGGTTTCAGCGATGGCGAATCGTGGTGGGAACACATGGTCGAGCACCGACTGGAATCAGGAGACATCTTCGCCGCCATTGCCGAGGCTATGGGACACCTGCGTCAAGAATTGCCCCGGCAAGGCTCTGAGGAAGAATTGCTTCGCGAAGCCCGTCGCGAAGCACACATGCGCCAATGCATTCGAGCGGCGGAAAAGGAATTCAACAACATTGCTGTGGTTTGCGGAGCATGGCACGTACCGGCGCTTCGAAATGATTTGTCGGCCAAACATGATGCTGCTCTTCTGAAGGGAATCCCGAAAACCAAGGTCAAGGCCACTTGTATCCCATGGACGCACGGGCGACTGCAATGGAAGAGCGGCTATCGGGCGGGTGTTGACTCCCCAGGCTGGTACCACCATCTCTGGACCGTCAAGGACAAGCCGGTTGTCCGATGGATGACGAAGGTTGCGCGACTTCTTCGGAAGGAAGACCTCGACGCTTCCTCCGCGCACATTATTGAGGCCGTGCGTTTGGCAGAGACTCTTGCAGCCCTTCGCGACCGCCCACTGCCTAGCCTGGCGGAGTTGAATGAAGCTTCGATCGCGGTCCTTTGTCTAGGCAACGATCTGCCCATGAAGCTCATTCATGAAAAACTGATTGTTGGTGATCAACTCGGCTCCGTCCCCCCTGAAACTCCGACGGTTCCGCTCCAGCAAGATGTGTCGAACGAACAGCGCCGTCTTCGTCTCAAACCAGAAACCGGGGCGCGCAGTCTTGATCTGGATCTGAGGAATGAAACCGACCTTTCTCGGAGCCATCTTCTTCATCGGCTGAATCTCCTGGGAATTGCTTGGGGAAAGCAGGAAAAGACTCAGCGGGCCAAAGGCACATTTCACGAGTTGTGGAATCTGGCGTGGGAGCCTGAATTTGAAATCACGCTCATCGAACGAGGCGCCTGGGGAAACACCCTGATCCTGGCCGCGAGCACTTACGCAAAGCACCTTGCCGACCAAGCAAAGGAATTGCCTGCTTTGACGAATCTGATTCAGGCGGCTCTTCTTGCGCAGTTGCCGGAAGCCGCCTCGCACACGACCGGCCGTTTGCAGCAAGAAGCGGCTCTGTCGAATGATGTCGCCCAGTTGATGGCCGCGCTTCCTTCACTCGCTACCGTAATTCGTTATGGAAATGTGCGGAAGACCGAACTTTCGATGGTGTCGCAAATCGTAAACGGCTTCGTCGCTCGCGTATGCATCGGTCTGCCCATTGCCTGCATTTCCTTGGACGATGACGCGGCGCGGGCCATGATCCAGCACATTACGGAGGTAGATAGATCACTCGGAATCCTCCAAGACGAACAGCTGACACGAGAATGGCACGAAGCGCTCCACAAATTAGCTTCACAGAATGGTTTGCACGGACTTCTTGCTGGCCGCTGCGTTCACCTCCTGTTCAAAGCGAGCGCCATGACTGCCATCGAGACCTCGAAATGTCTAAGCCTTGCACTCTCTCCGGCAGTTGACCCCGCTTATTCCGCCGCATGGTGCGAGGGCTTTCTCGAAGGCAGCGGTACTCTCTTAATTCACGATGAAACGATGTTAGGGATTGTGGATGAATGGGTCTCGAATCTTTCCATGGAGCACTTCATCCAACAACTGGCAGCCCTGCGCCGTACGTTCGCGACGTTTCACGCACCGGAACGACGTCAGATTGGAGAACGTATCGCGCGTGGACAAGCGCGAACCACCACGGAATTCTCGGCCGAAGCATTCGACACTGCACTGGGAGATCGAGTTCTTCCCCTTCTCGCTCAATTGCTGGGACTCTCGTATAACCCAGCTGATCAAGGGAAATCTTCAGAATGAGCGCGACTTCGCCTAAGGAACGGCTACGGCGCTGGCGTTTGCTTCTTGGCGGCGAAGATGCGGATGGCACACGCTGCGCCTTGGAAGCAACGGATTTGCAGCTTGATGCTGCCCTGCATTGGCTGTACGACACGGAACGCTCCGCAGGGTTACAAGCCTCTTCACCCGCAGTGGCTCGTTGGTTGGGCGACATCCGGAACTATTTCCCAAGCTCCGTTGTGCGCATCATGCAGCAGGACGCTCTGGAACGCCTAAACCTGAAGCAAATGCTGTTGGAGCCTGAAATGTTGGCGGCGATCGAGCCTGACATTCACTTGGTTTCAACTCTGCTCTCTCTGAAAACTCTGCTACCGGGGAAATCGCGCGAAACCGCCCGAACCGTAGTCCGAAAGGTCGTGGAAGATCTGGAGAGAAAACTCGCAAATCCGCTGAGGCAGGCAGTCATTGGCAGTCTCAACCGTGCGGGACGCACACGGCGCCCCCGGCATAAAGAAATCGATTGGAATCGAACCATTCGCGCGAATCTGAGGCACTACCAGCCGGACTACAGCACGGTTATTCCGGAAGTCCGCCTCGGGTACACGCGCCGGCGCAATGCATTGCGTGACGTGATCCTTTGCGTTGACCAGAGCGGTTCGATGGCCGCTTCGGTTGTTTATTCCGGTGTTTTTGGAGCGGTCCTTGCCTCCATTCCATCCGTGCGCACGAAGATGGTCGTGTTTGATACTGCTGTGGTGGATCTCACAGAAGAGCTGACCGATCCAGTGGATCTGCTGTTCGGTACGCAACTCGGCGGCGGCACAGACATCAATCGCGCCGTTGCCTACTGCCAGACACTCGTCCAAAACCCACAAGACACGATTTTGATTCTCATTAGCGATTTGTACGAAGGCGGAAATCGGGAAGAGATGTTACAGCGCGTTGCCGCACTCTCGACAAGCGGAGTTCAGATAATCGCCCTGCTCGCTCTTAGCGACAAGGGAGCACCAGCATTCGACCACAACATCGCAGCCGCGCTCGCGAGTTTTGGCATTCCCGCTTTCGCTTGCACCCCGGACCGCTTTCCGGATCTGATGGCCGCCGCGATTGAGCGTAGAGATCTAGCTAGATGGGCTTCTGAAGAGGAAGTGGTGAAGATTCAGTAGTGGAAGAATCCACCGTCGCATGAGCACTCGTCTCCTAACCTCTGCCCTCGCTTCCCAAAAGCGGGCTATGGCGATTCTTAGCCGGTTGTAGCTGCAAAACGGGATACGGTTGCGGGCTCAACTTCAGACCTCTACCTTAA
>Ga0137395_10000683_pt1 | contig 14642 bp, 9 predicted proteins | sample czobulk216metaG_FD_108283 | JGI IMG/M metagenome (GOLD analysis project Ga0137395, IMG submission 108283) | Vadose zone soil microbial communities from Angelo Coast Range Reserve, California, USA - czobulk2.16 metaG | ecosystem: Environmental > Terrestrial > Soil > Vadose zone | place: USA...
GCGATGACACCAATTGGACCAGCCGATCCTGCACCCCTAAGTACGACCTCAGCCACAGACGAAAGGAGAACAATCAAGCCCAGAATAAATACGTGCGGGCCAATGACCGCCAGAAGTTCGACCATGTTCGACTTGGAGGGCGGCTTGTCATTCGTGGCTCCAGAACTCTTGGAACTTTTGCCAGCGAGCAAGCCGCCTATCGAGGTCGTAATCCAAGCCACCAGGGCAGGTATGCCTACAATCACCTTATTCCAGAGCCACAAGAACATAGAGTGCCCAAACAATGAGAGCCCGAAAAATAGAATCCATCCGAGTATGTATAGTCCCATCCACGCAGCCAGCCTGGAAAGCCACTCCCGCCGCGCATCCTGGAATGTCCTTCCGAGGAGCCCCACGAGAAATAGCATGGTGAGAAGCGGGCCCACCAACACCAGAGGAGGTAGCAGAACCAATACGGTCCGCCCCCAATAGGAGCCGGTGTGGGCGCACAGTTCGGCCATCAGAAAAATGGAACCTGCAATCCATCCTGCCCCGGAAAGAGCGGCGAGGAGCGCGGCGACAAAAAGCCCGATAAGCACCAACGCCAGCTTCAGGTGTGAGAAGCACTTTGGCTTCTCTTTCCAAAATACTTTCACGCTTTCGTACTGCGCCGTCCTCTGGTGGCTCTTGAGAAATGATAGCGGCGCCCCCCCGCCGAAAGTGATTGTGATCGCCAGCACAAGCAGCAGAAGCGTGCTCCCCAGGAAAACCAGAACCAGATTGAATCCGAAGGTTGTCGCCGACATCATTGGGAGCACAATCGTGATGAGAAGGGACGAAACCAGAAGAGGCAAGACCAGGAAGCACTGCACTGCTCCCTGGCCAAAAGCTCCTGGGTCGCCGGGTGCGTGGCCAGTGAATAGTGCAAGATTCCTTCCAATAAAGTAGCTAGCCAGTAGCGAAAGATAACAGATGACCCCGATGATGGCGGCTGCGGCTGGGCCGTGCCGCGGAATGACGGACTCAAACGTGAAAAGATGCGGAATGAGAACAATGAAAAGCAGCCCGGAGATGAGAATAATCTGGTTGAGGAGCGCGTTGCGAAGCCAGATGGCGATGGCCACCCATGTATCGGCGCTCAAAAGACCTGTTTCTGGAGTCAAGTAGTTGCTGAATCTACGCAGCCATCGGATAGGTTCAGGATGGGCGCCGGGATTGCCTGTCTCCGGAAGCGGAATAAGTTGTTTTTCAACATTCTCAAATCCGCAACGCTGACTCCAGGCGGCGAACCACTGATGGATGTAGCCTCCGCCTGAAACAGTCGAAAGGTAATCAAAGCAACGCAATATGTTGAGTTCGGCCAATCCCTGCAAGATGCCCAGATTGAAGGTCGCGCTACGTATGCCACCACCGGAAAAGCAGAGTCCCATCACACCAGAACTTGCGGCGCGCTGATAAGGACCACCGGTCGGGTCCACCGGCTCGACGTTTAGGTGTCTGCGCCGTGCATCCACCTGATCCAGTTCCCGCTGCAAAACCCATCGGCTGGGCGTAAACCCCGTGACCGAGGAGAGTTGGGCCTGAACGTCAGGCCGGGATTGAAGCGCCTCGGCGAGAGAAGCAGCGTCTGGCGGTTTGGCGTCAAATGAAGAGGAAAGAATATGATCAAGCAGCTTCCCCTTCGCCGTAACGACCTGCTTGAATGTTTCCTCTGCCAATCCACTGACGTAATCTGCCGCCATGTTCCCTCCTCTCAAAACGCTTCCGGCCTCGCATTGCGCGTCGATACGCACCGTGCCGCTCAACGGGCCGGACCCTCCCCGGTTGGTTGCCTAGAACCGCTTCAAAAATGCGATCAAGGCGTGCTTATCAGCATCGGGCAGGCCCGGCTCTCCGCCCGCGAACTTGTTTGTGCCGAAATAGTGGCCTCGATTGACAATCAAATCAGGGCATTTGCTGAGCTCAAGAAGAGGGTCTACCAGGTTGGCGAAAACCTTTCTGACCGCTTCGTCACTCGCCCCCTTCGGTAGTTTCTGCAGGTCGGCGCTAATCTTCAGCACTAGACTCAAGAGCTTCCTGTCATGTTGCAGGCTTTCAGCCGGGTCTTCGCTCTCTGAGAGCAATTTGAGATTGGTGAGAAGGCCCACGGGAGTGCCCTTGGGAATTGGGCCAATCTGAATCATCTTGTCCTTGTCGTCAACGAGCCAGGGGAAGAAGCGAACGAGCCCTCGGAGTTGCTGTAGCACGTCAGGAAGGTAACCATAAGACACTCTGAGATAACTATCTTCCGTGGTGCGGTCAATCTTGCCGGGAATCTTGTCTCCGAGTAGCTCGTCTTTTTCGCGCTTCTCTGGCCAAAGCATCTGCTCGATCGAATTCTGAAACGACTGCAGGCGGCCTTTCACCGAGGGATCGGGATTAAACTCGCCTACGCTGTTGTTTAACAGAAAAGGTGCAGTAGACCACAAGCTAACGAGCGAAGGCGGGCGGGTGTAGCCACGCCCTCCAGCGGGCATAACATAGGTTCTGGGTTCGCCGGTGTAGGGGTGGTACCAGGTTATGGTTCCGACCGAAGGCAGGTCTTTGTAGGATTGGGAAGAAAAGTTATCCCAGATGTTGCCGCCCAGCGCATTGGTGGCGAGAGGACTGCATGCGTTGGTTTGCAACAGGGTAACCGGAATGCGAAGCTCGCTCGAAAGATAGTTGTGCTCCAGGAAGTCCGGCTTTTTGACAATTGCGGTCATCTCGTCTTTGAAATCTTTCGTCTTTGTCCACTCCCAGTACTTGGACCAGCAATCGAGATAATTCTTTCCGGCACATCCCTGCCCCTGATCTATGGCAATGGCGGCAACATTCGGGGGCGGCGCAGGCAATTCGCTGGAGTGACAGCGCGCGCAGCGTTCGGCAAAGACCTCTTTGCCGCGGGGGACCAGCGCATCGTCCATCTCCAGAGCTTGCTTAGCGACAGGGTCTGTTTTCCGCAGGTCCTCAAGGTGATGTGGTCCTGTCGTCTTGAGGAAGAAAAGCGCCGTTGCCGGCGTTTGCGCTTCGGTGGCGGTAAAATAAGCGGAATTCCTACGTGCAACTGAGATTTCGATTGGCGTAACAGGCTTGCCGCCGACCAAGGCATTGAAGTGCAACAGCCACTCTTCACTAAAAGTGCCGATATTCAAATAAACCCGGTTTAATGCTCCCAGGGCGCCAACCGAGTCGGATCCATCCTTTAGAACGCGAGGCGCCCAGGCCGTGTCCGGGGGATGATAGTACTTGGTTAACGGTCCTTCCTCAATGTACTCATTCAATTGTTTATTATTCTGTTGCCCCCCGGACAATGTCTCCTTGCCCCAGCGCGTCGCATGTTCCAGACGCTCTGTCAGCATGTACACGGCGTTCATAGTGCGCGGGTTGTTGATGTTGTCTGTCGAGACAAAAGAAGTATCCAGAGAGCCCGGCCGGGAAGTATGGAAGAGTTGCCAGGCGAAGTTATCCTTCTCTCCTTCCCAATAAAAGATCCGTTCAATCCAGAAATATTGGGCGCCGACATTGGAGCTCAGATTTTCCCATTTAGGGTTCTCAGGGTCCTTGGGTGGTTTGAGAGGATTGGGGCCAACGTGGCAGAAACCGCAGGACATCCCTACTCTGTATGGACGTATTAGGCTTTTACTCTCGTAGTAATTTTTGTCCGTGTAGTATCTGTTCGCATCCCAGTTTTTGGCCGCGGCCACATCAAAATCGGGATTTGGGAACAGCCGCATCCCCACGATGCCGGTTTCATAGCCATAGAAAGAGCCGACCGGGAAGTCCTTGCCGCTAATTGTCGCGCCGCGGGAGCCGATCTTTACGCCATGATATTTCTGGTCATTCTCGAACGGATCGGGTTTGCAGTCCGCACGACGCTTGTCGAGCCACAGTCCCCACCTATCCGGATCGGGACCAGTCGCCTTTTCAAAGCAGGGATCATTGACCAAGCCAAGGTAATCCCAGCGTTTATCGCGACTGAATCTCGGGTCGATCTTCAGCAGTGCGGGATGGGAGGAGAGGACTTTCAGAAAGTCCAGAGCCCCGGCACTCTTGTAAATCAGCGTGTCCCAAAGATGGTCATTGCCCGCAGTCCATACCATCCAGGTGTTGCGTCCCCTTACGAACGCCAACTTATCGTTTTCAGGCGCACCCACAGTAAGGTCAACGCCGCCATCCATATCATGGAAGTAATCTTCATCGGCTGCGTTGAAGCTGCCAGCGTCACGGGCCGCGAGTTGGGCTTCATCTTTCACATGTCCTGATCTGGGCTGGTTGTGCCACCAGATCGAATACTTGAGTACGCCTGCACCAATCAAAAGCAGCAAGACAACTGGAATAATCGTATTTGAGCGATTCCGTTTATTAGTCACGGTCCGTTACCCCCGTTTGTTTGGCGGCCGCCACTCGACCGTCTATTTTGCTTAAGTAATTCAAGGTCCGAATACTTGGCAGGAAAAAATAGGCGCCTCCGCGCACGGTAATGAACTGGGGCATGTCCACGACGCGGCGGCGCACTCCGTTTTCCTTCGGGAGAGAGAAGGCGCTAGTAAAGGGGCACCCGCGAACGGCTTCCCGATTTCCCAAAAGCGGGTCACTCTCCTCTGTTAGTCCGTCAAACTTAGTCCGCATCATCCAGGCGTTCTGAACGAACTCGAATTGGCGCTCGATGTTGCTGTTCACTGCTACGAAATGCAGCCCCGGCTGCGAGTCGCTGGGCGGAGCAGGTTGAAGCGCCTCCTCAGGCGTCAATGATCTCCCGTACTCTCGGCCCCGGCGAAGTAGCCGATGAAAACGGGTAGAAGCGATCAAATCAGCGCGGGGATTTGTGTTCCCAAAACCGAGGCGATGAATCAAGTGCGAGATCAGTCCTTTGGGATCGTCCGGGATGTCTGCATTGCGCGGGTTGCCGCGGCGAATGTGCGCACCAAGAGGACAGCGAGTGCCAGCTGGATCGGAGTCAAAGGTGAACTGGTTTCGCTCGATATCTAGTTTTCGCTTGTCCTGGTTGTCGCTTGTTCCAACCCCTGGGATCGGATTCTTACTCAAGGGAACCGGGGGTTCGCCACCTGAAAATCCGCGGCCGACCAGGGCTTCCGCCAGCTTGTACCGCTCCACAGGATTTGAGCCGGCAACCTTATCTAGAAATTGCCAAAAGGCACGCACATCCTGCTGAAGCTCGCGCATGACCACGTAAGTCCCATTCAGACCCAAGTCTTTTTTCCCGGGATGGTCTTCGGCCTCGAGCAACTCTTCACTGCCTGGGTCTTCTGGCGTCAGCAACGGCCGATCCGTATATTTTCCATACTCATTGGAATACCCCAGCAGAAATTCCCCCAAACAAACAAGGTTGCCGTACTTGAGTTGATCGCAATTGCTTGATACTTTCCGGCGCTGTTCCCAGTCAATATCTGGTTGGCTAATGCCGTCAACAAAGCCGAATGGTTCACGGCCACCCATGTCCGACGTTGGCAAACATTCAATCTCCTCAAAAGCGGTGTTCCATGCCGCGTCCATGACGGATCGCTTCCATCCTTCGAGCAAGTGAGGATTGGCAAAGAGCATGACGACCAAATGAGGGACTTTCCCGAGTCCGCCCCAGCGCCAGCTGGATGGAGAATTCGTTCCCGTGTCACCCAAACGCCGGGAGCGGTCCTCCTCGCCTGCCATGCCAACTATGAATTCGGCGGAGAATCCTACAATCATGTTACTGGGAACGCCCAACGCTTCCAATCCGTGAGAGGTAAAAGCGATTTGCAACGCGGTTTCGGGTGGGGGATCCAGTTTTATGGCGGTGGTGATGGGTGAACTCGTAAGCCAGGCGCGCGCGGCTGGAGCATTTTTTATGTTAAGCAGGATGTAGCAGGCTTCGGTCATTTTTCCAAATCCGAAGCGCACTAGACCTTGCACATCACTATAATCCACGGAAGAAGACATTTTCGCTTCCTTCAAAAAAGCGCTAGCCACTGACGGAGTTCCGAGTCCGTCCTGACAGACTGCTCAATACCGCGGCGAATCAAGGTATTTCTTTTCAGATCAAAAGCCGTCAGGCCGGGGTACGCCTTATACCAAACCTCGGTAGGCAACTCGTGCCGGCGGAGCGTGTACTTGAACTTTTGCTCGTCCTTGGAGCCATCCAAAACAAGCCAGTTGGTGTGGGGGTAGCCTATCGCGGTGCTGAATACAAGATTCAGTCCCCACCCGACTTTATTGATAAAGTCATCCATGTAGCTCTCGAGGCTGCCGTCGTAATTGCTGGCAAAAATCATTCGCCTCTTCCGATTCAGGAATACCCAGCGGGCAAAATGGATGGTGTATACACGCGCCAGATGGCCGCGAATGAAAATGTGTCGAGCGGTCCAGTCCAACACCAACATCAGGAAAGTTAAAGTCCATCGCCTAAAGAGCCCAGGTTTCAAGCTACCTATGACAGTGAATTGATTAGTTACGTCATGATCTTCGAGTCGCGCCAGTTTCTGCGCGTAGCTCAGATCCAGACGTGGGGCAATTTCCATGTCGTGTTTTTCCCGGCTGCGCAGTTGGTAAAGAAAGACAGGGAGATAAAGAACCAGGAAAGGTGCCAGCAACGGCAAGATGAGCGGCACACCGATGAGATGAAGAAAGTTTCGCAGCCACCAGCCCATGGGCGTGGGCCGTGGATCGGTCAAAATGAGGCGCCCGGAACGAACCTCTGCCTCCACGAATTCTCTCAATGCCTCATGAATCTGCCGCGGGTTCTTGTCTGCGAACGCAGCAGAATTGATTTGCAGATGGGCCTCCAGCGCGAGGCGAAGGGCATTCTCCTCACGGATTTGGCTGACCGTCCGTCCCAGCCAATTCACATACGTAGTGGCAGCGGGACTCTCATGGTCCTTCATCCAGCGGGCAAGATCGCTACCCGATGTAAAGCCTTGGCAGCAAGAGAAGATACGCTGCAAACCGTCACCGGCCTTCCGGGCAAGGTCTGCTCGAAATTCGTCAGCCGTTCCGTCAAAATCAGCGATGAAGGCGAGGTCCAGCGGGTAATCCACACGCGGCAACGCATAGGCGGTGTGAATATCCTCGAGGGTCTGATCTGCCAGAATTACGAATCGGGCAAAGTGAAGTTGGTTGAACTGCCCGAAGGGCACGATGCGATTTGCTGGGTCTGCATGCCCCGGAACCTCATTCATAGAAGCAAGCAAGTTTCTCAACTCAGCTTCGCGCTCCATTCTGAGCGGAGCGGTCACCATTACAGTTGATTGCGGAATCATGGAAGAGTGATCTCACGCTTATATTGTTCGATTCATCTATATTCCCATGTTCGAGGGACCCTGCGGCTCACTCCGGCGACCCCCGGTCAGGACTGACCTGGGGCGGCCGCGGCACCGAATTGCAGACAGAAATGAATCAGCGGTTTCTTTTCCCAGTAGACTCGACCCAGAAAAAAGCCTGGGCCAATCAGCCGGATTTCGTCACGAATCCAGCGGGCAACCAGCGAGGTTTCGGAATAATCAAGAACGATGCAATCCTTGTTATCCAGCCAGCTCGGGGCTTTGTAGACTTTGGCGATAATGGCATTTAGGCCGATGGGAAGAATGCGGTTCCTCAGCACACCTTTCTTCGCGTCAAAAGTCTTGCCCTGCCAAACAAAGAGGCTGACAATTTCCGCGACGTCCACGCTGAACTTCGTGCCCGGAGCTATGATCGCGGTACCTTTGGCAGGACCATCGGGAATGTCTCCCGCCGGGCTGCTGGAAAAGAGGGTGTCCAGATCCGCATTCGACATTTGCAGCAATTGCGGCACATCGTAAGCCATAGTCTCGGTCCTCCTCGACGAAATCATTCGGAGAAAACCCAGGGACGCTCTGATTCAACGCAGAAATGTGATTCTTGGCACTCTATATTTCGCGGAGACGTGTGGCACTATGTAGCGGACTACTCATCTTGTCAATATATTTCTATTATAGTGCCTTAGCACGACAATTTTGCAACCCCAGGACAGCCACCGGAAAATGTCATCGCGCGGCCAATATGACGTCGGCTGCTTTCTCGGCAATCATGTAGACCGCGCTGACGATGAAAACTCCCGGGATCCGCGGAAAGACGGAAGCGTCGGCCACACGCAGACCCTGAGTCCCATGGACCCGGAAATCACTTCCGAGCACGCCATTCTTTTCCCTGGGGCCGATGGCACATGTGCAGGAAGCGTGGTGTCCCCAGGCGTTGTGGCGAACAAAGTTCTTCAGTTCCTGGTCATCCTGCAGATGCTCGCCCGGCAGTTCTTCTTTGGCTATAAGTTTTTGGTGTTTGAGTTCCGTCGTCAGCTTGCGTACGAATCGAATGCCGTCGAGCACGGCATCCAGGTCCTGCTCTCCGCCTTCCTCAAAATAATGAAAATTGATGTCGGGCATATCGCGCGGGTCGGAAGAGCGAAGCGTTATCTCTCCGGCCCGGTTTCTGGTGTGCGCCTTCAGCACCACCCAAGAGAGGCAATTGAGGTCCTCGCCCAACGAACGAGAATAGTTCGGGAAATACCCTTGGAAATTCGCCAGCAAGGCCATGCAAAACAAATCCGGCGGTCCCTCCGCCACAGGGGAGCGTTTGAATATCGAAAGCACCGATCCGTTTGTCGCATATACCCCGGAGCGGCAAAGCCTCCATTGGCGGAACTGCGGATCACCGGGAGAGAATTTAGCGCCTTTAAGTACGTGCCACTCCCGGAAGTTCATCCGGTTAACTACACTGACTTCATAGCGGTCCTGCAAATTTTTGCCGACGCCCGGCAGGTCCACTCGCACCTTGATTCCGCAGCGCTCCAACACCTCGCGAGGGCCTATTCCGGAGAGCATCAGCAGTTGCGGAGTGTTAAATGCTCCACTCGCGAGAATCACCTCTCGTGAAACATAGATTCGACGAAGCTCTCCCGGCTGTTCGGTGGGTTTGGGGCACGCGCGATAGAGATATGCACCGTGAAGATATTCGACGCCGATGGCACGATTGTTTTCGTCGAAGAGCACTTTGGTGGCGAGCGCATTCAGTTCGAGCTTCAAATTGGGATGCTCACGCGCAGTTTCCAGGAGGCGTTCCCGCGATCCCACCCGAGCATGATTGCGCGTAGTAAGCGGCATATAGCGTGATCCCCTGGCGTTCTGCTTCACCATCCGCCAATCATTTGGATCTCCCCAGCCCTCCAGAAACCATCCCAAGCGCTTAATTACGTCTCCGGAATCAGCAAGAGCTTTTTTGGCAGATTCCGCGATCATTTCAAACAGGTCTTTATCAAGCAAGGCCGCCATGGGAATTGCTTTTTCGGTCTGCAACCATCCCTTCCAACCATGACGGGTTAAATTGATGCCGATTTTTGACAGCCAACGGTGGATCGGCCGATGATGGCAATTCTCCAGCCGTTCAAAATAGGTGCGCATCTTGCCTGGCCGCCAGCTGGGGTCGCCAGTAAGGTCGGCAATATAGTCCCAGTCGCTGTTGTGGGGATAGACCAGGATCTGAGCGTTGTGGGCGGTGCATCCGCCCAGCGTACCGGCCCGGGGATACAAGATTCCGTTAACCCTTTTGCCGTCCTGTTCTTGGCGGTACTTCAGGTCTAGCTGCTGCAAGTTGTCATCCGCGTAGTGGCGGACGAAGAAGTCCCATTTCATGGCTTCGTTTTCGGACGCAAGAGCATGAAATGCAGGGACATCGTAATCGTGCGGCAGGCGGTTGCAGTTTTGCTGAATAGGATCGCCGCCCTCAAGCCTGCGCGGATCGCCACCGGCTTCAAGTACCACAACCGAACGTCCCGCCTGGGCCAAACGCGCCGCGACGGTGCCGCCGCCGGCCCCAGAGCCTACGACGACGTATTCGCAATCCGGTTGTTGTGGAATTTCAGCACTCATTCTTGTCCTCGAAGGATGCGAAAGATTATCCGATAATTGCCGGATATAGTATAGTGCCCTCGGTTAACCTAGCCGTGAATTTGAAAACAAATAATGGGTACAGCTTGCCGCCTGCCGATACCGGCGTGCGGCTGCTGAATTGGATCGCGAACACTGCGACGTTCATGGTGCACGTGGAACGTCGATTCGATCCATTCTTCCGCACCGCCTTCGACGCGCTCTTTAGGCAGCTGCTCACCAATGTGACCACAGCGTTGATCAACATGGGACGCCGGAATGAGGGGCTCAAACTGGCCGAGGAAAAACCTCTGCCGGACGAAGAGGCGCATCTTGAGGACATCATCAATACCATGAGCAATCAGATGCGCAGGCTTTGGAAACCAGGAGATTTCCAGCGCGGGGGAAACACGAAGACGCATGGCAGCGTGCGTGGCGAGGTCATTGTCCGCGAAGACCTCCCGGAGCACATGCGTCGCGGCATCTTCGCTCAGCCGCGCAAATACCGGGCGTGGGTGCGTTTCTCGGGCCCAGGTCCCTACGCGACGCCGGACATCGACGACGTCGGATTTATGAGCGTCAGTATCAAGCTCATGGGCGTCCCCGGCGCCAAGCTGCTGGAGGACGAGAAGTTCACTCAAGATATGCTTGGCGTTTCCCCGCCAACCTTCGTAACGCCGGATACTACGGCCAACGCGCAATTACAGCATTGGAGCTACAAAAACGCTCAACTCTTTCACTTTCTCAACTTCACGCATCCGCATGTGCTGGACTTAGTCATGCAATCTCTCTGGATAAAAACCCAGAGTAGCCCGCTTGAGAGTCAATACTTTAGCTGCGTTCCCTACCTGCTCGGTGAAGGACAGGCGATGCAATATTCAGTGCGGTCGCGGCTCAAAACAAGAACACGGGTACCGCGTCTGCCGCTCCGGCCACCGGATAACTATCTGCGCGACGCGATGGTCGCCACACTCGCTAAGCAGGACGTCGAGTTCGACATCTTACTTCAGGCACAGACCGATCCCCATCTGATGCCCATTGAGAACAATGCAGTCTTCTGGCAACCGCGGCTTTCACCGCGCGTCCCGTCCGCCGTGCTGCGGATACCGCAGCAGAAATTCGACTTACTCGAGCAGTTCGCGTTTGCTAAGGTACTCTCATTTAACCCGTGGCACTGCATTCCCGAGCACCGTCCACTTGGCAACCAAAGTCGTGCCAGACTGCGCCTGTATAAGGAGCTATCGCGCTTGCGCCAGACAATGAATCGTGTGGAGCACTACGAGCCAACCGGCGATGAGACTTTTCCCTCAGGTGTTTAATTCCACCCAGCACAATGTGCTGCGCCGCTGTCGCGAAGTGTTCGACCACACCCTCTATGTGAATCCCTTGGATTTCGGGGCCAAGACGGAGTTAGTTCCAATTCAATGTGACAACCGCACGCACACCAGGGATGTCTATATGATCGCCCACTGGGGAAGTCTCTTCCGCCGCCACGAAGGCATTATGAAGATCACCTACGAAATACAAACGAAATGTGGTTTGCCGTAGACAACGCAGGAATCTACGCGAACAATTACTTGTCTCTCGCCAAAACTCTATCCGCGCCCCAAAGTGCCCAAGACCAGCGCGTTGTTTCGATCATCCGTCGATAAGGCTCCCGCAGGTACGAGGCGTTTTCTCTGATGACCAGCCGTGAGGACACCCTTCAGGACGCACTGCCACCTTCTCTGCACCGCGTTTTCCCTCGCGGGCTCACCCTTTAGGCGGCTCGATCATAGCGGTGGTGCAGACCGCCCAGCCTCGGTCGAGAAATCACGGCACCGCCATTGATTGATCGGACTCTGTCGCCCGGGGTTTGCTTTCCTAGGCCAAGGTGGGCGATCCTCGTGGTAGTAGCGAACATTGTCAGAGAGCAGCCGCTTCAGATGGCGTTCACTGCAATGATGTGGTCCAACAGATCACGGCGGCAACTCTCGACCCATCGCTCCGCGACACTGTTTTGCCAAGGACTTTCGAACGAGGTCCGCACCGGCCTGACCTTCAGGGATCGAACCGCTGCGGGAACCTCCAATCCATACTTGCCATCCCGGTCGAAGATAAGGAACCGGGGAGATGATTCAAACGGAAACGCTTCCCGCAACTGCTGGACGATCCACTGGCTCGTCGGATGTTTGGTGACATTGAAGTGGAGAATCTGACAACGATCATGACGGATCACGAAGAAGCCGTAGAGCACGCTGAACCTGAGTGTTGGAACGGTGAAGAAGTCCATCGCCGCGATGGCTTCTCGATGATTGCGCAGAAATGCGAGCCAGCATCTGGCTGGCTCCGGGTCTCTCGGCGCTCGTTTCATCCAGCGGGAGATTGTCCGTTCCGAGATATCAAATCCGAGCATAAGAAGCTCCCCGTGAAGGCGCGGCGCTCCCCACGTTGGATTCTCGGCCACCATGCGGAAGATCAATTCCCGCACTCTTTTCGGAATCTGTCTTCGCCCAATTGGCCTTCGCACTTTGGAAATCAACTTCCAGTACAGTCGGAAGCCAGCCCGATGCCATCCGACCACCGTTTCGGGGGTGACCACGATAAGCGCTTGTTTCCATCCGGGCCAGAACCTACGTGCCAAGACCCAGAATAGCTTGTCGAATACTATGAGCCTTGGCCTGGGACGCCTTCGTTTCAATGCCGCGAGTTGCTGGCGAAGGGCGAGGTTTTCGAGAAGCAGCCTGCGACGACCGTGGAAGAGTCGGAGGATCGCACCGACCAGGAGTACAACCGCGTCTATCATGTGCGAGTGCTATCGCGCTTTGCCTATGAATGGCAATGCCGTATCCTGTTCGCGATTGCTGAGAGAAATGCATACTCATCTTTAAAAAAGAATGACAAGCCAACCGCTCGTCAAAATCAACTAAGTGCCGCTTCAACAAGAACGGTGTTTTTGGTTGGGACACCCCCTGGCATCTTGCAAGAGGAGGGCTCAATTATGCGGCAACGTTACCAACGAGGGTGTCTCAGGCGCACAACGCGCAAGGCTGGACCAGACCGCTGGGAGTATCTCTGGCGGGAAAACGATGTGACGGGGAAGCGCGTGCGTAGGACTACCGTCATCGGGACCGTGCAACAGTATCCGACGAGGGATTTAGCCCAAGCGGCAGTGAATGGGCTCAGAATGCAAATAAACCAGGACCGCCTACGCCAACCAGGGCCCGACATCCTTGTTGCGAACTTGGTCGATCACTATGTGCAGACGGAGCTCTCCGAAGAAATTGGCTGGCATTCTCACGCGACGCGAATTGTGTATCGGCAATTTCTGAAAAGGTGGATACGACCGCATTGGGGGACAGTGAGCGTCTGCTCCGTCCGAACCATAGCGGTTGAGCATTGGCTGAGAGGATTACAACGTGCCGATGGGACTCCGCTAGCCAACGCAACTAAAGCGAAGATTCGAAACCTGCTCAGTGTGCTATTCAACCACGCGATTCGTTATGAATGGCTGGGCCAGGGAGGAAATCCTATTAGCCTCGTCCGCCAGAGTGCAAAGCGCATGCGGATCCCTGAAGTGTTGGAGCCAAGCGAGATCCAGAGCCTTTTGCTGCAACTGAAATCCTGTTTTCGTTTGATGGTCCTACTGGATGTGACGACGGGACTGCGTCGTAGTGAACTTTTTGCGCTCAAATGGAGTGATGTGGATTTCTCCAACATGCGCCTCGATGTCTCACGCTCCATTTATTTGCGACATGTCGGGGATTGCAAGACGGAAGCATCGCGCAAGCCGGTGCCTCTGGATGAGCGCGTAGCCGCGGACCTCTGGCTATGGAAGGAGACCAGCCGGTTTCGGCAACCTGACGATTGGATTTTTGCGAGCCCCCGTACTATGGGGAAGCATCCGTTTTGGCCAGATGCGTTGCTGCAAAAGATCATTCGCCCGGCGGCATTGCGAGCCGGGATCGACAAGAAAATTGGGTGGCATACCTTTCGACACACCTTCTCGACGCTTCTCATCGCCAACGGAGAGAACGTGAAGGTCGTTCAGGAATTGATGCGGCATGCTAGCAGCCGCTGCACGCTTGAAGTCTATTCCCAGGCGCGAATCTTGGCCAAGTGCCATGCGCAGCAGCGCGTAGTCCAAATGATTCTCCCCACGGAGGCCGATGCACCGGAACCCCTGGTTAGGTGCGAATCGCCAATTGACATTCGATGAGCGCGATTCGCCGTGCGTTTGTGGCCGTCTGAGTCGGGTTTGCTGAACGAATACAACGAGTTAGATTCTTATTGGAGCAAGATGGAGCAACGTAAAACGGAACCACGGTTTCTAAGTTGTTGAAGAATATGGTAGGCCCGTGCGGACTCGAACCGCAGACCTCTACCGTGTCAACGCGGGGATTTCAAGTACTCACAACAACTTACAAGGCTGTTGGGGACTGCCAAGTACTTGATAATACGCAGTAGTCGGACACATCTCGGGTTGGCCTTCGGGTTGAAAAGCGGCATGGACAGGGTAGCACTCAAAGCTGAAGCATAAGTGGTAGGCCCGAATGGTAGGGCCGACTGGACTCGAGCAATCAAGGAAGTCGTCTAAGGCACCATACCGTGGGGGTCGGATTATGGGCTAGAAATAGTCTCGGTAGCGGCACCTCTATTTCCTCTTTAGCGCAAAAATCTGTTCGCGGTCTCGATTAATACGAATCTCGCCAAAGTTTTCTTACAGAACCAGGCCAGCCGGCCGAACGTTCGATCTGCCCCAGCACGCAGGCATAAGCTCCTCTCCGGTGCAAC
>Ga0137395_10000685_pt1 | contig 14635 bp, 18 predicted proteins | sample czobulk216metaG_FD_108283 | JGI IMG/M metagenome (GOLD analysis project Ga0137395, IMG submission 108283) | Vadose zone soil microbial communities from Angelo Coast Range Reserve, California, USA - czobulk2.16 metaG | ecosystem: Environmental > Terrestrial > Soil > Vadose zone | place: USA...
AGCCGGCCCGAACCCCGGAGCATCCTGATCGCCTGCTTCAGCCGCCGCTCCTGGGTTTCCGCCTTCTTTGCCCCGGTCACCCAGTCGACGAACTCCTTCTTACGCGTATGGGTGAGCTTGTCGAACGTGGCTGCCGCCTTTGCATCGGCGTCGAGCGCCGCGCGCAGCGCTTCGGGCAGGTCCATCGTTCGCAGCTCAGAGTCGTATTCCAGGCCCACCGTGAGGTGCTGCCCGGCCGTAACCCCGGCCGCCTCCTGGACCTCGCGTCGCACTCCGATGTAGGACTTGCCGCCGTAGACCGCAATCGTGGTTCGGTAGGCGTAGTCGCTGATCGTCACCTTGACGGGCGCGCGTTTGCCCTGGCCGAGCGTCGTCAGCACCTCGGGCGGCACGCGAATGAAGCACGCGCCCTGATCGGACTCGAGGCGGCAATCGAAGCGCAGCTCGGGCATGCCGGCTCATTTTCTGGCAATTTCGCCGGAAATACGCACGTTTTCGGCCGTGCCCCCGTTTGCACCCCACGACAGGGCTCCTGGCCCATCGGATTACAACACGGAGGACACGATGCCGAAAACGCAAAAATGGACCGCGTCGACGTTCGTCAGCCTGGTGCACGAGAACCTCACCGACAAGGGCCACAAGGTCAAGAAGGCGGACCTGAACTGGGCCGTCAAGGACGCTTTTGAGGCGGCGGTTGCCGCCGGCGCACGCGGCATGCGCGTGCGTTTCCCCGAGATCGGCGCCCTCGCATCGCGTGACGTCAAGGCTCGCAAGGCAGGGAAAGGCACCAATCCCTTCACCGGCGAGGCGATCATGCTGAAGGCACGGTCCGCGTCGAAGAAGCCGCGCTGGTCGTTCCCGAAGGCCGTCCGCGAGGCCTACACCCGAACCGCCGCCCGCAAGGCCGCCTAAACCAATAGCGCGCCCCGGCGTGGAAAGGCGCGCGCGTCGTTCTCGTCAGGGCGCCGGGCTTCGAAGCCGGCGCCCTTTGTTTCTTGACAGCCTCCCGATTACGCCTGACTATGATGGTGGCGATGCGCAGAAACTTGATAGCCGTACTGCTCATTGCCGGCGGGTTCGCGCTGATGGCGACCTCCCTGCCGGCCCTCGGTCTGGTACGCATGGGGGCGTCCGGCCTGGCCATCCAGCCGATCCCGGCCCTGGGCGACCCGCTCTCCCCTCCCCATCAGCATCCGAAATTCCTCCCTGGGACCGGCAATACCGGCACCGGGCCGAGCCAGGTGGTCGCCTATCTGTCGATTCCCAAGCTGGGCATCAAGAACGCCCAGATTTTCGACCGGGGCGTCGACGGCCGCGGCAACATGCTGATCGCCAAGGGGTATGCGGTTACGCACTACGCCAACTCCTCCCCCATCGGCAGCGGCAACGCCGTACTCTACGGCCATGACGACATCGAGGGGAGCATTTTCGGCCGGCTCAAGGACCTGACGGTCGGGGACGAATTGGATGTCGCCTTGGCAGACGGCCTAGCCGTCGTGTACCACGTCACCGCCCGCACGATCGTCGCCCCGACGAGGGTGCAGATCCTTCAGCCCACCAACGATGTCCGCTTGACCGTCTTCACCTGCTGGCCCAACTGGGTCGATACCCAGCGGGTGGTCGTCACGGCGATGCCGGTCACGACCTAGCCGATCGGACCGCCCTAATGGTTCGTCTCTTCGCTCGGCCCCTGAAAATACTTCAGTAACTCTTCCAGCGCCTTGGCGGCCTCGGGGTCGCGAAGCAGCCGTTCCTGCATCTCCTGAACCTGCTTGACGAGTTCCTTGGCCTGGCTCTCCTGGGCAACCTGCAGCAGCACCGGCTGTGTGGCTGCCGAGACGACCATCGAGGCCTGCTGACGGAGCATCTCGACGCCCTGGCACCCGAGGCACGTGCCCGCATTGTCGCAATGGCAAAGCTGCAGGCGGAGGTTATCGAGCTCGCGCTGCAGCGGCGAAAGGTCGACCGGCTGGCTCACCTTCCAAGCTTAGTCCGGCGGCCGGGAACTTTTTCGGGCTGATCACGTCTAAGGCTCGAAATGAAAACCATGTCGCCCGTCCGCCTGGCGCTGCTCGCCGGAATCCTTGGCCTAAGTGGCTTGCTGGCGGCCTGCGGCACCAGCACCGCCACGAGTGCCGCACCGGCTCCCCACTCGATCAGCGGCGGGCTCGCCCAGGGTGGTGGCTCGATGGACTATGCAAACGCCGACAAAAGCGTGATCGGCTCCGCCGGGCCGGCCAACCACCCGGCGACCGATGCCGTCCTGACGGCCCAGGGCAACCAGAAGGTGATTCAGGATGCCTCGCTCGGGATTCGGATCAAGTCGGGCTCGTTCTGGGACAGCTACAACCAGGCGGTCACGATCGCCGCCCGCTTCAACGGCTACCTCGTGAGCTCGCAAGTTGGCGACGCGACGGCCAGCGAGACCGACGCCGGCACCGTCGTCGTCGCGGTCCCGGCATCGAGCTACAGTGACGCGCTCGCGGCCATCCGCCAGCTCGGCACGCCGACCCAGCTCCAGGTCACAAGCCAGGACGTCAGCGGCGAGTACGTCGACCTTCAGTCCCGGCTCAAGAACCAGCAGGCGCAGCAGGCGATCTTGCTCGACCTGATGCGGCGCGCCCAGAATATCCCGGACAGTATCGCGGTCCAGAACCAGCTCTCGACCGTCACCGGCCAGATCGAGCAGATCGAGGGGCGCATCCGCTTCCTCGACCAGCGGACCACCTTCTCGACCATTACGGTTCATTTCTTCACGGTCGCGGCTGCCCCGGTTCAGGCAAGCCTCTGGGATCGCAGCGGGCTACGACAGTCCTTTGCGACCGCGGGCCAAACATTCGTCGCCGTCATCGGCGGCATGCTGGTCGTGACCGGCTTCGTGCTGCCGTTCATCCTCCTGCTGCTGCTGGCCTTTGGCGTCTGGCGATTGCTCCCGGTGTCGCTGCGGCCTGTCCTGCGCCGCCCGACGTCATCCTGATAGGTCCAGACGACTGAACCGTTCCTCGAGGAATCGGCGATGCGCCAGAAGCCGGTCCATGTCGGCGCGATGGACCACCTCGGCAACCCGCCGCATCTGCGCCTCGAGCAGGTCGAGCTCGTCAACCAGCACCTGGTGGGCCGTCGCCCCGCGTGGGGAGGCGTACCCACCCGGCAGCTGCAGGTAGGTCTCGACCGCCGTGGGCAAGAAGTCGCGGGCGGTGCGTTCGACCAGGTAGAGCTCGGGCGCGCCGAGGGGGAGGCATTCGAGGCGCGGCAGGATTTCAGCGCGGATGGTCAGTTCGATCCGCTGGATCCTGATCCAGATGTCCGGCGGAACTCGCCCCGCGACGGCGGCGATCTCCGCCAACAGGGATCGTTGGACCTGTATCGGGTCGAATCCCAGTCGATGGACGCCGGGGGTTTGGCGCACCGCGACCACCCCGGCCAGGTAGAAGGCGATCACCAGCAAAATGCCTTGCGGGCCGACGGGATCGACCACGACCAGCGCGGCAGCCAGCAGGGCCAGGCCCGATCCGGTCAGGTTCCGCCGACTGGTCAGGTAAGTTGCGATGGTGCGCATCCCAGGAGCTCCTGTGCGGTCCGACCTCCGATACATATTGGATTTACCCAGATGAGCCCGCCCTAACACCAGTACGCTAGCGGGGTGGCGGATGCGAGCACGACGGAGGGACGTGCCCTCGACGGGCGGATGTTCATCGATGGGCAGCGCACCTGGTCGCGATCGGCGGCGACCTTCGAAGCCATCGATCCGGCCCTCGGGCAGGTCTTCGCGACCGTCGCGCTCGGCGACCAGGCCGACGTCGATGCCGCCGTGGCGTCGGCTCGGAAGGCCGTTGAGCTGGGGTGGGCCGGGCTGCCGCCGGTGCGACGCGTCCGCATCCTGAACCGGCTGGCCAGACTCCTGCGTGAGCGCGCCCGCGAGCTGGCCGAACTGGAGAGCCTGGACGTCGGCAAGCCACTCCGCCAGGCCGAGGACGACGTGGCCGCCGCGGCCGGCTATTTCGAGTTCTTCGCCGGGGTCGCCGACAAGGTATTCGGCTCGAGCATCCCGCTCGGCCAGGGTTTCGTCGACTTTACGCTTCGAGAGCCGCTGGGCATTTCGGCCCAGATCGTGCCCTGGAACTACCCGCTGCGCCTCGCGTCGCGTGGCATTGCGCCCGCGCTTGCCGCCGGAAACGCGGTCGTCGCGAAACCCGCGGCGGAGGCTGGACTGAGCATCGTGCGCCTTGCCGAGCTCGCCGTCGAGGCGGGCCTACCCGCCGGCGCATTCAACGTCGTGACCGGTGGACGGGACACGGGAGCCGTGCTCGCCTCGCATCCCGGCATCAACCACATCACGTTCACTGGCTCCGTTCCCACCGGCATTGCGATCATGAAGGCGGCTGCGGACAACGTCGTGCCGGTGACGCTCGAGCTCGGTGGTAAGTCCCCGAACGTGGTCTTCGCCGACGCCGACCTGGAGCGTGCCGCTGCCTCCGCAGCCAGCATTCTGATGCAGAATGCCGCGCAAACCTGCACCGCGCCGACCCGGCTCCTGCTCGAGCGGACGGCCCATGATCGCTTTGTCGACCTGCTGGCGAAACGGATCGGCGCGATCCGTCTGGGGCGCGGCCTCGACAACCCGGACATGGGCCCGGTGGTCAGCGAGCGCCAGATGCATCGCGTCCTCGGCTACATCACGTCGGGGTGCCGTGACGGGGCGACGGCGGTCACCGGCGGCGCCCGGGCGCAAGCCGCGGAGCTGGCAGCCGGCTACTTCATCGAGCCGACCCTGCTCGATCGGGTGGAGCGCGGATCGGCCCTGGAGCAGGAGGAGATCTTCGGCCCGGTGCTCACGGTCACGACCTTTGAGTCGCTCGACGAGGCGATCGCGATCGCCAACGGCACGCCCTACGGGCTGGTGACTGGAGTGTGGACCCGGGACCTGAGCAAGGCGATGACCGTGGCCACCGCCGTCAAGTCGGGCCAGGTGCGCGTCAACGGCTACAGTGTCGAAGGGAGTATCGGTTTGCCATTTGGCGGCTATAAACGCAGCGGTTTCGGCCGCGAGCAGGGCGTCGAGGCCCTGGCCAGCTACACGCAGATCAAGAACGTCATGATCAACTACGGCTCCGGCTGAAGTTAGCGCCCGTTCAGCTCGGCGAGCAGCTTGAATCCGTCGAGGTCGTCGAGGTTGTACCACTGGAACATGACGCGCTCGACACCGAGGGCTTCGAATTCCTCCAGCTGGGCTCCAACCTCATCGGGTGTCCCGACGATCCAGCTCCGACGGCGCAGCTCATCCGGTGCGGCCTCGGGCGCGACGTTCGCCAGCGCTGCGAGAAACGACTGGTGCCAGCGTCCCTTGTCGCGAACCTCTGCGAAGTCGCGGCCGATGAGCGCACCGCCCATCCAGGAGCGCCGAATCTCATCCGGGTTGCGACCAACGGCCCGGCAGTGCTCCTCCAGCCGGACTCGCTTGTGGCGATAGGCATCAGTCCCGGGCGCGTGGCTGTTCCACTCGTCGGCCTCGCGTGCCACGATGCGGAGCAGCCGGACTTCGCCGTCACCACCGATCAGCAGCGGGGGTGCGGGTTGCTGCACCGGCCGCGGGTACGCGGCAGCGCCGCGCAAACGGTAGTAGTGACCATCGAAATCGACCGGGCCTCCGGTCCATAGCGCCTTGATGACCGCGATACCTTCTTCCAGCCGATCGAATCGCTCCTTCAGCGGGGGTAGCGAAATTCCATAGGCCTGGTGCTCGGCCTCGTTCCATCCGGCACCGACACCGAGGACCAGCCGGCCGGCTGAGAGCCCGTCGACGCCGGCGGCCATGCGGGCGAGCAGGGCGGGATGACGAAACGTCATGGGGCTGACGAGCGGGCCGAACCCGATCCGCCGCGTCCGCTGTGCCAGCGCGGTGAGCGAGGTCCAGCATTCCAGCGCGGGCCGCTCCGGATGGCCCATGAGGCTGAAGAAATGGTCCGAGCGCCAGAGCGAATCGAGGCCCAATGACTCCACCCGGTCCGCGATCCGAAACCATCGATCCCAGGTGAGTCCTTCCTGCCCTTCGATCATGACTCCGATCCGCATGCTCATGACGTTAGCGGAAGGACCGAGCGTCTCGACTGTTACTCTCGGCGGGATACGAGGGACCGATGAAGGACAGGAGATTCCGCACCACGCTCGCGTTTGCGCTCGGCGCCCTGATCGTCCAGTTCCTACTCGGAATGGCCGCCAACCTGTTCGTCAAGATTCCGGCCGACCATCCGGGAGCGAATCCGCCTGAGTATTTCGGCGGCGTCGTGGCCAGTGTCAGCTGGGCGATCCTGCACGGCGCCTTGTGGCTCACGCTTCATGCCGTCTGGGGACTTGTGCTGGTGCTCGCCGCGTTGGGCACGCTGGTGCAGTCGATCCGGCTAGGCGGTGGCGGCCGGATCACACTGGCATCCCTCGGTTTCGTCGGCGTCCTCGGCGCCGGCTTCAACGGCGGCAGCTTCTTGAACTATCACGAAGACTTCAGTTCGATGCTGATGGCGGTCGGATTCGCGCTGGCCATGTCGGCCTACGTCGCGCTGCTCTATCGCAGCGGAATAGCGACCCTCCGGCCCGAGTTATAACGAAAGCCGTGCCCGCGATTACCGTCGCGAATATCCTGACCCTTCCCCGCCTTCCCGAGCTTGATGCTGCCACCAGCCTCGAGCGTCCTGTGCTCGCCATCACGACGGCGCCCAAGGGTGTCGAGGGCGAGGGCTTCCCCGTGCGTCGCGCCTTTTACGGGCTCGACCATCGGTTTCTCGATCCCTTCATTCACATGGATCAAATGGGCGAGGTGGAGTACGGCCCGGGCGAGCCGAAGGGGACAGCCTGGCATCCGCATCGCGGTTTCGAGACCGTGACCTACATGATCGACGGCACCTTTCAGCATCAGGACTCCACCGGCGGTGGTGGCCTGATCACGAACGGCGCCACCCAGTGGATGACCGCCGGAGCGGGCATCCTTCACATCGAGCGGCCGCCGGAGGCATTGATCGCAAGCGGCGGGCTCTTCCACGGCATCCAACTGTGGGTCAACTTGCCGGCCGGTGCGAAATGGACCCCACCGCGTTACCAGGACATCGGCGCCACCAGGGTCACCCTGCTCGCCTCCCACGATGGCGGCGCGCTGGTGCGCGTGATCGCGGGCGAGATTGCGGGTCACCAGGGCCCTGGCGTTACGCATACGCCGATCAGCCTGCTGCACGCGACCGTCAACCCGGGAGCGCAACTCCGCCTTCCCTGGCGGCGCGACTTCAACGGGCTGGGGTACGTGCTCGCGGGACGCGGAACGGTGGGGTCCGGGCGCGCACCCATCGGCACCGGTCAGCTGGCGGCGTTCGGTGAGGGCGACGTGATCACCCTGACCGCCGACCTGGCGCAGGAACGCCGCTCGCCGAGCCTCGAGGTGCTCGTCCTTGGCGGCGCGCCGATCGGCGAGCCGGTGGCATGGTACGGGCCATTCGTCATGAACACCCACGAAGAACTAGCCCAGGCTTTCGACGACTTTCGCCGCGGCCGGATGGGAACGATACCCGCCGGGCACATCGGCAGCTAGCGAATCCCGCTGTCGTACTCGACGCTGACGGTGGCATAGTTGCCCGAGGTCACCGTCACCATTGTCGGGATTGGCCGCGGCAGCATGCTGGAGCCAATGCTGAGGCCCACCACCGTGTAGGTTCCCGGCGCCACATCGACCTTGAAGTGTCCATCCGCACCGGAGTGTGTGCGAGCCACCTCGCGACCGGCCGCGTCGCGCACAACGACGGTCGCAGCGAGTGGACGCGGCGGGCAGGGTGAGTTGATCCGCTCGACCGGGCAGGAGGGGCCTGATTGCACCACGCCCTGGATGCCCGTGCCGGACGGAATCGGCGGACTTGCCGCCGGGCCACAGGCGGCCATCGCCAGCATGACGGTGATCGCCGCCAAGATGCGCTTCATCAGGCCCTCGATGATTACGACGCGGAACGTCCTGAAAAGTTCCGCGCTCCCTGACGTTGCCGGGAGAGTCCTGGAGCGTCGTCAGTACCATTGACCGGATGGCGGTTCGCTCCTACGCCGGCACGGTTCGCGCCCCCGACTTCCCGGATGGGCTCGACTGGCTCAACGTTTCCCGGCCGCTGCATATCGCCGACCTCCGCGGGCGGCTGGCGATCATCGATTTCTGGACCTTCTGTTGAATCAACTGCATGCATACGTTTCCGCAGTTGCGGAAGATCGAACGGAAATACGGGGACCGCGTCATCGTGGTCGGCGTCCACTCCCCGAAATTTCCCGCCGAGCGCGAGACGGCCAACCTGCGAGAAGCCGTGCTCCGATATCGCATCGAACACCCGGTGGTCAACGACCGGGACTTTGCGGTCTGGGAGCGCTTCGGCGGCCGCGCCTGGCCGACGCTGATGTTCATCGACCCGCAGGGCCGCGTCATCGGAAAGCACGAGGGCGAATTGCCCTTCGACCAGTTCGATCCGCTCGTCTCCGGGATGCTGAAGGAGTTCGAGGACCGCGGTCTGCTTCATGCGGGACCGTCGACCATTGCGCTCGAGGAAATTCGCGAGCCGGCCCGCACCCTGAGCTTCCCCGGCAAGGTAATGACGACCAACGACTCACTCTTCATCGCCGACAGCAACCATCACCGCATCGTCTCGGCCGGGTTCGACGGCTCGATCCAACGGACCTACGGCTCTGGTGCACCGGGGTTTGCTGATGGGCCGGCGGACCGCGCCGCGTTTCAGCAACCGCAAGGCATGGCGCGATCGGGCTCGACGCTCTATGTGGCCGATACGGAAAACCACGCGATCCGCTCCATCGACCTCGAGTCCGGGATCGCAACGACGCTCGCGGGAACCGGCGAGCAGGCTCTGCGGCCGGGCATGGGTGGGCCGGGCCGGTCGACGCCGCTGAGCTCCCCGTGGGACCTCGCGCTGGAGGATCGCATCCTCTACATCGCGATGGCGGGCACCCATCAGATCTGGACGCTCGACCTCGATCGCGACACGGTCGCGCCCTTTGCGGGCACCGGTCGCGAGGGACTGCTCGATGGATCGAAAGCGGAGGCGTGGTTCGCCCAGTCGAGTGGTCTGACCATCCTCAACGGGCACCTGTATGTTGCGGATTCCGAGGTCAGTGCCGTGCGCGACATCGACCTCGACAGCGGGGGTGTCACCACCCTTGTCGGGGAGGACCTGTTCGTCTTCGGTGACCAGGACGGCGAGGCAGAGGTCGTCCGCCTCCAGCATCCGCTGGGGATCACCGGCCACCATGGGATCCTGTTCGTTGCCGACAGCTACAACAACAAGGTCAACCGGTTGGATCCGGAGCACAGAGCCGTCGCAACCTGGCTCGGCAGCGGGATCGCCGGCCGAGCCGACGGGCCGGGGCAAGCAGCGGCGTTCCGCGAGCCCGGCGGCGTCTGCGCCGGCGTCGATGGCCTCTACGTCGCGGACACGAACAACCACCGGATCGTCGTTGCGGATTGGACGACCGGGACGGTGCGGACCCTGATCGGCGATTGACGCGCGGCGCGTGTCTTTACGCGCTCATAAGACGCCAGTAGAATGGGGCCACCCTGATGGGGGCAGGGCGGAGGTCGGGGCAATGCGGACGCTGTCGTTGCTTGGACTCGATGCCGCCGAGCGTCCGCGTCTGAACGCGGCATCCCTGCGCCGGCTGGCCAGGCTCGGAACTGTGGTTCGCTGGCCTGGGCTGCTGTTCGCGGCGATCCTGTCGCTGGCGGTGCGGCCAATTTCGCCGATCGGGCTTGCACTCGTCCTGATCTGGGTCGCCAGCTACAACACCTGGGGGATGATCGCGATTTCCAGAGCCGATGACACCTCCATTTTGCGGATCGGCCGCGCCCTCACCTTGCTCGACACCCTCAGCTACTTCCTGGTGCTCTTCGTTTTCGGCGGCGTCGGCGCGAGCACCAGCATCTACGCCGCCTACATCCTCCTCATCGTGTGGATGGTGGCCTACGACGGAGCGGAGGGCGCGATGCTCTCCGTCGGCATCTTCGTCGTCGGCACGATCGCCCTCCACGCGGCGCTCAAGGCGTTCCTCGGCCAGGATTTCGATGGCCGGGACGTGCTGCTCTGGAGCCTGATCATGGTGGTCGCCGGCGCAATCCTGGCCGCCTACGATCGGATCGTCATCGGCGGTGTGCTGCCGCAGGGCACGACGCTCGGTTCGGATGGATCGGGCCTGCCGACCGCGCCGGTCATCGTCACGGCCGTCGCCACGCCGGTGACGAGCGGAAGCGTTCCGGCCGTCCGGCTCTCACCACGCGAGCAGGAGGTGCTCGAACTGGTTGCGGAAGGCTATTCCAACGGGATGATCGCCACTCGGCTGCATCTGAGCGAGAACACGGTCAAAACCTACGTCGAGAACCTACTCAGCCGGCTCAACGCGCGCAACCGGGCCGAGGCCGTCGCGGCCGCCTCCCGGCAAAATCTGATCTAGCCACTCTCCGCCTCCCCCGTTCGGCCTCCCCCGGTTGGAACCGTCCCGGGTGATTCTTTCATCACCCCGGGGGATACCGGCCAACGCGGACCCAACGTAGCCTGTCACCAGTGGGGGTGCCAATCGACCTGGGGGGCACGCCGATGGCGACCAGGATGGTGGGGGGTTTCATCCTGGTCGCTTTCATCTTGTGCCTCCTGCTTGCTTGGCCTGGGCGCCGGCGCTGGCCGCTCTGGCTGATCGCTGGACTTTGCAGCTCCTTGTGTGCCGCCCTCACCCTGAGCCTGACGGCAGCCGGTGGGTGGCTCGTCGATTCGATGCGGCTGGGGACCGTGGCCCTGGCCACGGGATTCCTCGGCACGGCTGCCGTCCGCGACCTGCGCTAGCCGACCTCCCAGCGCATCTCGAATTCGAGCAGCGCGAACCTCTCCCCTCCGATGGGCTGGCTGCGGCCGGTTGCGTCGAATCCGTGCCGCGCATACAGGCGCTCGGCTCGGGGGTTGCCCGTGGCGACCCAGAGCCGCACGCTGGTGAAGCCTTCGCCAGCGGCCCACGCCAGCACCGCCTCCACCAGACGATCGCCGACGCCCTGGCCGCGCCAGGCCGGCGCCACCCACATCGAGATGAGGTCGGCCTCCCCTGGCTGATCGCCGCCAACGCCCGCTACCAGTCCCACGCGCTGGCTGCCGGCCTCGGCCATAAAGACCGCTTGCTCCTCCAGACGGCGTCGCCATTCCGGCTTCTCCAGCTTCTGCGCAGCGGCCGCCGTCGAACCGAACGCCTCCGGGGCATCGCGCAGGGCCGCCAGCCGTATGTCCCGGAAGGCCGCCCAATCGGCGGGCGCCAGCCGCCGAAGGACCAGCTCAGCCAAATTCGACGCCTTGACCGGCTAAGCGGGTGTCAGGTAAAGTGATATCCATATTGCTAACGATCAAGTTCACCTCTTGGAGGGATTGCCCATGATCCTATTCCTGCTGCTCCTGATCGTCGCCGCTGGAGTCGTCGCCGTTTATGCAGGGAGCGGTAACACCGGCACGCACGACCTGAGCCTTTGGCAGTGGCACTGGTCCGCGGTCCCCGACTGGATGCCGGTGGTCCTCACCGCCGTCGTGTTCGGCGGCTTGCTCTTGCTCTACATGCTCTACTCGGGCCTCGTTCATGGCGTACGAGTGGGCTCGATGCGGCGTCGCGTCACGACGCGGGAATCGGCGATCACCGAGTTGCGTCGCGACAACCAGCGGTTGCGCGAGGAGAATGCCCGCGTCCGCAGCGAGCTCCATGGCAATGAGCCCGCTCCGGCGTGGGAAAGCGGGCGGTCCGTGGATCGCGGCATCGCGGCCGCCCCGGCAGACCGCGAGCCGGTGGGCGCCACCAGCGCGCCGGACCGTTCGCGCAGCGCCGCGACCTACCGCCCGCACACGACCTTCGGAGAGAGGGTGCGCGCCTTTTTCAGCAGCCGAGAGCCGGCGGGCTATTAGCGCCTCTGTCTTCGGATCGCCGCTTCGCAGCAACAGGCCTCGCCGCGTGAGCGAGGCCTGTTTGCGCGTCCGTTTTCGATCTGATGCTTGACAGCCCGCCAACCGTGTCAGCTAAATTGATACCGCGAATAGCATCAGTGGCTCGCGGGCCTGGTTAGCGATCCCTGGGTGCCGGCGTCCACTCGAAAGGAGGCGAAACAATGCCAATCAGCGGCAAGCGGGGCTTCGGTTCCATGGATGAGGCAAAGCAGCGGGAGATCGCCAGCAAGGGCGGCCAGGCGGCGCATCAAAAAGGGTCGGCTCACGAGTTCAGCCCGGAGGAAGCCCGCTCTGCGGGCAGCAAGGGCGGCAAGGCTGCCCATGAGAAGGGAGCCGCGCACGAGTTTTCCTCCGAGGAGGCGCGCGCCGCGGGCCGCAAGGGTGGCGAAGCCTCGAGCCAGGATCGCACCCGGATGGCCGCCATCGGCCGGGAGGGTGGCCGGCGCTGACGGATTGGGAGGAGACCGACCCGGCCTCCTCCCAATCGCCTATAGCGCGCCGACGAGTTCTTGGATCCGCGTCTCCGAAAGCGCGATGTCCGAGAGCGTGCCCGCGAAATAGCTGTCGTACGCGGCCAGGTCGAGTAAGCCGTGCCCGCTCAGGTTGAACAGGATGACCGGCGACTCGCCGCGGTCACGGGCCTTGATGGCCTCGTCGATCACCGCGCGGATGGCGTGAGCTGACTCCGGTGCCGGGATCGTACCCTCGGTGCGGGCAAACTGCACCGCAGCATCGAACACCGTCCGCTGCGGATAGGCAACTGCGTCGATGAAGCCATGATCCGCCAGCGCCGAGACCAGCGGCGCCATGCCGTGATAGCGCAGCCCGCCCGCATGGATCCCGTCCGGGATGAAGCCGTGGCCGAGTGTGTGCATCTTGACCAGTGGCGTCATTTCGCCGGTGTCGCCGAAGTCATAGGTGTACTTGCCGCGAGTGATCGACGGACAGGCATCCGGCTCCACCGCCAGGAAGCGCGTCCGGGTCCTTCCCTGTAGCCGGTCGCGCAGGAAGGGGAACGCGAGGCCGGAGAAATTACTGCCGCCGCCGACGCACCCGACCACGAGGTCCGGCATGGCGCCTGCCCGCTCCATCTGCACCAGCGCCTCTTCGCCGATGATCGTCTGGTGCATCAGGACATGGTTCAGCACGCTTCCCAGCGAGTACTTGGTGTCGTCCCGAGTCGCGGCGTCCTCGACCGCCTCGGAGATGGCGATGCCGAGACTTCCGGTGGAGTCCGGATGCTCGGCGCGAATCTTGCGCCCGGCATTGGTCAGCTCGGACGGGCTGGGGACGACGGTTGCGCCCCAGACATTCATCATGCTCTTGCGGTAGGGCTTTTGCTCGTAGCTGATGCGCACCATGTAGACCATGCATTCGAGGTCGAAGAGTTTGGCGGCAAACGCGAGGGCACTCCCCCACTGGCCCGCGCCGGTTTCGGTCGACAATCGCTTGGTGCCCTCCGCCTTGTTGTAAAAAGCCTGGGCGACCGCGGTGTTCGGCTTGTGCGAACCAGGCGGGCTGACTCCCTCGTACTTGTAGTAGATCTTCGCGGTCGTCTTGAGCTCCCGCTCGAGACGGATCGCGCGCATCAGCGGCGTCGGCCGCCACAGTCGCAGCGCCTCCTGGACCGGTTGCGGGATGTCGATGTAGCGCTCCTGCGAAACCTCCTGCTTGATCAGCTCCATCGGAAACAACGGGGCAAGATCCTGGGGGCCGATCGGCTGGCGCGTGCCGGGGTGAAGCGGTGGGCTTCCCGGAAATGGCAGGTCCGCCTGGATGTTGTACCAGCGCGTCGGCATCTCTCTTTCGTCGAGCATGATCTTGTTGGCGACTTCGGGTGCGCGTACGCTCATGGCTCTCTTCCTCCTGTGGTCCGCGTCGTCAGCGTGGCGCTATCCCGCCTGTTTTAGCATGGACGGCACCCCAGTGCAAAGGCCCGACCGAACGATCATGCTCGCCGCCCTGGAACGCCTCGTGCTCGCCGAGTCGCCCTCGCCCGACAAGGCCCGCTGCGACGCGTGTGCCGATCAGGTCGCTGACCTCTTCCTGCAGCAGATCGGGCTCACCGCGATACGACATCGACGGCACGACCGGGGGGACCACCTCGAGATCCGGCTTGGGGCAGGCGTCGAGCCAATCGTGCTGCTCTGCCATCACGACACGGTGTGGCCGGAGGGCACGCTCGCGCGGCTGCCATTCCGGGTCGACGGTGACCGGGTGACTGGTCCCGGGAGCTACGACATGAAGGCCGGCATCGTTGAGGCCGCGTTTGCGCTCACGGGGGCTAAACCGAACCGGCCCGTCGTCGTCCTGTCGACCTCCGATGAGGAGATCGGCAGCACGAGCTCCCGCAGGCTGATCGAGGAGACGGCCAGCAAGGCAGTTGCGGTGCTCGTGCTCGAACCCGCCGCCAGCGGCGGCGCGATCAAGACCGCCCGCAAGGGCATCGCGGATTTCATCCTCGAGGTCGAAGGCCGCGCCGCCCACGCCGGCGTCGAGCCGGAGCAAGGGATCAGCGCCATCGAGGAGCTGGCGCACCAGGTGCTGGCCCTCAAGGCGCTGAGCGACCCGGCCAGCGGGACCACGATCAATATCGGCGTGGTCGAAGGCGGCACCCGACCCAACGTCGTCGCCGCGCATGCCCG
>Ga0137395_10000687_pt1 | contig 14626 bp, 12 predicted proteins | sample czobulk216metaG_FD_108283 | JGI IMG/M metagenome (GOLD analysis project Ga0137395, IMG submission 108283) | Vadose zone soil microbial communities from Angelo Coast Range Reserve, California, USA - czobulk2.16 metaG | ecosystem: Environmental > Terrestrial > Soil > Vadose zone | place: USA...
CCAGGTGCGGACCCACAACCTTAAGGGAATTGACCTCGACCTTCCTCTGGGCCGGCTGATCGCCGTGACCGGAATCAGCGGCGCCGGCAAGAGCTCGCTGGCCTTCGACACGCTCTACGCGGAGGGCCAGCGCCGGTACGTCGAGTCGCTCTCCGCCTACGCACGGCAATTCCTGGGGCAGATGGAGAAACCCGACGTGGATCAGATCGAGGGGCTCTCGCCCGCGATCTCGATCGAGCAGCGGACGGCGGGCAGCAATCCGCGCTCCACGGTGGCCACCGTCACCGAGATCTACGACTACCTGAGGCTTCTCTTCGCGCGAATCGGCGTGCAGCACTGCGTGAACTGCGGCCGGCCGATCCGGAGTCAGACGGTGCAGGAGATGGTCGACGCCCTCCTCGCGACGCGCGCCGGGCAGCGGCTTCAGATCCTCGCCCCCGTCGTGCGCGGCCGGAAAGGCGAATATCGTAAGGAGTGGGCACAGTGGCGGAAGCTCGGCTTCGTGCGGGCGCGCGTGGACGGCTTCTGGAAGGAGCTCGAGGAGGAGCTGGCGCTCGACAAGAAACGGAAGCATTCGATCGAGATCCTGGTCGACCGCCTGGCGGCAGAGCCCGAGCGCCGGAGCCGGATTCACGAATCGCTGGAGACGGCGACGCGGCTCGCCGAGGGAATGGCGCTCGTCGTTCATGGGGACGGAAGCGAGGAGACCCTTTCCGCAAGCGCGGTCTGCTCGGTATGTGGGATCTCCTACGAGCCGCTCCAGCCGAGGTCGTTCTCGTTCAACAGTCCCTACGGCGCATGCAAGGCGTGCGACGGCCTGGGAACGACGCTCGAGATCGATCCCGACCTCGTGATCCCCGACCGCTCGAAGTCGCTTCGCGAGGGGGCGGTCGTCTGGTGGGGCGATCCGGAGGGGACGTGGACGAAGGGCCTGCTCCAGGCGTTCGCGAAGCGCCTGGGCATCTCGTTCGACACGCCGTTCGCGAAGCTTCCCGCCGCGGCGCAGCGCGCAATCCTCCACGGCCTGGGCGACGAGAAGCTCCAGTACCGCTTCAAGCTGAAGAGCGGCAAGGTGTGGAAGCATCAGGGGAAATTCCACGGCGTGATCCCGGAGATGATGCGGCGGTACCGGGAGACGAAGTCCGACTCCATCCGATCGCAGATCGAGGCCGCGATGTCCAAACGGCCCTGTCCGTCCTGCGGCGGGGCGAGACTCCGCCCCGAGGCGCTCGCGGTCCGGATCGGCAAAGAGAACATCGCCGAATGGGCCGCCCAGTCGGTCGAGGGGGCGCTCGAGACGATCCGGGGGCTTTCGCTCGGGCCGCGGGAATCGTCGATCGCCGCGCCGATCGTGAAGGAGCTTCTGGCGCGGCTCCAGTTCCTCCTCGACGTCGGGGTGGGATACCTGACGCTCGAGCGCGCCGCTTCGACGCTCTCGGGGGGCGAGGCGCAGCGGATCCGCCTGGCGACCCAGATTGGATCGCGGCTCACCGGGGTCCTCTACATCCTCGACGAGCCGAGCATCGGGCTCCACCCACGCGACAACCAGAAACTCCTGGGGACGCTTTTAGCGCTCCGCGACCTCGGCAATTCGGTCCTCGTGGTGGAGCACGACCGGGAGACGATGGAGGCGGCGGACCACATCGTCGACCTGGGTCCCGGCGCGGGCCGTCGCGGCGGCTACCTCGTGGCGCAGGGCACGCTCGAATCCATCCGGGCGACGCCCGACTCGCTCACAGGCCGGTATCTCGCCGGGGCGAGCGAGATCGCCGTGCCGCAGACGCGGCGCTCCGGGAGCGGGGCGCGGCTCGAGGTGATCGGGGCGCGCCACAACAACCTCAAGTCGATCCACGCCCGATTCCCGCTGGGCGCGTTCGTCTGCGTGACGGGTGTCTCCGGCTCGGGGAAGAGCACCCTCGTGAACGACATTCTCTACAAGGCGCTGGCGAAGCGGCTCCACCTGGCGAAGGAGACCCCGGGACGGCACGACCGGATCGAGGGACTCGACCAGATCGACAAGGTCGTCGCCATCGACCAGTCGCCAATCGGTCGGACCCCGCGCTCCAACCCGGCCACGTACACGGGCGTCTTCGGCCTGATCCGCGACCTCTTCGCGCAGGTCCCGGAAGCGAAGGTGCGCGGCTACTCGGCGGGGCGGTTCAGCTTCAACGTGAAGGGAGGCCGCTGCGAGGCCTGCGCCGGGGACGGACTGACGAAGATCGAGATGCACTTCCTTCCCGACGTCTACGTCACGTGCGATGTCTGCCGCGGCAAGCGGTACAACCGCGAGACGCTCGAGGTGACGTACAAAGGGAAGTCGATCGCCGACGTGCTCGAGATGACGGTCGATGATGCGCTTGAGCTCCTCGGTCCCATCCCTGCGATCCGCCGGAAGCTCGAAACGCTTCAGGGCGTGGGGCTCGGCTATCTCCACCTGGGCCAGCCCGCGACGACACTCTCGGGCGGGGAGGCACAGCGGGTCAAGCTCGCCACCGAACTCTCCCGGGTCGAGACCGGGCGGACGCTCTACATCCTGGACGAGCCGACCACAGGACTCCACTTCGAGGACGTCCGGATGCTGCTCGAGGTCCTCGACCGTTTGACGGAGCGGGGAAACACGGTCATCGTCATCGAGCACAACCTCGACGTGATCAAGCGGGCGGACTGGATCCTGGATCTAGGCCCCGAGGGGGGAGAGGCAGGGGGGCAGATCATCGCCGAGGGCCCGCCGGAAGCCGTCGCGGCCGTGTCCGACTCGTTCACCGGCGAGGCCCTCCGACCGCTGCTCCAGCCGACCCGCCCAAGGCGTCGCACGGCCCAGGCGGCGATTTGAAATCCCCTACGATTGTGGTAAGGTAGCGACCGCCTTTCACGCCGCAACTGTCCCAATGGAAAGAGGATGCTCGAAACCGCAACCGCCCCGAAGCGGACCCCGTTCCATCCCCGTCACGTAGCCCTTGGGGCGAAGATGGTGCCCTTCGCCGGCCACGAGATGCCGATCCAGTACGAGGGCATCTTGACCGAGCACCGGACCGTGCGCTCGGGCGTCGGGGTCTTCGACGTCTCGCATATGGGCGAGATCCGGCTCCAAGGTCCCGGCGCCGCCGCCTACGCCAACCGCCTCGTCACGAACGAGGCGGGGAATCTTCCGGGCGGAAAGGTCGTCTACACCCCCATGTGCCTGGAGACCGGCGGGATCATCGACGATCTCCTGGTTTACGCCTCGGGCCCGGATCGCCTCCTGGTCGTGAACGCGGCGAATTTCGAGAAGGACATTGCCTGGATCCGCCGCCACGCGCCAGCGGACGTTACCGTCGTGGATGAGAACGCCCAGACCGCGCAGCTCGCGGTGCAGGGCCCGCGGGCGGAAGGGGTCGTGGCGCGCCTCTATGGAGACCGCGCTCGGGCCCTCGGCTTCTACGAGGCGTTCGAGGAGGGTGCCGGCGACGACTGGACGCTCGTCTCGCGGACCGGCTACACCGGCGAGGACGGCTTCGAGATCTATGTCCGGGCTCCGCGCGCGCTCGATCTCTGGGACCGCGTTTTCGAAGCGGGGAAGAGCGAAGGGATTCGCCCGATCGGACTCGGCGCTCGTGACACGCTCCGCCTGGAGATGGGCTACTGCCTGTACGGGAACGATATCGACGAGACCACGAACCCGCTCGAGGCGGGGCTTGGGTGGACGGTCCGCTGGGAGAAGCAGGATTTCATCGGGTTGGACGCGCTCCGCCGCGTGAAGGAAGCGGGCGTGAATCGGCGCCTCCTGGGCCTGATCTTGGAAGAAGACCGTATCGCGCGGGCGGGCTGCGAGGTTCGCCTCGAGGAGAAGCCGATCGGCCGCGTGACGAGCGGGTCGATGGGCATCAGCGTCGGGCGGCCGGTCGCGATGGCCTATCTCGCCGGCGACGCGGCGAAGCCCGGGGCCCGCGTCGAGGTCATGACGCGCGGAACGAGCACCCCCGCGGCTGTGGCGTCCCGCCCGATCTACCGCAACGGATCCGTCAAGTCGCCGAAACCGAGGAGCCCCAAATGAACGTTCCGAAGGACCTTCGGTACACGAAGGAGCACGAGTGGGTTCGCGTGGAGGGCGGCGAAGTGATCGTCGGCGTGACCGACTACGCCCAAGGAGAGCTGGGGGACGTGATTTTCGTCGAGCTGCCGGCACCGGGGACCAAGGTGGCCCAGATGAAGGCCTTCGGTACGATCGACGCCGTGAAGACCGTGAGCGATCTCTTCGCGCCGGTCGGCGGCGAGGTGGCGGCGGTGAACACCGAGCTGAAGGAGAATCCGGCTCTCGTAAACCAGTCGCCCTACGACAAGGGCTGGATGGTCCGCATCCGCCTGGCGAACCCGAAAGAGATCGAAACGCTCCTGGACGCGGGCGCCTACGAGAAGCACCTGGGAGCGCACGCGTGAGTTTCGTCGGACGGAGCGATGGCGAGCGCCGCGAGATGCTGGAGCGGATCGGCGCGCCGAACCTCGAAGCGCTCTGGCAGGCAATCCCCAAGGAGTTCCGCGTCACGGGACCACTCCCTCTTCCGCCGCCTCTCGCGGAATACGAGATCGCCCGGAAGTTCGAGCAGTGGGCGGAGCGAAACGCCGATGCGAGTCGCTATGCCTGCTTTCTCGGGGGCGGGATCTACGATCATTTCATCCCCGCCGCCCTCCGCTCGATCATCTCGCGCTCGGAGTTCGCCACCGCCTACACCCCGTACCAGCCCGAGGTCTCGCAGGGAACGCTCCAGGTCATGTTCGAGTACCAGTCGCTGATCCGCGAGCTGACGGGCATGGAGGTGGCCAACGCCTCGATGTACGACGGCGCGACCGCGGCCGCCGAGGCCGCGCACCTGGCCGCCGGCGCGACCGGGCGGGCGCGCGTCCTGGTCTCGGCGGGGCTTCATCCGCATTACCGCGAAGTGCTGAGGACATACGCGTCGGCCGGCGGCTTCACGGTCGATGACCTTCCGCTCGGGGCGGGGCGCACGTCCGCGGCAGCGATCGCGCGCGCCGAGGGACCGCCGATCGCGGCGGTCATCTGGCCGCAGCCCAACTTCGAAGGGATCGTCGAGGATGGGAAGCTCCTCACGGATGCCGCGCACGCGGCGGGCGGGTACTCGATCGCGGTCGCGGACCCGGTCGCGCTCGCGATCCTCACGCCGCCGGGCGAGGACGGCGCCGACATCGTCGTCGGGGAAGGCCAGCCGATCGGCGTCCCGATGAGCTACGGCGGGCCCCTGGTCGGTTTCTTCGCGATCCGGAAGACCGACGTAAGGCGGCTCCCCGGCCGGTTGGCCGGCGCGACCGTCGACCTGGACGGGAAGCGAGGTTACGTCCTCACACTCCAGACCCGAGAGCAGCACATACGCCGCGAGCGCGCGACATCCAACATCTGCACGAACCAGGGGCTGATGTCGATCGCGAACACGGTCCACTTGGCGCTTCTCGGGGCGCAGGGGATGCGCGACGTGGCGACGCAGTGCTTGGAGCGGGCGCACTACCTGGCGGGACGCCTGGCGGAAATCCCGGGAGTCACGCTGGCGAACGGGGACGCTCCCTACTTCCGCGAATTCGTCGTCCGGCTCCCGGGGAGCGCGGAGGCGTTCGCGCATGCCGCGCTCGAGCGAAAGATTCTGGCCGGGATTCCCCTCGCGCGCTTCGATCGGGCTCGCGGCAAGGATCTGCTGGTGGCGGTCACAGAGAAGCGAAACCGGGAAGAGCTCGACCGTTACGTCGAGACCGCGGCCCAGTGGGCGCGGACCGCGGCGGCGAAGGCCCCGGCGGAGGCGGCGTGCCGGAGCTGACCTTGAAGGAGCTCTCGGTCCCCGGGCACCGCGGCCCGCGGCTCATGCCGCTCGACGTGCCCGCGCAGGGAGCCGAGCGCGTCATACCCAAGGACCGCCTCCGGCGCGCCGCGCCCGCGCTTGCCGAAGTGTCCGAGCCGGTAGCGGTCCGCCACTTCGTGAACCTCTCGACGCTCAACCACCACATCGACAAAGCGATCTACCCGCTCGGCTCCTGCACCATGAAGTACAACCCGAAATTAAACGATGAAGTGGCTCGTATTGCTGGCTTTGCAATGCTGCATCCTCTACAGCCGGAGGAGACCTCGCAGGGCGCGATGGCGGTCATCTGGGAGCTTCAAGACTGGCTCAAGGCGGTGATGGGGATGCCCGCGATCACGACGCAGCCGGTGGCCGGGGCGCAATGCGAGCTCACGGCAATCCTCATGACGCGCGCCTACCACCGCGATCGGGGAGACGCCCGCGAAGAGGTCATCGTCCCCGACTCGGCCCATGGCACGAACCCGTCGACGGTGCACCAAGTGGGCTACCGGGTCGTGACCGTTCCCTCGGGTCCCGATGGGCGCGTGGATATGGGCGCGCTCCGGAGCGCGATCACCAAGAAGACGGCCGCGATGATGCTCACCAACCCGAACACGTTGGGGATCTTCGAGACCGAGGTGGGGGAGATCGCTCGATTGATCCACGGGGCGGGCGCGCTCCTCTACCTGGACGGCGCGAACCTCAACGCGATGGTCGGGCTCGCGAACCCGGGCGCGATGGGGTTCGATTTCGCCCACATCAACCTCCACAAGACGTTCTCGACGCCCCACGGAACCGGCGGCCCCGGCGGCGGGGTCCTCTGCACCCGGCAGGAGCTCGAGCCCTATCTCCCGCTCCCGGTCCTCGAGAAGAGCGGAGAGCGCTACAGCTGGAGCTACGAGCGGTCTCGGTCGATCGGCCGGGTCCACTCGCACTATGGCAACTTCGGCATCCTTCTCCGCGCGCTCTGCTACATGCGGACGCTGGGCGGGACGGGGATTTCCGAGGTGAGCCGCGAGGCGATCCTGAACGCGAATTATCTCAAGGCGCGGCTCGTGGAGGCCTACGCTCCCTCGCACCCCGGATACTGCATGCACGAGTTCGTCCTCTCGGCGAGCCGGCAGAAAGCGCGGGGCGTGAAGGCGCTGGACCTCGCGAAGCGGCTGCTCGATTTCGGCATGCATGCCCCGACGACCTACTTCCCGCTCATCGTGGACGAGGCGCTCATGATCGAGCCGACGGAGACGGAGACGAAGGCGAGCCTCGATTCGTTCGCCGACGCGATGCTGACGATCGATCGGGAGACGATCGAGGACCCGGCTCGGGTCAAGGCCGCTCCCACGAAGACGCCGGTCCGCCGCCTCGACGAGGCCCGCGCCGCGCGGAGGCTGGAGCTCAGCTGGCAGGACACGGAGGCTCATGGCGGAGCCGCATGAAGAGCGGCCGCGCAAGGCAGGGGAGCTGAGCTGGACCGCCTGGCCGGCGCGTGAGCGTCCCCTGGCCGCCGCGGTACTGGTCGTGGCCGCGGTCGTGCTGGGCATGCTCGTGAAAAAGGGAACCGACGATTCGTTCCTGGGCGTGGCCGCTCCGGGCTTCGTCCTGGCGTCGCTCTCTTCGTTTCTGCTTCCGACGAGCTACCGCCTGACAAAGGAGTCGTTGGAGGTGCGCTCGCTCGGTGTCTCGCGCGTGCGTCCGTGGACGGAGATGCGGCGGATGACCGTGGATCGGACCGGCGTGTTTCTGAGCCCATTCGACCGGCGAAACTGGCTGGAAGCCTACCGAGGCGTCCGGCTTCTCTTTGGAGGAAATCGCGATCAAGTGGTGGCGTTCGTCGAAGCCCGAATCGGGCGAGGTGCCGCGGAAGCCTAGGCGGCCTGATCCGCCCGCGGGCTCCGACCCGGCTCGGGACGGCGGGCGCTCTCCGGAAGACGAGCGTCTCTTGGAGCGGCTGGCCGAGTTCGCGGTGTCGCGCCGGATGACGGTGCCGGCGATCCTGTTTCTCGAGAGCGTGAAGCCGCTCTCCTTCCTGGGTAGCCAGGCGCTCTACTTTTTCGAGCCGATGGTCCGGGCGCTCTTCACGGTCCCGGAATACGAGCGGTTCGCGGCGCTCATGGAGCGGCGCGAGAACATCGAGGTGCTCTTGGTAAAGATCGAGGATAGGGACGAGAATGCCAGGCACGCCGAGCGGGAGCGGAAGGCCGAGGAGCGCGCGGCCCGCGATCAAGCCCGGAAAGGGAAGGGTTCTCCGTGACGATCCCGAAGCCTGAAGCGATCAATTCGATCCTCGCGACCGACTGCGGGAGCACGACGACGAAGGCGATCCTGATCGAGCGGCGCGGGGACGACTACCGCCTGATCGTCCGCGGCGAGGCGCCAACCACGGTCGAGGCCCCGTTCGAGGACGTGACGCGGGGCGTCTTGAACGCGATCATGGAGGTGGAGGAGCTCGCCGGCCGGAAGATCCTGGACGGCGAGAAGATCATGACCCCGCAGTTCGGAACGCAGGGAGTCGATCTCTACATCTCAACCTCCAGCGCGGGCGGCGGCCTCCAGATGATGGTCTCGGGCGTGGTGAAGAGCATGACCGGGGAGAGCGCCCAGCGCGCCGCCCTCGGTGCCGGGGCGATCGTGATGGACGTGATCGCGAGCAACGACGGCCGCCTGCCGTACCAGAAGATCAAGCGCATCCGCCAGCTTCGCCCCGACATGATCCTCCTCTCCGGCGGGGTGGACGGAGGGACGACCTCCCACGTCGCGGAGATGGCGGAGCTGCTCGCGGCTGCGGACCCGAAGGCGCGCCTCGGCGCCGGGTACGAGCTGCCGGTGATCTATGCGGGGAACAAGGACGCGCGGAAGATCGTGGAAGAGCGGCTGGCCCACAAGACGGCGCTCAAGGTCACCGACAACCTCCGGCCCGTCCTCGAGCGCGAAAACCTGACCCCGGCGCGCGACATGATCCATGACCTGTTCATGGAGCACGTGATGGCGCACGCCCCGGGCTACCGGAAGCTGATGACCTGGTCCCCCGTTCCGATCATGCCCACGCCGGGCGCGGTGGGCCTCATCATCGAGACGATCGCCCGGGACGAGAAGATCAGTGTGATCGGGGTGGACATCGGCGGGGCGACGACCGACGTCTTCTCGGTGTTCCAGAGCGTGTTCAACAGGACGGTCAGCGCCAATCTCGGGATGTCGTACAGCGTCTCGAACGTCTTGGCGGAGGCCGGCCTCCCGAACATCCTGCGCTGGGTGCCGTTCGAGATCAGCGAGCACGATCTCAGAAATCGGATCAAGAACAAGATGATCCGGCCGACGACGATTCCCCAGACCCTGGAAGAGCTCATTATCGAGCAGGCGATCTCCCGCGAGGCGCTGCGCCTCGCGTTCGAGCAGCACAAGATGCTGGCGGTCGGTCTCAAGGGCGTGCAGCAGGAGCGGACGATCTCGGACACGTTCGAGCAGACGGGGAGCGGCGAGACGCTGGTGGGGCGCGACCACCTGGACCTCCTGGTGGGAAGCGGCGGCGTCCTGTCGCACGCGCCGCGCCGGGCTCAGGCGGCGCTCATGCTCCTCGACGCCTTCCTCCCGGAGCACGTGACCGAGCTCGCGGTGGATTCGATCTTCATGATGCCGCAGCTCGGCGTTCTATCGACCGTGCATCCCAAGGCCGCGAAGCAGGTGTTCGAGAAGGACTGCCTCATCCGGCTCGGCTCGACGGTGGCGCCGGTCGGCCCGGGGAAGGAGGGGGTCACGGCCCTGCGCGCCTCACTGGAGTTCCCGGACGGACGCCGGGAGACGTTCTCGATTCCGTACGGGTACTTGAAGCTCGTTCCGGTGCCGGAGGGACAGTCGGTGAAGGCGGTCCTGAATCCCGAGCGGGGGCTCGACGTCGGCGCCGGGAAGGGCCGCGAGCGCGAGGTGGTCCTGAAGGGCGGCGTGGTCGGCGTGATCTTCGATTGTCGAGGGCGCCAGCCGTTCACGCTCCCCGCGGACCGCGAGCGCCGCATTTCGAAGCTGGCGGAATGGAATGAAGCGCTCGATGCCTATCCCGTCGCCGTGAGGGTCTGACGCGTGGCCCACTCATACACACCCGGACTCAAGGTCTCCGCCTTCACGACGCTTCGTCGGGAGAGGAAGCTCCCGCTCGCCGGAACCGTCCTGGTCTCGGTCGGGCAGAAGGTGGAGGCCGAGACGATCGTCGCCCGGACGGAGCTGCCCGGAAACGTCCAGACCGTCAACGCGGCGAACATCCTGGGCGTTCTCCCCGAGGACGTCCCGGACTGCCTCGTGAAGCCGATCGGATCCCCGGTGAAGAAGGGGGAAGCGATCGCGGAGAGCCGCTCCTTCTTCGGGCTCTTCCGGTCGAAGGTCCTGTCGCCCACCGACGGCACGGTGGAGAGCGTCTCCACGGTCACGGGTCAGGCCCTGCTCCGCGAGCCGCCGATTCCGGTTGAGGTCGATGCCTACGTCGACGGGACGGTCGTCGAGGTGCACGAGAAGCAGGGGGTCACCGTCGAGACGCGCGGCACTTTCATTCAGGGGATCTTCGGCATCGGGGGAGAGACGTGCGGCCAGCTGCACGTCTGCGTGGGGGGACCGGGGGAGACGCTGACCGAGGCGAATTTCGGGACCGACGTGCGGGGGAAGGTCCTCGTCGGGGGATCGCATGTCACGACGAAAGTCCTCAACCGGGCGATCCAGCTGGGCGCGAAGGCCGTGGTCATCGGAGGGTTCGACGACCAGGACCTGCGCGAGTTCCTCGGCTACGACCTGGGCGTTGCGATCACAGGTTCCGAGGAGAAGGGGCTGACCCTCGTCGTCACGGAGGGCTTCGGGGAGATTCCGATGGCCGGCCGGACGTTCGAGCTGCTGAAGAGCTGCGAAGGGCGGAGGGTGTCCGTGAGCGGCGCGACGCAGATCCGCGCTGGCGTGCTCCGGCCCGAAATCGTGGCGCCGCGTTTGACGGAGGCGATCCCGTCGGAAGCCCGAGGCGACGGCGCCGAGCCCGAAGGGCTCACGGTGGGGAGCCTGATCCGCGCCATTCGAGAGCCGTACTTCGGGCGCCTCGGGAAGGTCCTGTCCCTGCCGCCCGAGCTCGTGCCCCTCGAGACCGAGGCCAAGGTCCGGGTCCTCGAGGTCGATTTTGGAGACGACAAACGGACGCTCTTGCCGCGGGCGAACGTGGAGATGATCGAGTCCTAGCGCCGCGGATCGGGCAGATGCCGCTTGACACCCGCGGCGGGGCGCCACTACCGTGATTGGGTACGCTGGACGTACGACGTAGGGAGGGGCCAAATTCGCGTGCTGGGCGTCGAGCATGGCAAAGCGGGCGTGACCCTCCCGGCGGCCGTTTCAGTCGCGTTTTGCCTCTGTTCTCTCCTGTTGGCCCTCCCCGTAGCCGCCTTCCCGCTCAAAGCAAGCGACACGCCGAACGACGGCGGGGGAAGCATCACCCTCGAATGGACCGCTCCCGCGCCCGTGGCCAAGGAGTGGATCCTCGTCCGCCGCGAGCGTGGAGGCTCCTTCGCGCCCGTGACCACGATCGAGGGGACGGTCCACTCCTACCGCGACGGCGCCGTTCAGACCGGGGTCGCCTACGAGTATCAGCTCGTCGCCCAGCCGACGAACCCCCAGCTCGATTCCGAAATCTCCGGGCCGACGCAGGCGCTGGCCTCCAAGTTCGATTGGACCAAGCTGAACGTGCTGGTGGTTTCGGGGATCTTCTTCCTCCTCCTCTTCTTCTACATCAGGCAGGCCGAGAGTGGGGTCCGGTGGACCTTCCGCAAGATTCCCGGCCTCGATGCGATCGAGGAGGCGATCGGACGGGCCACGGAGATGGGGCGGGGCGTCCTCTACGTGCCCGGGGTTCAGGAGATCGACGACATCCAGACGATCGCTAGCATGATCCTGCTGACCAAGGTCGCCAGAATGACCGCCAAGTACGAGACCAATCTGCTCGTTCCCACCAACTCCCCGGGCGTCTACACGGTGGCCGAGGAGGTGGTCAAGTCGGCTTACGCCGACGTGGGCCGGGCCGACGCGTACCGAGGCGACCAGGTTCGATACATCACCTCGGAGCAGTTCGCGTACGTCGCCGCCGTCAACGGCATGATGCTCCGCGAGCGGCCCGCGGCGAATTTCCTGCTGGGCGCCTTCTTCGCCGAATCGCTCCTCCTCGCGGAGACGGGTCACTCGGTGGGGGCCATCCAGATCGCCGGCACCGCCAACGTGCACCAGATGCCGTTCTTCGTCGTCGCCTGCGACTACACGCTGATCGGCGAGGAATATTACGCGGCCAGCGCGCTCCTCTCCAATGATGCGCGTCTTCTGGGAAGCCTCAAAGCCTCCGATACGGTCAAGATCTTCCTCATCGTGGTCATCGTCGTCGGCTCGCTCCTCCTGACCTTCGGCCAGACGTGGGTGGCCGATTTCTTCTCGACGCAATGAGGCGGGCACGATGAAGCGCACGGTCCCATTCTTCATCACCCTGCTCTCCGGTCTTTTCTGCCTGGTCGCGTTCTTCGTGCCGCATCCCTTGATCCACGAGAGCTACGGCGCCATCCAGACGTGGGCGATCGTGGTCGTCGGCTGCACGTACGTGCTGGGCGTCGCGAATCTGCTGCGGGTCAACGTCCAGCAGGCGCAGCGGAGGGAAGGGGATTGGATCTACAAGATCGTTCTCATCGCCGGGCTCTTGATCACGATGGCGGTCGGGTTCTCGGAGGGGAATCACTATTCGGACGTGACGTCCCACTTTAATTGGATTTACCGCACGTTCTATTCGCCGATGACGTCCACCATGTTTGCGCTCCTTGCGTTCTTCATCGCGTCCGCCGCCTTTCGCGCGTTTCGCATCCGGTCCCCCGAGGCGCTCCTGCTCGCCATCGCGGCGTTCATCCTCATGCTCGGCCGCGTCCCGCTCGGGAACGCGATTAGCCATTACATTCCGGACGCGGCGGACTGGTTGATGGAGATTCCGCAGAACGCCGCGAAGCGAGGCATTCTGATCGGCGCGGCGCTCGGGGTCATGGCCACCGGCATCCGGGTCATCCTCGGCCTCGAGAAGGCCTACGGCGGCGGAGGGGAAGGCGGCGCGTGAGCGACTTCCTGGCTTGGCTGCGGGCGCTGGACCGCCGATGGATCTTTCTGGCCGTCGGGCTCCTGGTCATCGCCCCGCTCCTCTTCGGCTTCCACATCGCCCCCGTCGTGCCCAGCCATCGAGCGAAGGGTTTCTACGACGCCATCGAGCGCCTACCGGAGGGTTCGACGGTGCTGGTCGCGGGGGACTACGACCCCGGAACGAGGGCCGAGAATTACCCGATGCACTTAGCCGCGGTCCGACATCTGATGCGGCGGAACATCAAGGTCATCGGCGTCGAGCTCTACCCCGCCGGCGTTCCGATTGCGGACGACGTGCTTCGGGACCTCGGCGCGGAGTTCGGAAAAAAGCTCGGCGTGGACTACATGAACCTGGGCTACAAGGTGGGGAACGAGCTGGTGATGTCCTCGATGGGGACCAGCATTCCGAAGACATTTCCCGTGGACAGCCGCGGCGTTCCCATCTCGCAGATCCCCCTCATGAAGGGGATCGAGAATTTCCAGCAGATCGACATGATCGTGAGCATCAGCGCGGGGTATCCGGGGACCAAGGAGTGGGTGCAGCAGGTGGTGTCGCGCTTCCACGTGCCGATGGTGGCCGGGGTGACGGCGGTGAGCGCGCCGGAGTATTACCCGTACCTCCAGGCGGGACAGCTTCAGGGGCTGCTCGGGGGAATGGCCGGCGCCGCGGAGTACGAGGTCCTCGTCGGGAAACCCGCGCTCGCGACGAGGGGCATGGACGCCCAGTCCCTGGCCCACGTGTTCATCGCGTTCATGATTATCCTGGGCAACATCGCGTTTCTCGGGCAGCGGAAGCCCGCGAGGGGATAGGAGAGCCATGCATCTGAGCCCGGACATCGGAGTCTGGATCGGGGCCTTCCTCACGCTCGGGATCTTCAGCTTTCTCTACAAGGACAACCCCGTATACAAGTTCTGCGAGCATCTCTTCGTCGGGATCTCGGCCGGCTATTACGTCGTGCTCACGATGATCTCATCCGTCTATCCCAACATGATTCAGCCTCTCCTCACGAACTTCACGCACGATCGGAACTACTTCCTCCTCATCCCGCTCGCGCTCGGAATCATGCTCTTCTCGCGCTTCTTCCCGCGTGGTGATTGGCTTTCCCGGTGGCCGATCGCCTTCATCCTGGGCGTCTACCCGGCGCTTCGGATCACCGGGTTCGCGCAGGGAGATCTCGTGGAGCAGGTGCACGGAACGATGCTTCCGCTCTGGGTCCCGGGGGACGCCGGAACGACGATCAACAACTGGCTCCTCGTCGGGGGGCTCCTCACCACGCTCATCTTCTTCTTCTTCTCGAAGGAGCACAAAGGCGCGCTCGGCGGGAGCGCCCGCGTCGGCATTTACTTTCTGATGATCAGCTTCGGAGCCTCCTACGGTTACACGGTCATGGCACGGGTCTCGCTGCTCATCGGACGGGTGATGTTCCTTCTCGACGACTGGCTGGGCCTGCTTCGGTTCTGAGGCTGTGGCCATGTCCGGCCGACCTTCCGTCCACTATCTTCCCCACCGCGCCGGCTCGGGCGCCGACCAGATGGCGATCGACCGCGCGCTCCTCGAATGGGCCGCCTCGGGACCGTCGCGCGCCGTCTTCCGCACGTATGCCTGGTCGCGGCCGACCTTGAGCCTGGGAAGGGCGGAGCCGTATCCCTCCGGGTGGGACGTAGCGGCGGTTGAAGCGGCGGAG
>Ga0137395_10000688_pt1 | contig 14623 bp, 13 predicted proteins | sample czobulk216metaG_FD_108283 | JGI IMG/M metagenome (GOLD analysis project Ga0137395, IMG submission 108283) | Vadose zone soil microbial communities from Angelo Coast Range Reserve, California, USA - czobulk2.16 metaG | ecosystem: Environmental > Terrestrial > Soil > Vadose zone | place: USA...
ACGCCGTTTCGATCGCCGAGGTAGACGTTGTCGCCCATTCCGATTTCGTCGCCGTAATACAGGATCGGACTTCCGGGGAGCGACATCAACAGCCCGCTCATGAGCTCGATGCGCCGCCGGTCGCCCTCCATCAGGGGCGCGAGCCGCCGCCGAATGCCCAGGTTGATGCGGGCCCTGGGGTCCTTCGCATACTCGTCCCACATGTACTGCCGTTCGACGTCATTCACCATCTCGAGCGTCAGCTCGTCGTGGTTGCGCAGAAAGATCCCCCATTGGCAGGAATCCGGGATGCTCGGTGTGCGTTCGATGATGTCGATCAGCGGCTTGCGATCTTCCAGCCGGATCGCCATGAACATGCGCGGCATGATCGGAAACTGGAATGACATGTGGAATTCGTCGCCGTCGCCGAAGTAGGGACGGACGTCTTCCGGGCTCATGTTCGCTTCGGCCAGCAGCACTTTGCCGGAAAAGTTCGCGTCGACGCGCGCGCGGAGGTCCTTCAGCACGGCATGCGTTTCCGGCAGGTTCTCGCAGGAGGTGCCTTCGCGCTCGACGAGGTACGGCACCGCATCGACGCGAAATCCGTCGACGCCGAGTTCCAGCCAGAACTTCATCACGTTCCAGATTTCGTCTCGAACGGCGGGATTGTCGTAATTGAGGTCGGGCTGATGGCTGAAGAACCGATGCCAGTAGTACGCCTTCGAGACCGGGTCCCAGGCCCAGTTCGAGAGCTCGGTGTCGATGAAGATGATCCGCACGCCCCGATACCGATCGTCGGTTTCGCTCCAGACGTACCAGTCACGACGGGGGTTGTCCCTCGAGCTGCGCGCTTCCTGGAACCAGGCGTGCTGATCGGATGTGTGATTCAGGACGAGCTCGATGATGACGCGCAGCCCGAGCGCATGCGCCTGCGCGAGGAAGTCACCGAAGTCCTGCAGCGTGCCGTAACTGGGATGGATACTCGTGTAGTCGGAGATGTCGTACCCGTCGTCCTTGAAGGGCGACGGGTACATCGGCTGGAGCCAGAGACAATCCACTCCGAGCGACGCGATGTGATCCAGCTTCGACGCGAGCCCTCGGAAATCGCCGATGCCGTCGCCGTTGCTGTCGGCGAACGACTTGACGTGAAGCTGATAGAAGACGGCGTCCTTGTACCAGAGAGGATCGGAGGGTCGCAGGACGCGCACGTCAGCCACCAGTCTAAGCGACTGCCGAGGAAATCGAAGCTCATGAGTGACCTTTCACCTTAGAATCGGCAGAACCGGCAGCACAACTCATCATTAGGGGCCACTTCATGCCACGCGTTCGCGTTGTGCTCGTTCTGTTTGTCGCCTTGCTGCAACACGCTGTATCCGCGCAGTGGCTGAACTATCCAACACCTGGGCTTCCACGTCTGCCCAATGGCAAGCCGAATCTGGCCGCCAAGGCGCCGAGGACGCGCGAAGGAAAACCCGATCTCTCGGGCGTCTGGCACGTGTACTCGGAGCCGATGGACGAGAAGAAGCGCCTGTTCGGACCGGACATCGGCGTCATCTCCGTGCCCGGCATGGAGCCGGACACCGTGTCCAAGTACGCGGTGAATATCCTGCTCGACTACAAGCCGGGCGAGATCGTGATGACCCCTGAAGCGCAGAGGGTTGTCGATCAGCGGCGAAAAGACAACGAGGATCTGACCACGCTGCGTTGTCTGCCGATGGGGACACCGCTCGCGACTCTCGTGTCCGAGGTGCAGAAGATCGTCCAGACGCCTGGACTGATTCTGATCGTGCACGAGCTCGACGGCATGCCGCGCCAGATCTACACCGACGGCCGGAAACTGCCTGCGGATCCCAACCCGACCTGGCTTGGATCGTCCGTCGGCCGGTGGGAAGGCGACACGCTCGTCGTCGAGACGGCGGGGCTGAACGATCGCGTGTGGCTCGACGTCAGCGGACATCCTCGCAGCGAAGCGATGCGCATGACCGAGCGCTACCGTCGCCGCGACGTCGGCCACCTCGACGTCGAGTTCACCTTCGACGACCCGAAGTACTACAACAAGCCGTTCACGGTGAAAGTCACGCACCTGCTGCAGGCCGACACCGACATCCTGGAATACGTCTGCAACGAGAACGAGCGGGATCGCGCCCACATGGCCAAGTAACGCGTGGCACTCGCAGCCGGCTCTCGCCTCGGTCCGTATGAAATCGTCGCGCCCCTTGGCGCTGGCGGCATGGGCGAGGTCTACCGCGCGCGCGACGCGAAACTGAATCGCGACGTCGCGTTGAAGGTCTTGCCCGACGCGTTTGCGCTCGATCCCGATCGCCTCGCGCGGTTCCGCCGCGAAGCGCAGGTGCTCGCGTCGCTCAACCATCCGCATATCGGAGCGATCTACGGCTTCGAAGACTCGGGTGCGACACACGCGCTCGTCCTTGAACTGGTCGAAGGCCCAACGCTGGACGATCGAATCGGGCAGGGCGCGCTGCCGCTCGACGAGGCGCTGGCGATTGCGAAACAGATCGCCGATGCGCTCGAAACCGCGCACGCCCAGGGCGTCATCCATCGCGATCTGAAGCCGGCAAACATCAAGCTCACGCCGAGCGGGAAGGTCAAGGTCCTCGACTTCGGTCTGGCCAAGATGCTCGAGACGGATCGAGCGTCGTCGTCGCCGTCGATGTCGCCGACGATCGGCGTCCACGCGACGTACGCCGGTGTCATCCTCGGCACGGCTTCGTACATGAGTCCCGAGCAGGCGCGGGGAAAGACCGTGGACCAGCGCACCGACATCTGGTCGTTCGGGTGCGTGTTGTACGAAATGCTGACCGGCAGGAAGACCTTCGACGGCGGCGAAACCGTGTCGGACGCCGTCGCGGCGATTCTGACGCGCGATCCCGACTGGACCGCGCTGACAGGCGTGCCTCCGAACGTGCGGGCAGCGCTCCGCCGCTGCCTGCAGAAGGATCCGGATCGGCGTCTGCACCATATCGCGGATGCGCGCCTCGAGCTCGAAGAAGCAGTGATGCCCGCTGCGCCGGTTCGATCCGCTCCGCTGTGGCTGCGTGCGCTTCCCTGGGCGGTGGCGGCCCTCGCGTTGGCCGCCGGCGCATGGACGCTCTGGCGATCGCCTGGGCGCGACAACTCGTCGCGCGCCGTCGTACGGCTCGAAATGAATCTTCTTCCAGGGATGGAGCTGTTCACGACATCGACGCGGTCGATCGCCGTCTCGCCTGACGGCAATCGCATCGCGTTTATCGGCACGCGTAGCGGAACCCGGCAGGTCTACATCGGGTCGCTCGATCAGTACGAGCCGGTTGTGCTGAGCGTCAGCGATGGCGCCACGTCGTGTTTCTTCTCTCCTGATGGCCGCTCCATCGGCGTCATCACGGCCGCTGGCGTGCTGAAGACGATTTCCATCGCCGATGGTCTCACCGCCACAGTGGCCGTCGACGTCAGTTTTCTGTATGGCGGGGCGTGGCTGCCCGACGATCGCATCGTGTTCATTCGAGCGGCCGCGCTGTGGCAGATCCAGCGATTGGGAGGTACCGCCGTACCGCTGACGACGCTTGGCGGCGCCAGGAACGACACTCTTCATGCCTGGCCCGCCGCTCTTCCTGACGGCAAGACCGTTCTCTTCGGGGTGCAATCAGCCGAAGGCTGGCGGATCGACGCGCTGACCCTGGCGACCGGCGAACGTCATGTCGTCGTCGAAGGTGCGTCGATGCCGGCCTACACCTCGAGTGGTCACCTGGTGTTTCTCCGGGAAAACCAACTCCTGGTCGCGCCGTTCGATCTCGCGCGCCTGCAGGTCACGGGGCCGGCCACGCAGGCAATCCCCAACGTGCCGATGACGTCATCCGGCTCGACGATAGCGGATGTCTCGCGGACAGGCACGGCAATCTATTCGGCGACGGCTGCCGTGAGCCGTCTCGTCTGGGTTTCGCGGCAGGGCATGGAGCAGCCCCTCAACGACGTGTTGCGGGGCTACGCGAATCCCCGGCTTGCCCCCGACGGCAATCGTCTTGTGGTGCAGGCCGGCGATTTGTGGATCCAGGACCTGACGCGGGCGACGTTCGAGCGCATCGCGGCGAAGGACAAACGGGTTCGAGATCTGGACGCCGGACGGACGCCAGGTCATCGATCGGTCGGCGCGCGGCCTGCGGGTGCAGGATGCGGACGGCAGCGGCCGGATCCTGCTGATACCAGGCACCACCGAGTGGGACTATCCCGCGTCGGTCACCGCGGACGGCCAGACGCTGATCTTCCTGCGCAGCTCGCAGGAAACGTCGTTCGACATCTTCGCGCTGGCGTTGAAAAATCCGGGTCCAGTCCAGCCGATCCTGAAGACGCCGGCGTACGAGGGTGGCGCGAAGCTGTCGCCCGACGGCCACTGGCTGCTTTATGTCTCGAACGAATCCAGCCAGAACGAGATCTATCTGCGTCCGTACGGCGGGCCGGATCGCCGCTGGCCGGTCTCGACGCAGGGCGGCACGCAGGCTGTGTGGAATCCGAACGGGAAAGAGATCTTCTACCGCAACGGCAACAAGATGATGGCTGTCGACGTGGAAACGACTCCCGATGTGAAGCTCTCGCCGCCGCACGTGCTGTTCGAAGGGCGATACGCGTTCGGTTCAGGCATCACGATCGCGAACTACGACGTCGCGCGCGACGGCCAGCGCTTCATCATGGTCAAAGACGAAGCTGGCGCCGCCCGGCTGAATGTCGTGCTGAACCTGGTTCGATGACTACGACGGGAACGCCGGGTTCTGCCGAACCTGACGCGCCTGGTAGGTGTGCCGCCGCTCGTGCGCGATCATCAGCAGAATGAACGCGCCGAGACTCCATTTCACGAGCGGAATCGGTGACTTGTACTTCGCGCGGGTCAAATCCAATCCCTCCGCCTCGCGCAGCCGTTTTCCGAGTTCGTCCTGCCAGCGAATGAACTCCGCACGAACCTCGTCTATCGGCTTCGTGGCCGCGGGCTGAACGCGCCTGGGCGCTTTGAAACGCATCCTGGGCGGCGCGTCGTTCGTTTTCACGCACCATCGTTCAAACGCCGAGTAGGAAAACGGGCCGTTGCTCTTCAGACCTTCCGCTCGCGCCTTCGCAATCGCCGCGTCGATCCTCGGGATGAACAGCTGGGCGGCCGTCAAATTCAGATGATCGAAGCAGCCTGACATCGACCAGCGACCGGGCTCGGGCTGCCAGTTGAACTGCGCATCGGACAAGCCGGACATCAGCCCGACGGCGTCCTGTCGAACCGAGAGCAGTTGGTCGCTGTAGCCTTCGAGTTCCGAAATCACCTGTAGGACCTCTCGAGTAGATTACCGGCGAAGCGCCGCGAGCCGGACCACGATGGCGTCGGCGGCGGCGGTAATGACGCTGGCGGAGTTCTCGTAGTTGTTCGCAAAGATCGCGAAGGCCAGCGTTTCGTCGTCAGCCGTGCGGACGTAGCCCGCCAGCGCCCGGACGTTGGTCAGCGATCCCGTCTTGACGCGCGCGTTGCCCTCCGCTGCCGTCCCCCTCATCCGATATTCCAGACTCCCGTCACGTCCTGCGATGGGAAGCGTCGTCTCAAATGCGCTCCGCAGCCGTTCGTCGTGATGGATGTGAGTGAGGATGGCAACCATCGTCTCTGGGGTGATGTAGTTGTACCGCGACAAACCCGAGCCATCGGCCTGAACCATGCTGGTCGGATCGATGTTCCAGCTTTGGAGCACGGAGCGGACCGCGGCCACTCCCGCCTGTGCGGTGCCAGTCGGATGATCGCCGTCGATGCCGAGCGTCTTCAGCAGCGTCTCCGCGAAGAGATTCTGGCTCAGCTTCATCATCGTTGTCGCCAGGTTCGAGAGAGGGAGCGACTGGTAGGTCGCGAGCGGCGTGGCGTTTCGTTCAGGGGGAGTATCGACATCGTCGATGTCCACGGCCTTGCCGCGCACGTCGATGCCTTCAGCCACGAGCGCGCGCCGGAGCGCCGTCGCGAAGTACAGCGTGGGATTCTCCACCGATGCGGTTTCGGTGAAGGGCCGCATGCGGAGCGGCAGCGAGCCGCGCAGCTCGAGCCGCGACGAGCCTGGCAGACGCCGGCGGGAGATCACGGCCGGGGAATTCGCCGTCCCCGTCCTGATGGAGTTCCGGATCGTGAGGCCGCTGTAATCGGGCGTGACTGACACGGCGGCCTTCGCGCCGACCGATGTGCCTGGCGCGATTCTCAACTGGACCGAGCCTTCGTTGAACTGAAGCCCGCTGACATTCGCCGAATAGCTCGCCGCGAGATCGTCCAGCGACCATCCCATCCCGAGCCCCTCGTCGTCGAAGGCGTTGTCGTCGCCGACGATTCGCCCATCGATCTCGCGAATGCCCGACGACCTGAGCTGCGTCGCCCAGCCGGCGAACAGCCGCGTGGCGATCCCGTCCCAGTCGTCGAAGCTTGGATCGCCGGAGCCGACGACGACGAGATCGCCGCGCAGGACGCCGTCCTTCACCGAGCCGGCGGTGAAGAGGCGGGTTGAGTACGTGAAGTCCCACCCGAGCTTTTCCGCGGCCGCCGCCAGCGTCACCACCTTCATCGTGGAGGCCGGCATCATCAGTTTGGATGCGTTGTGTGAGTACAGCGTCTCGTCGCGATCGGCCGTCTTGACGAGGACCCCCCAGAAACCGCGCTCGAGCGCCGGAGCCGCGAGGATCGCGTCGATATCGCGCTGGAGCAGGGCGAGCGGAGATTGTGCGGCGAGCGAAACCGAGATCAGGGAAACCGCGAAAGCAACGATCGCCGCTTTATTTCGCGAGCTCATCCAGCTTCTTGTTGATGTCGTCGAATTCCGTCGTGCTGACTTTCGCGGCGCCCGGTTCGCCGGGACGGCTCGCGTAGACGGTATCGCCGGATTTCCCGAACGTCACGCGCTCTTCCTTCTTGCCGTCGTCGAACTTCGCGTACACCGTCATCGCCGGCGACTCGAGGCCGGTCTTCGCCGCCGAGTCGACGAACGACGTCGCACGGATACTCTCGAGCTTGGCGAGGAAGACGCCCATCTTCTCTTTATCGGCGTCTGCGGGTTTGCCGCCAGCCGCCGCGGCGCGTTGCCACTTGTCCTCGTCTTCGGGTTTGGCGCCCTTAATCTTGTTGAACGCGACGGTCTGGCCGCCGCGCGTGATTTCGACGCGGTTGGCGTCGTAGGCGCGGAACGCGAAGAGGTCTCGCCGGCGATAATCGTCGGCCCCCTTCTTGAAGTCGTCGAGCAGCGTGGCCTCCAGCGTCATGACGACCGGCTTGGAGGCGTCCCTGGCGTAGATCGCGCCGTCGGGCGACTTGCCGCCGACGAGCAGCGATGCTTTGGCGCTGCCGAGGCTGAGGGTGACGGTAAAGGCCGGTTTGTCGAGGCCGTATTTCTTGAGGTCGGCCGCACTTGCGTTGTCGGTCACGATCGACTTCATCTGCGCCGACTGCACTTTTCCGACGAGTCCGTCGGCCGCGGTCGAATCCGAAGGCGCCTGAATCGGCTTCACGAGCTTCCAGTCGGTGCCGGACTTGGCGAGCTCGAGCGTCTTGTCGCCGGCAGTCACGTCGATGTGATCGACCTTGTCACGATCGAACTTGATGACGGTCTTGTCGCGAAGATCGAACGTCGAGCGATTGAACGTCGATTCCTGGAATGACGCGATGGTGAAGACACGCTTCTCGGTGTTCCGCTTGGCGAACAGGTTGGCGCCGGCCGGCGTTTTCTGGCCGATCTGCAGCCTCTTGAAATCCTTGTCGCCGGCTGCCTTGAACTGAATCTCGATGCGCGGCGCCCCGAGGCCATACTCGACCAGATTCGCCGGGTTCTCGTCGACAACGCGCGCGATTTCGAGTTGAGAAAGGGCCGACGCGATGCCGCTGGCTTCAGATTCCTGAGCGCCCGCCGCGAGCGGCTCGGTGATTTTCCAGCCGTCCTTGTCCTTCTTCAAGACCGTGGAATCGCCCGATTCCGGGTGGACCCGGATCTCTTCGACCTTGTCGGCCGCCAGGCCCGTGAACACCTTCTCGAGCTTCGACGAGGTGTCTTCGGCCGGCTGTTTCCAGGTGACGAAGTAGATATAGGCGAACAGCCCGGCCAGAACGACAAGGAGCCCGACAGTGGTTTTCAACCCGCGCATCTACCGCCTCCGCCACCAGTTGTAGACGCCCGCGCCGAACACGATCGCGGGGATGAACAGGAGCGACAGGAAGATCACGCTGTTCGACTGTGCGGCGGTCATGTTGACGCGCCGATCGCTCGGATCTTTCGGACGAATCGAGATCAGGTTTTCCTGCTGCGACAGCCAGCCGATCGTGTTCATGAAGAGATCCTGGTTGCCAGAAATCCCGAGCGCGAAGTTCGCGGCGAAGTCCGAATCGCCGTAGACGACGACGCGGGTTTCGGGTTTGGGCCCGCTGGCATCGCCAGGTTTGTCGGCCGCCTGGGCCGGCGCCGACACTGCGGCCGCGACGGTGAGGGGCCCCTGCTTGTCGCCGGCCCCGAGCTCCGGAGACACTTTGCCAGACGAAAGAATGCCTTTGACATCGGCTTTGGCCATGCTCCGCGGTCCCGTTTCCGCGAATCCCTGCGCGGTGTGCCCGTTCACGCCGCCCGGCACGGCCGTGACTGAGCGGGCAAGCGGGTACCCCGTGAGGTCGCGCAGCGACTGGGTAATCGCATGCGACTGATAGTTCGCGACGATGGCGATTGTGGGACTGCTGCTGCTACCGTCGAAGATGATGTCGTTGCCGACGTCGATGCCCCAGTCGTGCGCAAGCGCGATCAGCGCCGTCTGTGGCGGGCTGTCGGCTTTGTCGGGCGGATCCAGTTCCAGCAGCAGCTTACCGTTCTTACCGAGGTACTTCCTGAGCGCCTCGATTTCTTCGGGCAGGTACGCCGTCTTCGGTCCTGCGACGATGACCAGCGAGGCGTCGTCCGGAACGCTCCCTGTCTGCGCGAGGACGACTTTGTCGATCGTGTAGTTCTCGCGGCCGAGCGCGTCGGCGATGCCTTTGTAGCCGTCGCGCTGCGCCGACGTCGCGTCCTTCTCGCTGTGGCCAGAGGTGAAGTAGACCTTCTTCGCCGTTCCCTGAACGACCTTGATGATCGCGGTCGTAATCTCCTGCTCAGTGTCGGTCGTAATCCGCGAGCTGCGGTCCTTGTACTTGAAGACGATCGTCCCGTAGGCCTGCACCTGATTCTGCGAGGCGATGGCCGGCTTCTTGTCCGGATCCACGTACTCGATGGTGACCTTGCTCGAGGTGTACTCGTAATCCTTCAGCCGGTCCTTGAACGGCTGAAAGTCCTTCTCCTGGGCGAACACCATGACGCTCAGAGGGGACTCCAGCTTCTGCAGGACGCTTCGCGACTGGTCGGAGAGGCTGAACTGTTTGTTCGCCGTCAGGTCCCACCGTTTGTTCTGACGGGCGCCGATGTAGTTGATGGCGACGAGAATTCCCAGAACGATGAGCACGCTGACGCCGGTCAGGGTGCCGTAGCGCGCCTGCCGTCCCGTGAACATCTTCGCGATGTCCCGCCATTGCCCCAGGATGTAGATCAGCAGGCAGACAAGCCCCGCGTAGGCAAGATACGACCCGTACTCGGCCTTCGCCGGATATCCGAAGCGGATCGCCAGGGCGCCGAGTACCGCCGCGAAGCCGAGCCAGCCGATCGCACCGATGATTCGAGTCATCATGGTTAACCGCGCCACCGTTCGCTTTCGACCGACTTCACGGTCAGGAAAAGGCCGAATGTAATGAAGCTGAGGTAGTAAATGAGGTGAGAGGTGTCGATCACGCCCTTCGTGAAATCATCGAAGTGCTCGACGATCGACAGGTACGACGTGAGCTTTTCCGCTTCCGGCGTGATGCTGCCGATCCACGAGACGACCCACAACAGCAGAAAGACCGCAAAGGTCACGACCCCGGCGACGATCTGGTTCTTCGACAGGCTGGAGATGAACAGCCCCAGCGACACAAAGCAGCCGCCGAAGAGCACGAAGCCGAGATATGCCGTCAGGATCGGTTTCCATTCGGGGTTTCCCCAGAGGAAGAGCACGCCCAGATGAACGATCGTGATGGCGAGCATCGCGCAGTACAGCGCCATGGCGCCCAGGAACTTCCCGAGGACAATCTGAACGTCCGTGAGCGGCGATGTCAGCAGCAACTCGATGGTCCCCGAGCGCTTTTCCTCGGAGTACGTCCGCATCGTCACCATCGGAAGCAGAAACAGCGCCACCACGGTCACGTTCTGGAACACCGGCCTGATGACCTGCTGATTCACGTTCATCGGCTGCGCGCCGCCCATGAGGCCCGCCTGCATCGCCTGCCGCACGAAGGCCTGCAGGATGAACGAGAAGAAGAACCCGTACAGGATGGCGAAGAAACCGATCACCACGTAGGCGATTGGCGACGCAAAGTACGAGCGGAGTTCCTTGTGCGCGATCGCGAGGACGTTACGCATCGGGAGTTTCTCCTCCGGCCGGCGCCGCAACGGCCGCTGCCTCGTCGGTGGTCAGTGACAGGAAGATTTCTTCGAGGCTCATTCGCATCGGCCGGAGCTCGGTCAGCCCCCAGCCGCTGTTGACGACGGCGAGCGCCAGTTCGCGCCTGACGTCGCGTCCCGCTTCGCTTTCGACTTCGTAGCCGACGAGGCCGTTCCGCCGGTCGGCCTCCGCGACACGCGTGACGCCCGCGATGCGGCCGAGCGACGGCGCCGCGTCAGTACCCGGCGCGTCCACCTGGAGATACATCGTTTCCGACCCGCGCAGGCGTGCCGTCAAGTTGTCGGGTGTGTCGACGGCCACGACGTGGCCTTTGTTGATGATGACGACGCGCTGGCAGGTCTGCGAGACCTCGGGAAGGATGTGCGTGCTCAGGACGATCGTGTGGTCGCCGGCCAGTTCCTTGATCAGCTCGCGCGTCTCGATGATCTGCTTCGGGTCGAGCCCGGCCGTCGGCTCGTCGAGAATCAGCACGTCGGGGTTGTGAATCAATGCCTGAGCGAGGCCGACGCGCTGCTTGTAGCCCTTCGACAGTTTGGAGCAGAGCCGGTTGGCCATGTCGGCAACCCGCGTCCGCTCCATGATCGCTTTGACGCGCTGCCGCCGCTCCGCGGGCGCGACGCCCTTGATCTTCGCGACGAACGTCAGATATTCGAGGACGTTCATGTCGGGATAGAGGGGCGGGGTTTCGGGCAGGTAGCCCGTCCGCTTCTTGGCCTCAATCGGCTGGTCGAAGACGTCGAAGCCCGCGACGATGGCTTTACCGCCCGTGGCCGGCATATAGCCCGTCAGGATCCGCATCGTCGTGGTTTTGCCCGCGCCGTTGGGCCCGAGGAACCCGAGAATCTCGCCGCGTTCCACGCGGAAACTCACGTCGTCCACTGCGGTCACCGGGCCGTACCGTTTGGTGAGGTGCTGAACCTCGATCACGTGTCAACCTCTTTTGATTACAATCCAACCGAAAATGCTATCCGAAACCATAGCAAAATGGATAGGGTCGGCCGCGGGGGCCGCCATGGAGGCTTCATGTCTGCAGACGTTGGATCGAAGGCACCGGACTTCACGTTGATGAACCAGGATCGGGAACCCGTCTCCCTCAGCGCGGAGCGGGGGCATCCTGTTGTCCTTGCGTTTTTTCCCGCCGCGTTCAGCGGCGTGTGTACCAAGGAGCTGTGCACCTTCCGGGACAGCCTGGCGAAGCTCAATAATGCGAAAGCGAAGATTTACGGCATCAGCGTTGACACCTTCTTTACGCTGAAAGCGTTCCAGACCGATCAGAAGCTCGCGTTTCCGCTGCTGAGCGACTTCAATAAGGAAGTGATACGGGCATACGGCGCGTTCAACGAAGACATGATCGGCCTGAAGGGTATCGCCAAGCGATCTGTGTTCGTGGTCGACAAGGACGGAGTCATCCGGCACCGGGAAGTGCTCGACGATGCGCGGAACGAGCCGGACTATCAGAAGGTGTTCGATACGCTCGCCGTGCTGTGATCCAGTAGGGCTGAGGGCTGAGGGCTGAGGGCTGAAGCAAAGACATGAGCCCTCGTCCGGCAGCCCTCAGCCCTCAGCCCTGTCGTAATCCCATCATTCCGCGGCGCGCCCGCCAAGCACACGCCCGTCGGCCAGCTTGATCGACACGAACATCCCGCCGCGTTCACCGCTTTTGAGCGGCCGCACCGTCACGCTGACCCGATCGCCGGCTTTGAGCAGCGTCGACTTCCATCCGGCGCGCACCATGCTGTTGGGGCTGCCCATCTCGACGCCCCAGCGCTCCGTGGCGCCGTTGGCGCCCGGCACGTCGAGCTGGATCGACGAGTGCGGATTTGTCCATGAAAACTCGACGACGGTTCCCTCGACTGTCACGGTTTTCGTCATGTCGAACATGACGGGAGAGTGATGTGCGGCAGCCGGCGCCGCAACCCCGATCACGATGACGCCCAGCCACGCTGCGATTCTGTGCTTCATGAGCTCGTCTCCAATGTGGTCTTCGCGTCCCGCCTACTTGATGCTCAACTTCGACGACGTCGCCGGCAGGTGCTCGTTCAAGTTGGGTAGGCATTCCACTTCGGTGATGTCGGTGTCGTCTTTCCGGTTGAAACGCTTGGCGAACTTCCACTCGCCCTCCCAGTTCTTCGGATCGGTCATCGTGTACGCGACTTCGAACGTGCCGGGGTTGATCATCGTGAAGCGCTCGACCATATGCATGTCTTCGCTCACGGGAATCGACGCGCCGCCCTGATCCATCCAGTGGTGATGGCCGGGGAAATACAGCGTGTCGACGACGAGGGCATCGCCTTCCCAGCGTCCGATGGATTCGCCGTCGAACGAACGCACCACTTCGTCGGCGGGCGTGTGCTTCCGGCCGTCGAGGTAGATGATGCGGATCGAATTCTCGAAGCCGCTGATCATGTAGATGGCGGTGGGCACCTGAATCATCGCGATCGGCCACACACGGGTCATGATCAGCGGCATGCCCGACGGCCAGCACTGGCCGATGTCGTCGCGGTAGACGCCGCCTTCCTTCAGGGCTTTCACGCCCGCGTCGTAGTGCACCTGCGCCTGCGGCGTCAGCTTGAACGTGTCGGGGATGAACTTCCAGGTGCTGAAGCGGCCGTCGTGCTGCCAGGTGCCGGTCAAATCGAACGGCGCCTTGGGACGCGGCTTCGTCAGGTTGGCCGGCGCGAGCGCGCCCAACTGAACCGGCGGCGGGGCCGGGCGGGCCGGCTGGGCCTGCGCGTGCGCGAGGGCCGTCGCGGCGGCGAGTGACACCGCGACGAGCGTGGCGACGCGGCTTGTGGTCGTGAGCATGGGACCTCCGTCAGAGCATGGGATGACCGCGGGCCGTTGCGCGCCCGCGCGACCAAGACGATCGAGCTTGTGCGGCCGAAAGTCAACCTGTTGCGCTATACTTAACATATGAACACCTGCTCATATGTTCATACTTTGGCGGTGGCGCGGTGAGCGCCGCCGCCGGCGCCTCGTCGCGGTCGCCGCGGCTCAAGCGCGCCCTGCTTGCCGACGCCTCCGTGCTCGCCCTCGCCGAGACCTTCAAGGTGCTCGGCGACACGACGCGCGTGCGCATGCTCGACGCGCTCTCCCGCGCGGAGCTGTGCGTCTGCGACCTCGCCGCGCTCCTCGGGTTGAGCGAATCGGCGGTCTCGCACCAGCTGCGGCTGCTGCGCGGCATGCGCCTGGTGCGTCCGCGCCGCGACGGCCGTCTCGTGTACTACACCCTCGACGATCAGCACATCGTCGGTCTCTTCGCGCAGGGCCTTGAACACGTCGAGGAGCGCGCGCGGCGATGACCACCTGCGCAGTGTGCGAGCTGCACGCCGAGTCGACCTTCAAGATCGAAGGCATGGACTGCCGCGAGGAAGTCGCGCTCATCGAGCGGCGGTTCCGGAACCTCCCGGGGCTCGAAGACTTTTCCGCCGACCTCATCGGCCAGCGGCTTCACGTCAAGTACGACGCCGCGAAGCTCTCGGCGTCGGCCATCGCGGGCGCGGTCGCCGATGCCGGCATGCGCGCCTGGCTCGAGCACGAAGAGCCGATCAGCGTGCCCGACGCCGCGGCGCGCCGCCGCCTGCTGGTGGTGACGACGTCCGGACTCGCTCTGCTGGCCGGCATCGCGCTTCATTGGGCCGGCGCGTCTGTGTGGCTCGAGCGCGGCGTGCTGCTCGTCGCCATCGCGGCCGGCGCCTCGGTCACGATCCGGCGCGCCATCGCGGCGCTGCGGATGCGCGCCCTCGACATCCACGTCCTCATGCTCGTGGCAGCCGCGGGCGCTATCGCCCTCGACCAGTGGTCTGAAGCGGCCTCCGTGGTGTTTCTGTTTGCGCTCGCGCAGACGCTCGAAGCCCGCACGCTCGAGCGCGCGCGCAATGCGGTCCGCGCGCTGATGGATTTGTCGCCTGCCGAGGCGCTGGTGCGCGAGCCTGGCGGCGATCGACGCATCGAGATCGATGCGGTCGCGCCCGGCATGGTGCTCGTCGTCAGGCCCGGCGAGAAGATTCCGCTCGATGGGCGTGTCGTTGCCGGTCAGAGCGCCGTCAATCAGGCGCCGGTGACGGGCGAGTCGCTGCCGGCGGAGAAGAGCGTGGGCGACGAGGTGTTTGCGGGCACCATCAACGGCCGGGGCGCCCTTGACGTC
>Ga0137395_10000689_pt1 | contig 14621 bp, 14 predicted proteins | sample czobulk216metaG_FD_108283 | JGI IMG/M metagenome (GOLD analysis project Ga0137395, IMG submission 108283) | Vadose zone soil microbial communities from Angelo Coast Range Reserve, California, USA - czobulk2.16 metaG | ecosystem: Environmental > Terrestrial > Soil > Vadose zone | place: USA...
GAACTGAGGCGGAGCTTATGACCACGGCTCGATCGCTGCAAAACCAAGAGCTGATGACGCAGGGCAAGGATTTCAGCTTGCAGAGCTGCCCGAGTTCGGAAACAGGCTGGCACGGAGAAGAGCGGGGAGACGAAAAGGGTAAACATGGCTCTCGCAGGCTACACACTGAGGCTTTGCAAATTCAACTGTTTCAATAAGAACGGACTTTTTGGTAAGGACAGCCTTCAATACTGCCATCGGGATTTTCTCCTTTCGTTGATTGGGATTGTTTCTTCTCTGCATTCAGGGTTGACTACATCTACGTATGCCCGCGGGCAAAACATGGTCACTCTTCTTGCGTGCCGGGCGGGAGTGACCCCACAGAACTTTTGGGCGGATCGTCCGCCAAAAAGTGGGGTCGCTCCCGCCCGTTTCGAACTTTTTTGTGTGGTGACTTTTGCATCGGGCAGTCCTTGCAAATCTTTGAGAACAAATTCCGTAAGGCGAGGGTAGGGTGAAGAAGTTGGCAAGTCTGAACATGCAGTGCGTAATTCTTACCATCTTCACCTCGAACGGTAAGGCGCTGCCACTGACGTTCCACGGATGAATTCGGAACTACCACGAGACCGCGCTCCTTTCTTCGTGACCACATGCATTGCTGCCAGTATTCGAACTGATAGCCGCTGTATGCAGGCGGCCAAACAAGCACGGGGTTCCCCTGGTTGGGCTGGAGCGACCACGATTCACATTGGGCACGGAACCGCGTCCCAAAGTGGGGTCGCTCCAGCCCAACTCGGTGCCAGTCCGCGGCCATCTTGCCTATTCTGTCGTGTGCAACTTCCTCTCCTCTGGGCACTTGCTCGGTCGCCGAGGTGAACGCGAAGGTGACGGACAGGGTGATCTGTGTCTTTCATGCACCCGTCACCTTCGAGCGCTGCGAATAGCGGTCAAGGCTCCTCGAAAAGTTGAGTCCCACACTTTTAAGAGGCCTCGAAAATGGCAAAACTCAATAAGACTGTTAGCCTCCGACCTAACCGAAACTGTAATGAGTATCGTCATAGTAAAAAGCCCACCGAGCCTCCCTACTTACTAGGGAACATCCAATCGGCCAAAAGTAAGAAAAAATTTCAAATCGTCGAAGGGGTCCAGGCTGGGAGAGAACTGCCTGCTACAACCCCCTACTTATCTAAGGAACATACAAACGGGAAAAAGTAAGAAAAAATCTTAAAGCCCCGTAAGAATCCCAGCTGGCAAAGAAATCCCACTCCAGCCCCATACTTACTTAAGGAACATCGAGAAGGGAGAAACGGAGAAAAAATCTTCGTACCAGTACGTTTTCCCCCGGAGCCTACTATTTATGTTCTCGGCCGGTTGAAAAAGGTCCCCAAACTACTTCTGTCTGAGCGCCATTTCTAGGATTCGGACGATGTTGCAGCGCGGATGCAGCCGCGGTTGAGACGCACCGGAAGCGTAGGTGATTTGTGTCACGCAGGAGGTCGCGGGTTCTAGTCCCGTCGGTCCAGTTCGCGCCAACCCCGGTGGCCGGGTATTGGGGCAAGAACTGTCAAAACTGACACTAGCCTGTCGTTGCGATACTCGTTACTTTGGCTGCTCAGCGCTCGTTCCACTGATAAGGTGCAGCGCCTTTGCTTCGGCAATAGCCTGTCGTTCTTCACATGAAAAAGCCAGCGCAGACCAACAGTTCCTTTGTTCAGACTACAAAACAGGAGCAGGAATATTCATAGAAGGAGGCAATCATGATTGGCAAGTCGAAGAGCGGTGTGGTTGGGCTCGGATTGGCAATGGCACTGACGTTACTGGTGTGCGGATTTACGCTCGCGCAGGACGTCAAATACAACTTTATGCCGGGGACCAATTTCTCGAAATACCATACCTACAAATGGGTCAGCATCCCGGAGAATGTGCACCCCAGCCAGATTGTTGATCAGGAGATTAGACAGGCGATTGATGCACAGCTTAATAAAAAGGGGCTCACCAAGACCGATACCGACACAGCTGATTTGGACGTTGGCTATCAATGCTCCGTCGATCAGGAAAGGCAATGGAATGGCTTTGGGATGCGGGGCATTGGGGGTGGTATGGGGAGCGTCACGAGTTCCACGATTCAGAATGGGACGCTGGCGGTGGATTTTTACGACCCCTCGGATAAGCAGCTGGTGTGGCGCGGTCAGGCAGAGAAGACTCTGAATCCTAGTGGCAACCAACAAAAGGACATGGAGAACCTCAACAAGGCGATGGCCAAGCTACTCAAGAACTTTCCCCCACCGCCGCCCAAGAAATAGCGAAGCGGAGAACGGCGCTTTGCTGATGCAGTAAAAGGAGAATTCTAATGAACTGTAGTTTTGCAATTACGTGTGGAATGCAGGATGTCACCCGAACCGTTGTTTCGATATGCAAAAGCTTGATGATGATTGGTGTCGTAGGGCTAGCGGCCGCCGCCCCAGCGCTTGCGCAGAATGGCGAACTGCAACAGAAGCTGGCAGCCGTGCAGCAGACAATGGCGGAAAACAAGCAGAAACTACACCAATACCAGTGGACTGAGACCACGCAGCTCAATCTTAAGGGGGACGCGAAGCCTCCTTCTGAAAAGTTGTGCCAATACGGCCCTGACGGGCAGGTTCAGAAGACTCCCATCGGTCCGCCACCGCCACAACCGAGCGGTGGCAGGCTGAAGCAGAGAATCATTGAGAAGAAAAAAGAAGAGATGCAGGGGTACATGGGTGACGTGAAAGGCCTGTTGAGCATGTACGTGCCACCCGACGCACAAAAGATGCAGCAAGCGTATCAGGCCGGCAAGGTGTCATTGAATCCCGGCGGAGGGGTTGTAAATTTGATTTTCCGGGATTATGCGCAACCGGGCGATCAGATGACCCTTACGTTCGATACGGCAGCACACAAGATCACTTCGTTGAGCATCAACACCTACATGGGTGAAACAAAGGACGCGGTGACCTTGCAGGTTGAAATGGGCAGCCTGCCCGACGGTACCAACTATGTTCAGCAGAGTGTTCTAAACGCTAGCGCCAAGCAACTCGTGGTGACTACATCCAATTCCAATTACCAGAGAATGGGCGGTTAGTAACCCGGGGGTGGGAAGGTTGGACGGCAAATCGCCTGTGCGGTCCTCCTCAAAGGGCCTTGTTTATTAGACTCATTTCGAGGACGCTGGGGCAGCGGACTCAGCCGTGGTTGAGACACACCGAAAGCCCAAGTGATTTGTTCCGGTGCTAACTTCACCCTTGCCGCGCGTTCCCACCATATACCGTGAGCAGTACTGATCGGTGCAAAGAAACGAACCTCCGCGGTGGACCTTCTGCTTCTCCGCGGGTTCGGCGGGGTCAAAGGAAGTGCCCGGGCCTCTTGGATTGCGCGCCACTCCGCCGGCCCTGGCGAGTTCGGCGTAGTAGTTGGGTCGATACCAATCCGAGGTCCACTGCCAGACATTTCCAGCCATGTCGTACAGCGCGTATCCATTGGGCGCGTACCGCGCCGCCGGTGCGAGGCCGATGAAACCGTCACTGCCTGAGTCTTGATTGGGAAAGTGTCCCTGATACGTGTTCGCCATCCACTTCCCGTTTGGCCTGAACTCATTGCCCCAAACGAAAGGTTTCCCAGCAAGTCCACCACGCGCGGCGAATTCCCATTGCGCCTCGGTCGGGAGGCGCTTGTGGGCCCATTTCGAATAAGCTTCGGCGTCTTGGTAGGCTACTTCAACGACAGGATAGTTTTCTTTCCCTTTTATAGAACTGCTCGGCCCGGTTGGATGGCGCCAGTTTGCGCCTCTTACAAAGCCGCACCATTGAAAGTGATCGTTCAACGGGACAGCATGAGCGGGAGGAGAAAAGACTACGCCGCCGGCTATTAGATTTTCTGGCGTAGCGCCGGGGAAGTCCTCGGCGAGCGGAGTTTTTTCAGAAACGGTTATGTAGCCTGTGGCTTTGACGAAGTCGGCGAATTGCGCGTTGGTCACGTCGGTTTCGTCCATGAAAAAGCCATCCACGTAGACTCTGTGGATGGGCCGCGCATCTGTCGTTGCCTGCATCCCCACCTCATCCGTGTCTGGCGGATCCTGCGCCCCCATGGAGAACTCGCCTCCCGGGATCCACACCATGCCTTGAGGCGCGCCGTCTGGCACAGGAGCCGCATTCGGTATGGTGGGAAGGAAACTCGCTCTTTCGGGTGGAGGCTCCGACGCCACGTAAGCGGCGCCCGGCAAAGCGATGGTAGCCGACGAAGCTCGCCTGGAATAAAATGTCCAGCCGACGATGCCTACTAAGACAAAAGCGGCCACCGGCAAAGCAAAGTAAGCGCGTCGCGGCCCTGTGGGACGTAGTGTTTGGGCGGCCTTCGCAGGGAGAATTCGTGCCATCGTAGAGGCCGTCCTGGGTTCACTATTCCTCGTGTTTGCCGGCTGCCGCAAAGTGAGAGGTCGTGCTCGCGATTCCGATGTAAGCGGGCTTGGCTCGGGAAGGATGCTCCGCGTTGAGATACTGCAAAAACTGTCAAAACTAACAGGCCCCCGCAATCGGCTATTGGGATGCCGGAGGCTCAGCGAGTGCACTAGACTGTAAGTTTTGACAATTAAGGCTACAGCGAGCTAGGGGCACGATCAGGAAATGCGTCAGCGAAACCTCGCAGCAATTCAGTTAGCCCGAATCAACTGTGCGGCAGAGGAATCGTAACCGCTACAGTTGAACACGACTAAATTGAAGAGCAGGAGCGAGTCATGATTAAGCGTTACTACCCTTGGATGGTCTGGCTGGTGTTGTTCACCGCAACGCTGTCAGCCATCACCTTCCTTCGTACCAGCAGCGCTCGGGCTCAGCCGCAGCAATACCCGATCATGGACAAGATCGCCAACAAGATCATCCTGAAATATGAGCAGTCAAGCTGCCAGCAATTGCAGGAGAAGCAAAGCCAAAAAGCGCCGCCGAGTCCTGAGGAAATTAAAGCGGTGCAATTTCTCCACAGTGATCCGCAGATGCGCATTGCATTCATCAACAAAGTTGCGCCTCCGATCGCCAACAAGCTTTTCGATTGCGGGATGATTCCCTAGAAATAGCAGATTCACCAGCTCGATTCTGTTGATCGAAAAGAGTCCTGTCGCGAGACGGAAACTCTCGCGGCGTGCTGTTGGTGTCTCTCTGGTGGCTCTTTCGCCCGGCCCAAAGGCGTTCGCAATTGACTGTCACTTTTGGCAGTTACAAGCTCTGAGAACAAAAGGCAGTATCGCCGAGTTCTGATGCCTCGGGCGCTTTTATCGAAGAATTCGATCGCGAATTGTACGTACCCCGGTGAGGAAACGATGAGGAGGAAGCGCGCGAAGTGGAATGGGAAAATAACCGCCACTTTAGCGGCCGTTGTGGCCCTCCTCAGTTTGGCTGGAGCACCTAGCGCCGCCGCGCAGCAGGTCACGGGCACGCCGGGTTCGCCAAGCACCACCACAACTATCGACGGGAAACAGATTCCGCCGCCGCCGCCAAAATTCGGCGGGGTGATCAAGCAAAGCGCCACAGAGTCCAAGCCATGGTGGCCACCGCGGATCGTTCCACCTAAGGGCGCGCCCAATGTGCTCCTCATTATGACGGACGACCAGGGCTACGGCGTGTCGGGCACGTTTGGAGGAGTGATCCCGACGCCGGCCCTGGAGCGCGTCGCCAAGTCGGGGCTGCGCTACATTCAGTTCCACTCCACGGCTCTTTGCTCGCCGACGCGAGCGGCGCTGATCACCGGCCGCAATCATCACTCGGTCGGCTTCGGCGTGATCGGCGAATTGTCGACCGGCTATCCAGGCTATGACTCCGTCATCGGTCCGGAGCACGCCACCATCGGCGAAATCCTGAAGGAGAACGGCTACGCTACATCGTGGTTCGGCAAGAATCACAACACTCCGGGTTTCCAATACAGCAGCGCGGCCGGCCCCTTCGAGCAATGGCCTTCGGGTATGGGGTTCCAGTATTTCTACGGCTTCCTCGGAGGTGAGACCGATCAATGGGAGCCGTACTTGTTTCGCGATCATACGCAGGTCTTTCCGTGGGTCGGAAAGTCCGATTACAACCTCATTACCGACATGGCGGATGACGCCATCAAGTACATGCGCGATCTGAATGCGGCCGCTCCCGACAAGCCTTTCTTTCTGTATTACGTGCCCGGCGGCTCGCACTCGCCGCATCAACCGAAGCAAGAATGGATCGACAAGTTCAAAGGCAAGTTCGACATGGGCTGGGAGAAGATGCGCGACGAAATTTTCGCCAACCAAAAGCGGCTGGGCGTAATCCCCGCCAGCGCGCAACTCACCCCGTGGCCCGATGACCTGCCGAAGTGGGACTCGCTTACTACGGTGCAAAAGAAACTTTGCGCGCGCCAGGCAGAAGTCTATGCCGGCTACACGGCCTACACTGATTATGAGATTGGCCGGGTCATACAGAACGTCGAGGACATGGGCAAGCTGGACAACACGCTGATTATTTACATCGTCGGCGACAACGGCACGAGCCCGGAAGGCTCGCTGTCCGGCACGTACAACCAATTGACCGCCTACAACGGTGTTATGAATGTTCCCGAACCCTTGCAACTCTTGCATTACGAAGACTGGGGCTCGGACAAGACCTACCCACACATGGCGGTACCGTGGGCATGGGCGTTCGACACCCCCTTCAAGTGGACTAAGCAGGTAGCGTCACATTTCGGTGGGACCCGGCAGGGCCTGGCCATATCTTGGCCCGGCCATATCAAAGACGCGGGAGCGATTCGCACCCAGTTCCACCACATCATTGACATTGTTCCGACAATTCTCGAAGTCGCTGGCATCCAGGCGCCCGATACGGTCAACGGAATCAAGCAGAAGCCGATCGAAGGTGTAAGCATGGTCTACACGTTTGACCAAGCGAATTCCACTGCGCCGTCCAAGCGCGATACGCAATACTTCGAGATGGTCGGCAACCGCGCGATCTACAACAACGGTTGGATTGCCGCTACCATGCCGCCTTCACCGCCCTGGCTTATGGGAACGGGCAAGATGCCTGACATCGTAAACGGATATAAGTGGGAGCTCTATAACATCACGGAGGATTATTCGGAGTACAACGACCTCGCAGCCAAGAATCCCGATAAGTTGCATGAACTGCAGGCATTGTTCCTGAAGGAGGCGGCGAAATACCAAGTCTTCCCGTTAGATAATTCGGGCTTTGTGCGCTTGCTGGCGCCGAAACCAAGCGCAATCGCCGGACGGACGGATTTCACTTACACGGGTGAGAATGCCGGCATTCCCGTTGGCAATGCTCCCAGCATTCTGGACAGGGACTACACAATCACCGCTAACCTTACTATCCCTGACGGCGGCGCGCAGGGAGTGATCGCAACCATGGGCGGCCGCTTTGGCGGCTACGCACTCCTCCTGACCCATAGCATCAACTGGTGGCTCAAGAGCGATTCGTTCAAGACGATAGGTCTGGTTTTGTTGGTTTTGGGTTTGTTTCTGGTCTGGCGGGGAAGGAACGGAAGATGGAGAAAACGGTTCGGCTACGCCCTCCTGCTAATCGCCACGCTCGGACTCGTTGCGGTGTTTGCTACCGACCTGTTTGGAATCGGCAGAGGCAGACCCGTGTTCGTTTACAACTTCTTGGACTTGGAGCGTTTTCGGTGGGAGGGACTGTCTTCGCTTGACGCAGGCAAGCACACGATCGTGTTCGACTTCAAATACGACGGACCGGGCCCTGCCAAGGGCGGCACGGGCGTGCTGTCAGTGGATGGCAAGGAGGTCGCTCGTAAGACGATCGCTCACACGATTCCGTTGCTTATGTCCATCGATGAGACATTCGACATCGGTCTCGATACACGCACTCCGGTGGACTTCAGTTATGAGGTCCCGTTCCGCTTCACGGGGACGATCGACAAACTGAATTATAGGCTCGGGCCGGAGCAGCTAACCGCGGAGGACAAACGCAAGGCTGCGGTGATGCTAGCCGCCGCCAAAGACTAGGAGTCCTGGGCGCATGAGAGCACTCAGCAAAGGAGATCATGTAATGAACCAAAATCACTTTACCCTCCGCTTTCCCTTAAAGTCACCTGCGGATGCGAAGGAACTGGCCGTGCAGCTTCCGCCGTTGATGCCGACCGTGTTTCAGGCCGCAGATACCATCGGCACCATACACTACTCACGCTTCACCCTTTTGAGTGACAAGACTCTTCTATTCCTTGGCGACTTCGACGGAGAATTCAGCCAACTTATCGCCGAACTCGCCAAACTCGCAGGACCGGTGTTCGACGCTATCTTCCAGCATGTGGTCAATCCGCCCCGCACTCCGGTCGCCGACAACGCCGACGCGTTCGTCGAATGGACCGCGGATCATCTGCTCGATCCGATAAATCTCTACACCGCTTACCCTGGTGTGACAGCCAAGCAGATCAAGGCTCTAGCGGCCGCCACAGGAGTCACCGGGGCCGGCGAACTACATCCGTTCCTCGTGATCCTTCCAATGAAATCACGTCTTGCCTTTGCGGAAGTAAAACTGATTCTGCGAGCGAGAGGGCACGGAACAACCACAGACCTGGACAAAGTTGGCACTCCCCATTTCGCGCAATTCGTTCCGCTAGAGGACAACCAGGTTGGGTTCTTTACTGTATATGACGGTTCATTTGATAAGTACATTTCGGATTTTACTAAAAATATTGGCCAAGTCTTTGATCTTCTGTTCAAGTTCACGAAGGGCGCGCCGCCCTCGCCCTGCCGGAAGTACCTCCAGGAGTTCATTGACTTCGCAGCGGGAGCAAACCGCACTCCGATCGGGTTCTATCAGGCATACCCAGGCCTGAGTGTTCAGGACATCCATGCCCTGATCGCAGATAGCAAGTCGATGTCAGCAACGGCTTGATAGCGAGGCGTCCGCCGATCCGCTGCGGCACAGCGTCGCGAGAGAGGATCAATGTAGGAGACAGCAAATGAGTCAGGAAAGCAAGACACAGGAGCCACCTGCAAAAGAGAGCGGAGGACTCTTTCGCCGCATACTCGGCCGAGTCGGATATAACACCTCCAGCCCCAAAACTCATTCGACGAAAACCATACTTGACCTCGCCGATATTCAGGGATTCATTCTTCGCGGTTACCGGATGCCGATGGTGCGGCATTTCTTACTGACCGTAGGTGTGCCCGCGAAAGCACGTAAACTGCTCGGACGGCTCGTCAACGGCGACGAGTCCGATGCGCCGCAGATTACCACTGCCGAAGACTGGCACGTAGGTTTCGCGCCGGGACCCGGAGACAATCCCTCTGAAGCTCCGCGCCGCAAGCCCGACTATTGCCTGAACGTGGGTATTACTTGGCCCGGACTCAGCGCGCTGGGAATCAAAGATCGTATCCCCACTCTATCGTTCAAATCATTCGGCGCATTCCTGGCCGGAGCTGCCGAACGCGCAGCGCTAGTGGGCGATACCGGCGCAAGCGGGCCGCAGAACTGGGTCGGTTCATTTGGCAAGGGAAGTGATCACGTCCTGATGACCTTGCACTCCCTCAGCCCTGACGCGATGAAGTCCTACAGCGACCGGCTCTCCGCGTTGTTCGCCGAGGGAGACGCCTTTCGGGAGGCATGGCGTACCGATGGGATGGCCTGGACGGAAATGCAGGATGGCAAGCCCACGTTCTGTTCCAAGGTTCCCTTCGGTTACACCGACGGCATCAGCATGACCACCATTCACGGCGGTCCAGAGCGATATGCGCCGGATCACCAGCAGCCGTGCGAACCCTGGCTCTTCGTTTTGCGCGACGAGGCAGAGAATTACTTCGTGCCGGAGCCTCGAGAACTTGGTCTCAACGGAAGCTTTGCTGTCTTTAAAGTCATCAAGACAGACGTCGTTGGATTCGAGAATTTCCTGCAATCGAATAAGGACAAGATCGACCCCGAACTCTTGGCCGCCAAAATTTGTGGACGATGGCGGAATGGCGTTCCTCTTGCACTCTCGCCAGAAACAGATAATCCTCCGGGTGGCATTTCACTCGAACAGCTGAACGACTACGAGTACGTAAACGCGGATGGGTCAGGCGATCCAAAGGGGCTGCGGTGTCCCGTTGGGGCGCACATGCGGCGTATAAATCCGCGAGGCCAGCCAGTCACGGGCCAGGGGCAACCCGGCGGCAGCAATAATACTCACCGGTTGATTCGTCGAGGTATGCCCTACGGACCGAACTATGATCCTAAGCAACCCTACGACGGAGTCGAGCGCGGGCTTCTCGGCTACTTCATCAACTCAAACATAGAGAACCAGTATGAGTTCGTGCTAGGGCATTGGGTAAATGACAGCGAATTCGCCGGGGCGGTTAGACTAAACCCGAAATCGAAGGATCCTATGATCGGCACTCAGGATCCTGCGGAAAGTATTTTCGTGATTCCGCAGGCGAATGGCGCACCGCCGATTAAGGTCACTGGGTTCTCAACCTTCGTAACCACGAAGGCAGCCGCCTACTGTTTTTTGCCAAGCATCACGGCGATCAAATTCATTGCCCAATTGGGTTGAGGGGACTTTCCATGTTGTTTGTGACGAGATGGTTCGGGGTAACCGCCAGCGACGCTGACCGGAACCCCATCCGGGAAAAGATTGAGATCGAGGAGATCGTCGAGAAATCTCTCCTGATGCAGAAGAATGCTGCCAACCAGCAGCACCGGCCACTCTGCCGCGGAACTCATGCGAAGGGAGTTTGCGCTCGAGCCGAGTTTGAAGTGTTTGATGTCACGGTCGGCCGGGACCCTGTGCTCGCGGCGCGGCTCGCCAAGGGAATCTTCGCAAAACCTGGCGTTCATCCCGCGACTGTCCGGTTTGGGAATGCTGATCCGAAAATAAACTCCGACTTCAAACCCGACGTCCGTTCGTTGTCTTTCTCGGTCGATCTCACTACCGATGGCAGGCCTGTTTCTGACGGAAACGTCGGCAGACAGGATTTCTCACTACAAAACACCAGGACTCTGCCCATCAACGACTCCACTGCATTCCTGGCGATCATGAAACTGCTTACGGCCCCGAACCCCGCCGTCGGTTTGTGGTCACTGTCGTTCAGGGACAAGTTGAGAGTGCTGCGGACCATGACTTTGGTTCAAGTGCAGATGCATCAGAAAATCAAACCGTACCAACAACTCCGGTATGGGAGCAACGTTCCGTTTCGTCATGGGCCGAGCGATGTTGTGAAGTATTCGGCAACTCCGCTCTCGGACAATCCTGCACGTCCCTTGGAAAGGAATAATCCAAAGGGACTGCAAGACGAGTTGATCCGGCACCTAAATCAAGATGGCAAGATGAGTGGCTTCGATTTTGGAGTCCAATTCCTCGACTCTGGCAGGATGACCTATTGGGGCAAGCATCAGGACACCAACTTCTGGATTGAAAACGCCAGTGTCAATTGGGAAGAAGAGGAAGCGCCTTGCCACACGGTCGCGCGGCTTACTCTCTTGCGGAATTCCCAGCTTCAGCCTGATGCTGCAGAAATGACATATTTCGATGTTACAGGCAACTCAACACCTGACAGCACACCACTTGGGAGCATCAATCGTGCCCGCTGGCCTTCCGAGGTTGCCAGCAGAAAAGCACGCGCTCACACGAAAAGCAATGCCGAGAAAGCATTAGCTGCACACTCTTAAACCTGATGGGGACCAGCGGAGGCAGCTAGAGTTGTTGACACACTTCGCCTGTAGACTTGCCACGGTCCATGCTAGCTTCGCTGCGCTGTAAATAGATTCTTGAATTAAAAATTGATCTTAGGACTGACAAATTCAGATGGTTGCATGCATGCAGCTATTCAGATTGACTCTTGCTTCTGGAGAGATTCGTTGGTCGGCTTGCCATCCGCGCCGCGAAATTTGGCCCGAAGCCGACCTCCGTCTTTCGAGCAGCGAGAAACACCACGATGCAATCTAAGCGCCGAGAAAAGAGGGGCCTTTAAGGGGCCAATAAGAATTCCGTTGCATTCCCTATTGTTCCTTTGCAATGCCTTAGAGGTCCCCAGCATTTCTTCTAAGTCCTTTAGATTCCGATCGGTATTGTTTTCGATCCCCACCGCCCCTTCCAACCATCTTCCTGATTGGTCGGGACTTAACAAATTCACAAGGGGGCAAAAGGGGGCAGATAGGCCCATTGATCCGGTTCTGGTGCGTTAATCTTCAGCGGCACGGATGACAACCGGATTCCTGAGTGTTCACCCCATACGAGAAAGTATCATTACGGTCATTTGTTAAATGCGTGTTGTGAGACACTCGGATTGTTCGGAACGCCAGACCGTCTGCTTAGAAGCCGACCGACCGCTTTTGCCAAATCTTGCCAGAGGAGGCGCTACCGGCGCGGTTTCAGCAAGTTGGGGCAATTCTCCGCAACGCACTTTCTCCTTCGTTTTCCCCGATTCTCTTACCTTTTGCCGTCGTTTTCCGCAACTTGCGTTACGTTTTCGTGACAGTGCTTTCTCACATGACAACTTGTATTGTCCCCGGGTTCTTCAATTCTCTAGCCGGGACCTTTCTGGCCGGCTCTACCCGAGCTTGTCCGGATAGTTCTTACGTATCCAACCCTCGACGTCTTTCCGCATGCGCACAGCCATCTTGCCGCAGGCATCGGCTTCCCCTTGTGAGACTAACCCGTAGTCGTCATAAGAGCCGACGTTACGCTTTCTGCGGAGCTTATCGAGCGTCGGAATGATTTTCCGCTCCGGGTCTATCTAAAATTCCAAGGCCTCGATCGTGCGGTAGTGCTCATTATTGCCTCGGATTACGCGATATCCCGCAGCACGCAATGCCGCTGTCCCACATACTCGAATCGCGTCATACGCCAAGCCCTACTGCACGTCAGGAGAAAGCTTCGCTGTGACCGCTTTCTCGTAGTCCGCGAGGCGCCCGTCAGCCAGTGCGAGCAAACGCGCAATTTCTGGAGCGTCGGACTGCAGTCGTTCGAGCCAGCTATTTTTCACCCAGCTGTCGAAGGACATTTTCGTCACCTATGATGAAGAGTTTTTTCTCTGCCAGTACGTTCGTCAAAAAATTGCCCCGGAGTTTCGACTGAAACTCTTTGACGGAATAAACCGTAGGGTTGATCTCACGATTCAGGGCTTTCTGAGCCTTTGCCACCTTCGATACGACAGTACTGAAATCGACTTTACCGACCACCATGAGGTCAACATCGCTCCGTGCTGTTTCGCCCGACCGCGCAACGGAACCGTAGACGAAGGCGAGATTGATCTTCCTCAGCAACTCTTCCAGAGCCGAATTCAAAACGTCGTGCATCCCGATGGTTTTCGTTATCACGCTCTTAATCTCGGCGAAAACTGGGCTGTCCTGATTCGCACTATAGAGGGTCCGTGTCGCTTCGTTTCTTCGAGTGACCAGACCAGCATCGACCAATTGCCGGACCTCGCGTTGTACCGGACCAAGGCTCTTGCCTGTAAGTCGCGCGAGCTGCCGCAGATAGAAGGATTCACCGACGTGACCGTACAAGACCGACAGCACAGCGCCGCGGGTGCGACCAAACAAAGTATCGGATAAGATAGTCGCCGTACCCATTCTGGGGTCAAGTGTACCCTTTCAGGGTACAATATTCAACGGGAGATCGGCCTTGAATTCGCGACGAATTCATTTCGCCTGGGAAACAATACAGCCCAGTCAGCAGGGAACCTCTGACCGCTGCGGACTGCACCGGCGAGAGCCGCTCGCGCTATCAGACGCTCAACACAGGACAAGGAGCGTCACGCACTACCGCGTAGCTGAGATCGCGCAAGCGGCCCAAGACGCCGGACCGCGGACTTCTTCCGATCACTAGCACATCCGCTCGCAATCTGCGCGCCTCCTCGGTCAGCATGTCTTTGATCGCGCCGATGGCTGTGCTGACCCGAGCGTCCGAACCGACGGCGCCTTGCAACTCGTCGATGCGGCGGCTCGCTGCTTCTCTTTTTGCTGACTGCAGGCGCTCCTCCAAATCCAATTGGACAAGCAAATCAGCCCCGCTCGCGAGAATCACATGAACGAGCGTGAGATTCGCATGGACATCCTTCGCAGCTTGGCTAGCAAATCGAAGGACCCTTTCCGAATCGGCGTTCAAGCCAATGGCGCAGACCCATTCCCGATGTTCGAGCTGTCTCGGTGAAATTGTCTCCGCGTGCTGAGTGGTCAATACCGGACAATCTGTATCGTTCAATACTTTCGCGGTCGTGGAACCAAGCAACGTCCTGCGGAAGATACCGGCGTGCGTAGGCATGATGATGAGGTCGAATCTGTCGGTCCGGGCAAGCTGGGCGATCTGCGTCGCTGCGTCGCCCGATAACAAGATTCTCGGGCACTCACCGACGGGAAACTCAGACTTCAGAAACGAGTCGAGTTTGTGCCGGGCAAGGATCTGCTGTTCTTCGGCAACCTCGGAGGGTGGCCGCACGTAGAGTTGAGACGGGTGGTGACCGTAAAGGTCGAAGACGTGGACTAGCGTAACCCTGGCCCCGAAAATAGAGGCCCCCCTCTTCACGAAGGCGGCCATAGCAGCACAGGAGGGCGAGAAGTCCACAGGGAACAGAATGTTCTGGATAGTCCTCATGGGTTCAATTCGCAAAGTCGTGCTTGCTTGGATCTTCATCATCTCGTTAGTTCCACACTAAGAGGTTTTGC